>Ga0247779_1000166_pt1 | contig 51907 bp, 40 predicted proteins | sample UWRJL221509R5_FD_179925 | JGI IMG/M metagenome (GOLD analysis project Ga0247779, IMG submission 179925) | Plant litter microbial communities from Arlington Agricultural Research Station in Wisconsin, United States - UWRJ-L221-509R-5 | ecosystem: Environmental > Terrestrial > Plant litter >...
ATTTGCCCAGCACCACCTTCTGCAGGTTGCCGCCGCTGAGGCTCTTGCAAGGATCGTCCGGCGCGCCGACCTTGATGCTCAGCCGCGCGATCAGGTCGTCGGCGAGCTTGCGCGCACCCGCTCGATCGAAGAACGGCCCACGGCGCGGCGGATGGGCCATCACCAGGTTGTCGAGCACCGAGAACTCGGTGACGAGCCCTTCGCCGGTGCGGTCGCCCGGCACGTAGGCGACGCCGGCCTGCCACGCGTCCGCCGGGCTGCCGGGCGCGAAGCGCTGGCCGGCGAACATGAGCTCTCCACGATCGACCGGGCGTTCGCCGGCCAGCGTCTCCAGCAGCGCCTCGCCGCCACCGCCCTTGAGGCCGGCGACGCCGAGGATCTCGCCCTGGCGGATGTCCAGCGTCACGTCCTGCAGGTCAGCGCCGGCGCTGACGTCCTGCAGCACCATCGCACTGTTCCCCGCCCGCGCCGCGCCGCGCGCGGGGAACAGGCGGCCCGACATGTCGCGCCCGACCATCTGCGCGTGGATCTCTTCGTCGTCCAGCTCACTGCTGGCGAAATCGCCGGCGGACAAGCCGTCCTTCAGGATCGTCAACCGGTCCGCCACCGCGCGCACCTCGCTGAGGTGGTGCGACACGAACGCGATCGTCAGGCCCGAGCGCTTGAGCGCCAGGATCGCGGCCAGCACCGCGTCGACCTCCTGGTGGTTCAGGAAGGCGGTGGCCTCGTCGAGGAACAGCACCCGCGGCGCATGCGACAGCGCGCGGGCGATCTCGATGCACTTCCACTTGCCGTGGTCCAGGCGCCGGATGTCGGTGCGCACGTCGATGCCGGCGGAAAAGCCGTCGAGGATCTCCTGCGCGCGCCGCTCCAGCGCGCGCCGGTCGACGATGCCGAAACGGCTGAACTCGCGCAGGCGGTCGATGAAGACGTTCTCCGCCACCGACAGCGACGGGTTGATCGTCACCTCCTGGAACACGAGCGCGACCTTCTGCGCCGCGGCCGCGCGGGCGTCGCGCGGCGCGTAGGGCCGGTCGTCGAGCCGCATCGTCCCGCGGTCGGCGGCCTCGGCGCCGGCGAGGATCTTCAGCAGCGTGGATTTGCCCGCGCCGTTCTCGCCGACCAGCGCATGCACCCGGCCGGATTCGAGCGTGACGGACACGCCGCCCAGCGCGCGCGTCCTGCCGTAGCGCTTCTCGATCCCGCTCGCTACCAGCCGCATGTCCGCCTGCCTACTTGCTGTACTTCATCTCGAACACGGCGGGCTTGGCGCCCGGCGTGTAGGCACGCGAGTGCTTCTTGAAGTCGTACACCGGCACGCCGCCGGGGAAGTCGGCCTCGAACTGCGGCACGCGCGCCTGGGTCAGCGGCAGCAGCGCCAGCTTCACGTTGGCCGCGCCTTTGGGGATCGGCTTGCCCTTGAGCGAGTCGTACATCGTGACCAACGCGAAGCCGCCCTGCAGCCAGTGGCCGCCGATGTCGAACAGCAGGTCGCCCTTCTTCACGGCGGTGACGTTCTCGGGATTCAGGTCCATCGCCACGACGAGGACGTCCTTGCCCGGCTGCTTGCCCGCGTTCTTCAGCGCGGCCATGACGCCGGTGGCGGTGCCGCCGTTGGCCGCCCACACGCCCTTGATCGCCGGGTGGCCCTGGTAGAGCGACTCGAACACCGTCTGCGAGGTGTCGCGCACGAAGTTGCCGTCGACCTCGCCCGCCACCACCACCTCGGGATGCGCCTTCAGCGCACGTGCCAGGCCCTTGCGACGGTCGATCGCCACGGAGGTGCCGGCGGTGCCGTTGACCACGCCGATCACCTTCTTGCCGGAGGCGTCGGCCTTCATCGCGGCGAACAGCGCTTCGGCCATCTGCGAGCCTGCATCCTCGTCGCTGGGCCCGATGAACGCCAGGTAATTGGGGAAGCGGCTGCTTTGCGGGGCGAAGTCGGCGTAGGAGTCGGTGAGGATCACCGGGATGTTGGCCTCCTTGGCCAGCGTCATGCCGCGCGCGGCGGTGGCCCAGTAGGGCGTGAAGATGATGCCGTCGACATGCTGGGCGACGAGGTCCTCCAGCGACTTGACCATCTGGTCGGGCTTGTTGTCGGCGTTCAGCACGACGAGGTCGACGCCCAACTGGCTGGCGCCGGTCTTCATGAACTCGACGTAGTTGGTCCAGAACTGCGCCGACAGCGTCGGCACGACGACGCCGATCCTGGGCTTGCTTGTCTGCGCCGCGATGCCGAAGGCGCTCGCCAGCAGCGGCACTGCCATCAGCAGGCGCAGGGTATGGCGTTTGGTGATCTTCATGTCTCGTCCTCATTTTTTGATATGCGCCTGCGGGTGCGGCCGGTGTCGGCCGGGCTGGATGGCGGGCAGGCGTCGGCCGCGCATCCGGGAGGGGGAATTCCGGAAGGACGGCTGCTAGCGCCGATTAAGGGCGACAGCGAGGATGATGATGGCGCCCTTGATGATTTCCTGGATGCTCGTGGACAGGCCCATCACGAGCAGGCCGAAGCCCAGGATGCCGATGAAGATCGCGCCCACCAGCGAGCCGATGATCGAGCCCTGGCCGCCGAACAGGCTGGTGCCGCCGATGATCACCGCGGCGATGACGTCGAGCTCCAGGCCCTTGCCCAGGCTCGGGTTGCCGGCGGTGCTGCGCGCCGCCAGCATCATCCCCGCGAGCGAGGCAGTCATGCCGCTCAGCACGAAGGCCCAGACCTTGACCTGGTCGGTCTTGACGCCCGAGAAGCGCGCCGCCGTCACGCCGCCGCCCACCGCGAAGACGCGCCGGCCGAACACCGACAGATGCAGCAGGTAGTAGCCGACGACGACGATCACCGCCGTCCACAGGATGGGCACCGGCAGGCCGAACAGGCGTGCGTTCCACAAGGCGTCGGAATAGCCGTCGCTGACGATGGGCACCGGCATGGTGTCCGTGACGGTCAGCGCGAGACCGGAGAGCACGCTCAGCATGCCCAGCGTCACCAGGAAAGACGGGATGCGCAGCTTGGTCACCAGCAGCCCGTTGACGAGGCCCACGAGCGCCCCGCAGGCCAGCACCACGAACGGCGCCGCAAGCGCCGGCACGCCGCGGTCGAGCGCCATCGCCACGAGCATGCTCGACCAGCTGGCGAGCGAGCCGACCGAAAGGTCGATCTCCGCGCAGATGATGACGAAGCTCATGCCGACGGCCATGATCGACACCAGCGCCGTCACGCGCAGGATCGCCTCGGCGGTGCTGAAGGTGGCGAAGTTCGGCGCGGCCACCGCGAAGAACAGCGTGACCACGCCGAAGATGATGTAGGTCAGGTGGTCCCGCACGATCGAGCCGATCGACCTGATCGCCACGCGCCCCCGCACTGCCGTGCTACCCATGCTGCTCGTACTGCTCATGCTGCCTCCAGCCGCTGTTCCGCGGCGCTTGTTTCGGTGCCGGCGCGGCGCGCGGCGATGTCCGCCTGCAGCAGCGCGCGCAGCTCGGATTCGGTACCCACCTCGGTCAACGCGCGGCTGACCCGGCCATCGACCATCAGCAGCACGCGGTCGGCGGCGGCCGTCAACTCGTCAAGCTCGGACGAGATCAGCAGCACGCCCACGCCCTGCTCCGCCACCGCGCGGATGGCGGCGCGCATCTCGGCCTTGGCGTTGACGTCGACGCCATTGGTGGGCTCGTCGAGGATCAGCAGCCGCGGCGCGGTCGCCAACCATTTGCCGAACACGATCTTCTGCTGGTTGCCGCCGCTCAGCTCGGACGCCGGCTGCGTGCCGCGCCGGCAGGCGATGTGCAGCAGGTCGCGATAGCGGGCGAACAGGGCAGCCGCGCCGCCGCGCGAGACGATGCCCGCGCCACGCCGGTTCGCATAGCCGGGCAGCGCCAGGTTGTCCACCAGCGACAGGCCCAGCATCAGCCCCTCCTGCCGGCGGTCTTCCGGCACGAAGCCGATGCCCGCCGCGATGGCCGTCGGCACGTCGCCCGCGCGCAGCGCCTGCCCGTCCACCTCGACGCTGCCAGCCGCGTCAGGTAGCAGCCCGAACAAGGCCTTGGCCAAGGTCGACCGCCCCGCACCGACCAGGCCGGCGACACCCACCACCTCGCCGAGCCCGACCTCGAAGTCGAGGCCGGCGAGCTTGCGCGCCGTGCGCAGCCCGCGAACGCGCAGCACGGGTTCCGCCCGCTCGCGCGGCGCGGCCGATGGCGCGCGCCTGCCGGCGAGTTCCCCCGCCGTCGATTTCGACATCAGCTGCGCCAGCTCGCGCGGTGTCGTCGTCGCCGCAGCCATCGGCCCGATCAGCAGCCCGTCCTTGACGATGCTGATGCGCCTGGCAACGCGGAACACCTCGGCCATGCGGTGGCTGATGTAGACGATGCCGATGCCGCGCGCCTGCAGGCTCTCGATGATCGCGAACAGCTGCGTCTCCTCGCGCAGGCTCAGCGAAGACGTGGGCTCGTCCATGATCAGGATGCGCGCACCGCGCGACACGGCTTTCAGCACCTCGACCATCTGGCGCTGCGCGAAGCCGAGGCTGCGCACCGGCGTGTCGGCGCGCAGGTCGAACCCGTGCTGGTCGATCAGCGCCTGCGCCTCGCGCCGCAGCGCGCGCGCGTCGATGCGCCAGCCCGCGCGCCGCGGCTCGCGCCCGAGCAGCAGGTTCTGGCCCACCGTCAGGTTCGGCAGCAGGCTCAGTTCCTGGAAGATCATCGCGATGCCCTGCGCGAGCAGCTCGCGCACCGAGCGGCCGGCGATGTCCCGGCCGTCCAGCTCGATGCGGCCGGAGTCGGCCTCGTGCACGCCCATCAGCACCTTCATCAGCGTCGACTTGCCCGCGCCGTTCTCGCCGAGCAGAGCGTGAACCTCACCGGCATGCACGTCGAAAGAGATACCGCGCAGCACGCGGTTCTCGCCGAAGCGCTTGCAGATGTCGACCATGCGCACGAGCGGCATGGAAGAGTGGGCGGCGGTACCGGTCATGATGATCCTGGACCCCGCCCGTTCAGAAGCAGGCGTTGTCGCACACCTTGATCACCGAGGCCGGCGGCGGCTCCTTCGTGACCGCGGCGAGCGCGCTCAGCAGGTTCGCCTTCTTCACGCGCAGCGTCGGCACCGAGAGGTAGGGCGGCACCTGCTGGCCCAGCAGCGCATAGGCCGCGGCCTGCGCTTCGGCCACGCCCTGGTCGTAGGGGCGCTGTGCGCCGACGGCAAGGAACTCGCCGCGCGCGACGTTCAGCGCACTGTCGGCGGCCAGGTCGTTCGTGACGACGATCAGTTTGCGGCCGAGCGTCTTGGCGGCGGCGACCACCTGCTGCGCCGGCGTGTCCCAGGCGACGAAAACGCCCTTGAGGTTCGGGTGCGCCGTGAGCATCGCCGTAGCGACGTTGTAGGCCTTCTCGGGCGCGTCGAACGTGCCCACCTGCACCACCTTGACTCCCGGCGCCTCGGCGAAGGCCTTCTGGGCGCCGATCTTGCGGGCAGCGACAGAGTAGTAGTAGTCGTAGACCAGCGTGATGATGCCGACCTCGCCCTGGCCGCCGATCGCGCCGACCAGTTCCTTGGCCGCGTAGTAGGCGTTGCGCTCGTTGTCGGAGGCGACGACCGACACGTAATCCTTGCCCGGCGCCATGTCGGTGGGCACGTTGTCCATGAAGACGAGCTTGATGCCCGCGGCTGCCGCCTTGCGGTAGGCGGCCGACTCCGACTTCGGATCGATCGGGATCGAGAAGATCACGTCGGGCTTGCGCGCGATCATCTGCTCGAGGTCGGCGATCTGCTTGCCGGGCTGGAACTTGGCGTCGGTCACGCCGATGACCTCGATGCCGAAGCTCTTCAGCGTGTTGGTGATGCCGGTGATCTGCAGCTTGGGCCAGCCCGCGTCCATCGTGTGCATGACCAGGCCGGCGGTGAACTTGCCGGCCTTGAGCTTGGCGATCATCTCCGGCGTGAACTTCAGGCTGTCGGCCGCCACGGCCGGCGGGCCGTCGGGGAAGCCGACCACCGGCTGGCCGCGCGGCGAGAGCGGCAGCGGCGCCATCAGCGCGGTGGCCTCGGGCGAGGGCTTGTCGGGCCAGTGGTAGGGCTGGGCGATGGCCGGCAGGGCCAGGGCCTGGGTCAGGGCGAAAGCGAGCACACCGGCGGCGTGCCCTGCGATGCGGGAAAGGTTCGGCATGTTGTCTCCTCGATGGGTTTCTTGCTGAAGGTTCGCGGCCGCTTCGATTGCGGCTCTGTGCGGGAACGCTGGAAAGCGTGAATCAGGGCCGGTAGGGCATCAGCGGCACGGTGGCGCGGCCCGAGTAGTTCATGTAGACCGTCTTCTTGCGCAGGTAGGCTTCCAGTCCGTGCGCGCCGTCGTCGCCGCCGAGGCCGCTCTCTCCATAGCCGCCGTGGAAGCCCTGCAGGCTCTCTGGGCCGACGCGATTGATGTAGACCTCGCCGAAGCCGACGTCCGTCACCGCTCGCATGATGGTGGGCATGTCGTTGGTGAACAGGTAGGCGGACAGGCCGTAGCGGCTGTCGTTGACGATCTTCAGCGCATCGTCGAAGCGCTCGAACGGGACGATCGGCAGCACCGGGCCGAAGATCTCGCGCCGCATCACCTCCATGCCCGGATCGACCTCGGTCAGCACCGTGGGGCTGAACCAGTAGCCGCCCGGCGTGGGCAGCTGCGCCGGGCGATGCCCGCCGAGCGCGAGCTTGGCGCCGTCGGCCACTGCCTGCTGCACGTAGCGCTCGACCTTCTCCAGCTCTTCGAGGCTGACCTTGGGGCCGAGGTCGGTGGTTTCATCGAAAGGCGAGCCGATGCGCAGCGCAGCGCTAGCGGCGACGAAGCGCCGCACGAACTCGTCGTAGACCTCGCGCTGCACCAGCGTGCGCTCATTGCAGATGCAGACCTGGCCGCAGTTCATGTAGCGCGAGGTGATCGCCGAGCGCACCGCGAGGTCGATGTCGGCATCGGCCATCACGATGAAGGGCGCCTTGCCGCCGAGCTCCAGCGACACCGGAGTGACGTTGGCCGCGGCCGCCGCCATGATGCGCTTGCCGGTGGGCACGCTGCCGGTCATCGTGATCAGGTTGATGTCGGGCGAGGACGAGATCGTCTCGCCGACCGTCGCACCCGCGCCGGTGACGATGTTCACCACGCCGGCCGGCACGCCCGCCTCGTCGAAGATGCGCGCCATCTCCAGCGCCGACAGCGGCGTGAGTTCGTGCGGCTTCAGCACCACCGTGTCGCCCGCGATCAGCGCGGGCGCGACCTTGCGGCTGACGAGCGCACTCGGGTAGTTCCACGGAATGATCGCGCCGACCACGCCGATTGGCACGCGCTGGATCCAGATCTGCTCGCCGGGGAAGTCGGACGGCAGGATCTCCCCCTGGATGCGGCGCGCGAACTCGGCGTAGTACTCGAAGAACTCCGAGGTTCCGCCCACTTCGCCGCGCGCCTCGTTGATCGGCTTGCCCTGCTCCAGCACGACGATCTGCGCCAGGCGCTCGGCGTCACGCCGCACCAGCGCGGCGACACGCTTCATCACCTGCGCACGCTCCAGCGGAGACTTGGCAGCCCACGCCGGCTGCGCCTTGCGCGCGGCCTCGATCGCGAGCAGCGTCTGGGCGACGGTCGCTTCGGAAACCTCGGCGATGGGTGCGCCGGTCGTCGGGCTCAGCACGGGCCGCGAGGCGGCTTCGCCGCGCATCCACTTGCCGTCGATGTAGAGGCGGCTTTCCAGTTTGTCGGGTGTATTCATCGCATGTCTCCGTGAAGTCATCCGGCGGCGCGTGCCGCGGACAGTTGGATCGCGTAATCAATGGCTTCGATCAGGCTGCCGGCGCTGGCGATGCCCTGGCCGGCGATGTCAAATGCCGTGCCGTGGTCGACCGAGGTGCGCACGATCGGCAGGCCCAGCGTCACGTTCACGCCGCTCAGCGAGTCCCACGCGCCGGTCTCCGGATTGACGTGGAAGCCGAGCAGCTTGACGGGGATGTGGCCCTGGTCGTGGTACATCGCCACCACCGCGTCGTACTGGCCGGCACGCAGCTTGACGAAGACGGTGTCGCCAGGAACCGGGCCGTGCAGGTCATGGCCTTCGGCCCGCAGCGCGTCCAAGGTCGGCGTGGTGACGTCGATGTCCTCCCGGCCGAACAGGCCGCCCTCGCCGGCGTGCGGATTGAGCGCAGCCACCGCGATGCGCGGTGCCGCGAAACCGAGCCGCCGCAGCGCCTCGTCGGTCAGCTCGACGACACGGCGGATGCGCTCGGGCGTCACCCGCGCGGGCACGTTGGTGAGCGCGGTGTGCGTGGAGATATGGCTCACACGCATGTTGCCGTGCGCCAGCATCATCACCGAGTCGCGCGCGCCGGTCAGTTCGGCCAGCAGCTCGGTGTGGCCGCTGAAGTGGTGGCCCGCGAGGTTGAGCGCCTCCTTGTTCAGGGGTGCGGTGCAGATCGCCTGTGCGCGGCCGTCCATGGCGAGGCGCACGGCAATGTCGATCGCGTTGTAGGCCAGCCGCCCGGCGTCGGCGGACACCTTGCCGGTCTCGATCTCGCTGTCGATCGTGCCTGCCTCGATGAAGCCGACGCGCGGCCAGTTGGCGACGTGGTCCTCGGCGACGGTCACGATGCCGCCGTCGTCCAACCCCAGCTTCGCCGCGATTCGCCGGTAGACGCTGCCGCAACCGATGACCAGCAGTTCCAGTTCCCCCGCCTCGACCCGCGGTCGCAGCTCCGCGACCGCTGACAGGATGATCTCGGGCCCGATGCCGGCGGGATCCCCCATCGTGATTGCGATTCTCGGTCCCGGCATCACTTCTCCCCGCGGCCCAGCAGGGCCAGTTGTTCAATGTTGATCAATATATTCCACAATATTCCAAATAAAACCAAGGGTTTCCACTCGGCGCCACGCGCTTCCGGCGCCGCCGCTTTGAGCCTTCGCGAAGTTTTTGCGACTCGGCATGTGGATTTGGCGTGCGGCCGCGTCCTAGAGGACACGTCATTCAGTCCAAGGTCTCCCCGCCCATGCCGTCCCGATGCCTCCGAAGCCGCGCAGCCGCACTCGCTCTTGCGATGTCAGCCGCAGTCCTGATGTCTCCACCCCCGGCGACAGCCGCTGAATCGAGCCCGGTGAAGGTATCGAGCGCGCAAAGGAGCGGCCCGCTGGACGACCTGTCGCTGGACATATCGGCAACGAAGATGGTCCTCGCCAACGGGCTGACCCTGGTCGTGCATGAGGATCATTCGGCGCCCCTGGTGGCGGTCCATATCTGGTACCACGTCGGCTCGAAGAACGAGCCACTGGGCAAGACGGGCTTCGCGCATCTTTTCGAACACCTGATGTTCACGGGGTCCGAGCACTTCAACAAGGACTTCTACAAGGCCACCGAGAAGATCGGCGCGACCGAGCAGAACGGCACCACGTCCGTAGACCGCACCAACTATTTCCAGACCGTGCCGACCGCATCGCTCGACACGATGCTCTGGCTGGAGAGCGATCGCATGGGGCACTTGCTCGGAGCGGTCGACCAGGCACGGCTCGACGAGCAACGCGCCGTGGTCAAGAACGAGAAGCGGCAGGGCGACAACAGGCCGTACGCCAAGGTTGCCGACCTGGCCGTTCGGGCTACCGCTTCCGTCGGCCACCCCTACGATCACCGCACGATCGGCTCCATGGCCGACCTCGACGGCGCCAGCCTGGACGATGTGAAGGAGTGGTTCCGCACCTGGTACGGTCCGTCGAATGCCACCCTCGTGCTGTCGGGAGACATCACCCCCGCGGCAGCCAAGGCGAAGGTCGAGAAGTACTTCGGGGATATCGCGCCCGGCACCCCCGTCTCGCATCCCAGGAGCTGGGTCGACAAGCGCAGCGGCACGGTGCGGGAGACCACGTTCGATCGCGTCGCGCAGGCGCGCATCTACCGCGTGTGGAACGTCTCGGACTACGCCTCGCCCGATACCGACTACCTCCGCGTGCTGGCCGATGTGCTGTCGGGCGGCAAGACCAGCCGCCTCCATAAGCGACTGGTGATCGACGAACAGCTCGCCACCAGCGTGGCGGCCGACGTCGACAACCGCGAGATCGGCGGCCAGTTCGAGATCGTCGTCACGCTGAAGCCAGGCGCCAGCGTCGACCGGGTGGAAGCGATCCTCGGTGAAGAGTTGAAGCGTGTGGTCGCCACCGGACCGACGCCGGCCGAACTGAGACGGGTGCAGACCGCCATCCAGGCCGACCTTGCCCGCTCGCTCGAGAGCATCTCGAGCAAGGCATACATGCTTGCCGAGAGCCAGACGTACCTGGGCACCGTCGATGGCTGGAAGGCAAGCTACGCGCGCATCGCCGCGGCTACACCGGCCGACCTGCAGCGCGCCGCCAGGACCTGGCTGAGCGACGGCGACTATGTCCTGCGCGTGCTTCCCTTTGGTGATCTCACGGCCAGCGGCGCAGGCGCCGATCGCCAGACCGTACCGATGCCGGAAGCCGCCATCACGGCCACCTTCCCCAAAGTCGAACGCGCCACGCTGGCCAACGGCATGAAGCTCGTGGTGGCCCAACGCAGCGGCGCGCCGCTGATCGAGTTGTCCATGCTCGTCCGAACCGGCACACCCACGGATTTCGCGACGATTTCACCGGGCACCGGCCCGCTCGCGATGGGCCTGCTCAGCGAGGGCACGACAACGCGCACCGGCCCGCAACTCACCGAGGCCCTCGATGCGCTCGGTACCACCATGAAGGCCAATGGCGGCGGCGAGACCAGTGCCGTCTCGATGTCGATCCTCAAGCCCGCGCTGAAGCCATCACTCGCGCTGTATGCCGATGTGCTGATGAACCCGGTTTTCGCGCAGACGGACATCGACCGCGCGAAGGCGCAAACCACGGCGCGGATCGCCTCTCTGCAACAGAACCCGGCACAGGCCGCCGGTCGCGTCCTGCCCAGGCTCATCTTCGGCGCCGACAGTGCCTACGGACGCCTGACGTCCGCGGCATCGATCCAGCCGATCGGCCGCAGCGACGTCGTCGCATTCCATGAGCGCTGGTTCCATCCCAACAACGCGACACTGATTGTTGCTGGAGATACGAGCCTTGCCGAGATCAAGCCGCTGATCGAGGCGGCGTTCACCAAGTGGAAGCCGGCGCCGGTCCCCGCGACCGTGGCACCCGCTGGTCTGCCGGCGGCCAGGACGGTCGTCTACATGATCGACCGGCCCAACGCACCGCAAAGCGTGATCCGCGCGGCGCTGCTCGCTCCGCCGCGTGCCGAGGGCGATGAGATCGCACGCGATGCGTTCAACACGGCATTCGGCGGTTCGTTTACCTCGCGCATCAACATGAAGCTACGCCAGGAGAAAGGCTGGGCCTACGGCGCGCGCAGCGGCATCGGCGGAGGCCACGGCTCACGCATCTTCTCGACGACGGCCTCGGTCCAGGTCGACAAGACCGCCGAGTCGATGACCGAGATCGCCGTGCTGCTGCGCGATGTGATCGACAGCCACAGGATCGATGCCCCCGAGCTTATCGCCGCCAAGGCCAACATGAGTCTCGGGCTGTCCAGCGCCTGGTCAACCAATCAGGGCATCTCGCAGTATCTGGCCGACCAGGCTGCCTACGGCCTGCCCGACGACTATCTCGACCGGTACCCGCAGGCCATTGCCGCCGAGACGATCGATACGGCGAACGCCGCCGGCGCCGCGCTGATTGCCAACCGTCCGGTCACCTGGCTCGTGGTCGGTGACCGCAAGGCGATCGAGTCGAAGGTCAGGGCGCTCAATCTTGGCGAAGTTCGCATGATCGATGCGGACGGGAATCCGGTTCCTTGAGTAACAGAACTGGCTCTGAAATCATTTCTCTGAAGGTTGAGTGTTAAGTATGCGAGTAACCAGCATCGTGACCTTGCTGTCGGTGATTGCAGCATTCGTCTGCCTGAACCCAGGCGGCGCGCAGGCACAGGTCAAGGCGTCCCTGGTGGCGACCGAGACCTCTGTGCAGCCTAACCATCCGACGACAGTGGCACTGCGGCTCGAACACGAGCCGCAATGGCACAGCTACTGGATCAATGCGGGTACCGGCTACCCGACCACTCTTCAATGGGACCTGCCCGCCGGCTGGTCGGCGACGGGCTTCCAATGGCCCACCCCGACCCTCATCAAGGACAAGCGGGGCAACATCACCGGACACGGCTACAGCGGCGTCGTCTACCTGCCCCTGACATTGACCGTGCCGGCGGATGCCAAGGTCGGGGAAAACATCACGCTGAATGCCAAGGCGTCCTGGCTCATGTGTTCGGACATCTGCGTCCCGGGCACCGACAAGCTGTCGTTGACGCTGCCGGTTTCCGCCGCGGCCCCTGAACCGAATTCGGAGATCAAGGCTCAGTTGGCCAGACAGCAGATGCCGGAGCAAAGCAGGCGCTGGAGCTTTGCCGCAACGCGCTCCGACAGGAACGTCGAGATGACCGTCACCGGCGCGGGAACGGACGAGATCAAGGAACCCCACTTCGTCAGCGAGGACGCGTACATCCAGTACGGCGGACTCCAGGAAGTGCGGCCGGGCGAGCCGCTCCGGATGGTGCTGCCCATCTCCGACGAAGCGAGCGGCACGACAGGCAAGCTGGTGGGCCTGCTCACGTTCACCGACGCCAAAGGGGTCTACCGCGGCATCACGGTCGATACCGCACTCCAGACCCCTGGCGTGGCGCCCGTAGCCGGCAACGCGACCCCTTCGACCTCGGGCGACGCGCTCGTGTTCGGGCTCGCTTTCCTCGGCGGCCTGATCCTGAACCTGATGCCCTGCGTCTTCCCCGTGCTGGGCATCAAGATCCTGGGTTTCGCCAACGAGGCCGGCGGCGATCGACGCAAGGTGACCATGCACGGCGTGATGTTCACGCTCGGCGTGCTGATCTCGTTCTGGGCTCTTGCCGGTGCGCTCGCTATTCTTCGTGCGAGCGGCGATCAACTGGGCTGGGGCTTTCAGCTGCAGTCGGCGCCGTTTGTGTTCGGGCTCACCGTGGTCATGCTGATATTCGCGATGAGTCTCAGCGGCGTGTTCGAGTTCGGCCTTCGCGCAACGGGCGTCGGCTCCGACCTGCAGCAGCGCAGCGGCGTCGGCGGATCATTCTTCGCGGGCATCCTGGCGACGGTGGTCGCAACGCCCTGCAGCGCACCGTTCCTGGCACCCGCGCTGGGTGCCGCCCTGACACTGCCGATCGCCCAGTCGTTCGCCGTGTTCACCGTGATCGGCATCGGCCTGGCAACACCCTACCTGCTCCTGGCGCTGTTCCCGCAAGCCCTGCAGGCCCTGCCCCGCCCCGGCGCGTGGATGAACACGTTCAAACAGGTGATGGCGTTCCCGCTCTATGCGACCGTGACCTACCTGGTCTGGGTGCTGGCCGGCCAGACATCGGAGAGCGGCCTGCTGACCGTGCTGTTCGGCCTGACCCTGGTCGCGATGGCGGTCTGGCTGTACGGCCACTATCAGCGACCCGGCACGGGATCGTCCGCCACGCGTCTTTCGACCGCATCGGCTTTGCTGATGCTGGCATTGGGTCTGAACCTGGGATGGCCGCGCGCGCAGGCGCCTACCGAAGTCGTGTGGGAGAAGTGGAGCACGGAACGGGCGGCCCAGCTGCATGCCGAGGGAAGACCGGTCTACGTCGATTTCACGGCCCGCTGGTGCGCGACCTGCCAGGCCAACAAGAAGCTGGTCTTCGCTTCCAACGAGGTGATCGGCTATGTGCGGGACAAGAAGGTCGCGCTCCTGAAGGCCGACTGGACCCAGGCCGATCCGCTCATCACTGCTGAACTCGCCCGGTGGAAGCGTGCCGCGGTGCCCTTCAACCTGGTCTACCTGCCCAACCGTGCCGATCCGGCAACGCTGCCGGAGGTGCTGACGCCGGAGATCGTGCTCTCCGCATTGAAGGGTTGACCCCAGCGCCTCCAAGCCGCAGTTCCCATGCGGCTTTTCTCCTGCCCACATCAAGACCACATCCACTTTCGATTCCAACACCGATGAAGCTCACAAGACCCGCCCTCCTCCTGACCGCATTGGCCACCGCCCTCCTCCTGGCTACGGCGCCCGCAAGCTCGGCGATCGCCGCCGGTCCGAGCGTGAGCTGGCAGGCTGCCGCGGGCGATGCGGACGTCGACCGCTACTTCACCCAGGCGAAGACCGACAAGAAGCCCCTGCTGCTGTACTGGGGCGCCAAGTGGTGCCCGCCGTGCAATCAGCTCAAGGCCACCCTGTTCAACCGCGCCGACTTCATTGCACAGAGCAGATCCTTCGTCGCCGTGAGCATCGACGGGGACGCGCCGGGCGCACAGCGGCTTGGCATGCGATTCAAGGTCATGGGCTACCCGACGATGATCCTGTTCAATGCCAACGGTACGGAAATCACCCGCCTGCCGGGCGAAGTGGATGCGGCCCAGGTCATGAAGGTGCTGCAGCTGGGCCTGTCCAGCGGGCGGTCCGTCAAGGCCGTGCTGGCCGATGCCATGGCGGGCAAAAAGCTTTCGACCAATGAATGGCGCATGCTTGGCTTCTACGGCTGGGACACCGATGAACAGCAACTCGTGGCCAACACCGATCGCGCCGCGATGCTGGCGCGGCTCGCGAAGGCCAGCGAGGGCAGCGACGTCGAGGCGACGACCCGGCTGTGGCTGAAGTCGGTCAGCGAGCTGGACAGCGGCAAGGCGGACCCGAGCCAGCTGCCGCGGCTGCATGCCCTTCTGACAGACCCGACCCAGGCCCGTGGCCAGATGGACGTACTGACCAACGGCGCGCCCGACCTCATCAAGGCCTTCGCCCCTCAGCCCGGTCGAACGCGCACGGCTCTCACCGCTGATTTCGACACGGCACTCCAGCAGTTCTGTCGGGACCAGACGCTGTCACGCGCAGACAGGCTGGGTGCGCTCCTGAGCCGCGTCGAGCTCGCGCGCATGGACGCCCCGGCCAATGAGATGCACCCGTCGACGATTCCCGCGCCGCTCCTGGCCGAGGTCCGTGAGCAAGTCGGCAGGATCGACCGCGAAGTCACCAACACCTACGAGCACCAGGCCGTCATCACCGGCGCCGCCCAACTGCTCGCTCGCGCGGGCCTGTGGAGCGAAAGCGACGAGCTGCTCAAGGCCGGGCTCGCACGCAGCCATTCGGCCTACTACCTGATGGGGCACCTGGCCGGCAATGCCAGGAAACAGGGCAAGAAGGCCGAGGCCCTGCACTGGTACAAGGAGGCGTTCGATGCGAGCGAAGGGCCTGCGACCCGTCTTCAGTGGGGCGCCACCTATGTATCGGCGCTGGTCGCGCTCAGTCCCGAAGACGCGGCCGGCATCGAGAAGACCACCACGCAGCTGTTCAGCGAGGCAGGGCGCGATCCGGGCGCCTTCTACGAGCGCAGTGCGATGTCGCTGAAGCGCGTGACCGACCTGCTGGCCAAGTGGAACCAGGGGCCCAGCCAGGCGGCAACTGTCGAACGGCTTCGGGGCCAACTGAACGGCGTCTGCGGAAAACTGAGCAGCAGCGATGCCAAGGCCAAGTCCACCTGCGAGGGACTGATGAAACCGCAAGCTCGCAAGGCCTGAGGCCTCAGCCGCAGGCCCCGGGGCGACACCCGGGGCCGACAGGTTCATGTCGGCCTCGGCTTCAATTGAAATATCAATCAACTTCGCCTGAAGTTCCGCCGTCCGGATCGCAATCCTCCAGCAGCGCCCGCAGAGCAAAGTCCTCTTGTCGCCAAACGCAAACAGCACCGCAAACTGCTCAACGCGCAGACCGGAACGTTTGATGGCACTTCCAAACTTACCAAAGAGGACACCATGAAGCTCACCTCCATCATCATCGCTCTCTCGGCTCTGCTTTCCGGCGGCCTCGCCAGCGCCGCTGAGAACCCGGCCGGCGCGGGCGCCAAGCCCACCATCGCACTGGTCCACGGCGCGTTCGAGGATTCCCATGTGTGGCAAGGCGTCGAAGCGAAGCTGAAGGCGGATGGCTACCCCGTCCTGGCCATCGAGCTGCCCGGCCGCCCCGGCGCGCCGATGTCGCCCGCGGACGTGAGCCTGGACCTGTACCGCGACACGGTACTGAAGGCCCTCTCGTCGACGAAGCGCCCCGCCGTGCTCGTGGGCCACAGCTTCGGCGGCATCACGATCTCGGCGGTGGCCGAAGCGGCGCCCGAAAAGGTCAAGACCCTCGTCTACGTGGCCGCCTACCTGCCGCGCGACGGCGAGTCCCTGGTCTCGATGGCCCAGCAGGATCCCGACGCCAAGATCGGCCCGCAGCTGCAGATCAAGAAGGAACAGGGCATCGCGGTCGTGAACTACGCCGCGCGTGCCGACCTGTTCGCCAACGACGGCCCGGCACCGCTGCGCGCAGCGATTCCCGACCTCGTCATCGACGAGCCGCTGATTCCGCTGGCGACTCCCGTGCACCTCACGCAGGCGCGCTTCGGTCAGGTCGACAAGGTCTACGTGCACACGAGCAAGGACCAGGTCATCAGCCCGGCATTCCAGGCCAAGATGGTCGTGGCCACGCCGGTGCGCAGCGAGACCACGCTTGCCACGGGACACACGCCGTTCCTGACCGACCCCGCCGGCCTCGTCGACGCGATCGAGAAGGCCGCGCGCTGATCGCATGCACCCGTGCCGCCGGATTGGCGGCACCGTCCCTGTCCAAACTCACCTTCAATGGCCGCCGAGGCAGGCCTGGCGGCTGCTTGCCTAAACCCCTTTCATCTGATCTGGAGAAACTTTCATGAACCGTCTTCACTTTGTTCCCGCTGCCGAAGCCACCGGCCACGCCGCCCAGTTGTATGCCGCGATCAAGGGCGCCGTCGGCCTGGTGCCGAACGCCTACGTGGCCATTGGCACCAACAGCCCCTTGGCTCTGGAGGCCGCACTCACCCTCGATGCCAGCTTGAAGAAGGGCAGCCTGAGCGGGCGCGAGATCGAGGCCGTCAAGCTGGTCGTCAGCGAAGTCGCCGACTGCGACTACTGCCTGGCCGCGCACACGCTGATCGGCAAGAAGTACGGCCTTGAATCGGGCACGATGACGGCCCTGCGGCAAGGCCAGGCCTCGGGCGACGCCAAGCTCGACGCGCTGTGCTCGCTCACGCGTGCACTGGTCGAAAAGCGTGGCCTCGTGCCGGCCGAAGCGCTGGAGGCTGCCCGCCAGGTCGGCTACACGGACGCGCAGATCGTGGACCTGATGCTCGCCATCACGAGCATCACGTTCACCAATCTCGTCAATCGCCTCAACGACACGACGCTCGACTTCCCGCCGGCGCGCTGAACGATACGCGCGCCTCGCTCTCAGCAAGAACTACCGTCACTTCGGAGCCGCCGTGGTACACAAGACGAAGGCATTGGCGTGCTGGCTCGCCCTCTCCTCGGCGCTGCCGGGCATGCCGGCCGCAGCACAGACCCCGCTGGACAATACCGTCGCGCCGGAGATGCGGCTTACCGGCGACCGTGTCGCCATCCCGTTCATGATGGTGCGCGAGTTCCCGTTCGTGCAGGGCACCGTGAACGGCATCTCCGGCAAGTTCATGCTCGATACCGGAAGCCGGGAGGCGCTCGTCTTCAATCATCATCGGATTCCGATGGAGAACGGCCAGCCGATTGGCTCGAGCCACTTCGGAAGCGGCCAGACTTACGAGATTGCCTTGCATGACCAGGTCGGCCCCGTCGCCATCGGCCCGCTGCAGCTGTCGAAGGTGACGAATGTCGCCAGCCAGGACGCCAGCCAGCTTGAGCGGATCACGCCAGACTTTCTTGGTTGGTTCGGCTACTACGCCCGGGACTTCCCGAACAAGAAGATCTACCTCTTGGAGCGTTGATCGCCAGGCGAAGTTGAACGGCAGCCGGCCCGCTCCGGGACTCGCCATCGCCTCACATGGACACCAACATGAATGAACAGAATCACCGCGCAAGACGCCGCCTCGGCCTGCGCACTCAGTCGCGCCGAGCCGTCGAGGCGGTGCTGGCTGCAATCGTCATGCTCGGGACTGGAGCGACCCAGGCCGCTGACGTTCAAGTCGCTGCCACCGGTCTCCAGTTTCCCGAAGGCACGGTCTTTCAGGGAAACACCTTGCACTTCGTCGACTACTCGACCTCAAGTGTCTTTCGGCTCACCGGCAAGAAGGTCGAGCCGGTCTGGCATCAGGACGGCTGCGGCGCGAACGGACTGGTCAGCGTGCCGGGCGGACTGCTCGTTGCATGCTACGAAAGCGGCACCGTCGTTCGCATCTCGCTCGATGGCAAGACCGAAGAGACCATTCGAGCAGACGACAAGGGTCAGCCTTTCATCTGCCCCAATGACCTTGCGTCCGACACGCACGGAGGCGTCTATTTCTCCGGGTCCGGATCGGAGTCGACCCTGGGCAAGGTCTACTACCGAAGCGCCGATGGGCGAGTCCGGGCGGTTGCCACGAACATCCACTACGCGAACGGACTTGCGGTAGCACCCGACGGCAAGACGCTCTACCTTGCCGAAAGCGCAGCCAATCGCCTGCTCGCGTTCTCCATCTCCGCCGACGGAGGGCTCGGCTCGCCGCGTGAATTCGTCAAGCTCGGCGACATCCTCTCGGTCCCCGGCGAGTCCACGTTCACGCCAGACGGTGTCCGCGTCGACAGCAACGGCAACCTGTTCGTCGGCCTCTATCGCGGCGGCGGCATTGCCGTCGTCTCAAGCAAGGCCAAGCTGTTGAGCTTCGTGAAGCTGCCTGGAGCGCATCACGCGAATCTGGCAATCTCGCCTGATCATCGAACGATATTCGTGACCTCCGCGGATGACCGGCCCGACGGCTCCTACCGCGGGGAACTGCTTGCGGTGCCGAATCCGGTCGGGCAGTAGATAGCCGGGCGCACGGTCGTCGGGCGCCGCATGCGGCCGCCGACCGGCCGTGTCATGCCGGAAACAGAGCCGCCAGTTGCCCGGCAATCTCCTGCAAGGCCAATGGCTTGTGCAGCGTGGAACGGACACCGATATCCACTGCCTCGCGCTCCGAGGTCTCGGTGAGGTTGCCGCTCATCAGCAGGATCGGAAATCGAGGACAGACTTGCAGGATCTGCTGCGCCAGTTGAATGCCGCTCATGCCAGGTAGCGTCTGGTCGGTAAGCAGGGCATCGAACCGGTCAGGGGCGGCCTTGAATGCTGCCAGCGCGGCCTCTGCGGAGCCATAGCCGACCGGTTCATAGCCCAGGCCGGCCAGCAATTCCTCGGCCAGTTCGACGAGCGCTGTCTCATCGTCGACCACCATGACGACCTGTCCCTCGCCCGCGGGCCACTCGGCGACCCTCTCCACAGTTTGCACAGGCAGTTTGCCGGAGACCGGCAGCCAGATCTGGACACGCGTGCCGGCGCCGGGCTGCGAATTGATATCGACCGCGCCGCCCATGCGCGAGACGATGCCGTGGACGACGGACAGGCCGAGACCCGTGCCTTCGCCGCGCTTCTTGGTCGTGAAGAACGGATCGAAGATCCGCGTGAGTACCTCGGGCTTGATGCCGCCTCCGGTGTCGGAGACTTCGATGCAGACATATGACCCAGGGTCCAGATCCCCTTGCAGCAGGGACAAGGGTGCGACCAAGGTCTTCCTTTGAAGCGTGATTCCAACCACACCTTCGCCGTCTGTCGCCTGTACCGCATTGGTGCAGACGTTCATGATCACTTGGCAAAGCTGAGTCGAATCGCCGATCACGGCTTCGTTGCCGGACTCCAGTCGCGTCTCCAGCCTGACCCCTTCGGGCAAGGTTGGAACGAGCATGCCTGCGACCTCCTCAACCACGCTGCGAATATCCACGGGTGCGTGGTCGGCAACGCTGCTTCGGCTGAAGTCGAGGATGCGCTTGACGAGCAGCCGGGCCCGTTCTCCTGACTGCATGACACGATCGACATGGCGGCGCAAGGCACTGCCCGGCTCGGCCTTCCTCTGAGCCAGATCACCGAATCCCAGAATGGCTCCGAGGATGTTGTTGAAATCGTGTGCGATTCCGCCGGCCAGCGTACCGAGCGCCTCCAGCTTCAGGGCCTGCTGAAGGCGTGAGTCCAGGGTGGCTTTTTCGGCCTCGGCACGCTTGCGGTCACTGACGTCGATGGCCGAACAGAACAGGTTCGTCGGCGTGCCGCCGGCGGAACGCAGGCAGCTTCCGCGAGAGTGAATCCAACGCCAGCTTCCATCGGAGACCTGGACGCGGTAGTCGATGTCGATCGTGGCCGCGCGGTTGGCGACATGGTCCTCCACGGCCGCAACCACCAGCGCAAGGTCATCGGGATGGATCGTCAGGATGCGCCGCAAGGCCTCGAGGTTCGGCACGTCCAGCTCGGGATCGAGTCCGTGCAGCGCGCGCCAGTTTGCTGAGAGGAACAGGGTGTCGTCCACCAGGCTCCACTCCGCGTGACCTTCATTTGCCGCAGCCATGGCCATTGCATAGCGGCTTTCGCTCTTGCGCAGCGCATCCGAGGCAGCTTCCAGCAAGCGCAGTTGGCGCATGACGCCTGCGATGGTGAGAAGGGTCACCAGGGTGAGAACGACGGTGCGAAGCGCCGAACTCCGCATCTCATCGGCCCAGGGGCGCAATGCGTCTTCCTTGTCGCGAAGTACCGCGAGGATCAGCGTACTGTCGCCCACACCGACGGCGGAGATCAATTTGGGGCGTGAATCCACATGACTCAACACGGTCTGGATGGGCGCCCCCGCGCCCATTGCTGCCAGCTCCCGAAACTTCATGGGCTTCGCGGTCGCGGGCACAGGTGGCTGGCGAAGCACGAGAAGGCCATCGCTCAGCGCCAATATCAGACTGCTGCTGGCGCCCAGGTCGATCGCCGTGTATTGCTGCCGAAGCTGGTCCAGGCTCACCGACGCGGCAACCACACCCACGAAATTCCCGTTTCGATCGTTGATGCGCCGGGAAACAAAGAGCGCCTCGACGCCATCGGTACGGCTGAGATGCGGCGGATCATCCGGAGTGCCGCCACCCACCTGCACCTGGTGCGCGATGAAGTAAGGCCGCTCCGACACATCGCCCAGCGGCTCGCCCCCGGAGCGGTAGATCTGGTGGCCGCTGGCATCCGCCACCGACAGGTTCTCCACCTGCAGTGAGCGCTGCGCGAACCTCCTGAGTTGCGCTGCGGTATCCGGCGTGATGCGCCGTACGCCCGTGCGCTCGATGAGTGCTGCGCAGTCCTTGAGAATCGCATCGACCGCTTCGAGATTACGCCCCGCCTCGATCGCGAGGGCGTGTGACAGGTTGCCCAGCTCTCGATTGTTGGCATGCACGATCTGAGTGTGGAACCGCCAGCCGTCGTAGGCAGCCTCGCCGACAAAGGCCGAAATGACCACGATGCCAATCGCCAGAACACGCAGTCGAAGTTGACGTTCGGATGCCATCTCAGCTCGCCGGCCGGAGGGTATCCGCGACCGCGCTCAGCAGCTCGCTACTGCGGCGGGGCTCGCGGAGCAGGCGGGCAAGTCCCAAGTGCAGGCCCTGTGCCGAGTCCGCCGCCAGCGTACGGCTCACTTTCAGTTCAATGGTCAGCATGGTGAAGCCGGGCACGGTCCAGGCGGAAAATGATCTTCGATAATCGAGATTGGATGCCACGCAGGTTCCACCCTGATTTCCGTGGAGTGGCTGGTATTTCATCCGTAATTTTTGAACAGCCCGCCCATACCGAGTCTTGAGTAGGATCGCCAGAATGAGTTCGAACAGTGCCCACATCCTCGTCGTCGACGACGACCCCTTGATGCGCGAGCTGATTGCCGAATACCTCACCGAAAATGACCTCCGCGTCTCGGTGGCGGCTGACGGCACCGAGATGGCTGCGGCTTTGGCGGAGTCGATCGTCGACATGGTACTGCTGGACTTGCGGCTGAACGGTGAGGACGGCATGCAGCTCGCCCGCAAGCTCCGCGAGGACAGCAGCATCCCGGTCATCATCGTCACCGGCAAGAAGGACGAAGCCGATCGCGTGATCGGCCTGGAGTTCGCTGCCGACGACTACATCACGAAGCCCTTCAGCAATCGGGAATTGCTGGCCAGGATCCGCGCGGTCCTGCGCAGGACGCAGGCGAACCAGGCAGTCGCACCGCGCCCCCGCGAAGCAAAGTGTCGCGCTTACCGCTTCGCGGGCTGGGAGCTGAACCTGCTGGCCCGGCGATTGACCAGTCCCGAGGGAGAGCGCGTCGACCTGAGCAACGGCGAGTTCAACCTGCTCCTCGCGCTGTGCGAGTCCCCGCAGCGCGCACTCTCGCGGGATCGATTGCTGGAGCTCTCCCGCATGCACGGTGCGGAGGTCTACGACCGCTCGATCGACGTGCAGATCCTGCGCTTGCGTCGGAAGATCGAGCTCGATGCCTCTGATCCGAAGTTCATCCGTACCGAACGCGGTGTCGGCTACTTCTTCGATGCGAATGTCAACGTGATTCATTGATCGGCCGCAGGCCGCTGCAAGTCAAAGCTCGGATTTGCACGTGGAAACCGCTGGAAATCGAAGCCTATGCGGTACGCGAGTTGCCTATATTGCGTGGAACTTCCAAGAGCGAGCCAGGGAAATGACAGACGTGACGATCAGCAGGTCCGGGACCGCATGGCTGCGTGACATGGCTGCCGCGGGCAAAGTTCCGACGGATGGATGGGCCAGCAGCCCGAAGGCCGCGTACTACGCTTCCTTGGACAAGGACCCATCGATGCCGATGGCTCCGGCGGCGCCACAACAGCTGCCCTCGACCCTGGAAGATCTCGTCAAGCTCAGAGCCCAGGCACAGAAGGACAAGAAGGACGATCTTGCTGACCAGCTTCAGCAACAAATCCGTTCCGCGGCGGCTGAGAGCGGCCTTCCCAGCACCGGCATCTCGTTGAACGAAACTGCCTGATCGTCAGGTCGCCCCACCTGCACGAAGTGCCTCCACGGCAGGCCGAGGTCACCGACATCGGCGGCCTGACCTCCGCTCGATGCGTTGAAGGTCCCTGCACCGGCGCGACGGCCCTGCCCGCGCTGACCAGCCTCTCCTGAATCCCGCCACGCCAGGCCCGCCGCTGCATTCGCAGCCCGCCGCCGGCGCCGCCTCGACCAGCTCGAGCCGCCCGTCCGCCTTGGGCGGGGACTGACTCACCGCCTCCCAAGCAAGCGCTCATGCGGGCGAGTAAAAGCCATGCGGCCCCGAAGCGCTTGCTGCAGTTGAAATCGAATCGCCTTCGGCTGAAGTCTGCACCCCTCGCCTGGAAATCGGCATGAAGCGCCGGTCGCAGAAAGTCTGGTTGTCGCCAAACGCACCTACCCCGTGCTCTTGGCCCCTCATCGACAACCCCGCTTCCGGAGCCCTTCCATGAGCACTCACCGACTTTTCTCCTGGACCCTAGTGGTCAGCACTTTGGCTGCGGGCGCCCAAGTCGCCCTGTGCGAGAGCAATGCGCTGCAGACCTATGCGCCCGCGGCCTCCTTGTCGACCTCGCCCGTTCGCGATGCGCCCGCGCACCGGGATCGCAGCCCGCAAGGACAGCGTGACGTCATCTGACGCACCAAGCCTTGCAAGGACGGCTGACAGGGTCGCCAACGCTTTCCCTTTTTCTTCAATCAGCTTCACGAAGTTTCAAATGGACCTGTCTCGTCGTCGTTTTGGATCGCATGTCACTGGCGCACTGTCGGCGCAGCCTTGGCCGCTTGCGGAGCCGAAGGCTCGAATACTGCAAGTCCCACATCCAAGCGCGCACTGGTCTTGGTGCACGGCTCGTGGTTCGGTGCCTGGTGCTCCTCGTCGCTCATTCCCTTCCTGATGGCCAAGAACATCACTGTGGTCGCGCCCGATCTCCCCGGCCACGCCACCGGAGCCCGGTTCCCGGCCAGCTTCAATCAGCGGCCACTCGATGCAAATGCGTTTGCAGTCGAGCCGTCGCCACTGGCTGGAATCGGCCTGTCCCAGTACACCGCGACGATCCAACAGACTGTCGACCAGCTCATCGCTGCGGGATTCGGACCGATCACATGGTCGGACACAGCATGGCCGGCGTGCCGATCACCGCCGCTGCCGAACAAGCTCCGGGCAAGATCGCAAAGCTGATCTACCTGTCGGCGTTCATGCCCGTGACGGCCAATCCAGTGCAGGCCTATCTGCAGCTCGCCCAGAACGCGAACAGCCAGGTACTGCACCTGCTGAAGGCTGCACCTGAAACGGTCGGCGCGCTCCGGTTCGACACCAACTCGCCGGACGCCTCCTATATCGCTGATCTCAAGAACGCGTTCAGCGCCGACTCGTCGGTCCTGGATTGGGCCGCCATCGCCCACATGATGCAGCCCGACGATCCGGCGCAGCCGTATGGCACGCCAACGGGTGCAACGGCGGGAAATTGGGGTTCGGTGAGGCGCTCGTACATCGGCCGCACCGCCGACAACGTGATTCCGCCAGCCCTGCAGCAGCTGTTCATCAGCGAGGCCGATGTGCTGACACCGGCCAACAAGACGGACTACCACGCCTTCGCTGCAAGTCACACCCCCTTCGTCTCGCAGCCCGAGGCGCTTGCAGCGCTGATCGCAAGTCTCGCCGCCTGAGTTTCCACTTCAACTTATCAAGATCATCATGGAATACACCCAATCGGCAGTCTCCACCTCGGCCAACTCTCTCGATCCGCTCAGACTCGATTCGTGCAGGCAGGGGACACGAACTTCGCCTTCCGGACCATCGCACCGCGAACGGTGTTCCCCTTGTCCTCCTGCAGCACTTCACGGGAACGATGGACTACTGGGACCCTGCCATCGTCAACGAACTCGCCAAGAACCGGGAAGTGATCGTGTTCGATAACACGGGCGTCGGTGCTCCCAGCGGGCAGGTGCCCGACAACATTGAGCAGATGGCCGCCGACGCGATCGCCTTCATCAATGCCTTGGAACTCCGGCAAGTCGATCTGCTTGGCTATTCCCTCGGCGGCATGGTCGCGCAAGTGATCGCCGCAGCTCACCCGGCGCTCGTTCGCAAGCTCGTCCTGGCAAACACCGCACACCAGGGCGGCGGGAACGATCTGATGAAGGTTCTGCAGGGTGCGATGTCCCAGAAGCAATACGCGGATCCGCGCATGGTCCTGTTCTTCAACGACTCGAAAAACGGCATTGACGCCGGCCAGGGTTTCCTGACACGAGTTAACGCCCGCCAGGACAATCGCGATCCCGAGAATGGCCCGGCAGTGGCAAACGCACAGGCCAAGGCAATCATCGTGTTCTCGACGACGCAAGATACCGGGAACAAGTTGCTCAACGCCATCGCACAGCCCGTGCTGATCGTGACCGGCAGCAACGACACCATGTTGCCCACCGACAGTTCCTACGCGATGTTCCGAATCCTGAAGAATGCGCAAGTCGCGATGTATCCGGACTCAAACCACGGCGCGATCTTCCAGTACCACGAGCAATTCGTGCAGGAGGTCGACGGCTTCCTGCGTCGCTGAGCGTGATCCATTGCCGCTCGACCTCGTCTGGCGGCCCCGCCGCGGAGATCTGAGGACCGCGACATGCCTTGAGAGACGGTCATTCCACAGGAATGCCATCCTTCTTTACACGTGAAATCCTGATTCCGCCTTGCTTCGTCGGTTTCAGGTCGAGCGAATGCAGTTCGCTCACGCTCTCGGCAAAGTGCCTTGCATCGTCCGTACGGAACACTCCGCTCACGCGCAGATCCGCGACACCGTCCGGAACGAGTTCTATGGGTGAGCTGGTGTAGCGATTGAACTCCGCAACAGCACGGCCCAGAGACTCGTCATCGAACTGCACAAAGCCGCTGCGCCAAAGCAGTTCACGCTTCAAGTCAACTTTGACAACACGCTGCGCACGGCCGGACTCGGCGATCAGCCCCTGCCCCGGCTCAAGAAGAACAGGCTCTTCCGACTTGGACTTCGATGACCGCTCCAGTTCGCTCCCGCGATCCACGACGACATGGCCGTTGACCAAAACCACCCGCGTCCGGTTCGGGTCTACGCGCACTTCAAAGAACGTGCCGAGCGCCGTGACTCGCCGTTCGCCGGCAAGAACGACAAATGGCCGCTGAGGGTTATGCGCGACGTCGAACAACGCCTCTCCGCGGACGAGCTGGATCAGGCGGCGTCCCTCGGTGAAGGTGACCATGACCCGCGAATTCGTATTCAGAGTGATCGTCGACCCATCCGGGAGCGGAATCGTCCGCCGCTTGCCGACATCGGATGTGTACTCCAGCGGCCGGGCCACGGATTCACTGGCAGCAGTCGGCGCACTGACCGAAGCGACCGTCGCGCTCGGTGCCTGGACGGATCCGAACTGACCAGCCCTGCCCATCAGAAGGACCGTTGCCACTCCAATGGTGGCGACCGAGGCTGCGATCAGAAGGGGAAAACGACGCTGCGTGGGTGCGGCTTCCAGTGCTGCCTGCCGCAGTGCGCGCAGGTGAGGATCGCTGTGACTGTCCGCATCGAACACATGCAGCGCGCTGTCCGCTCTCGCAAATGCTTCGTCGTTCTGAGGGGCAGCCAGCCATTCGGCAAACTCAGCTTCCTCCGAGGACGTGAGAGTACCCCGGTCGAGGCGCACAGCCCAGACGGCGGCCGCCTCGGCTGGAGACATGCCATGAGTCCTTGGCACTGCCCGAATGGATGTCATGTCCCTTCCAATCGCTTGGCAAGATGAGCGACGGCACGTTGCATGTGCTTCTCGATTGCGCTTACGGAGATTCCCAGACGTTCCTCAATGTCAACATAGCTCATGCCTTCGAGGCGCCTCAACACGAAGATTACCCGAGTTCGCTCAGGAAGTTCCAGCAATGCGGTTGTCGCGTTCGCCAGGCGCTCCCGCCCCATGGCAATGCGTTCCGTGGAAATCTGTACATCGCCGTGGACGTTCTCGTCAAACTCGTCGTGCTCATCTGCCTGCCGGGCGGTGCGCCGGCGGAACCTGTCCGTAAACACACTGCTGGCGGTCTCAAAGACGTATCCGGTGAGGAACTCCACGCTGCCAATGTCGCCTCGCTTGATCAGGCGCTCGAACACCTCCTGCACCATGTCCTCAGCGTCGGCGTCATTGCGAACTCGGCGCACAAAATAGCGCGTGAGCGGAACCCTGAAAGCCGCGTTCAGCGCTTCCACGGCCACCCGCTCTTCCGAGGGCACCTTCTCCTGAGGATCGAATTCAGTGATGACGGCCTCCTGCGTGCGCACAAGAGAGAGACGACCTATCGACCCTGAATGGTTCGCCTTCACGACACGGCCTCCCGACTCCCCGTGGGAAGCGGAAGGCCGGCCATCGTCCGGCTGGTTTTCTTCATGATACAACTGGGTCGCCTCCATGGAAGGCCTTACTGCGGGGCCGCCCGCGCCGCTCCGCCCGCCGCGGGCCTCACGTCGATCTTGAGCGCCTTGGCGTTCACCAGATACTGCTTCGCAAGCCTCTGCAGATCAGCGGGAGTCACCGCTGCGTACCGGTCCCGCCGACCCTGCAGGTAATCAAGGCGGCGCGGTTCGCTTGCAAGACCCGACAAGGCCGAGACCCAGTAGCCGTTGTTGTGGTCGGCATTGACCAGGCGGTCGAGTGCCGGTTGGCGGACCCGCAGCAACTCGTCTTCGCTCACGGGCTTGGTCTTGAGATCCTCGACGATGGTGTGAACGATGTCGTAGAACGTGTCCAGCTTCTCCGGCCGGACTTCTGCCCTCGCCGTGATGTATCCGAAGTCCTTGAATGACTCGGACATGTACCACCCGGAATTGGGCGAGTATGTGAGCGCCTTCTCCTGGCGGACTTGGGCAATCAACCGCAGGCCGATCACGTCGCTCAACAGTTTCAGGCCTGCAGAGTCCTGCGGATTGGCGTACAGGTCCGTGGTCGGCCAGGCGATGTACCCGATCGACTGATCGGCCCGCCCTTCATGCAGGAACGACTGTTTCAAGTTCTGAGTCGGGAACTTGACCACGTTCGCTGCGGCGGGGCTGGACGGCTGAACGGAACGCGGAGAGAGCTTCGCGAAGGTCCTTGCGATCTCGGCCTCAACGTCCTTCTCGTTGATGTCGCCGACGACAAGAATCTCGATCGGTGCGGTCTTGAACTGGCGCTCGATGAAGGCCCGGCCCTTGTCGACGCTCATCCTGTCCACCTGCTCCGGCGTGGGATTGCCGAAGCGCGGATCGTTCGCATGCACGATCGCATCGAAGTGCTGCTCGAACACCCCGCCCGGCGTGGTGGAAGACGCGGTGAAGGATTCCTTGTAGCTCTGCCTGTACTGGTCAAAGGGCTGGGGCCGATATGCCGCATCGGCCATGTAGGCCATCATGATCTGCATCATGGTCGGCAGGTCGGACGGTACGCCGCCCGCTCCCAGCGCACTGGCTTCGTCGCCGATGCCAAAGTTGATGCCAAGCACCTTGCCCGCCAGGCTGTCGCCGATATCGATCCCGTCCAGCTTTCCCAGTCCGCCGTTGATCACGCCAATGTTCCTCGCTTCGAAAATCGGCGAATCCTGGCTGGGCGGCACGGACTTGAGACCGCCTGCGAATCGCACGTTGACGGAGATGGAATTCTTGTCGTAGGGCGTGCTCTTGATAATCACCCCGACGCCGTTGGCGTATGTCAATTCGGTCGCACCCGTCTGCGCGATCGTTCGACGGTTGACGATGGGTGCGGCGGTCCCTGGAAACTCGGTGTAAGGCCAGGCCTTGGTCTCACTGTTCTTCGGCGCATCGATTCGTGCATCTTGAACCGCCCGATAGCCGGCCAGGAGTTCGTTCTTGCCGAAGCCCTTGAGGTCTTCTCCGGTATGCCACAGATACGGCCCGTCGCCTTCGATCAGCGCTTTGGCCGCCTCGTTGATGCGGGCCAGCGTCAATCGGGGGCGAAGCGATTCAAACAGCTCGTAGGCCTGCGTTGGGGAAGTCACGACCAGGCCTGCGCCGATGGAGCTGAGCATCGTTCCCGCGATGCCGCCGGTGTGGCGTGTCTCCGCGCCTTCGACGCCGGCCTTGTACTGCGCCTCGAGGTTGACCAGCGCACGATCCAATTCGGCCTGGTCGGCGCCGTACAGCGCAAACTGGCGCAGAACCGTGTACGCCTGCATCAAGGCCGCCTTGTCTTGATCAGGCTTGGGCGAGATGGCGAGCGTCACCGAATCGCTGGCGGTGCTGAGGGCGCCGCGCCCCACCCCGGCCGCCCTGTACGCGGCCTCGCCGCGAAGGGCCAGGCGATTCAGTCGCTCGTTCATGATGCCGAGCGCCAGGGCGGACTGCAGATCCTGGTAACCCTTGTCAACCGTCTGGTAGTGTTCGTCAACAGGACGCGACCACACCATCGAGATCGAGTTCGGCAGGCCGTGATCGGTATACGTATCGGCCTGCAGTCCCTTGTTCGTGTAGCCGCCGAGTTCGGTCTTGCGGATCGGGCCGGGAACAGCGGGCGTCCAATCGCCGAACTTGGCCTGTATCTTCTTCTCGATTGCATCGGGATCGATGTCGCCGGCGACGATCAGCGTGGCGAGTTCGGGGCGATAGAAGGCGTTGTAGAAATCGACGAATTCCTCTCTCTGCGCACCCGTGATCACCGGGATCGTGCCGATTGGAATGCGATCGGGAAGCTTGTGGCCGGCAAACGATTTCCGGGCGATGTATTCGCCCATGGCCGACTGAGGCGAGTTCCTCACGCGCTCTTCGCCCAGAATCACGCCGCGTTCACGCTCGATGGCCTCAGGCGCGATGGCCAGGTTTCCTGCGACTTCCCGCAGCAGGAACAGCACCGTATCGACCGTCTCCTCGCTGACCTTTGGAATTTCCAAGATGTACGCGGTCTCGCCAAACGTCGTGTAGGCATTGGTATCGGCGCCGAAACTGAGCCCATGACGTTCGAGAATCCTGATCATCTCGTTCTCCGGCACGTTCTTCGAACCCTTGAACGCCATGTGTTCCAGGAAATGCGCCAGCCCGCGTTGACGGTCGCTCTCCATGAGAGAGCCTGCGGCAATTCGGAGCCGAACGGTGCCCTTGCCCGGAGGAGTCTTGTTGCGGGCAATCATGTAGGTCATGCCGTTTGCCAGCTTCCCGAAGCGCACCGCCGGATCGGGAAGAAGGTCGGAATGGTTCTGCGCGAAATCGACGCCCGATGTGGTGTCGATCACCTCCCGCGCGACGGGAGCCTTTGCAAATGGCACGCGAGGCAGCATGGCCGCCGAATCTGCACCTGCAATCACCGGGGCGGGTGCCAAGGACACCGACGCGATGACCATCGTGATGGCCGATGCAGAAATCCTTCTGATAGTCATGAACAAATCGTTGTATGAGTGAACCGAGCCCGGACGGCTGATCGATGCCCGTCGGGGAAACCTGTCTTGTGGTCGTGCAGCTCTCGCCACCGTGCGGCAGCCCGGGAAACTCGTCCTATCGTTGTGGACTGACGAAAAGGCGTGGCGCTTCCTATGCTGGAGACGCAGGCCGCCGTGAAATCCTCATGAGGGGAAACACCAACTCCATGCGGTCCGACGCAGGGGCCGGGGAGGCCGAGCGCGGATACCGCCTCCTGGTCGTCAGGCGAATACCGGCTCGAACGGCCTGGCCGTCGTCGGCCACATCGCCACACCGCCGGCCAGGCTCCAGGCCCTGTCGATTCCGAGCCTGCGCAGCGCCTGCGCCGCACGGGCGCTGCGGCTCCCGCTGCGGCAGAACAGCACCACGTCGGTACCGCCATCCAGGGCCAGCCAATCGGGAATGGCATTGACAAGCACGGACAAGGGAACGGCCTGCCGACGGACCGTCGGGCCCAGCTGAACGGTATGGCCGAGTCGCTGCTCATAGCTCTCGCGTACGTCGACCACCAGGAGCCTCTCGCCGTCCAGAGCGCGCTCCAGAAGCTCATCGGGTGCCAGCTCGACATCGGCACCGGCCTCGCCATCGACGCGAGCACCGCATGCGAGCGTCTGGTATTCCGTCGTCTCGAGCCCCAACTCCAGGAGCACCTTGGCGTCGGCAAAGGCCTGTGCTGTCATCGCGCCGTCCAGCACCTGAGCCAACAGCGGCTGCCGGGCCACCTCCGTACCGAGCGTGCAGGCGTACCGGTCGTCATAGTCGTGACCAGGCAACAGCAGGGCGGCGCGCCCCACTGTCTTCTCGAGCAGGCGAAGGGACTCGGCGAACATCAGCGGTTCGCTGACGTCGAAGTCGCTCCGTCCCAGGGCACCCGGCATCACCGTGTCGCCGACGAAGGCCGTGCTCGAGCCGTGAACATCCGAGAGCAGGTAAGCCCGGGAGTCGCGCGTGTGCCCCGGGATGTCCAAACGCGTCAGACGTCGAGTCCCCAAGGGGATGAACTGGGCACCAACGGGCCATCCAAGAGCGTCGGCCTCGGCGACGTCGGCAAGGATGTCAGGAATCTCGTTCCACAGCGCAGCGGCGGCCGACGCGTGGTCACCATGGCTGTGCGTATCGAGAACCGCCGCGAGGACATAGCTGCGGCACCGGATCCACTGGGTCAGTTGCTGCGTCAGTTCCGGCAGCGGATCGATGATCAGGCACCGGCGCGACGCATGATCGGCGATGAGATAGCACACCGATCCGTCGACGACATAACGGGCAATGGGTTCCGCGGGCATTGAATGCCGCTGAAACGCGGACGTGAGGCAGCTGTCGCGAAGCGCCTCACCGCAACCACGGATGCGTTCGCAGGCCTCGTCGATCTGCGCGGCACCGATCGCGGGGCCGAACGAAAGCCGCACGGCGGACGCGCTGCGCCACGCTTCCAGTCCCATCGCCTCGAGCACGTAGCTTGGCTGCGCCTTTGCAGCGCCGCAGGCCGACCCACCGCTGACGCGAATGGATGCCGCTTCGAACAGGTCCAGCAGGACCTTGGCGCTGATGCCCGGTACCGAGACATTGAGAGTCGTCGGTAGAGACAGGGCCGGATCGGCGTTGAAGACGATGCCGGGGAGGGCCTCCCGCAGCGCGTCGGTCAAGCGATCACGAAAGTTCCGCAGCACGCCGATCGATCCGAACTGATCTCCGGCTTCCAGCAATTCGAGCACGGCTCCGAGGGCGGCAATCCCGGGTGTGTTCTCCGTACCGGACCTGAGTGCGCCTTCCTGCCCGCCGCCGGCGATCAGTGGTGTGAACGGCGAACCGTCTCGCACGTACAGGAGGCCGATGCCCTTGGGCGCGTACAGCTTGTGCCCGGAGAACGGGGCGTAGTCGATGCGGCGCTCGCTCAGTTTGAGCGGCAGCTTGCCCAGGGCCTGCACGCCGTCCACCAACCACAATGCCGGACTGTCCGCCAGAGCGTCCTGCACGCCGCCCAGGTCGGTGATCACCCCCGTCTCGTTGTTGGCAGCCATCGTGCAGACCAGCCCGGCATCCCGGGCTCGCGCACGCAGCCAGCTCAGATCGTGCCGGCCGTTGCGCTCCACAGGAATCTCCTGAACCTCGAGATCGAGCCGCAGCAGGCCGTTCCAGTGGCGAATGGCCTCCGGGACGGCCTTGTGTTCGGTAGCCCCATAGAGAAGCAGCTTAGGCACTTCCTCGCCGCGATCGCGGCGATTCCGGATCGCCGTCAAGGCCGACAGCACGGCCGTCTGGATTCCCTCCGTAGCGCCGCTCAGGAAGAGAAGCTCTCCCGTCGGAGCACCGAGAACGCGACGCGCAAGGGCCCGCACGGAATCCATGCGCGCCCGCGCCCTCAGCCCCGTCCCGTGGATGCTGCTCGGATTGCCGAACCCCTCGGACATGGCCTCCATGGCTGCGGCGCGTGCCTGCGGCAAAACCAGGGTCGTCGCGTTCGCATCCAGATAGATCTCGGTCGTTCTCATCGCATCCATTTCCCACATCGAATGCCTGTCACTTTAGGATTCGTCATGTAGAAGCAGATCGCGTTCTTGCTGCCACTTTTGAACAGAGCCGGAATTCCATTCCGCAGTTCCTGTCAAACGCGACATCAGAATCTCTGCCCTTGACCGGACCAGTGCGAGCGGGATCGAGAGGACATCCGATCTCGTAGACAAACTTCCGACTGCCCTCGATTTCCGTACGACACTGCCGATGCCAGATGTGCGGGTTCCGCACCCATGCCTGGTCGGATCCAGAAGCTTTCCGCCCCGAGCCGCGTATGAAAAATGAAAAGCTTGACTCAATTGACAAGAAGCTTCTCGACCTGCTCCAACAGGACGCAGGTCGCCAGATCTCAGAGCTGGCGGAAGCAGTCGGTCTCTCGCCCACGCCGTGCTGGAGGCGGGTACAGCGCCTGAGGGAAGCCGGCGTGATCAAGGCCAATGTCATGCTTGTCGACAGGCACAAGGTGAACGTGGGCGTGACCGTCTTCGTCTCCGTGAAGACAAGCGTGCATGCGCAGGCGTGGTTCGAGCGGTTCCGGGCGGCCGTGGACGCTATCCCCGAAGTCGTCGAGTTCTACAGGATGAGCGGGGACGTGGACTATCTTCTCCGCGTGGTGGTGCCGGACATCGCGGCATACGACGCGGTGTACCAGCGCCTGATCCGAACGACCCAACTGTCGGACGTCTCATCCAGCTTCGCCATGGAAGAGATCAAATTCACCACGGCCCTGCCTCTGTCCTACGTCGACTGAAGGCAGCGGACCGCGGCCAGTGCACGCGGGTCACGCTCGCGGGACGCACGCGCGAAGTTCGGCCGGCGCTGCTCAACCGGCGTGCCGTCATCGCCGACAAGGCCTACTCGTAGTCCTCGTTGATCCGGGCGATCGCGCCCTGCTGAATTTCAGCCGACAGTTCGGTTCCGGCAGTGGCGCGGGCCAGGAGCAACGAGCCGACAAGCGTGGCGAGAAGCGTCAATGAGTTGCTGCGCCGCCATCAGGCGAGAGACCGGCTCCGACGGACGCGGCCGCTCGACGATGGTCGGCTCGAACAGCCGGTCCGGCGTGGCAACAGCTGTTCGTTGAGGAGCTTGATCGCCCGCGCCTGACGGTCCATAGGCAAGGCCGCGACGCCCCCGCCGGCCTGATCGCCGGGTTTGTTCTGGGTGTCGCAACCGCCCACGATGGCGAGCACATGGCCGAGCTCGAGCTGCCATTGAATCGAGGCGGCGCCGTAGAACTGCTCGAGCGTGTCGAACGGGCTGATCCTGGGCAGCAGGAGCGCGGGATCGATCTTGTCTCCCGGCCGGACGAGGTAGTTGAAGCGGCTGTAGTCCATCAGCGTAGCCACATGCCCCATCTCCTTGAGCCGCTGGGCGTCGCGCAGCTTGGCGGTCGGGTAGAGCGAACTGGGCTTCATGTTGTGAGGAAAGCGGCGCCCGCTGGCGCCGCGCTTGGGATGAGTCCCCCAATAGGGCGCGGCAAGAAGATTGACGAGTTCACGGCCAGGTCGCTGCGGCCGGCGCCTGACGGCGATGCGGCACGCATCCCGATTCATGCATGCCTCTTAAAACGTGCGCCGCGCCGATTTCCACACTTCGGAAAAAAAAGTTGGCACCGTCTCCTCACAAGGTGTGGATTTCAGCGGGGGCAACGTTCTTATAGGTACTCACCTTCCTCGGACTCACTCTTCCATGCCGTCCCGCACCAGCCATAGAGGCCGCATGGCGTCGTACGCGATGACGCTGTCCGCCCTCCTGTCGACGATCTCCGTCTCGGCACTCACCGCCGGAGCCTCCGACAAGCTCGCTTCATCCCCCACTGCGGCCGGCCCGCCCAAGGGTCTGGCGCTGGAGGTTTCAGCGACGAAGACAGTCCTGCCGAACGGGCACACGCTGAGCGTGCACGAGGATCACTCGGCACCGTTGGTCGCGGTCCGGATCACCTATCACACGGAATCGAAGAACAAGCCCAAGGGGAAGACGGGCATCGCGCGCCTGCTCGAACAACTGACGTTCAAAGGCTCGGAGAACTTCAATGCGGACGACTTGAAAGCAGTCGAGAAGCTCGCCGCCAGCGAGCCGAACGGCACGGCCTCCGCGGACCGGATTCGCCATCTCCAGACGGTACCGACAACGGCACTGGATGCGGCCCTATGGCCCGAGAGCGATCGAATGACGCACCTACTTGGAGCGGCCGACCCGTTCCGACTGGACGAGCAGTCGACCATCGTCCAGAACGACAAGCGCCCGGGGAGGAACAGGCAACATGCCGGAGCGTCCGACATGGTCCTCCGTGCCACGACGTCCGTCGGGCACCCGTATCACCGCCTGACCATCCGCTCCATGGACCACCTCGAGGCCGCCACCCAGGAGTCCGTCAAGGACCGGTCCCGCAGCAGGCACGGCCCGCCGGACGCCGTGCTGGCGCTCCAGGGCGACGTGATGCCGGAGGTCGCCAAGCCGAAGGTCGATAAGTACCTCGGCAGCCCTGAGCCAGGCGAAAAAGGCGAGATCCCGCGTGCAAGTCAATAGCAAGACTGTCGTTGCAGCTGAAATAAATCGGCTTCGACTGAATTTTGAGCCCCGTCCATGCAATCGACATGAAGCACGAGGCTGCGAGAGTCTAGTCATCGGCCAGGAACGCAGACTGTCACGCAGCCAGGCCCTCATCGGAACCTCTTCCACAAAGCCTCACCATGACAATTCGACGACTGTATTCCTGCACCTTGGTCGCCAGCCTCGCAGGCTCTGGAGCCCAGATCGCCCTGTCGGATGACATCACGTTTCAAGTGGAGTCGCTGGCAGTCTCCGCGTCGACCGTGCTTGCTCTGGGCGCGATGTCTTCCAACCGCACTCATGCTCTCGGCTCGAGTACCGAGGCTTATCAAGAATGAATCGGGCATGACATCGTCTCCATTGAATGTCATGTCCGGATCACGCCGGCGATCGAAGCTGAATCACCGGCCGGGCGGTCCGTCCACTGGATCCGCCGTTTCCTTCTGTCAGTTGGCAGATCAGACCTGCAACGCCGCCTTCCAAAGGCTTCTATCTCTCATCAACCTGGTTCACGGAGTTTGAAAATGAATCTCTCTCGACGTCGTTTTGGATCTCATGTCACGGGCGCGGCCGTTGGGGCGACGCTGGCCGCCTGCGGTGCCGAAGGTGCCGATGACACAAGCTCGAAGCGCGCCTTGGTATTGGTGCACGGCTCATGGTTCGGGGCCTGGTGCTTCTCCTCGATCATCCCGCTGCTGACAGCCAAGAACATCACCGTCGTTGCACCTGATCTTCCCGGTCATGCCACGGGAGCCAGGTTCCCCGCCAGCTTCATCCAGCGGCCCATCGACTACGCTGCCTTCGGGTCCGAGCCGTCGCCCCTGGCCGGAATCGGCCTGGCGCAATACGTCTCGACGATCCAGCAGACTATCGACCAGCTCGCCGCCGCGGGATTCGGCCCGATCACCCTGCTCGGCCATAGCATGGCCGGCATACCCATCACCGCCGTCGCCGAGCAGGCCCCCAGCAAGATCGCCAAGCTGATCTACCTGTCGGCGTTCATGCCGGTGACGGCCAAGCCGGTTCAGGCCTACCTGACCCTCAGCCAGAACTCGGCAAGTCAGGTCCTTGCGCAGCTCAAGGCAGATCCCGCCACGGTCGGTGCCCTGCGGTTCGACACCAATTCGGTCAACCCCGCCGACATCACGGGTCTCAAGAGCGCATTCAGTGCTGATTCGTCGGACCTGGACTGGGCCGCGATCTCCCACATGATGCAACCCGACGACCCCGCTCAGCCTTACGGCACGCCGACCGGCGCAACGGCGAAGAACTGGGGCTCGGTGAAGCGTGCGTATATCGGCTGCACGTCAGACAACGTCATTCCTCCAGCCCTGCAGCAGCTGTTCATCAGCGAAGCCGACACGCTCACGCCGTCCAACAAGACGGACTTTCATGCGTTCGCCTCCAGCCACACGCCCTTCGTCTCGCAACCCGCGGCAATCGCGGCCTTGATTGCCAGTCTCATCGCCTGAGCACCGCACCGTCCATCTCCCGAATCCCTTGCAACTCCATACGGACCGACATGGAATCCATCACCATCATCTCTGCCTCCAACAACACTCTTGAGGGCGCACGGACAAAATTCATTCAGGCGGGCGGAACGAACTTCGCCTACCGAGCGATCGGCACGCCGAACGGCGTTCCCCTGGTCCTGCTGCAGCACTTCACGGGAACGATCGATCATTGGGATCCCGCCATCGTCAACGAGCTCGCCAAACGCCGGGAAGTGATCGTGTTCGACAACACAGGCGTCGGCTCGTCGAGCGGCCAGGTGCCCGACAACGTCGAGCAGATGGCTATCGACACGCTTGTCTTCATCAACGCATTGGGATTTCAGCAAGTCGATCTGCTTGGGTACTCGCTCGGCGGCATGGTCGCGCAAGTCCTGGCCGCGAAGCATCCGACGCTCGTTCGAAAGGTAATCCTGGCAAACACCGCGCACCAGGGCGGCGGGAACGATCTGATGAAGGTTCTCCAGCATGCGATGTCTCAACAGACGTACGCGGATCCTCGCATGGTGCTGTTCTTCAATGACTCCAAGCGAGGAATTGACGCAGGCCAGGAATTTCTGGAGCGCGTCAATGCGCGGAAGGAAGACCGCGATCCCGCGAGCGGTCCGGAAGTGGCCAACGCACAAGCGAAGGCGATCATCGTTTTCTCGACGACGCAGGATCCAGAGAACAAGTTGCTCAACGCCATCGACCAGCCTGTGCTGATCGTTTCCGGCAGCAACGACACCATGTTGCCGACGGACAGTTCCTACGCGATGTTCCGGATCCTGAAGAATGCGCAGATCGTGATGTATCCCGACTCGAACCACGGCGCCATCTTCCAGTATCACGAGCAGTTCTCGAAGGAAGTGGAGAACTTCCTGAGCCGCTGAACATGACCGGTCGCCGCCCGAACATGTCGGGCGGCCCATCAGCTCCAGAGAAAAATTTCCGAACTCGGTCTGTAAGGTCATGGCACCCCAAATCGACTTCGGCGAGTACCCCAGCCATCGCAACAGCCCATCTGACCGCCATGCAACCAAACCACATGATGATCTCTGAGAAGCCAGCAGCGCCGGCCGTCATCCACCCGGTCTGGCTTCGCGTCGTTCATTGGTTGAACGTGCTGGCAGTCCTCCTCATGGTGACCAGCGGCTGGCGCATCTACGACGCCGCGCCGTTCTGGAATTTCCGAATTCCCACGGAGTGGACCCTGGGTGGTTGGCTGGGTGGCGCTTTGCAATGGCATTTCGCCGGGATGTGGTTGCTGGCGATCAACGGACTGATCTACCTGTCGCTCAACGTGGGAACCGGTCGCTTCCTCAAGAAGTTCGTGCCTCTGACGCCGTCCATCATCTTGACGGACTTGAAGGCAGCGCTTCGCGGCCGCCTCAGCCACGACGACCTCACTCACTACAACGGATTGCAGAAGGCGGCGTACGTGTTCGCCGTTCTGGACCTGATCGTGCTCATCGTCTCCGGTCTGGTCCTGTGGAAGTCAGTTCAGTTTCAGATGCTGCGCGAACTGCTGGGCGGCTACGAAGGTGCTCGTCGAGTGCACTTCATCGCCATGTCGCTGTTGGTGGCGTTCGTCGCGGGCCATGTATTCATGGTTGCCCTCGTGCCGCGCACGCTGCTGACCATGATCCGCGGTCGTTGAAGTCGGGAAGGAAGGAAACAACATGAAGCCGCGCAATATTCAAGCGAACCCGAACGTGGACGGACCGGCCGTCGTGCGAGAGGCCCTCAAGATCATCCTCCCGCGGGTCGAGGATCACTCGCGCCGCAACTTTCTGCGGCGGTCCCTCACGCTTGGCGGAGTCGCGATGCTGTCGGGCTGCAGCATCAGCGACAACAGCAGTGTCGGAGCGGCACTGGCCGCAATTTCGCGGATCAACGACGGCGTTCAAGGCCTGATTTTCGGTCCCGCGCAGCTGGCGCCGACGTACCCCGACTCGATGATCATGCGTCCATTCCCGTTCAACGCCTACTACGCCGAGGATGAAATCCGCGAGGTTGACGGCGACAGCTGGCGCCTGGAAGTCACCGGCATGGTTGCAGACCGCCGCAAATGGACATTGGCCGAGCTGCGCGCCATGCCGCAGATCGGGCAGGTGACTCGTCACATCTGCGTCGAAGGCTGGAGCGCCATCGGCAAGTGGGCAGGCGTTCCGTTCTCCGAGTTCCTGAAACGGAGCGGTGCCGACCTCAGCGCCAAGTACATCGACTTTCGGTGTGCCGACGACTATCACACCAGCATCGACATGGCGACGGCGCTGCACCCCCAGACCACCTTGGCCCTCGACTGGGATGGCTCACCGCTGCCTCCCAAATACGGCTATCCGGTGAAGCTGAGGATGCCCACCAAGCTCGGCTACAAGAACCCCAAGCACATCCACACCATCATCGTCACGAACACCTACCCTGGTGGCTACTGGGAGGACCAGGGCTACAACTGGTTTGGTGGCAGCTGACGTCTCTCCTTCTCCGGTCGAACGAACGAGTCGACTCAAAGTTTCTCGCCAACCGCCCATACCGGGCAAACAATCTGAAAGGTACGTTATGAAGAAGATCTCCACCCTGCTGCTGTCCGCCTGTCTGATCGCCGGCTCTGCCTTCGCGCAAGACGCGATGAAGAATGACGCCATGAATAAGGATGCCATGTCCAAAGACGCAATGAAGAAGGACGCGATGAAGAAGGATGCCATGAGCAAGGATGCGATGTCCAAGGACGCGATGTCCAAGGACGCCATGCACAAGGACGCCATGCACAAGGACTCGATGGGCAAGGACGCCATGAAGAAGGACTCGATGAAGAAGGATGCCATGGGCAAGGATGCAATGTCCAAGGACGCCATGGGCAAGGACGAGATGAAGAAGTAATCGGTTCCTCTCAACCTCCGGCATAGGCAACGCACACGCAATGAAGGCGAAGGCGCGAGCCGTACTTCATTGCGCACAGGTTGCAGCCAGTTGCTCGTCGAATCTCGTATCACGCCAGTGATGTCGGTAGCGACTAGGCTTTGGCGTCACCCAATCGCTTCCTCAAACGTGGGACGGCGAAATCAAGGAAGGCGCGTAGTTTCACCGGAACCTGGCGCTGGCCGGTATAGACGACGCTGACTGGAAGCGGTGGAGGCTGGTACGCCTCCAGCAGCGCCACGAGCGAGCGGGTCTTCAGCAAATCCTCCACGAGGTAGGACAGGGCGCGGACGACCCCGCCGCCCTTGACAGCGGCGGCGACCGCTGCCTCGCCCAGTGTTACGGAGAGACGGGACGGCACGAGGATCGTCTGCGTGGCCTTGCCAACCACGAAATCCCAATCGTTCGAACGCGAATGGGTCTCGTGGATGACGCAATCGTGCTCCGTCAAATCGACTGGCTTTCTCGGTTCCCCGCGTTTCTTCAGATAGACGGGGCTGGCACAGACCACCAGCCGGACCAGCCCCACGCGAGTCGCGATCATGCTGCTTTCGGCCAGTTCACCGACACGCACGACGGCATCGACCCGTTCGTCCAGCAGGCTGACGTACCGGTCGGTGAGCTCGAGCCGGGCGCGGATTTCCGGGTAGCTGCTCAGGAATTCCTGGAGCACCGGCAACACATGCATGCGGCCCAGTACGGCGGGTGCACTGATCGTCAGTTCCCCCTGCGGCGCGCTGTACTCACCGGACGCGGTGCGTTCGATCTCCGCGATCTCTTCCACAACCCGCCGACACGACGTGACATAGCGCTGTCCCGCTTCGGTCAGGATCACCCTACGGCTGCCACGGTGGAGCAGCCGGACGTTCAATCGCTTTTCCAGCTCCGTGATTCGGCGACTGACCGTCGTCAGCGGAACGCGAAGCTTCCGGCTGGCGCCTGAGAGGCTGCCAGCGTCCACGGCAGCAATCAAGAGCGTCATCGCCTCCACCGTATCCATGATCCATCCTTCCAGAAATGAAAAGGTCGTTCCCGAATCTACAGCCAACATGGTCGGTTCGGAAGTATCCAATACGTCAACGAACACTTCCCGCCAACATCATGTCCAAGCTGAACTGGAAGACCCTGACCAAACGGCGCGCGAGCTCAACTCAAGGTTTGCCGCCGGGCAAGGAGGCTCTTGCCTGGGTGACGAACACTGTCACACTCATCTACGGCGAACACGATGCCGTCCTGGTCGACACGTTCCTGTCCGAGCAGCAATCGAGGGAATTGGTGGAATGGGTCGCCGCCAGCGGCAGGAACCTCACGACCGTCTACGTCACCCACGCTCATGGCGACCATTTCCTGGGCCTGAAGCTCCTGCTCGACAGGTTTCCTCAGGCCAAAGCTGTCGCGACCGCTCCGGTCGTCGCGGGCATCCGGGAACAGATCACCCCCGAGTTCATGCAGTCCTTCTGGGAGCCACGCTTCCCCGGCCAACTCCCATCGGAGCTGGTGGCGCCGCAAGCCCTGGAAGGCAACGTGTTCCACCTGGAGCAAGAGGAGCTGAGAGTCGTCCGCCTCGGTCACACGGACACATCCGGCACGACCGGGCTTCACGTTCCGGCCATCGATCTGGTGGTGTCGGGCGATTGCGTGTACAACGATACGCATCTCTATCTCGCGGAGTGCGATCGGGACGCTCGGCATGAATGGCTGGCCGCGCTCGACACGATCGAAGCCCTGCGCCCTCGCGCTGTCGTGGCCGGTCACGGCGTCCTGAGCCCCGACAGCTCGCCACGACACATCCATGAGACGCGGCGTTACATCCAGGACTTCAATGCCAGCCTGTCCGCGTCGTCGATGCACCTGGAGCTCTACGAGCGGATGCTTTCCCTGCATCCGGACCGGGTCAATCCTGGCTCGCTCTGGGCCGCTGCGAAAGCAGCCTTTCCAGAGCGGGTCTAGACGTGACAGATGCCCTCTTATCGCAGGCCGTAGCCACTTTCACGCATCGGGTGGTCATGCCTCCGCTCACCCGCATGCGGGCGCGGAAGCCGGCACTGTTCCGCACACGCCGGCCACCATCCCTCCAATTCCTCGCCCCCCTCCTGTTTTAACCATGTCAAGAATCAGACTCTTCCTCTTCGCCCTGGTCGCCACCTTCGCCGCGACCACGGCCAGCGCCGCTGATCCGTCGCAACTTGAAATGAACAAGGCCACGGTTGTTGCGCTGTACAACAAGGCACTGAATGAAAAGGACGTGGAAGGCGCCATTGCACTGATGGGTCTGACCTACACGCAGCACAACGCCGGAATTCCCGACGGTAAAGAAGGCTTCCGCCAATTCTTCGAGGGCTTCAAGAAACGCTATCCCAACAACCACAGCGAGATCGTGCGCGTCTTCGCGGAGGGCGACTATGTCGTGCTGCACGTACACATGGTGAACGAGCCCGGACAGCGCGGCGTGGCGGTCTTTGACCTTTTCCGGATCGAGAACGGCAAGCCGGTCGAGCACTGGGATGTGTTGCAGTCGATCCCTGAGAGCATCCCGCACAAGAACACGATGTTCTAAGGCGATGCGTGAGAGGAAATGGAGAAATCAGCGCCGCGCTGAGGCAGCAGGTCGATCCACTGTTGCCAGTGCTTGAGCTCATTGACCCGTCTTCTTGGACCGCGACAGCCTCATGCCACCGCTGTTCGTTCTTTGAACGTCGAGGGACAGCAACTCGCCAACGGTGTCAAAGAAACGCGAGGGATCATCAGTACGAAACACGCCACTCACCCGGAGATCGGCGACTCCATCAGGGCTGAGCTCGATCGGATGGCTCGCATAGCGATTGAGTTCCTTCACCGCACGGCCGAGTGATTCGTCATCGAACTCCACAAATCCATCACGCCACAGCAGTTCGCGCCTCAGATCGACCTTGTATACCCGCTGCTTTCCGCGCGCGGCCACGAAAGCCTGCCCAGGCTCCAGAAGTACCGGCGTATCGACCTTGGAACTGACGGTGGCACCTGGCCGCTCACCGTGATCCACCACAACCGCCCCCTTGACCAGGACCACCTGCATGCAACTGGGCTCCGTGCGTACTTCGAAAACGGTACCCAACGCCGTCACACGCCGGTCACCGGCAAACACCATGAATGGTCTCCGCGGGTTGTGCGCGACCTCGAAGAGCGCTTGCCCTTGCATCAGTTGAATGAGCCGACGCCCTTCCGTCAGACTGACCGAGAGGCGTGAGTTGGTGTTCAGCGTGATCGTGGAGCCATCGGCCAGGGCGATCATCCTGCGTTGACCCACGCCCGAGCTGTACTCGACAGGCCGGCTTGGCCTTTCCTCGGGCACGGGCGAAGCCGATGACGATGCAGCCGCGACAACGGGCGCAGCGGAAGAATTGGTGCGCGGGAACCTGTTGGCCACGAGGCCGACACCGATCATCACGATAGCCGCCGCCACGAGATAGGCGGACCGACGACGCGGCGCCGGCGTCGCCTTCAACGCGGCCTGGCGCATGGCCCTGAGATTCGGGTCCGTGAGCCGATCGGCATCGAAGACGTGGAACGCCTCGTTGGCTCGCGTGAGGGCCTCGTCGTTCGAAGGATCGGCGACCCATTCGGCAAACTCAGCTTCTTCGGATTGCGAGATCGATCCCCTGTCCAAGCGGGCGACCCAAACAGCGGCCGCCTCACCTGGAGACAGTCCATAGGTCCTGGGCACTGCCCGAATTGTTGTCATGTCCCTTCCAGTCGACTGGTGAGGTGAACGACGGCACGCTGCATGTGCTTCTCGATCGCGCTCACCGATATGCCGAGGCGTGCCTCGATATCAAGATAACTCATTCCCTCCAGGCGTCTCAGCACAAAGATCAGCCTCGTGCGCTCAGGAAGCTCAAGCAATGCTGTCGTGGCCTGCGCCAAGCGCTCTCTGCCAATGACGACACGCTCAGTGGAAAAGTACGAACCGCCATGCAGGTTTTCGTCGAACTCGTCGTGCTCATCGGCGTGGCGGACGCTGCGACGGCGGAATCGATCAGTAAATACCGTGCTGGCAGTTTCGAAGACGTAGGCGCCGAGAATTTCCACACTTCCAATATCGCCACGCTTGATAAGCCGCTCGAAGACCTCCTGGACCATGTCTTCGACATCGGCTGCATTGCGGACCCGACGCGAGAAGTACCGCGTCAACGATGCACGAAATGCTTCGTTGAGCGCCTCCATGATGCGTGGCCCCGTGTTTGGCGCGGGATCTTGAGAACTGGACTCTGATGAAATAGCGGCCTCCCCTGTTCGTCCACGTCGATGCGAGCCTTCGGTCCACACCAGTCTGGAATCAGCTCAACCGCAACCGGCGACGGACGGAAACGCCAAAGGGCAATGATTGCCCCTATGCGTCCGACCTGCCGGCAGGTCCGAGTGAACCAGTCAGCTTCCAACGCGATCCCGATGGGAGCGAGCCGGCTCAGCGCCGACTCGCTCCCACCCGAGTCAATCGATCCCTTACTGCGGCGCCACCCGAACTGCCTTGTCCGTTCCAGGTTTCACCTCGATCTTGAGTGCCTTGGCGTCCACGAGATACTGCTTGGCGAGCCTTTGCAGATCTGCGGGCGTGACGGCGACGTAGCGATCACGACGGCCTTCCAGCAACTCCAGCCGTTGTGGGTCGGTGGCGTAGCTCGCCAGCGCAGCCAGCCAGTACCAGTTGTTCTTGTCAGCGTTGACCAGGCGGTCCAACTCAGGTTGGCGTGCGCGCTGCAGTTCGTCCGCACTCACCGGCTTGGTCTTGAGGTCCTCGACGATGCCGTTGACGATGCTGTAGAACTCAGCCAGCTTCTCCGGTCGCACTTCCGCAGTGGCATTGATGTAGCCATAGCCCTTGAAGGTATCGGACATATCCAGACCGGCTTTGGGACTGTAGGTGAGCGCTTTCTCCTGCCGGACCTGAGCGATGAGCCGAAGGCCCATCACGTCGGCCAGCAGCTTCATTGCAGCCGAATCCTGAACGTTGGCGTACAGGTCGTTCGTGGGCCAGGCGATGTAGCCGATGGCCTGATCGGCTCGACCTTCATGCGTTAGCGTCCGCGTCAGTTCGGTCGACGGGAACTTGACGATACCGGCCCCCGCAGGATTGAAGGGCAGCGCAGCGCGCGTCGGCAGCTTGGCGAAGGTCTTGGCGATTTCCGCCTCGATCACCACCTCGCTGGTGTCGCCCACGACGATGATCTCGATCGGCGCCGTCTTCAACTGGCGCTCGACAAGGACTCGCGCCTTGTCAATGCTGACCTTCTCCACTTCCTCCGGCGTATGGCCGACGAAGCGCGGATCGCCCGAGGACAGAATCCCGCCAAGATCGCGGCCCAGCACACCACCGGGCGATGTCAGGGACAGGGGATATGCCTCCTTGTAGGACTGCTTGAATCGGTTGAAGGTCTGAGGCCGATAGGCCGCATCGGTCGTGTACGCCATCAGGACCTGCATCAAGGTGGGCAAGTCGGCCGGCACCGTACCGCCGGACAGGACACTGGCATCGCCACCGATGTAGAAGGAGGCGTTGGCGATCTTGCCGGTCAGGCTGTCTTCGATATCCGTTGCATCCAGCTTCCCTAGACCGCCCGCAATCAGTCCCAGGTTGTTCGCTTCAAACAGCGTAGGGTCCTCGGCAGGAGAAATGGACTTCAGTCCGCCGAGGAAACGAACCCCGACAGAGACGGAGTTCTTGGCGAAGGTGGTGGGCTTGACGATGACCCGGATCCCATTGGCGTAAGTCAGTTCGGTCGCGCCCGTCTGGCCGATCTGCTGGCGCCTCACGACGGCTGCGGACGCCCCCGGGAACTCCGTATACGGCCAGCTCTTGGCCGACTGGCTCGTTGCTGCCTCGATCTTGCTAGCCTCAACGGCCTGGTAGATAGCCAGGAGTTCCTCCTTACCCAGCCCCTTGAGGTCTGCGCCGCTATGCCAGAGGAAGGGGCCGTCGCCGGCCAGCAAGTCCTTGGCGGCCTTCGCGACGTTGGCAAGCGTCAACTGAAGCAAGAACGAACGGTACAGACCATACTTCTGCGATGCGGAGCGCACCACGTCACCCGCCCCCAGAGAACCCAGCATCGCCCCTGCCAATCCCCCGGTGTCACGTGTGGCGGCGCTCTCGACTGCAGACTTCTGGCGTACATCCAGATTGCTCAGCGCGCGATCGAGCTCGGCCTGGTCCGGACCATGGAGCGCGAACGCGCGCAGAACGGTATAGGCCTGCTGGTACGCCTCCTTGTCCTGTCCCGGTTTGGGAACAATCGTCAGCGCCACGGAATCCCCGGCGTTGTCCAAGCTGCCGCGGCCCACGATGGCGAAGTTGAACGATGCCTCGTCACGCGCGATCAGGCGAGCCAGGCGCTCGTTGACGATCTGGACCGCCAGGCTGGACAACAACTCCTGCAGGCCCTTGCCCACGGTCCGATAGCGTTCGTCCACGGGACGCGTCCATGTCATCGAGATCGAATCACTCAGCCCCTGCGCGACATAGGTATCCGCCACGAGCCCCTTGTCCCGGTAGGAGCCAAAATCGACCTGGCGGATCGGCCCTGGAACGGCAGGCTTCCAGTCGCCGAACTTGGCCTTGATCTTGGCCTCGATCGCATCTGGGTCGATATCGCCGGCCACGACCAGCGTCGCCAGTTCGGGCCGGTAGAAGGCGCGATAGAAATCGACGAAGTCGGCTCGTTGCGCGCCCCTGAGGACGGAGACCAGGCCGATGGGCAATCGCTCGGGCAGCTTCTGCCCGGCGAACATCTTGCTGGCCTGGTATTCGGCCACCGCCGTCTGCGGCGAGTTGCGTACCCGCTCCTCGCCCAGGACCACGCCACGCTCGCGCTCGATGGCCTCCTGTGTGATGTTCAGGTTCCCCGCCACTTCGCGGAGCAGGAACATGACGGAGTCAACCGTCTCCTCGCTGACCTTGGGAATCTCCAGGATGTAGGCCGTCTCACGGAAGGTGGTGTAGGCATTGGTGTCGGCGCCGAAGCTCAAGCCGTGGCGCTCCAGGATCCGGATCATCTCGTTCTCAGGAACGTTCTTCGAACCCTTGAATGCCATGTGCTCCAGGAAGTGCGCGAGGCCACGCTGCTTCTCACTCTCCATCAAGGAGCCCGCGGCGATGCGCAGCCGCACGGTCGCCTTGCCGGGCGGCGTCGTGTTGCGCGCAATCATGTAGGTCATGCCGTTGGCCAGCTTGCCGAAGCGCAGCGACGGATCAGGCAACAGGTCTGAATGATTCTGCGCGAAGTCCACGCCGCGACTGGTGTCGATCTTGACCGGGGCAATGGGGGCCTTTGCGAACGGTACGTCCGTGGGCGTCTCGGCGGAACTGCCGAGAGGCGTCAGGAACATCGCTCCAATAGCGGCGGCGATGGTGGACTTGTAGATCCGTTGGGTAACCATGAAACTGCTCTTTCTTCTTTGAAATGGCGAGATCGCCAGGTCGGACGTCGGAAACGAAAGCAGGTCGCCCATATTGGGCGACCTGTGGTTCGGAATCAGAACTGCTTGGTGAGGCCGATGGTGTAGTAGGCCATCCTTGGATCGGCGAAGCGGCTGTAGTAACCGTTGCCGTTGGACGCGTCGAACGGGGGCGCTCGATTGAAAGCGTTGTTGGCGGTCAATCGCAGCTCGGTGTCGTGGGGCAGCTTGTAGCTTCCATACAGGTCCACATAGATTTGCTTCGGAACCGTCGACGAGCCTTGCCCCGGAAAGATGGCAGAGCGGTCGGTATCCAGATAGTAGGAGCCAAGGAATCGCACTCGACTTCCGAAGGACCAATTGGGCGTCGACCAGGTTGCGGCCAGATTTCCCTTCCAATGAACGCCGCCACCGCCGCCAGCGCCATCCGACGTGCTCGAGGTGAAACCTGAGTTAGCTACTCCCGCCGCCTGTACCGGTGCATTGGCGGGTGAAACTTGGACTATGAGACTCTTGAGGTAGGTCGCTCTCGCAGACAAGTCGAGTGTTCCGATGCCTTGGAATACAAGCTGGTAGCTCGCAGCGAGATCGATGGCATCTACCTTGGTCCTGAGCAGATTGCCAATCGAGGCATCGATGGCGGTAATCGGCCCTACGGAGAATCCATCGGAGGCCGGGCCACGCGTGAATCGTTCCGGATTCGACTGAAGGTACCCGGCGAACGCGGCCTGCAAAGACGGCGAGAGAGTGCCCCGCATGAGGACGGAAGGGTCGAAGTAGTTGTCCTTCTGGGCGATATGAGTCCAGTCGACCGAAAGGCGCAGATCGGGGATAAACCGAGGTGTCAAGACAATCCCGGCACTCGACGTCTTTGAAGTCTCCGGTAGGACGTCCGGGTTTCCGCCGGCGGTGTATGCAACCGTAGGCGTCTTGGAACCAAGAACCTCGTTGCCACGCAGAGGATCCTTCGCACCGAAGACATTAATTCCAAACAGGGAAAGTAGTTGAGTCTGCAGCACCGTAGGAGCGTTGCGCTGCAACTGATTGAGAAGCGGAGGTACGAAGCCCGTCGCGTACGAGGCCCGCAGCGCCACGTCATCCTGCACCTGCCAGCGCAGACTCAGAGTCGGATTGAAGGTCTTGCGTTTACTGGTCCCGGCAGTGAGCGGATTGCTCGCGGACGGGCATGGAGCCGCCAGATCGGTTGGCTGTATGAAGCCGCTCACTGCCGCGCATGTGATGTTCGACAACGCAAGGCCATTTTGCATTTGAGCGTAGCCTTTTTCATCGTATCTGTCTTGCCGGCCCGCGATCCCCACCTCCAAGGATTTCACCAACGGAATCTGGTTCTTCTCACCAAAGATCGGGAGACGGATTTCTCCATAGAGACTCTTCGTATCCCGAGATCGTTGAGGCAGGTAGATGATGTTTCCACTAATTTTCATCGGGGCTGAAGTCAATGTACTGACGTCAGCGGACAATGACGCGGGCGCTGTTGGCGGGGTGCCGCCAGTGACACTCGTAACGCCACCCAGCCATTCCCGATTCCTTTCAACCAGGAACGTCGCTGCGGGCCGTCCACCCGGAAGATCGATAGGAATCGGGCCTGCCAGACGCAAGGCTACATTGTTGCCAGTGGACTTCGCCGGTGTAGTGAAGCTGCCAATGGAGGGATCGTTGTAGCCATAGGCGATGGGCGATTGGCGGTTATCCCTGAAGATGTCGATGGTTCCTTTGAGGATGCCAAGACTCGTCGCAAGATCGCTTTGCCCGGCGACACCGCCGCTTGAATATTTCCCCCAATTTTTCGAAGCGTCCAGAATCATCTGCCACTGATGCGGCAGCTTGACCGTGGCGCCGAGGACGACTGTCTGATTTGTCGTCCTCGACACACTCGCACTGTCAGCGCCGATTGCGGGCGCTGCTACAAAGATGGCCTGCTTGAACGGATTGTTGGGTGCACTTGGTACGAGCACGAAACTGTCGGGAACACGCGTCGAGGGCGACGTAGTCTCGGCGACGGACGACGAAACCTGACCGTAGACGCCCAACCAATCGGTGAATTCCCTCCTGATCGCCGCCGTGCCGGATTTACTTCTCTGCCCGAGAAGCACAGGCGCCCCCGCGCCAGCCGCGTTGGGGGCCAAGTCCAAGTTGTATTTCCCTGCATTTGCCACCAGAGGTGCGGTGCCATTCGCCGAGGTGTAGCCGTCAGGTAGATAGGTGATCGGCGAGTTCAGCGGCGTTCCGTTCTTCAGCGTCAGATTGGAACCGTTGGCGCTGCGAATGTTCGGCGTAGCCCCGGTGAGCACGAACTGGCTGCCAGGCCCTGTCGTGTAATAGTTGGGGTCCGAAGCCAGAAGTCGCGGGCGAGCTTCCTTTAGGAAATCGCGTTGCCCTTGGAGAAGTGGGTCAGCCTCGTTAACGCTGCCAAAGAACGACAGTCTCGTCCGGCCGCCCTCAAAACTGGCGCCGCCAGCGACATCCAGACGCCGTGTACCACCGCCGCCATTGAAGGTACCGCCCTTCGAGAGCGTGGCCTGGAAGCCCTTGTAGTCCCGGCGCAGCACGATATTGACCACGCCACCCGCGGCATTGCTGCCGTAAATGCCGGAGGCCGAGGAGGCCAGCACCTCAATTCGCTCGATCGAGTCGAGCGGGATCCCGCTGATCTGCGCCTGGCCGAGTATTCCCAGGTTCGCATCAGTGATATTGCTGGCACCCGAGACGCGACGACCATCGATGAGGATCAGCGTTTCGTTTGACCCTAGCCCACGAAGATTGACACTGGTCAGGCCTTGGCGTGTTGGTCGCGCCTGGTCCGAGGTGCTCGCACTGTTGTCGGTCGTCAGTTGTTGTCTGAAGAAATCTTCAAGGGTGGTCGCACCGGAACGCTGGATCTGCTCCTGGTCGAAGATGATGAAGGGCTGCGTGTCGTCCTCGGTCCGCGCGATGCCGGTGTTCATCGACCAGTAGCGCTTTCCGCTAACGAGGATCTCAGGCAAACCTTCAACCAGCGCGGGTTCGGCGTCGACCTGCGTCGCCGTACCCGCCAACGGAAAAACCAGGTAGACGCCTTTGTCGGTGCGCCGGAAGTTCAGCTTGGTGCCTTCCAGCAAGCGGCCCAGCGCCTGCTCGATGGTGAGATCACCATTGAGTTCAGGTGCCGTGAGGCCCTTAACGGTGGCCGGGTCAAAGCTGATCTCGGCGCCGGTCTGTTGCGCGACCGCGTTCAAGGCCTTTGAAAGTGGCTGCTTGGCCATCGCAAAGTGCGCCGCCGGCGGTGCCGCTGGCCGCGCGCCCTGGGCGACGGCAGCGCCTGACGCGAAGACGCTCGCCACGGCCCAAGCGATCGCACATAGACGTGGTGACCCGCGCCCGGCGCGGCTCGAACTTGAATGCTTGCTCATTGGTTTCCCCTTCATCGTTGTAGGCCGGTAGTAGGCTCATGAGTCCCTATGAGCGAAAAACGCAGGCTGTCACAAAACCCTCATCAGGTAAAACCCGCGCCTTCAGCTTCAGGCCCACGAAGCGCCATGTCGGGTTCCGACAATAGAGATCGCTAGCAATACGTTCCAAGTTGCGAGCAGCCGGAGTGCTCGACACGGCACCTCCAAAGTCCCGAGCGCCGTGATGGCGTGGGACGCAATGACAGCCGCGCCAGCTGCCGGCGCGATCAGCCGCTTGAGGACGCGGCCTTATGACGACACGGCGCGCGATCGCTTTCGCCATGCCGAACCCGGGAAGTACAGCAAGATGGCGCCGAGACCTGCGCGGCGCTGGTACTTCTCGAGGAGCCGATGACCCGGCCCATTGAACATCTCTTCATAAGCTCCATTCCCATGGAGCTTGAAACACAGCGAGCATTCCGGCGTCATCTTGCAGGTGAACCGGTTCTTGAACCTTCAGTGACCTGTAGAGCAGGTATCGGCCTTCACCAACAGCGCCTGAATCTTGGAATCCAGCGATTTGCCCACATCGTCGATGCGCGGGTCATTGAACTGCGCAAACATGGAGGATGGACGGTCGTACTCCACCTTGACGGTGCCGGGCGCCATCTCATACACCAGCATGGTCAGGGGCGCATAGAGGCCCGCCCCCTGATTGAATTGAGTCATCTGGATCGCGATCAGCGGATTCCCGAGGTAGTAGCGCACGGCCTTTCGAAGCGGCTGCCCGATCAATGGGAAAAGCGCTCCGTGGTCGTTGGAGTAGAAGTACATCAGACCCAGCTCTCCTTGCGACGCCTGAAGCCTGTTCACGGCCGCCTCGCGATCCGTCGCCGCCAGTGCGGTGTCGGCCCGATTCAATCGGCCCAGGAGACTCATGATGTTCCGCGTGAATGTCTCGTAGTCACAGCTGAACTGCTCAGTGACATGGGTGATCTGCACCGCGGTGGCTACCTGCCGTGATCTAGCCGCATCGTGACTGCCGTCCGGAGCGGCGCTTGCAGATATGGCGTGTGACGCGCCTGCGGAGGCAATGAGTGTGAGGACGCTAACGCGCGACAGGTGGAGAGTTCTCCGCATGAATATCTCTTCTGAAGGGGAATGAATCGGACGTCGGCCAGGTGCGCACGACGTCCCGTCTTGAAATCAACTTTGAAGTGCAACACCGTCAGGACCGAGCGAACATCTCGCTCGGGGTTTTTAAACCCAGTCGGCGACGCGGCCGACGGTTCAGTTCAAAGGCAATGCATTCGCAGTCGAATTGACTGACGTTGCGCATGCACATGCCCTTGGGCAGGTAC
>Ga0247779_1000167_pt1 | contig 51814 bp, 54 predicted proteins | sample UWRJL221509R5_FD_179925 | JGI IMG/M metagenome (GOLD analysis project Ga0247779, IMG submission 179925) | Plant litter microbial communities from Arlington Agricultural Research Station in Wisconsin, United States - UWRJ-L221-509R-5 | ecosystem: Environmental > Terrestrial > Plant litter >...
TCGGACGATTCCGACCATTCAGATTCTCCCGTTAATGCATATCCACCCTTGTCGTCACCTAAGGACCGCAATATTACGAAGGAGACGATATGGGATGCATTATTGTCGTTACCACGGACTAGTCTCGATGCGTACCAGCCACTTGTCAACCTAAGCCATCTGTTCCGGGGAAAAGTTGTTCCGTCTATCGACTACTACACGGCGAAGCTCAACCTGTTGACCTCCCTCATTACTGAAAATCGCGCCAAAGCAGTTAGTGATTACGATCCTGTTTCAACAGCCTTTGTCACCTTTGCCGACCCTGCGGACGCAAGAAGGGCCTGTAAATACTTAGCCGTGCATCCTAATGATCCTCTTACTTGCCTGGTAACAATGGCACCTGCATACCATGATATAGATTGGATACGGGTAATGAAAACCACGTATAGAGGAGAGGTATGATGTTAACTATCGATTGTGAAAGTTAGATACTAACATTTTAATTTAGTTCGTTAAAGACTGGGTGGTGAATTTAGGAGTTTGGTAAGGTTATTTTTACCGGATGTCGAGATAAACATAAACTAATTACACTGTAAAGGGCATTCACATTGTTTTGGCTTTTCCCCGTATCTTTGCTAGTTGGTTTGGTCTCAATCCAAAATATCAGTTTGTTTTGGCCAAGCTTAGTGAGCGCAGTCTAAAAATGCATAATGGAACATTGGCTGACGAATAATGTAGAAACGTTATCTAGAACACCATGAATGGCAGAGCGAAGTCCTTCAATCGTTCATCCCGACCCTTTTGGTTGCTTTGCTGGCGCTCCTTATCCCACTTATTCTTCTGCTGATCGCTAAGAAAGCTCACACGATACCGACTTTATCTGCTCTTCACGATCTCATAATGACGAGATACTATAAATTCCTCATTGTCAACGTCCTCGTCTTCTTCTGCGTTGGTACAGCTGCTTTGCAATCGTTTTTAAATGCTTTCCGGTCTACCGCTAGACCTGATTTAATCACAGTCGTCGCGTCCAGTTTTCCGACTGCAGGACCGTTTTATGTTGGATGGTGTAAGTGATTTCTTGTTTTTCGCGAACTTTACCTTCTAAAATTCATTCAGTAATTTTCACGACTGCCATGCATGGGGGTTTTGAATTAGCTTTGCGTAAGTGTATTCCATACACCAGAACAGCAAAGTAAACTGACATTCTACTCTAGTCGGTGTATGTCTTCTTTGTTAATTCACTTTTAACAAGAAAACTTACTTTTGTTGTAGTTGCCACTCATCCTATATCCTAAAACTTCAAGACAAGTCACACCGTATGCTTCAAAACTCAAAACTTATTCTAGATTATCTTAACTTTTCTCTGTCCAGACGCAAACGCGCTGTTGGTATCCGCCCGCGAACGTTCAACTTCTACTGTATGCATGATTTTCTCCTCTCCTATTGTCTTATCTAATACGCACTTAGATTGGTTACCCAATCATACGCTTGTGATTCACGTTTTGCTCCTGTTCTCAGTGCTTAATCCGTTCGTGCTTCCTTTTGGCACATTTTATTTTTTTATTGAGTCTGGTGTGTACACCTGATACTTATCATGTGTTTTTTAATTTATTCGTATTTCTTGCAGGTGTCGTAAAAAATCAGGTAAATAACTCTTCGTGATCTATGGAACTATATCTGACCATATCAAAGCTTATTCATGTATACGCGAAAAATTATGAGACTGATGGCCGGTGGCTACTCATTCGGATTATTCGATATAGCTTGGATGGTAATATTTTTTAATCGCCATTGTCAAGTGCATCATATTGACTTACTCATGTTTGCGTAGGTCTGGTATTAGCTCAGGTTGGTTCTTACTTTTTGGGTGGGTGATGTATTACTTATAACATAACAACAGGCCGTCTTCCTCGCATATATGGTTGTCCTCAAGAAAACGGTCAACGTGGGACTTGCTGCATGCTTGATCATCATAACTGTTCTCGTAAAATTAATGTAGGATGATGCTACAGATATTTAGTCACATGAATACTGACCTTCCACCAGAATGACTCGAATGGTACGGGCACAATATGAGCGGGATGATGTCCTTGAAGCCGACATTGTATGTAACGGGCGTCGAACTGCATCCTCGTCGAACGTAGACGGAGAGACAGAGCAAGAATGGATTGATGCGCCTCAGCATAAACCCGATGAAACCGTCGTGAACAGTTTGCATTCACGAGCACAAGCACTCACTTGGAAAATGCCTGCATGGGTGGATTTCTCATATGCCACCATAAACAGAAGAGGTGGTCGTACGCAACACCGACGACCAAATCCTTTTGGGCCCCATAAAGACTTAGATTTGACGCAGCAACAGCATATCACACAACCCTTGGAATCGCATGTACCTAATCCAACCATACGACTGGATGGACCATCGAAGAAGGACGAATTCCCGTGGAATTCCCCTTTTTCTGAACAGAAACATAATACTGTCCAGAACTTCGATGTTGATCCTACATCATCAGCTCCAGTTGTCTCTCATCCTCCTCCTATACCATGGGATGACCAATCCACCATCGACCTGCCTTACGACAACCCCTTTTACACAAGGACAATCAATAATGTGCTGTGGCTACCTCGAAATCCTGCTGGGATTCTCGACCTAGATGATACCGTTGAATTGAAGGTTGCCATTCCAGTGGAACCATCAGCCGGACGCTTGGGTACTTGGTTGGGCATTAGGGAAACCTCATCGCCTGACGAAATATCAGAAAGTCCTGACGGGAGGGCAAACCAATCCGAGAACGATTTGACATCCATGCGCGCAACATCTTTGATACCAGAAATTAACGGTACAGAAGACATTGAGCTACCTCCTATTATCGCCAAACGCGTACAGGCAAGAGAACCAGATATTGATTATGCCACTTTGAAGTATCGGAAGTCATCAGTATTTACGCGGAAGACAGGTGCGAGCGATAAAGCAAGCTTGGACGCTAGGTCGGTACGCACACGGCGTCCTTCGGTGCTTGATAAATCTGGACTATCATATCACTCCTTTTCCAATGGTGCACCCAGCCCTGGCCGCCCGAGGTCAGCTTCTATGATGACGACACTTCAAGTACCCTCTTCACCTGTACAGCATCCTTACTCCTCCGACGAATTTGGTGTACGTCCAGACGCTCATGCACAAGCTGAATTTATTGCCGCGAACAAATCCACATCGCAACTATCACTTCCTCCTAAAATGGGTAGAGGGCAAAATGTATCTGCTTCACAGGCTATTTTCCATGAAATCCTGGAAGAGGAACGACAGGCTCTGGAGGAACGAATCCAAGAAGAGACCGCCGAAGCTCACCAAACCCAGAGCACAAAATCATGGTTAACATCGTGGATGTTTAAAAAGACGACATGATAATGATTCTGAAACGGAAGGACTGCAGAATGAACACTTGTTGTATTATTAAGTACGAGATTCTCTTGCCTGGAAACTGGAGCCATGATACCCCTTGTCTTCGGATTACTCATACATAAATCACATAATCACATATCATGTATAATACGCATCTTGCTTTCACGACCCATGGTTGAATTTAAACATATCAGGGTAAACCTAATTGAAATGTCAGAACTTAATTCATTGGCGCAGTATGTCGTACAGACCGATGACCCCACATGCTGTACGGGCTCCTGCATTCCCTGTTTTAAGAGATTCCTCATTTCCGCCCAAGCCAAGGTCGTCTGTTCCCTATTGGCAAATAATATTAGAATGCACCAAATAGACTTTGACAAAGAGAGTATTTCACTGACTGCATGTAGCACCACGGAGCGTCTAAAAGTAAAGTAGTTTTATCTTAAGCGCCGTCGAATATTCATGATGATACATATTTACCCGATGATTGAGGTAGGTCCATTGAGAGAAAGAAGACCATCGGTCAACACAAAATTTGCTTCGCCTAGTTCATCGGCCTGTATATTACCCAAGTCGCCAACGTGTCTATTTGGAGCACTTGGGGCACCGTGGGTCTTGCCAAACGGGTTATAATGGGGCCCAGCACTAGCACAACCTCCACTCAAGTCACCAGATTGGCTGTACATAGATATCAGGTGAGTGTCATCTTCATCTTCGATAAGGGATGTAAGCTTACTGTACATGAAACCCGTGCTGTGCGCCTGGAGTGAGTCCGCGAATCGATCCAGTCACTTCAACTTGTTTACCAGACGCGGATTGCTTGAAAGTGACGGTTCCTGTTACCGAGGAATCTCCGCGCAACACGACGACAGCCTATGTTGAAATAAGGAAAGATATCTAGACATCCAAGGGTTTACCTCGAAGAGAGACTAGCTCACACTATTGGTGTTCAAAGGAGTGTCTTGGAAGAGCACTTTGTATCCAAGAAAGACCGTCGCCAGAATGGCAAACCCAACCACCCAAGGCCTTGAGGATGATGATGACTTTCTATGGTCCATTTGCAAAATATTCTAGTCTAAATCAAGAAGCTTGATGATGATTGAAAATGGGCAAGGAGCTGCGGGCTGTGGGAACGTCTCTTTTTCAACAACATCGCAGTTCGGAGACGTCAAGCGGTGCCGGTACGGTGGGAGTCTTTCGGACGGCTTCTACGATCCGGGTTCTCGTCACAAACCACCACCATCTTGTACCCGCATTTTTATAGAATCGAATGCAGCCTGTACCTTGGCTCGAGCAGTTTCCGTTTACTTGTCCAAGTCGTCTTGAGTCTCGCTATCAAATATATCTGGATTCTGTAAATCACCATGGTTGAAGGAACAAAGCTTACTTATAATTTTGGTGTCTTTCTGTCTACGATAGATAGACTCACTATGTCGAAGCGGACTGTCGATGGGACTAGATCTTCTCTTGCAGACATGACACGCGTCCGTTAAATCCTTGAAATGCAAATATTTCTTTGCTTTCAATTCGCTTTACTGCACACCATGAAGCTTAAATGTCCTCTACTTGCTTTATTTCTTTTCTCTGCTGCCTCTGGGCTTCCTCAAAATCGATCTACGTTTGATTGAGATCCATTAAATGTGTCTACCCCTGTGGGGACCCCTACTCATTCGTTCAAGGAACACAAAGGCACACGAACTTCAGGTGCAACTTGCGTATTCCATGTTTTTTTTATTTCAATCTCATACACTTGGTTTACAGTCAGCTTTATCGGAGACGCATTAGATTCTTCACGATTTTTTGACAAATGAAATCATGCCCAAAAATGTAGTCAAAAGTCAACCCTTATTTTTTACATTTATTCTCATACTTTTCTAGTCAAGCACGAAGGCTCGAAGTAGGTGAGTGACTGAGGACACATTTTAGATCACTAAGTTTCTCCAGCTCAAATTTTTAACAGGCTATTGTGAAGGCAAACCATCTAATTGCAAAAAACAGCTATGAGGCTTTGCTTTTGCAGGAACAGATATCGACCCAATTTGTAAGCACCGCACGGTAATCCTGTACACATAACTTCTGTGAATCCTGATAGCCTTCGATGTTAATGAAGGTTACCGCGTCATAGCGATTTCGTAGTCCCTCTTGTGGACTAGGTCAAGCAATGGATTAAATTCGCTGCCGATATTATTCCTCATCCTGCGGCTCAAACATAGTGAGTTGGTATACGATATAGGAGACACAGTCACAAATTCCACCGTAAGAGCGCTCCTTCTCAAAATAAATACAAATCTTCCATCCGGACTGAAATGTCTTCCAACAGATTGCAGACTTCAATGCACTCTGGGAAGTTGAAATGAACTCTTACTTTAACGCGGTGGTGCGTGGCTATCCCTGTCAGTTATCCTACAGTGGTGCGTGGCTGTCCCTGTCAGCTATACTACAGTCCTTCATGTCTGACAAGATCTTCATCTCGATCCATACACACACACCGCATTGCGACGCATGTAGCCCATACAGCAAGCAGCCACCGATCGTGAGCTTCATACACACCTCTTCTTCAATGTGCCCCCTGAAGAATGATCCCCTGCCAACCCGGGCAGCCCCACAAAGACGGCCCTTACCAAAACACACATCCAAGAGTTCAACACAAGCTAAGCGAAGAATATAACTGCCTTTGAATTCGCCAACCAGGTTAGGGTCTCTTTAAAAGTTTATTATACTTTCCTCCCCTTTTTTGCTTCTTACACCATCAACCATTTTTTGGCAGACATTATTGTGATAACATTTGATGCGTATGGTTTGACGCCGTCCTCAATAACCCACTGAATTTTGGGTTCACAAATACGCCTGGGTACGTAATGACTTTACTTTTAGAAGATGAAACGGCTCCCTTTCATCAATACTCAACCTTTCACGTACATAATCGTCTCTAGATAACATTTTGCACATGCAGCAATCCGGAAGGCTTTTTCAAATGGTTTAGTTGACTGAAATCCTTCGTGATAAATACAACTCTCTGCTCATGGGTCTCGACTTCCCTGATATATCTTTTCATTTCGGCCTCCCAAATTAGGCAGCGCACACCCGACCGAGCGAGTTCATAAATCGTTGTCGGAAGCGATCAAAGCACAATGGCTTGGGCATTCCTAAAATACGTCATCATTACCGCTGTCTTCCCGCTTCAACAGATTAGCACCATCACACAAGTTACAACTGAGTAATTCTAAGTATGTATATTGTTGCACGAAGGGTTACAAACACAAAGGAAAGGAAGGAATAGGAGCAGAAACCACGAATTATCTTGCTCAAACCGTGAGAGTGTTAAAAGCAACAAAAAAAATTGAGAAAAGAGAAGGACCAACACATGTATAATCAAGACAAGAATAAGGGGTTTGATATAGGTGGGATGCACGATAAGAGAAATCTCAACGGAAAGGCTGTACTTTCATGTCACTGTCCATGAGAAAAATAAATAATGCCAAAATAGAGTAATCAGAAGAAAAGATATGTGGTGACGAAGACACCAAGGGCAACGATAACAACAACCTGGAGCGGAACTCCTTCCTGGTGGACTGGAATCTCCTCCACGACAGTTTGAAAGTCAGAAACGGTAGCACTGTCAGCATCCGATAATTTTCTTGTTCGCCTGCGCAATTCGGAGGGGGGAGGCGCCGATAATTCTGCGATCTGAGCTTTCAAACGGTCGATCTCCGCTTGCGCAAGGTTGTATTTGGCGTATAGTTCTTCATTGATGGGATTTTCGCGGGTAATGTAGATAGGCTCAGGCGCAGGAGGCGCGGGTGCACTGGGTCGTTCAGATATCTTTTCCTGAGTTGCTACAGGGACCGATGATTCGGGGATAGGTTCAGGATGATATTCCTGCTCGGCGCTAGTGTGTTCAGGAAGGGGGGCCGCTGGCGCAAGTGATGGCGATGGTTGATGCGGGGGTGGCTCAACAATAACGGGGACTTGTTGTTGTTCAGCGTCATAAGATGGTTCGCGCTGTACGTAGTCATTGGCAGGTGAATGAGAGCGATTCTCTTGTTGGTCTTGCTGGGCGAGAGCGTCGTGGTCATCTAGAGAGGAAAGGCGACCATTAGTTGGAGCCTGACGAACAGTGTCATAGTGCTGGGGATACATGAGAAAAGATTCAGTTCAAGCATATCATGGAGTCAAAGACGTATACGCACCGAACTAGTAGTTGCAGCGGGAAGCGGTGGCTGAACGGCTGTCTCATCCTCTTCATCGAGTCTCTCCCCTTCAGCCGGCAAGTAAGTCACCCGGAGCTTCTGTTGGAAGACTTTTCCCTCTTCGTTTACATCTGGTCTGGCCCACTATGAGACAGAAAAGGTCAGAAACGTATACATTGTCATTAGATTAGATTGCAAGGAAGTCCATACTAAGTCATGTAGAGACAGGTTTTCCTGGTCTGGGGTAATGATAGTGCTTTGAATAAGGAACTTGTCCTTGCATTTGGTGTTCAATGGTGGTTCCTCTCTGAGAGCCTGTAGCATAACTAATGAAGCAATATGAGGACGCAGTTCACGTTCTACCAGGACAGGGACGAACCAGAAACATCGACGCTTTCCCCAGGTTCAACTCGGCCTGAATTAGGCCGCACGCAATATAGCTGACGAAAAACTTGAATTAAACGTGATAGGAGATCCTGAGCTGATTGCGCACACCTTTGGAGCGGTGGTCTTGACCTTGAAGGCCACAGGCTGGTTGTTGTTATTGGTAATGGTCAATGACCGTTTAACGAGAGTGGTAAGTGGTCCTTTGATAGAGTCAGTAGATGATAAGATATGCGACACAAGGCAAATGGGTACTTCGAAAGCCAAGCGAGTTGCTGGGATTGAGTTGTACAGACATTTTTGGGCGGGTAAGAGGAGGAGGAGGAGGAGAAAGAATGTGATGATTGAGGAGGTGTGAGTGCCGACTCAAGAACTGGCTGGACACGTGGTCTCCCAGTCCGTCAGTGCTGTCGTGGGAAACCTCTGCCACCAAGCCGTTCAGTACTCCCAGTCCTTCCCCGACAATGACAACCCTTTGGTTCGGTTTTTTCACCATTGACAGTTAGTAGAGGCAGACTGCCACTCACACTGTTTTATACATGTATGCTTACACAGTCAAGTCTTCCCATTACACCTCGTGGTCTGTGCATGTCTACTATTATATTGTGTATATTAATGAGTGTCAAACAGGTTCGCCGTAAATATCAATCAACAAAATATAGTTAGGGTATGGTAATGCAGGTATCAGGCTCGTAGTCGTAATACGTTAGGTATACATCAAGAATTCGGGGGAAAGACATGCGTGTTGTTCCCGTCTATTCGCGTTTGCTGAGGGCTTGCAGCTGTACAAACTCGTAGTAGTCGCCGCGTTTTGCAAGCAGTTGATCGTGCGTGCCAGATTCGCTGACTTTTCCTTCCTTAATGAAGTAACTGTTTGAAAGAAGGATGTGAATAAAACACGTTGCAGCATAGCAACGAAGGAGAAACATACATTCGGTCGGCGTTCTGGATAGTGGACAATCGATGAGCAATCGCGATCGTGGTACGACCCTTCGCTGCTTGATCCAAAGCTGCCTGGACGACCTTCTCTGAGTTTGAATCTAGCGCTGAAGTTGCCTAGAAGTCGCAGAATGTCAATTGAGGTGCACAAATATGGAGCGTCTGAGCTGCATACCTCATCTAACAATAAAACCTTAGGGTTGCGCAGTAATGCACGGGCGATGGCGATACGTTCTATGAAAGAATTTGATCAGACGCGTTTTTGTCACAAATAACCGTGGGAACCTACGTTTCTGACCGCCAGATAATTGTGAGCCTTTACCACCAACCTCAGTATCGAAGCCTCTGCAGAAGATAGATCAGAATGAACAAGAGGGTCGCAGATATATTTCGACATACTGAGGTAATCCTTGAATGAACTCCAGAATATTGGCCTTGCGACACATATCTTCAATCTCCTCTTGAGTAACCTCGGATTGAGGTTTGATTGCACCGAGGAGAATATTAAATCGGACAGTTCCAGCATACAATGTGGGTTCTTGGGACACCAAGGCCAACTGTTTGCGATATTCCTGAATGTTAAGGTCGCTAATCCGTTCGCCGTCAAGCTAAAAACAAAAAGTATATCAGTTCCAGTTCCACCAAAAATTGAAGACGATGAGATTAACTTACGTAGATTTCACCGGCAAGGGGGTCGTAGAATCGTTCAATCAATTGAATTCTAGAGGGCGATGGACATCAGAATGTTAAAGTTTTTACAATGACCACTCTGAAGTGCTTACGTTGTACTCTTCCCTGACCCACTAGCGCCGACAATGGCGACATATGTGCCAGGCTGAACGTCAAGAGAAAGATCGCGCAAGACGCGGACACCAGGGCGAGTAGGGTACCTGAAATGAATGTTTTCGAAGCGGATATGGCCTTTGACAGCGGTAGTGTCGATGGATTTGCCTTCTGTCGACTCGGCGTCGATTTCTGGAGTAGACTTCAATAGCTTGAGAATGTCTGAACCAGCTCCCTTGGCTGATGAGATATCAGGTACAAAAGAAAACACGTTTCCAGCTTGGATAGCTCCGAAGGTGGTACTCTTTGAAAAAATAACATTTAATTAGATAAAATCAGGCAAAACTATGAGAAAATACCAACCATGAGACCGACGAAGAATTCGAAAGTTGTTGCTTTCATTTCAGACACGAGGGTAGCACCATACCAGAAGATCAAGGCGATGACGAAGAAAACGATTGCCTGGGAAAATGAGTAGAGTCCGTTACTCCAAATGGCAGTCCTGTTTGATTTACGCAGGGGCTCTTCCAAGCTTTCGCTGTAAAGGCGCAGACAATCTTCTTCCCTAGTTAAGGCAGCTACAGTCCTAATAGATCCAGCAGCTTCACAAGCCAATTGTGCGGAGTCCTCGTGAGCTTTTTTGTTGGCTTGATCTTTGAGCACAACAACGCGCTAGGAAAGATACTCATCAATACTTGCGAACAATGCATGAAATGTGACATATACTAACTAGACGGATGTAACCAGTTGAGACCAGAAGAGGGGTGCAAGCAATACCGACGAGAGCTACCCTCCAGATGAAGACCAAGCCAAGGATTGAGCCAGTGATCAAAGTGGCTATACTTTGAACAATAGCACCAAGGGTAATCCCTGCCAAACCATTGACCTTTTGAGGGTTGTCACTAAGTTGAGCGACGAGACTACCAGTCTAAATAAAGTATAGAAGTTAGCCATGGAATATGGAAAATCTAGGTAGACCTACGCTATTATCGTCCCTGTCAAAGAACTCGACTGAAAACAAGCAGAATGTCAGCATGCTTCAAGATATGTCTTGCGATATATAACTTACTGTCTTGACGGAGCATGGCCTTGAAGCTTAGGGTTCGGAGCCTGGAAGTAAGCACCGATGCAGAGCTTGCGAACAGATAGTTCTGGAGACCAATCGACATTGTCGAGAGAATTGCAATTACAAACATCCTAGACGCATACTTTAGCATCATTCCACAAACAAAGAAGCAGGTAAAAAACATACCAAAGGGCGTTTCGGTCGCCTTGGAAGCGGCGGTCATGAGGATCGATAGCAGAGAAACCTTGAATACCCTTTGCATAGACGACACCAAAGGCCGGGTAGACCATTCCAGTCACTAGTATAGAATTTTAACAAAACAAATCTAAGCATACTAGAAAACACTTACTGGAAGCGAAGACAGCACCAAGGAGATATTGCTTTCTGCGGTCAATAATGAGGGGTGCCATATTCTTGAACAGGTAAAAGATGCTGAAATCGTCATCTTCTTTGCCAGTGCTTGAAGCTTCGGCGGCCTTTCGCTTTTGTTCCAAAATTTCGCTTGCCAGGGACTGTTGAGTGTTTCTGCGACCAAGAGGAATCTCTTCACGGGCAGCTTTTTCCATATCCTCTTCTTCAGAGTCAGAGTCATCTCCTTTGTTATCGCTTTCACTTTCACGAAGCTTCTGTGCTTGGACAAGTCGAGCATAGGCACCGTTTGCCGCCAAAAGATCATTGTGTGTGCCACTCTCAAGAACGAGACCATCACCCATGACGTAAATAATGTCGGCATCTTTGATAGTCGAAAGACGATGCGCGATGGTGATCGTTGTTCTACCTATAAATAGAGAAGGTTAATCAGAAAGAAAAAAGAAAAATCCAGTTGATTAACAAACCTGCAGCGGCTTTGTCAAGAGCGTCTTGTACAATGCCTTCAGATTGCGTATCAAGGGCACTGGTCGCTTCGTCCAAGAGCAAAATACGAGGATCGGATACTATAGCACGAGCGATAGCAATGCGCTGCTTTTGTCCACCAGAGAGAAGGAAACCGCGTTCGCCAACCATCGTGTCGTAGCCAAGAGGGAGTTTGGTAATGAAGCCATCAGCGTTGGCCTTAATGCATGCCTCCTTGATTAAAGCCTCTTTCTCTTCTTCAGGGGCATGTTCGTGCTTGGTTCCAATGAGACCATGGGCTACATTTCCTCTGATAGTGGTTGCGAACAAGGTAGGTTCTTGGGACACCAAGCCAATTTGAGAGCGGAGCCACTTCAAATTCAGATCCTTCAAGTTATTGCCATCCAGCTTAACCACTCCAGAAATAGGATCGTAGAAGCGCTCGACAAGCGAAACTACAGTCGATTTTCCGGAGCCAGAGGCACCAACTAATGCAGCAGTCTTGCCGGCGCGGAACGTAATTGACAAATCTTTCACGACTTGGACAGAGGGGCGGGATGGATAGCTGAACTTGATGTTCTCCAGAGTAATTTCACCTTCTACCTTCTCCGGTTTCAGTCCGCCAGGGTTGGCGGAATCAATCTCCGGGACACGGTCTATCGTATCGTAAAGCTTAGCAGCAGCACCACGTCCATGAGTGATAGCTGTGGACAATGAGGAACAGCAATATTTAGAAACACTAAATCAAACACACCTTGCATTTCAGGCGCGAGCAGTGCGAGGGAGAAAGATCCGATCAGAATGGCGAGGAAAACGTTGACAACCTGACCAGGGGTGGCTAAATGGACGGAAAAAATTAGCAGACATTATCCACAAGACAATGGTGTACTTACCATGGCCTTGATTGATAAGGGTAGTACCAAAACTGAAGGCTATTGCAACTGTTAGAATTTGTGTCAACCAATTTAACGAGTTCAGACTTCATACCTAGAGCATATGCTGAATAGATGACAAAGAAAAAGACGGCCAGACCTCCTCCGTGCCAAGTGGCAGCTTTCATGTCCACGTCGAGGGATTTGTTAATGTGGGTATTGTAAATCGCCGAAAGAGTGTTCTGTGTGCCGAACGCTTGCGCAGTGCGAATCGTAGAAATAACCTCCTCAGCCAAGCTCCCACCCTCAGCAGTGTGTTTTAAAGCCAACCTGGATAAAGGGTCAGCAACCGCATAATCTCATAATAAAGTTATGTACATACTGCATATACGATGAGATGAACTTGTTCATGATACCGCCAGTAATTGCAATGCATGGTAGAATTGAAGACATTGCAAGTGCCAACCGCCACGAACGAACATATGCCAAGACAAAACCGGCAACGAAGGCACCAAGGAAATTTGCCACAAGGGCAACCTTTTCTGATATACCTTGTTGTACCAAATCTGAAGGCCCCATGAGTACGGAGATAAAAATAGGGGCAAAAAAGGGGCATACGAGTATCTGTCTGAATTCGAGTGGCAACTTCTCCGGCTCCAACATTATCAAAGAACGCAATATCTTGTCGTAGGACGGCTTTAAGGTATCGTTCGCGGATGCGCTTTGCGTTGACCTCTCCGGTGTAGACCCAGATATACATGTATGCGTAAGTGCATACGAACATGCCAATACCTGACGCACAAGATAATTAGTCCAACTTGAGACGACCATAAGCATGCCTAAACACACGAACCAATGCAAACCAAGTAAGTAGCGCTCTTTGAGGCCGAATGGCGGAAATTTTGAGCAGCCTCAGGAATTTGATCAGCGAAACCAGGTTCACCATTGTGAGCTCGTGTGAGGATTGTCGTGAAGTTAACAAAATCTTGAGTAAGGTTACCGAATAAGAGAGACATAAGAGGCTAGAAAACTGTTTAGTATTTATTTTAGACAGGTTCAATCAAGGTACACACCTGGGCTGCACCAGCCGCTACTGCTGCTACAAGTCCAATGGCGTCAATGAATAGTTCGAATTTAGTGGAGTAGCTGCAAGTTTATAGTGAGTAAGACATTGACATAAAGTCTATCATGGATCGTCGCTCACCGAAATAGCTCGGTGAAAGAAATTGGGGGGACCTCGCGAACAGCAGGCTTCACGTCGGTTGACGACTCATCATCCTCGTGCGTTTTCTCATTCGTGATGTCCTCTGCTTTGGCAGATTTTTTGCGGGAAAAGAAACCTTTGGACTTGGAATCATCTACCACAGTAGCCTTTTCATCAGTGCTGCTCGGTCTAGAGTCGACCATCGTAACGTCGGGCGACGGGACGGCGAGCTAAAAAAATTAAAGAAGATGAAAGAGAGTGGATGAGAAATGGAGGTGATTACTCCTACCGGTCGTTTTTATGTTTGAACGGCAACCATGGATAGTGTCCATATGCGTGTGGCGGGAAAATGCGGCAGTATTGCATAAGAGACATGACTAAACAGGGCCGGCCCCCTGAATCTGGGGTTTACGGAATCACAACACGTTATCAGATAAGATTATATCGGAGATCAGCTCCGCCCTTGCAAATCCTTCCTACATAAAAAAACAGGGTCGTCAATCTACGTCAATCCTCCTGGACCCACACAAAACTACGCATGGGGAGCCCTTGCACATCCTTTTTATTATAGCTTCAGTAACTTTGATGTATAGAGATGCAGTGGCTCTTTACGCCACTAATAGCATGTCCGATATGCTACGCTAGTGTATAGGAGCACTGACGTTTGCCGATGACTTGCGTAGTGTATCTTGGTGCGAGGTCAAACGGCACATTTTCACCATGTTTCTGTTCCCGGAATTCTCGGAAAATTATGACACAGATCGTTTGCTGCGTCTGGACAAATCATCGAGGTGCATTAGAGAGTGAGTCATTCAAGGGGCGCTGATCACAGTCAGTTGTTGAGTCAATATTGATGTCCGCACCGTTCGATTCGAAGGCTCAGTCAAACAAGTCGGGACATGGATTGTATAGGCTCACCGATGTCTCCCTGCAGCTGATGCGTGTATATAGGTCATATGTCATGCTTGTCTCCCGCATTCGACATGACGAAACAGATTCTAAATATAATTGTTTATTTAACTGAGTGTGCCCTAAATATAATTTGTGATTGTGGAATACATGTGCCGGAGACAAACGCAAGTGTTCTAATTTTGTGTTATGTGTTCGAGTAATTTAGAAATTACGCAGCTACAAAAGTATTGGGATATGTATGGTTCGATTTTTTTGCAACCAACATTAATATACGTATATATATTTCAATGTCTCATGCGGTTTAAACCTCACCATATGGAATCGCTGTCCGGAGATAAATGTAGGTAAAAGTTGATGGTAAGCGGGACGGTGGGCGGTGATATAAGAAAAATTTATATAAATGGTATCCATTGCGTTTACAATTGTTGCTGCAAAGTCAGGCTGATGTGACGAAAAGTAAACTGGTGAACCGGTGACGAAGAACCAAAAAAAAAAGCAGAATCACTCGTCAGATTTCCATACAAAAAAGCTTTCATGACTTTCATATTCTCCGTGAGCTTGTTAGTAACGTCAAAACTCTTCAGCATTTCCATGGTTTTGTTCGACATATGTTGTCAATGCCCATAATAGCGGAGGTATAGATGATCCGAAGGATGATAATCGCACCGTGATGAATGAGCGCTTACTTAGGCAGGATATTGATTATAGACCCCATTGTTTAAACGTTTAAAGTTTATCGCAGAGAACTGAGGGCTAAATCTTGAGAACAGAAGATATGTAAACAAAAGACTCGAAGACGACTGAAGTTGGATAATGTATTGGGATTGGGAGTGGGAAACGCAAGCAAAGCAGTGAGGAAAATGCCCAGGCAAAAGTAAAGATAAACAAGAGAACCCGATAAAAAGGTATCCATCTATGGCATTAGTGATTATCCACCGACAGATTCAATTGCGTAGTTCCAATACCTTTGAACGCGAAGAAAGAAAGGAAAACATATCTACAATTGTACGTGCGTTTGGCCAGATGAAGGAATAACAACCTGTAACTGTCAACTTCATAAGATATGCAACGAGGTATGTTCCCAAGACGAGCACACGCTGTCGCTGTCAGAGTTGTTTTCATCGGCATTTCTTCCGCCTCGATCAAAGGTGCCAGCCCAACCGAAACCTGGCTTCTCCATCAGCACCATGACGAACAAAAATGCAGACGCCTTGCACGTTCAACACACACTTCAGGCTAAATAGTGGACAGTTTTCCATTCAGCTCCAAACATGTGTCCTCTCAGGAATCAGGGCGTCGAGTGTCGACAGATATGTACCAGGAGATTTGCATCAGAAAATACGACACCCAGTGTCAACGTCGAGTATTCATCCAGTTTAAGCGATATGAAGCTCAAGTTCTAGACGACCATGGACTATTCATTCTTTCTACAAAATATCGGAAAGGATTCTGACTGATTAAGGATATCTGGAATCGGTGAAGGCAAGGGATACAGAGACAAGGGTGATGGAAAGAAAATACTGTGACCTGGTTCGGAGGCGATCGTTACTCGCCTTAATTAGGGAGATGCCGAAATGGAAGGCAAGGTTTCAAAGGCGACAACAAGAACTCTTACAATCAACTGACAAACCCACCAAAATCCCGAATAAAATCGCCTCACATTCTTTTGCCACCTCACTGCGACACATCACGAAAGCAGGCTTTCTTTTATAACCCTTTTTCCTCCTTATAATACCTCTATCATCCACTCTTTCACAATGTCCTGGCTCAGAAGCAAGAAAGCGTCCGTCACCAACCTCAAAGCTGAAGAAATCAGTAACAATCGCTCGACGACACCTACACCCGGAAATCCCGATGGGAAGGAAGAGAAGCGAACGTTTAGATCAGGCTTATTGACCATTCGTGTCATGGGGGCAGAGGGTCTGAGCTTGCCCGCAGGTGTAGCAGTACCGCCAGCAGTGCAGTCAGCTTTGAGCTCCCAACAAGCTAAAGTCGCTGCTTCGGTCTCTCCTTCGTCGGTCACCCAGCAGCGTCTCGCCAATAAGTCTCGGGGGAACAGGTATGCCTCCCAGCTTTTTCTGTGACGCTTTCGATTTGACCCTTTTCATCACCGATAGAGATAGCATCCAGCGGACACAATGCTGGTGGTTGCCTTACCTTGTCATGGAGTACGAGGTTAATCAAGTTCTCATAACTCCCTTAGGAGGTGATCTTGTACAACCTCTGTACATGTATCAAGCGCATTTGTGAGTGGTTCTGATCTGAGGGGGTAACGCAAGTCCTCCTGAAATTTCTTTATTCATCCATTCTTTTCCAGCGATGTCTCCAGAAACTCTGAGATTTCCCTGCAGTGTTACCTGCGTGCAGAGGAGCCCAAATGTGGCGGAGATGGTCTTGCTGATGACCTTGGTAACGATATCTTTCTGGGTGGAATAAAATTCGTACCCAACTTTGACGGAATGGGGAATCACGACCAATGGTACTCTTTCACCGGAGGGGCAGGAAAGATTCAAATTGGTGTTTCCTATCAACCTCACTATGGTCATTCATTAACGATCGACGACTTCGAGTTGATGACGGTCATAGGCAAAGGTAGCTTCGGAAAGGCGAGTATCTCTGAATATGTAGATTTTTTCTTGTGCTTACATTATATGTCAGGTCCTCCAAGTTCGTAAGCGGGATACTTCGCGAATTTATGCCCTCAAGACCATCCGGAAAGCCCATATCGTAAACAGAAACGAGATTACACACACCCTTGCCGAACGTCTTGTTTTGGCTCAGGTTGACAGTCCTTTCATTGTACCTTTGAAGTTCAGTTTCCAGTCGGAACAGAAGTTGTATCTTGTTCTTGCGTGAGTCTCCTGGTTTGTTATCTTCGTTTTCAAGTTGGATCTCATTTCGATCTAGATTTGTCAATGGCGGAGAGTTATTCCATCATCTCCAACGTGAACATAGGTTTGATGAGAAACGGGCACGGTTAGTAATAGTCACCATTATATATTTGCCCTCCCTATTTACGTTTCAATAGATTCTACAGCGCAGAGCTGCTTTTGGCTCTCGAGCACCTCCATGAATTGGACGTGGTTTACAGGGATTTAAAACCAGAAAACATTCTTCTTGATTACACAGGCCATATTGCGCTATGCGACTTTGGTCTTTGCAAGCTCAACATGAAAGACAATGAAAAGACAAACACTTTCTGTGGAACCCCTGAATACCTTGCTCCGGAAATTTTGTCTGGCAATGGCTATGGTACGTTATTGCATCAACGATCGTAAATAGACACGAGTTTTTTTAACTTGTATGTAGATAAATCGATCGATTGGTGGACCCTCGGCGTTCTCTTATACGAGATGCTAGCAGGTTTGCCTCCCTTCTACGATGGTGAGCCTCTAGCAGTTTGTTGTTCTATTTGAATACTTATTCTTGGCAGAGGTCACTGATAAGATGTATGAGAAGATCTTAAATGATCCTCTCGTGTTCGGCGATGAGTTCAACTCAGAAGCTCGCAGCATTCTTACCGCACTGTTAAACCGTGATCCTACACGTCGCTTAGGAGTGAAAGGCGCAGATGAAATCAAGAAGCATCCTTTCTTCCACAAACACATTGACTTCAAGCTGCTTGCTGCAAAGAAGATTCAGCCACCTTTCAAGCCCAGTGTGGCAAGCCCCGTGGTATGTCATTGGTATCATCTCTTGCGAGTTCAAAGATAACTGATTTGGCTGTGTGCATGTTAGGATGTTTCCAATTTCGATATGGTATTTACAGAAGAAGCCCCCATCGACAGTTTTGTCGAGGACTCCAAACTTTCACAGACCGTTCAAGCACAATTCAGTGGTATGTAGTAATTAACTTTTCTTTCTCCCACACCAATTGCTGACAAGTATGCATTTCAAGGTTTCTCATACAACGGAACTCACCTCTATTCCACCACTCCTTAAAACCCTCAACCTCCTTCCTCCATACTATTGTATATATGTCTCATGATAATTGTTCTTGTTTTAGTACACGGAGTTCCTCAGCTTTCCTTGTTTTCGTCCTGACCTGTAGTAGTGACTTTGCTGTTTTGAGGGCAGTCCTTGGTTTGAGGGCCTCTCTTCTGCACAAGTAATAACTTGCATGATATTATTATTGTCCTTAAATATACGACTGGAATCATATAATATCTACTTATCTCGAACTTTGTTTTTCCTCTTCCACCATGCCATGCGTTGGTATGATTACAAATTCTCGTGTCGGTGAAGCTTCTGCTAACCATTCTTTCCTTTCCTCCAAACTATCACTTGGATTTCAACCTTCGTATCTTTCCTGCTTCCTTGTATAATGCCGTCTTCGTTGTTCTCCAAAGAAAGTCTGAAGAAGCTGACTGTACCCCAGTTAAAAAACTTGTGCAAGGAAACGAACGTGGTTGGCTATTCGAAATTGAACAAGGATGCTATTATCGCGAAATTTTTGGCACACCAAAACACAAAAGACACAGAAACTGTTCTCACTCCTCAACCACCTCACTCTGCTACTAAAAACATTGTATCTGGTGCTACGGCCTTGAACGAAGCTCGCGCGAAATCTGTTACTGCAAGCGAATCTCTAGAACTCGAACCGTTTGCGGCTCCCTCCTCACAATTGATCCTCCAGTCAACCAGCGCGAATTCAAACCTGCAGAATGTTGCTAGTCATACTATTGAAACCAGAGCACCTGAAAAAGATCCTGGAGCATGGTTATCTCGGCGACTAGACCCGTCAGCAGAAATAATAGAGACACCGAGAAGAAAGAATCCTATTCCTTCTCTTCCAGGTAAAAGAGCAGCTATCATCGACTTGCCACAGACCAAGAGCCCGAAAAAGGCAAAGTTTGGTTCTAACTCTGAGATTGGAGAGCCCGAAAAAGGTTTTCTTGCTGCTGCTACACGTACGGAAACAGAGCCTAGCACTTCTAATATGGACACAATAGTCACAGGGAATCACAATTCCACCACACCTGCGATCTTTCCTCGCGTCCCTAGAAATAACGCGCATGTCCTTCCTGAAGGATTTCGTTCTTCGAAGTTCTCATTGACTCAAAACCATCTGTCAAAGGAGAATACACAAGAGTCGATGAAGCCTGCGGAGTTCTCAAGGAAAGGCTTAGGACCGGCGCCTGCACACGCTCCAGCTCCAAATCGCTACAAGCGTTTGGTACCCATAAACCCAAGTATCACTCCTCCCTTTCCATTGAATGTCCCAGCTACTTCTACCATGAAAACTCCTTCAGTGGATAAGAAAAACCTGAACCACATGCAGCTGGCATATCTCGAATTTCCTGCCGAGCAAGCAGTATCTTTGCATGCAATAACTTTTCCGCCTTCCGTTTTTCAACGAAAACATGTACCGCGCTTATCACTCATACTGAGTGGTTTATCTTTTGAGGACTTGCGTGCCTGTTCTCTGGTTTCTCGTGCTTTTCGATACTCAGGTAAGTATAATTTTTTGGTCAAGCGAATGTCTTCTAGACGGAAAGAGTTCCTGTAGCGTACCTTTCTGCTGCTCATCAGCTGAAAAGAAGGTTTCCCGGTCTTCGACTGCAGAAAATTCTCAGCATATATGCACCTCAAATGACCGATTTTTGGCCATATCTCAATGCGCGTGATCAAGAAGCTAAGCACAGGCGCTTCGTCTATGAATCTTCATTTCTTCACCGAGCGTTAAAAAACAGTTGTATGATCGATGAAATGCTCTGGACAAGCCCAGATAACGATAAACAAATAAAGATCGTTGTGAGGCAAGTGCTGGGAATACTTTCAGTATACAGTACTACGCTGGGAGCCCAATGATTTTAAACTGATGGGTTGACAGATTTTTGTTGTCAAAATTATTTTTCTGCGTCTCCGTTGGTCAACCCATTCGGTGCGGGAACTCTAACGAGGCGGGGGTGGTCATTGGCGCTCGAGAAATCGTCGAGAATGAAATATGGGAAATTACTTATCGTTCACGCAGGTCATCCAAGGAGACGTTCTACGTTCTAGAGCAAACGTGTGAGGTCATCGGGAAAGCTCCAGAACCTCTTGATGAAAACCAAGTCACCTCATCAAAAAACTACCTCCGCGAAGATTGGAAAACCTACATTAGCGAAGCAAATGAGCACAGCGGCGCACATCCCACTGCAAAGCTGATAGATCACTTACAATGGAGTAATCACGAGGAACACATCAAAGGTATAAGCAAAACGTGGCTGAAAAGGATTGAAGGAGAAGGTTCAACCGGAGTGGCAAAGCTTGCGGTTGCTAACCGTTATGTCATGGCTTGCGTGATCGGCAACAGGTAAATAAGCGCCCATCAAAGCCAGAGCGTCTAATCCATACATCATTTAGTATCAGCGGAACCTGGCAATCAGCCACAGAAATGGCTCAAAATTTCGATGGAAAGATATCATCAATGCCTACAGTTGATCAAAAACAACTGAAACTGAATTTATTTCTTCCCTTGTAAGTGCTTCATCCCCGTCCATCTGCTCGATGATTCATCTTAATGAAAGTCATCACCACGTCGAGAGTGTCCATTTTTCATCAAGTGATGGACGCATTTTGCATCCGGCAATAGCTGTAGTGCAAACACCGGGACGGGAATATTTCATACTAAGGGACAATGGAATGCAAATAGGATGCGAGGAGGAAGGGATTCCTCCCGTGTGGATGAACTTGCTACAATGTAATGCCAACGGATGTGCAATAGTCTGACATGTCTGCATATCGGCATGGTCATTGAGAAATGAGATCCGTGAAAGTAGAGAACAGGCGGTATGTAAAGTCTACTTCCGACCCTTACCCTTAAAAGCTTTTTTTGGTTTTCCGCCACCTTTTTTGCCCAATTTAACAGCATCATCTTTCTTTGCACGGATACCTTCCCGACTAGGGGTAGCTTTCGCTTTTTGACCAAGTTCACTTGAAAAGACGCTGTCTGTACGAGATTTTTTAGCTGTAGATTTGTGCTTCTTCACAGGACGAGAAGGTTTCTTCTCGGGAACTCCAATTTTAGCTGGGCGGGCAGCCTTTTTTGCAGCGCGGATAGAAGCGTTCATAGACTTGCTGTCTCCAAACTCTTTATCTTCTTCCATGATCATTTTTCTGCGCTTTGCCTTGCGAGATAATCCAGACATTTTATCGCGTTTAGGCTGTAAAGTCAGGTCAGAGAGTTGACGGTGTAATGTATTGATCTGGCATACTTTATTCTCATCAAGTTCCTTTTTAGTTGCTTTAAGTTTTCCGCCAGTTTCATGCAGAAGTTTGCTCAAATCTAAGGTACCTTGGTCAGCAAATTGGCATATTAGTTGAGTTAGTAATTAACCTTCAGCCTTTTGTTTCTCCTTCGAAGTTTGGAACCATGTCCGAGCTGGCCTTGAGTAAATTTCCGCCTCGTGCTCTATCATATTTTGACCCTTCTTCAGCTCCATCTCTGCCTTTCTGATCTGAAATCAATGAGATTAATGTAGATTTTACATAGATACTTTATAAGTACCTGTTTTTCCTCCTTTTCCTCCCTAAGAATCTCCGAGATTTCGGTATTTAAAGATGCGACCTTTTCCACCCAAGTTTGAACTGTCTCAGCAGGAATGATGCGATGGCGAACTTGATCCTCTCCTGAACTGTGTTTAATTGCTGCCTTCAGCATTTTGCGGTCCGCTTCTCCAACAAGGGTGATGGAGCTAGAGAAAATGTGAGACAAAATCATAGACTAGATATCAACCCACTAACCGTCCTTTCTTACCAGCACGAGCTGTACGACCAACACGATGAAGATATTGGGCAAGTTGTGAGGGCATGTCATAGTTGATGACTGTTTCAACTCCTTTGATATCCAAACCACGCGATGCAAGATCTGTAGCCATGAGATAGTCCACAGTGCCCTCACGGAATGCATGGAGTGCATTGAGACGCTGCGAAAGTATGTAAACACGGGTCATTTCAAATATATGAGGTAAAAACTTACCTGTTCCTGTGTCAAATCACCATGAAGTTCTTCGCACTTCATACCAAGTAAACCGAACACGACGCGCATTTGGTGTGCCAGTTTTTTACTACGTAAGAAGATGATGACTTTGTTCTTGAACGTACGCTTGCAAAGCGCACATAGTAACGCGGAGCGTTCGTTCTCTTTACCAGCTCTGACACGCACGAATTCTTGAATAAGTCCTGATGCTGTCGTTTTCTTGGGATCCACAAAAAGTCGGACAGGTTTGTTGAGAGACATTTTCACCAATTCGTCGACGGAATCCGTCATGGTAGCAGAGAAAAGCATAGTCTGACGTGATTTGGGACACGACTTGATAATTTCTGCAAGCTCATCAGCGAAACCGTCGGAGAGCATTCTGTCGGCTTCGTCGAGTACCAAGATATCAACTGCATCCAAGGTGAAAGAAGGTGAGTTACGGATATGGTCAATCAAGCGACCTGGAGTGGCTATAACAATATCTGGCCGGGCGCGAAGAGCAATTTCTTGAGACTTGAGTGATAAACCGCCTAGATGATAGAGTGAGACCGTAATAGTAAATCCTCCGTGAATCAGAGCTTACCAACTAGAAGGGCCAGTTGAATGTCTGTATGACTAGCCAACTTTGTACCTACATCAAAGCACTGTATACCCAGTTCTCTGGTAGGTACCAAGACAACACAGCGAGTTGCAGCAGCTTTCTTGCCCTTTTCCCGATACAGAAGACGCTCAAGCATGGGTATAATAAATGCCGCGGTTTTCCCAGATCCAGTAACGGCGTTTCCGACAACGTCTTTGCCTAGTAAAGCAACGGGAATTGTCGCCGCTTGAATGGGTGTAGGCTTAGTAAATCCAAGGGTAGTTATTGCCTTCAACAGAGGTCTAGATAGGTTCATAGACAAGAACGAGTCATGGGTTTCCGCAGGGCCTGCTTCTGAATCGAAAAAGGCTGCTTTACGATCCTTTTGTGCTTGTGTCTCTTCTTCGGAATCAGAGTCAGAATCGTCTTCTAAGCTTTCTTCTTCCCCCAATCCAATTTCTGAATCAGCTTCTTCATCCTCAGCATAGCTGTCCTCTTCCCCCGACGTCGCCAAAGGGTCTTCTTCTTCTACCGACTCCCCCTCGCCTTCCTCCTCCATATCAGAATCAAGGTCGTCTTCCTCGAGTTCCTCATCCTCTTCTTGACTTTTTTCGCTTTCACTTTCTTCCCCTCGCTTGCGTTTACGGTTTAAACGTCTTCGAGCAATAATTTCGTCGACGGATATGGGTTGCTAACGCAGAAAGAACTCAGAAAGCACAAGCAAAGATCCTGATAAAGATACTTACCGGTTTGCTCCCTGTTTTCACAAGGTCGTTGGACCCTGTATATGTGGTGAGGTCGATGTACGGGTCCCCTACAAGATCAAATACAAAGTCTGGATCCAACTTTGCTTCGTCCGCCGGGAAGTTTTTGGCGCTTTTCGATGTGGAGGGAATCGGGATGTCCTCCGCATCAGAGTCTATTGTCATAACATAGTCTGACATAATGAATCCCGATTTCGTAGGGAGCAGGCCAAAGCAGAATTCAGGGAAAGCTGCAGTTCAGTTTAGTGTCCGGTTTCTCGAGACTCGAAATGATTATTGGCGCGAAAGAAAAATAATGCACGTGCAAATTAAAACGGCTTGGCGGCCCGCGGTATTGTTGGTCACGTTTATAGAAGCGTCTTTACTATGCGCAATTGCGTTTGAACTTTTGAGTCTTGATTTGAAAGGAGGTGTCACCTCGGAAAGGCCTTTGTTGCTCTTGCAGCACTATCTCGAGCCCATTGATACTTAACATTCACGACTCTGATTGGATCTGACTTGGTTTCTGAAGTCCTTCGATATTATACACACAGACCTTAATTGGACGCCATATCCCCTTAATTTCTCAATACCACGTCTCCCTCACATAACACATAAACAATGGCTATAATAGACGGCAGCGGGAGCGAACATGACCTTATGCAACTCTGGTCTGTAATAACAGAACTTGGGGAACAGCTCAGCCAGAATAGGAGCATGTCGGTTTCGCTATATGGCTTGGCTGGGAAGATAAAGGTAAGGTTATCGAACATTCGCGACAAAGAACGCTCATGTATTTGTCTCCCAGAATCAAGCTATCAACTCGCAGACAGGATTTGTCCTACGGAGGTATGCTCACTCACTAATGTCTTGTTGTATAACGACTTATGAAGAGCAAATTCAGATTCAACATGGATATACCTCAAGGTGGGTTGAACCTTGTCAGGAGTAAACAACTAGGTCTAACCAGAAGAGCAAGAGGAATACGACCAAGAATTGGAAAATATGAACACGTCAATGTCAGCGGAGAACCAGAACTTGCAGCACGATAATAAGCAGCTAAATGCTCTAATTAAGGAGTACGAACAGACTTTGGAGACATTGATGAGTTGAGCAATACCTTTTTCTTCTTGTGAATGGCCCATTCAATATAACTGCATTTAGGCAATTTTCGGACAAGTGCTGTGGGTATATTTTATGTCTACAATGTTGAATTGTACGTATGCAAACCACCTTTCTAGCAAGACGTACAGGAACGAGAGTTGTCACTCATCCGTGAATACGAGGCCAAGCTTCTAGCAAGAGAAGAAGAGAATTCGAAGAAGGAACTGGACACCAGTACAGCTATCTCCAACTCTCTTGTTCGGATATCACATCTCCTTCGTCAGGTACTTCGCTCGCAGAACGGCGAAGATGCAGAGCCACCTATCACACGGACAGATGACGAAGAAAATCGAGAGCCTTGGATAGCAGCAGCAGATTCTGATTATTCCCTCGAGAGAGACATCGAACTTGCTCGGCTCGAAAGAGAGAACGAAGAATTACGGCGGCTTGCGGGCCTGCTCCCTCAGCAGACCAAGAAAGAAACGGCGTCGGATTTTCGTCCAATATTTGAACCCCCTCACCCAATGAGACTCCCCAGTATGCGTCAAGGTGGCAGCGGAAATATAAAGCCACATCCAATGTAAGAATTTATCTTTCAGTGGGTTACTGTATCAATGACTTACGTACATAGGTATTGAGAATGGGCCACTCCTAGGGGATGTCTAGCACTTACGACGCTCTACGATACTCTTATAGTATACATACAAGTTTGGCAGGCCATCAACTCCTGCGATCGATACCTTGTTTCCTCGGGGAACCCTCCTTCGAAGAATCAAACAATCATGACCGCGACAACATGTACTTCTATGATATGATACCCATTGGCTTTCGTCCCCGCCTCCTGTACTCTATGTAACCATTACGATTCTATGCAATATCAATTTGTGTTGGTAGTACCGTCATTGAGATGAGATCTATAGGCGAATGCATTCAATATAGGGCTCTACAGCTTTTGTAGTCATCATAGTATGATCATAATCTAACGGTTGTTCTGTTTTCGTTGCCTCTGATGCATTTTGCGCACCACGTTCATTACATAGATGTATGTGAGGCCGTGCTTGGAAGTCTTCATTATTATCATCGTTGTATACTATAGCAGTATAAAAGATGACAATGCTTCCCTATAGAAGTCATCACCTTGTTTTAGCTCAAGTATACCTAATATCTATATATCAGTTCTCACACAAACAGTTATTTAAGATTGAGGCACGACATGCCTGTGGTACGGAAGACATTCTATAATTTGGCAAGTCAATTAATGTACAAGGCGAGCCAATAAAAGTTAATTAAAGGTATTTACTGCCGAGAAAGTTGTTGAAATTAAGGTTGGATACCAAAGGATACCGTTACGCGGAGCAAATTTGGCAGGCACACATTGGCGACTTTTAATTTTGTTCTTTTTCCCGTGTTTACGCAATAGTTGGCGTATGCCTGTGATGCAGTGTAATCCTTGAAGTCTGAAGCTGATTGATCTCTTTCTCCTTCTCTTCTTATTTGACGGTCAATTTCGCTGCGGCTCAGCAACGAGTCTAGTACTCGTGTCCATATTTCGGCGCCGTTAACAACCACTTCCTTTCCTAGAACCAGTTTGCCGGCATTAGAAATCAAAGCTCACCGTGGGGGTTCCTCTCAGAGCAGGCGGGATCTTCATCCAGGCATGAAATTCACGAAGAGTGTAGAACACGCTACGGATACAAATGCACCTTCTGGTAAATCGAACGATAAAGGAAAAGAACCCATCCGTGGAACCAGCACAGGCGGTACTTCTAACTTTGGTATGCCACCTCTTTTCTTGTACCAACGCTAACTTACCAGAACGCAGGCAGGGAGCACTATGTACCTCATTATAACCGTGCGTCGACCTACTCTCGTGACAGGGCGAGGCCATCCACTGCAGACGACACTCTTAATGCGCGAAGTCGATTCAGAGGGAGTCTATTGGTGGCAGCGTCTGATGCTCTGGGCTTCAAATTTGGCCGACGACGGCCAGTGGGGAGACAACCTGCAATGCCAATGATCCTTCCTGACGTTATTGAAATCAGTGCTGCTCATCTCGATGAGGAAGACCAAGAGCGGAAACGCCTCAAGGAAATAGCCGCTCAATCCATTGGAATGAGGGAATATATGTCCCAGGACAATCATATTCGCGACGACAGCACAACAGACGATGACGAAGAAGAACGTCGTACTACATCTGATAGTGTTGACATGAGGGTCGGGGGGTATTCGCGTAGATCGGAATCTGCATTAAATGTCAATGGGGGAGGTTTGTCTCCACATGAATCTAGCCATTCAATCGCCATTCTCCCTCAGCAACCAGCCATTGGCAGACGGCTTCGCTCTGGCTCAGTGATGAGTCACAGTCCTTCGAACTCTATGACTATTGCCCCTATTCCACCTTTCCCCTCCACCGTATTCTCTCTCATCCCTTTCAAGCAATGTGCAGGGGTTCTACCGAAATACTATGCTCCCTCTTCACTCCGCATATTTGCCTTATCCAAAAACTGGAAAGAACGATATCTCATCCTGTCAGCGCCCGCGACACTGGTGACGAAGGGACAAGGCCCAGCCGTTTCGTACTTGCATCTTTTCAAAACGTCCAATCAGGAGGACAAAGAATTAGAGAGGCTGGAAATAAATGAGGACAGTGTAGTCTTTGTATCTGAGGGCGAGGTCGGTGGAAGACGGCATGTCATTAAGGTTGGAGGTACGGATGTCGGCGCCATGAAGAAAGAATACACACACGAGGAAGGTGGCCATATCATGTGGTTTTTACAGTTTTCAGACCAACAGGAAGCTCAAAAATGGATTACGAACATAAAGAACGCGATTCTTGGCCAGCGGTAAGCTTCAAGCTCAAAATAAACTTCATACTTAAATACCTAATATCTATAACATATAGCACCGTTCGTGCGGGTCTGATTCCTGCTCTTACATTGGGGAATAACGAACCTCGTGGAGACATGGATGTTATGCTCTCTATTCGTGCTCAAGGCTTGGTTACACTACCTGCGCCCAGGCAGTCGTCAATACCAACAGTAGCTCCAATTATTATTCCTCAAGGTGATTCAAAGGGAAATTATGCATCATCTATTTCTTCTCGCTCTGCGCGCTCTCAGACTACTGTGCCAAGATCTCCTTCCTCAGCTGGTCCAGTAACAGCTCTGAAAGGTATTTTCGCTGGTGCGGTCAGGCCACGTTCTGGATCGCGAGCGGCATCCATCGACTCCGAACGGCAACAGGATCGAGAAAACAAGGAAGAATCATTTACTTCTGTTGGATCTAACTTGCTGAGCATGCTACGATCAAGCACACCGCAAGGTGATAATCAATCCATTAATACCATACCAGGTACTCCTGTGGTAAGGAATCTGCCATTCTCAGGACCCTCCCCTCCAATTGGCCGGCGTATCGATCAGAAGATCATAACTGATCAGGCGCCTATACAATGGGCAACAACAGAACCCTTCAAGCTCAATAAAGATAGAGCAAACAAAGCTATGTCCGCAGGCGCTCTCTCTTTGCAGCCTCCTCCTCGCAAACGTTGGACTTCCACCGGAACACCCACTCCGTTAAATCAAGATCATCTGAAAGCCGCACAAGGTAGCAGTAGTACATTTCGCCGCGCTAGCCTTTCAGCTTCTATTTCCTCCATGGATAGACCCGAGACGGAACCTCCGTCTAGTCCAGCGCTTAACAACTTCCAGTTTGGAAGTTCTGAACATCGACAGCGCGCACCTTCTCTACAGTCAGTTTCTACACATGCATCAATGGACAATGGGATGGGTTTAGAGAGAACAACATCAAACACCACGAAGCGTAGCTCTGGCACTGGTACTAGAAGTGTTCGTCGCTGGTCTCGACAAGGGGGAATACTGCCTACTCGCTTGACGCCACCAGCAGATCCACCGCCTGCGATTCCCACACTTCAACCGCCTGCCATAATCCGTTCCGGCAGTAGTGATCAAGCGCCCAGTCCAATATCCTCTCAAAGCAGCCAAAAGAGCGTAGTCTCTGCGCTACCTACATTTGCCAGCAAGAGAGCGTCAGCTTCTTCTGCGCGTAGTATCAATTCATTCAGCACCTCACACTCGAATAGTGGCTCCCTTTCTTCTTCTCATCATGCGGCCCCGAGCATGATTCGTGCCTCATCATCTCATAGAGCCTCAATGCCGCCTCCCCGTCCAGCTCCGACGTCGGCACTTCCTCCTGCCCCAACAGATTGTAAACAAGATTCGCCGAAAACCCCTCCGGATAGTAACCCACTTTTTTCTAAAACTTCTTTCCGCAATTCTGTAGGAAACCGTAACTTCAGATTATCTGCAATGATTTCCGCCCCCAAACCTCCTCCGTCGACTACTCTTCCACCTCGTCCCGATGAACCAGAATATAAAATTCATCGTCGTTCGTCCAGTAATGGCAGTACGAATGGTATGCAAACACATCCTAATATACTAGAAACCATCCCGGCCTCTCCAGTTCCTGCAACTAAAACCGTCAGCCCATTTCCCCCTCCTGCGGGTCCTTTACCACCTACGCCTATTTTTGCTCCTGTTCTTCCAACTAATGTCAACCCATCTACTTCCCTGCCTACACCTCCAGCGAAACGCTCAACATCTATTAAGGAACGTCTACGGTTACTCAGTGCACCTTCGAGTTCTGGAAATCAGCATAAACAAGCACAGGTTTCTCTATTGCGGTCACCCACCACAACTTCTCTCTCGTCTTCACAACAGCCAATGACCACTTCTCAGCCAGCCACTCCAATAGCTGAAAAAATTAACTTGTTCCAGGACGACCCAAGCTTCTTACAAATGTACACGCCGGTATTGCAGAATTTGCCGCCGCCGCAATCTCTGGTTTCAATATCCACACCGTCTGATACGATCCTCACGGAGCTGCCTTCACTTTTACCGCCTCCACGTCGGGGATCCAAACAATTAATAGAAAGCGAGATATTGGAGGGATTAAGAAATTTACCCATGCAGCCAGAAGAAAAGTTGGCAACTGACGAAGAGCCTCGACGTGTAGTCATGTCTTTATCCAGGCCAGGATCATTTTCATCTCTCGAAAGCCGCCATTCTCGTGAGTATTCGAATAACAATTTGGACACTCCGAGGGATGAGACTCCGCCTGAAGAAGAGATGATTCCATCGCCTATTGAGGAATCATTACCACATCATCTATCGTTGTCCCATCCTGGTTCTGTTACCTCGTTCGACAATGCTGGCGTTTGATTCGAAGGCATTCTGATTTCTTTTTTGTTTTCAAGGCGGATATTATTTAATAAATCTTCATGCCTGCATACGTGTTACTTTCCATAACTTCTTTTGTGCAATCCGGATTTTTACACCTTCCATGTATTATGACTTAGATACCATTTTTATGATTCAACGATGAAAGAAACAGTATTATTTTCGAGCATGAAATAGTACAATTTGGAAGATGAATAATAATATACAACAAAAAACAATGAAAGCAATCAAGCAAAGCTATTCTCAACATCGGCGCTATCTTCCCCTTGCTCAAGATTGGCAAACTAGAAAAAATTGTATAAGAGTTAAGCTACGAGACATACGATAGCACAACTTACTGTCAGGAAGGCGGCTGGTCGGTGTTCTTCCGCCCAGAACAACAAAGGAGTATCCAGTGTCATCGCATAACTCAAGTTGGGAGACCATAGTTGCGTAAGACCAATTCCATAATTCCAGACACGTCCTTCCGGTACAAGTGTCATACCAAGGATGCGGTCAGACAACAGTAGTTGTACACGCTCCGACATATTGGGGTTGAAGCCCTAACATTACTTCGTCAATAAAGAAAGAGAGTTTACGCTAGAAAAAACGCACTGGAGGATTCATAGATGTGTCTTGATTTTTCCTTCCCCATTCAAACCCAGGGACAGTAAGTGAGTGCGCGGATAGTGACACGGACCCAGGAGTGAACGATGCTGTCAGACAGATAGAAGAGGAGCCCCATTCAGGATGGTCGGCCATCAACTTAGCCTGAGAAGAGACATCAGTCGGCGAGAGATGGGGGATTTCTAAAGATTGCGTTTTGATCCAACCCAAAGGTTCGAGGTCTTTAAGAAGGAAATCATCCTTAGGAAGTTGTGAAGGCAGTTCAACACTATTATTGCTTCCTCTTTGAGGCACCCATGCAATCGCCTATTCAAAGATAAGATAAGAATAAATTTCGAAAAGATGACAATTTCACCTTGATTTCCTTCACTTGCTTATTATCCGGAGGCGAAACGCCATACAGAAAAGCGGCGACTTGGGTTCGTAGATCAGCAGCGGTAATAAACGCACGAAGGACATTCTTTGGTAAAACGTAAGTTAAGGAGGCGGCATCGTCTTTGACGTCATCGTTCGATACATATATATGTTGGAGTCGAAGGGGTAGGTGAGTGGCAGAAATAGCACGAACACGCCAGTCTGACTTGCTGCTGAACACCTGTTGTTCATAGTTGGTCGCTGGGTGGTTATGTAAACACATATACTAGGGAAAAGCTAGAATAAAACGCACTGGTAACAGTTTGTATCGTGTCTCCATGAACGTTTGTGGTTTGACTGTTTGAACGACGTAAGATTTGATATAAAACAAAAAAACAGATGATACTGACGTCTGGACTGCAGTAACCTGGCTCTGCGCTTCTGTGCTCTTTTCCAGTTCAGCCATTTGCTGACGTTGAACAGATGGCGCCGCGATTTCTTGACCTAAGATGATATCCCGTACTTCACTGACCGTTAGCGAGGCGATATTAACACTGTTACGTTTCCCGAAATCCTAAATTGATACTCGTTAGATGACCATAGCACGTGTGCAAGAAGGAAAGAACTAACGGCAAGGATCAACTCCTTCATAGCAATTTCCACCTTAATCCATTCCTCGTCGCTCAAGGTAGGCCATACAAAGTGAGGTTCTGTGATGGTGGACTTGTCGGGATGCAATATAATTTTAGCCTTCTCATTGTTAACATGAAGTCCACGAAGGAGAAGGATCAGACGAGAAAACGCAGTATAGCTGGAAATCGATTTCAACCAATCATCTACAAGCATATGCAATTTAGAGGACGTTTTAAAAATGGATTTAATAAACAAACTCACCATAAAGACTGAAAAGAACCATCTGCGGTTGGGTGGCTCTCTAACACAGAAGGTCAACTTGAGAAGAAAGTCGAAGAAAATGACTACAAACCAATATGAGATCTCCAAATTTCTCCATCTTCATGCAAGCTTGGAATGGTAGCTGCAGTTCACTGCCCTTGATGACGATATTTGGGAAATCAAGAAGATGGACCTCAAGAGGATCTAATAACCGGTAAATTGGAAAATCGGAAAATTGCAGCTTGAACTAGACGAAACATACCCAACATTCCCTTTCGTGTCACAATAACTTGCTTAGGTTGCTCTTCTACAGGTAGCGAACGCACAAGAGCTGCAACTTCTTCAGCAGTTTTCCATTTCGCCAACTGACCGAGACGCTTTTGGCCTGCCCAAACACTCGTGTGGATAATCTTCAAGAACAGCTGCCCAGAACGAGGGTTAAAGATGAAGATAGCACCATCTATGAAAATCAGGTGAGTCAAAATAGTTATCAGTCAGAAACAAGAAAACTCACTGATGGGTTTTGTCGTCAAATTGCCTTCGAATGTCTTGTGGCTGCGGGAATATAGTTTAGTAAACAATCGTGTGAAAAACTAAGACCGTCACGAACATTGTCACGCGATATACGTTAGTATCATCCACAAACCCTGTATAAATATTAGAGAACATGAGAATAGGATGTACATGGAAAGTCAACAAAAAACGTACAAATGATTTGATTCGAGAACAATTCAGAATAGTTCTAGGGAATGATGGAATGAGCGTTGTTTTACATCAGAATTGTACAAAAATTACATACCTGGCTGTTGAGATATGGCTCGGTGGGCTCAGAGGAGTAGAGTTGCAAGCCTTTGCGAATACGTTCCCGCAATACGTGGCAAGCAGGGTTTGCTTTCATGATTTTTGCCATTGCTTGTTGAATGAGTGGCTTCATTCCAGGGAACCAATTGCCGTAAGCCGACCACAAGTTGTACGCAAGATCCATGCCTATCATTACACCTGTCGGTGAAGGATATATGCTCATAGAGTCGGAAACCTGAAACCAAGTTAGACGAAACAAGAGCTGCAATAAAGTTCAAGCTTACATAGTCCAAGAACTTCGCTCGAGTGTATCGTTCTATATCGTGTGTATCGAAGTCACCCCATCTGAGCTGAACATCGATCCAGAACTTGTTGCTCGTTGTGCCGTCCAGTACATCTTTTACCTGTTTAAATAGGACGACTCAGCTTTACTCGAAGTAAGGTGTTGGTTGTCAACTTACGTCTGTGACTAGAGAGGGTCGTGAAATATTCCACTGAGACAAAAATCAGTCAAATTGTCAACTGCTTTCCATAGTGAATCGTACTTTGTAAGCAGAGAAGAGCAAGATATCCGCGCAAGAGGAGTTCATCTTGTAACTTTTACGAGGATGAATGGTCTCTTTCTGGACAGTTTCAATCTGGAGAGGTTCCAATTCCTGATCGAAAACTTGACAGAGATCCATAACAACACTTTCATGAACTACAATATACAGTCAGAAGGTCCTGATTGTCCAAACAGTGAATTCATGCATACTCTTTTGCCATAAATGGGCACGGAATATTTGGATCAAGCTGATCTTCAATGTAGGAATCTTGCCGTGCCTAACCAAAACATATTAACCTCGAGTCCTTTGGTGAGAAACAAAAACAAACGCTTACATGAAAATGCCGGTCAAATCGAGTTGCACTTGGAAACCAACATAGACGTTAGCACGATTAATCGTCGGACTCCACCAAAGAGTGAATCGACGATTAGGAATTTGGTTAAGACCGGAACGTTGTGCGTTGGTGAGTTTTTTATATCTCATAGATTCTTCAAAACCTGATGCCTTTTCCCAGAAGAGACCTGAAGCAGATACATTAATACCTTGAAAAACTTTGAAGACATTGAAGTATACACACCTTCCCAGGTCGGGAAATAGGTACCCTTGAACAAAGTATGCTCTAGGATACCTTCAACACCTCCCAAAGCAGCAATTACGTCTACTCGGTAATTGTTCAATTGCCATAATTTGCCATCGTGTCTCTGAGATGTCCACCAGAAGGGGTTGCTAACAGAAAATAAGCTGATATACTCTAGGGAGGTTGAATTAAACTGACTGCTTCAAAAGCTGATACTGTTTCCAGTCAGTGCGAACACGCCAACCGCGGTCATACGCCAAACTGGAAGATTCACTTCAATAACAGCACGAAGAACAAAACACAAACAAGACGTACGTGTGTCGGTCTTTCTGGAACAATGTGTTGATACGAGGAATACCTCGGTCCCAGCTGTCTTCGAGATCTTCCAACGTAAGACGACGATTCTGTGCGTTTGCTTCTTTCCGTTTCATAGAATATTCGGACCAGACTCGCGCAGAATCCAAGAACTCCGCTTCCCAAGGCTGAAGATAACGATAAAGGTTGGGAATGAGTTGATCCTCTTCGTGCGACATACCCGCACGGAAGTGAGTGACTAAGAAGCCAGTAATTAATTACAAATAAAGAGCAAATAGAACAGAAATACAAACCTGCAACATCGGTCTGCTTCGACCATCGTAGATCACTCTGAGGAATCAAGACGTGCCCCATAGATAACATGCCCAGTCCTCCCAATTCCTATATAGCCAGTTAATCGACATTATTAAATATTTAATGAAGATAAAACTTACTTTCGGCGTGTAGAACACCACAGGCGGGAAACGCGATGGCATTTTACTGTTCAAACCAATCTTTACACGCGTTTGAATTTTGTTCTCAGCCTTCACCAATGAATCGAGAAGTTCGTTCGTATGAATGACTGCTTCACGATAATAAGTCATGAGGCCAATGAGAGCGGTGTTCCATTTGTTGACGATCTTTGAGAATGTTGTAGATCCAGAACTCATCAAAACCTGTCTGATACGGTTGTTGAATGCTTGTACACCTGCAGAAATGTTAGAATGTATATAGTTCTTTCGGACGATAAGCTCTGGATACCTACCATCATCAGAAACCCTTAAGAATGCCTGGGCGGTCCTCTCCTTTGTTTGTTCGTTGGTAAGATTCCAAACTGCGTCTTTCAGAGAAAACTGTTCCCCAGACATAGTCCTAATTTTCGGCAAGATACGGATTTCAAAGCCACACATAGAGAAGAGCAATTGTGGATTGTTTTGCGAATAAACGCTGACAAAGGTGTCTTCCCACTCAATGGTCGTCAACGAACGGGGCAAGCGCTGCTTGATGTTCCAAAAGACGGCGCGACCTAAATTGACGTCGTGCTTGATCAGTCTCATACGACAATCTCTGGGCCAGCACCGTTTGTTGTTGTAACCAATAACATTGTTATTGGTTGGATCGGGATTGGCGGAGAGGTAGCGCTGGATAAGATCTCTTGCTTCGTCGGCCGTGAACCTGAACAGAATATGGAGTCTGTCGACATAACGGGAGTAAAGACGGATTGGGTGACGTGTTTCTGTGGCTGAATCACGATACTGTAAGAAATTATTAGGCATTTGTGGGGGTCCAGCCATTTCACTGGCACGTTGAAGACCAAGGATAAGCAGATCAAGAACTAAGCCATAGTACTGGAAGACAAAGGCCGAAAACTGTAATCCACGAATTAGACCGAAAGCGTTCGTATGAGCCATATCTGCAGCGGTACATGATCAGAATGAACAACGACAATGAGATACATAGCATCATACCCTTATACGTTAGAGCTATTGAGATGGATCAGCAAGTATCCGGCAATATACTATATTGCGGCTTACTAGTATTGTTTTTGGCAGTGATGTAGTCTGCCAAATTATGATCCAGAATAAGGCGCAATAAACGATTTAGAAGGGTCAAGTCAATCTTTTCATAGACTTTGGAGAGGACAGTTTCCATGAGGACATTGCATTCGCCTTCGCTGGTTTCCCAGATGTCTGTAAGATTATTGATGCCTTGACACCACTGTTCAGATTGTCAGCTAATATATCCAATACGGGTAAATAGCCCGCGTACTTTGTATACAAGTAAAGGAGGAGGCTCGGTGTCCTAATAAATTTTCATTCAGGTAAAATAAATAAATAAAGGACCAGAAACAGCGTACAGCAGGTTTGATCCAGGCAGGGAATAATCCACGCTTGTCGGCTCTGCAAATTGTTCAATATATCGGGTCAGCAAGAAATCTTCATTCCACTTACTCGAAGAAGAGGAATTGATCAAGATACTAAACTAGGATGTCAGATGAAGAAGCGAACCAATAAGAGAAAGGCTTACGGCATCTGTGATCTTCTCCACCGGTTCAATGTCGTAACAAGGAATAAGTTTGTCATAAGTATCGAAGAACTCAATACCGGCCTCCTTGAATGCGCGTTGCGTCAACAATAAGCGTTTAATCCGAGAAAGACCTGCAATTTTTTAATAACCGGCACATACTTATCAAATAGACACATACATTCATGAGGGTTATCATACGCTTGTTCAATGAGAGCAAGTTCTTCGCGCTGAGACTGGTTCAGACGACCTAAATGATTGTTAACATAACATAACAAAAAGAGTAGGGATAATTTAACCTTTGACTGAATATGCTTCCTTCAACTTCTCCAAAGCCAACACTAGAAGCTTGGTATCATGTTTATATGACAAAGGTCTAGATGAGGAAGTTGTCAGAAATGAAATAAGTATTTCATATAATATGTGCTTACGGGAATGGGATGGGTGCGAATTTCCGGCTCTCAAGCCAATGAACAGTGGCTGTGTAGATTGCGACGGCTTCTTCGGCACTAATGTAAGGACCATCCTTCAAATAGCCGTGTTGCCTTTCTTGCTCAGCTTTGAGGTACAATCCTTTGAGCAGATGGGTCAAAAACGTAATGATGATAGAATCAATGAAACATACGGGTAAGACGACCAAGATTTTTCTTAACAACAGCTTTATCGACAGTAGCTCCTCTACGAATACGCTCGCGGTTATAATGAGCAACCCTATAACCAAATATATTCAGTATGTTTGAATTAAAATAGTCCGTTTACTTACGAGCACCACCAATCAGCTTTGCTCTTAATGTATCTTAAGATGATGTTCTCAATGGCAGTGGGCATTCCAGGAACCTTCCATGGGACTGAAAGTGAATTAAATATTAGTTATCAACATAGAGAAATTCGTATGGACGTACTGTTGGCTTTCCAGCATCGCCATGCCTCAGAAAGATGTTGCAGAATAGTCTTGGACTTATTTTGCTTGATCGACTCAGGCATCATATCCAAGATATCGTGCATGACAGCAGCTCTCAGCTCAAGATCGTAATGCGATTCCACGCGCTGCTTCGTGACCGTTTTCGCGACACCTTTGCTATTCCTGCCTTCGAATTGACGAGCAAGCAAGTTGCCCAACCTATATTTTTCGATGTGAGAAAATTAGACGTAGTATAGGCAAGATTATATACTGACCATCTTTCAAGAAGTGGCACTATTCCACGCATAAAGAACAACCAGACACGCCAACCGGGTGCCCAAAAACCACAACCAGGACCTTTGCCAACAGGACCAGTGTTGAAGCGGTAGTAAATCAAGTGCTTCAGGTCTTTGGTCATTCGGACTTGTCGCATCAGCTACAGATATAGAAGTCAGGACCATCCGTAGAAGAAAATAATTGTAGATAACATACCTTATACTTGTAACGGTACATGCCCGTCAATGCACCGATGTGTGCAAAGATATATTGAAGTGCATCAGCAAGTTGGAAGGCATCCACATTTCCTAAGCGGAATTGGACGTGCGCATCGACGACGAGCTTCGTGAGCCTTAAAATCTCACGGCATAGGTGAAATGCATTCCCAAATCGAGATTTCTTTCGCTCCTTCGTAGTCAGGGTCCTGAAAATTATTAGACACCGTTACCACAACTAGTAAAATTCTGACTAACTTGACTGGCTTGAGATTCATGTTATAGTCTAAGTGCAGGTAGTTCAAGTTCTATGCAGTTACGATTAACAAGAAGAATAAAGGGAGACAGAAGTAGTAACATACTTTGCGATGAATTAACAAATTGAGCATGTTATAGCCTTGTCTGCAAACCTGGAGACCAGCTTCAACCCAGTCTAATTTCGTCGTTTGGAAGAACTTGGTGGCTTTGAGTTGACGGAACAAATTCTTCTTTGACATAGCCTTTTCAGGACGCGTGTGCAGTTCGTTAAGGACGAAACATTTCAACAGCTTCTGGTATGACACTCTGACTTTGACGGGTTGACCAGGTGGACAATGTTCAAGGTACCAGTTTTTGACGAGAGGAATATCTTGTGCTCTCCTCATACGACCAGAGCGACGGCCGTATGGCTCTGGCGCCCACCAAAGAGCTATACCATCGGCAGTTAGATCGTTCTCAAGGTCTTTCTCCTCGAGGAAAGGATGTACATGCGAACCAAGAACGAATGAATCATCGTCGGCATCGTTTGGTCCAAAGATTGTGTCCTCGTGCGACACAATAACGTTCTTGGGAACATGTCCACGGAGGGAAATGGGATTGATGAGGGGGTCAAAGTAAAAAGCAGGGAGGTCGGGATCATCGGTGCGGATGTAGACATTCTTCGGATAATGGTAGGGAGAGATACGCACAGATCGAGGGAGGGAATTGTATAAATGAGGGAAAGCAACCTTGTACTCAGTCCTGATTTGTTGACGAATAATCACTTTGTTGATATCGTTGAATTCATTCCAGTCTTCGTCAAAGGTGTCCATATCACGATAAAGAGGCTCAAATTTTGGGCCACCAGGGATTGCCATGTTCAGCGCTTTCGCAGTGAAGAAGGCATTTTTATCGAAAAGATACGTCGAGTTACGATCCGCCTGGTCTGATAGAAGTGTCCTTCCAAGACGGTAAAGGTTGGCCATAACGGGCAGTGATAATGACCAGAACTTATATGAAGGGCCATTGACAGAGACCGTATCAACAAGGGGCTTCGGGTCGTAAAACCAATCTATGATGGAAGAATCTTCCTCTTCGTCGAGGTCTAACTGAATAGCTTCGAGAGGGTCGACGTCCAGAACGTTGTCGCCATAATCCAAAGGGGGCTCTTCGTCATCAAAAGGTGGGAAGCGCATACGCTTGAAATGTCTACGATCCCTTTTCTCCCTTCGCATGGCTAGCCACATAGTGCTCCATTGCGCGTGATATACCGGCTCAATAACTCGGGGAATTTCGTTGACGAAGGTGATTGCACCTGTGATGTGGTATAGAACGGGGACTTCGCGAACTTGTTCCCAAGGATATGGGATATTCTCAAGCAACTTCATGACAGCATGAGGGACGTACTTCAAAGCCCCAAGATGTACACGCTTATCATTCCTGAACTTTCTGTTACTCATGTCTCCGTGATCCTTGATGATTTTGCGGACATGCTCGGGAGGAAGGTCCTATGAAAAAGTGAGCACAGAAGCATGAAACAATACATCACGCGTACCTGTTTGCCCATATCAACATATCCTCCTTTCCTGTGCTCCCCATATCTTTTCTTTTGCATTTGAATCCATTTCTGCGACTTTTGGACGATAACTAAATGTTGTGTCACGACGTCTTGACGTATGCATAAGGCCAAAGAGAAACTGACCTTCAGGAGGCAGACGCGATCCTGACGCTTCAGTCGTAGGAGGTGCCATCCCTGGAGGGGGAGGCGGTCTGAATCCAGGAGGAGGAGGTGGAAAACTCATCCTGACGAATTATAGTTGGTGGTATTGAGGAAAGAGTTGGCTAGATGATGTAAGCAGAATTTCCCGTTCCGTTTGCAGTTTGTGCACGGACCCTGTATAACATTTTGCCGTTTGACTCAAGTTGAAGAGCTAGGTTATTTCTAAACAAGTTTGCACTCCGGATATAATGTTCTGGAGCGAAGTACCAATCATTCGCATTTTAAACACACACCCATGCACAAAGACTACTCAGTAATACAACTTGTAAATGGAATCAGGAAGTCTTTATCACACAACCGCTTTCTCTAGCATTCAAGGCCGCTACAGAAGGCATTGACGATTTACGAGCTAGGGAACAGGTTCTTGCTTCCTGATAATTCTGCACCGAGTTTGTAGCCCGTAACCTGCGTTTACTTGTCAGTGGAGGTCATCTCCTGTGTGCGGTATCACACGCACCTTATCCCAATCCAACTTCTGGCGAGTCAATGGCAATGCTCTTCTTAAACCCTTGAAGGTTTTTTCACCCATTTCTTGGTATGTATCGTTCAAAGATATTTGGTATTTCCCTTCCTCATCTTCTATCAAGGCCAATATCTTGGATGATGCACTGCTAGGCGCAGCAGACGTTACAGAAGAAGGAAGTTCAAAAGAAATTGTTTGTGTGGTAGTCAGTTGCACCTAGTATTCAAATCGTCAAAAAACGGAAATCAGAAAGGATAATAACTTGACTTACATTTCCTTGTTCGTAATAATGGATATTAAGAAGTATTTTCCCAGTTAATTGCTTGTTGGCTAGGTCTATGCTGTATTCAGACCGCCATCTCCCTGACCTAACAGAACGCCGTCAGAATGAAATTGATTTTCAGGACTCCGTTCAAAGGATCGAGGAGACCGACCAGTAATTGGTGGGGTTGTATTTATTAGCGACCACCTGGATAATATAGGAGTCCGTTCCTTCACTGGGCGCAAATATAGCCGCCACACCGTCGGTAAAGTGGGCCTTCAGATAATCCAAAGTTGCAGATTCAAGAGCAACTCTACGGGTAAAATCAACGATAGTTTAAAAGCCCATATCGATGGATTGCTTCACCTAAAGGGTTCGTGCTCTGCGACTGGTTCAAAGGCTTGCGGATCAGAGGCCTCCTACCTCGCATAAAAGTAAAAGGTGAATGCTCGAACGCAACCCGTAAACAAAAGAAATACATACAAGACTCAGATGGTCAAATAGAAAAGACGTATTTGACCTTGGATCTAAAAATCTTTCCTGGTCATCTGAAGATCCTACTCGTGCGGCTTCACTGATAATGGACTAGTAATCAGTGTGTTAATAATTGTGCACGGTTGGGCTCAAATATACACACTTGATGATTGGTTTCTGGCACATCGACGACAGTGAACTGCTCGATATTGTACTGTCTCAAAGCAGGCTGTATCCCTTCTTGAAGGAGATCATCGTCCGCAATAATGGTGCGAACATCTGACAACCATGAGACTATGTTAGAATGTAACGTGCATTATCAACATACCGTTCAACACATCGTTAATTTCGCCGGGGGGAGATTGTAGCAGAAACTGTGAAGCAGCTTGAATACGCTCTGTCGCATCCATTGAAGAGAGTGATGTTAATGTAGCCGCAGTACCGACCAGTGTTCATCGTTCGGAGCTTGCCGTTGTGTTCGTCAGCAATCACGACCGTCTGTCATTCTTAACTCTACATATGAACTTACTCTCATGTATCTCATTCTCGTGTTGTGGTAACAATTATGATGTTTCAAAAAAAAAATCTACCTATACATCTGATGATTTGTTGCTATCCGATACTCCGTATGTGCTGAATGATATACTTTTACAAATGTCTACTAAACCCTATGAATCACGATGTCTATAGTTTTGCAGTAAACTGTGCCTCCGTAACACCTTTGCCCATCGCGGACGTCGAAGACACTCCTCCAGTGACAGTCTTGATCAGATTATCAGCGTAGTCGGCGCCAGACCACTGAGATTCGTGGTTAATATGGTATACATAGCAAAAAAGGGTGTAATGCTCACTTTCTGATGGGTAAGGACATCACAGCCGATTTCACGCTCTCTACGTTGGACAAGCTCTACGTATGCTTTCATGCCAGTTTTGGCAAAGTTTTGGGCGAAAATATCGGAAATGTATGCGTTTGAATGCAGACCACCAAGCTAAATCAGGCATTATGAGAGGGACGCCGCATACGAAGATGAAAACTTACTGTGATGAATTGCCAGACAAATCCAAGTTTACCCAACTCCCAGACGTAGTCCTGCATGTCTTTGTCTGTGAGACCAGCGGCTTCCCAGTTGAAGGAGGGGCTCAGATTGTACGCCAACCAGTGACCTGGTCGTGCAGCGTGCACACCTAGAGCAAACTCGCGGGCCTGCGACAAGATTGGCTTTTTGGTTTCCATCCACAGCAAGTCGGCGTAGGGAGCAAAGGCAATGGCGCGGTGAATGGCGCACTGGGTTCCACCTTGGTATCTGTAGTAGCCTTCACGGGTCCTTGGGGTATCCCAATCCCAGTATGGGATGGTCTTCAAGTTGAATTCCTTTTGGGCAATGGCGACAGCATCGGGATAGGACGCGCCTTGGATGCGAGCGAGGAACTTATCGACAACAACTTTGGTGGATCCCTGTTTGCTCAGAGCTTCGGAGAGGGTGGTAGAGAACAGTTGCAAGTTGGCTGCGGCAGTCCATTCGTCCTCAATTGCTTGAAGTTGCTCGCCATTTTTGCCTGCAGCTTCGGCTTCGACCATGACAGTGTTCAGTGGTCGAAGTGTTGGGTTGGTGGACCCAAGGATAAATGCATGATCTCTCGCGTCGATGTTGGAAGTAATGAGAGTAGCGGCTTCGGAGTCGGTTCTGGCGATAGCTAAATTTTCAACGCCCATAATATCATATTGCAGACGAATGGCCACAAGACGATTGATGTGTTCCTGAATAGGCACCAAGACTTTACCGGCCATATGACCGCATTTCTTCGTTCCAGGTGCCTGATCTTCAACGTGAATGCCAGCAGCACCTTTCTCCACAAACATTTTGGTGAGCTTCATCACGGCGGTCAATCCACCATGGCCAGTGTCAGCGTCTGCGACAAGAGGGCGAAGGTAGTCGATATAAGGTGTCTTGGCAAGTTGTGCTTCTGACAAACGAGATCGGAGTTCACGCTGCTTTCGGTCGTGGAATAGCTGGGCCATAAACAGGTGCTCGACCTTGTTCGGAACGGTGTTTGAAGGATAATCTAGTTAATTAACTCGGTGAATATTTTTTGGTGCGTGACAACCTTGCCATTTAACTTACCAGCAAGATCCGGACCAGGTTCATTGGTGCTGGACGCCGTACTTGATGATTGCCAACCCGAGACATAAACAGTCTCGAGGTATTTCGCCATTTGTGTCACTTGGACGGGGTCAAGGCTGAGGGGGGAGTTGTTTCAGATAATTATTGGACTCAAGTCGTTCTGAAAACTACTCACGCTCCATAGGTGTGCGATGGTGTACCATTCTTTGCGTGCTCACTGAGCAATGCCCAAAGCTTCTTGCCTTGAACATTAGAAGGATACTGGATTGGTAGAGTACCCCGCTTTGAGACGACATCAGCAGCGGTATATGGACGATGAACTCGCGCGAAACGAGGGTTCTGGAAGAACAACGACGTTCAATTCATTACCGCAAAGTAGGAACAAATTAGACGCTCTACCTTCCACCACTGTTCGACTTGCGCGACCTCCTCAGTGAAACGGGCTTTCTCGCTGGCCATGTTGTTGTTTACTGTGAGTGTAGAGGAAAGGGGGGAAATGGTAGTTACTGTATAAGACAGGTTCAGTCGTCTTTCTTGTATATAGATCTCCTCCAGCTCCTGATATTACCCGGTGGGGTCAGCGGAACATGTGATTCCGCAAATCTGACTCGGCGCGTGCCGCGAGCGGGGTGAACAAGTTAGACCCGTCGGCTCTCCTCATTCCTCGTCGGGCCAATTCTGTATGATATTTAAGCCCGTCAATAGCGTCACCCCACGAACCTCTTCACGCGTTCTAGTCGCCCAGGTTTTGTTCTCTCGACGCAGGGACGCGCTTTATCTCCATAATATAGGCTACGTGCATGCGTTTTCTACCCCGATATTTCTCTCCGACCGGGACAATGCGGGCTTTCAGCGGTATGTTGATGAGATTAGCATCGAGAATCAGTATAATGAGGAGCTCGTGTGCCATAGTTCGGACTCTAATTGATCTAGAACATTGCTGGAGTCCTGGGATTCCTTTGATCCTTGTGCACTTTCGGAGCAGAGGTCTATTGCTAACCGGTTACTGGTGTATATACACAGTATGACGCATATGCCAATTTCTTGTCAAGTTATTTATTCCACCAATGATTTACACTGTCACGATGTCAAAATCTAAAATATCACAACGCAAAAAAGGGAACCCTGAATATGCTGACAGTTAATACCGGCAAACGTTAAACCTACGCGAATATATTTGTATGTAATCATGAACTATTGATAGATTGCCACAGCTCGAAGCACAACTAGCTCATCTTCTGTCTCCATCGTAAACGAGCCATGCAAGTCCATATCTGACGAGGAAGGCGAGGAAACTCCCAGCTACCTGATAAGGCAATGGTTTCTGTCAACGGATGCAAAAAATTGACAAGACATTGCATACCTGGGAACATATTAAGACCTTGACAAGTCGTTTTTCGTTCATGGGGCCCAGACGCAGCAAGAACACGTTTAAGATTGTGAGATTGGTAGTATTCGTAATTACGCCTGTGCTCGGATTTATTGTGAGCTCGGTGAGCCCCAAAGTAGATAAGACGCGAAGAACAAAGGTCGTCAATTTCGAAGGTGGCTTCTTGAATCCCTCTAGCGAGGCTTTGGACGGATACAGAAGATTTGTTTCTGCTTCGAACCTGCATGCCGAAATTAAATTAGTTGTTGTGTTATGTTAGAATGGGCTAACCTTGGAACTCGATGTCTGGGGCAAGGAACTAAGCCAAATAGTTGTGGGCAGGACAAGAGAAAATTGAAAATTTGTGGCATGAAAAATAGCAGAAGCGTTTTTGAAAAGTGTGCTTGAATTCCTACGACCGCAAAGGCCATGCCAGTAACATAACATAAAGTATCTCCAGGGAACGCCCGTGCAGGATACCTTTTGTTTTTTTTTGTTAGAGACAACCCATTGTTCTTTAAAAAGAAGAAACTTACCAATTGTGATACAGGAACCCTGTACACACTGCAATCAACGGTAGCATGAAATACAAACTAAAAAGATGTCTTTCCACCAGTTCACGACTGCCATGAGACATCCCGGCGGACCATATGCCTCCAAAATCTAACTCTGTTTTATTCCCGAGAAGATGAAGAGGTATCCGGAAATCAACCGGCCACGGTAGATATAGAAGGTCGTTGAGAATTACTGAGATTGCGATGATGAGAGCTTGACTAGTTTCAGAGCCATTGATACCAGCGAGTATGTTGATGCTATTCGTAGAGAAGGTTGATAACAGGGACATGTAAACATAATAGAGCGGCCCTGAAATTTAAATTAGTGGTGATCTCTCAACGTATGGTTGCTGACTTACCGAGATTTATCAATGTGCCAAAGATGAAACGTAAAGGAAGTGGCACAACCACGTTGGTGTTACCACGTTCAGCATAGTATACCATTAACAAAGGAATGGATGCAATAACAGGGATAGGTAGTTTGTGCCTCCATCTGATGTCGAATACGTCGTCGAGAAATCCCAAGATTGTCGCGACCAAAAGGGAAAGTAAAGAGGATAAATAAACAGAAAGCTATCACATGCGCATGAGAAGAAAGACTCAGTGAATATATGCGGCACAGACCTGATAATGAGGAAATTCGACAACGGTGATTCCTTCATGTGCCCCTTTCCCATTAACTTGCTCTAATATCGGTGCGGAGAAAGCAAAAGGAATGAAGAGAATGAGCGACAGGATATAGATTGAAGCGCAGACAAGACCAAGGCTTTCTGGCCTAAGCAGAGAATCAGTTGCATGGGATAAATACTGTGGTAATTGTTGCGTACACAAGGATCTCTTCTTTCGGGATTTTACTATCGTAGACCTTCAATAAATCCCGCCCGCTCAGACCGGCCTTGATAAAAGTATGTCCTAGAGCTGGAACGAGAAAGATAGTCGCCAGGAAGGCAAAGATTGAGAACCCAATCGAGGAGTAGAGCGCTGGCAGAGCTGGAAGCGGTTCCAAGAGAGGCCTCAAGATGAACCATGATGCAATAGGTACCAAGCTGAAGAGAAGCAAACGCGGTAGTGGTCTTGGTTGAAGTATCGCCATATTTCCGGGATTAATGGTACAAGAGAGGTATATCACACTTTTTCTAAGTCGCCATACAAAGAGAGTCTAGGTGGGTTTTGGTCAAAATATCAAGCGCGTCGCCGTCACCAACGTGTTCGTTCTGCAGATTGACGTGTCGTGGTCCGGCGATCACGAGCTTCTAATTGTGGGTCGCCCCGGTTAATTTTGAAATCTTATCTTTCTTTTTCTTCATTTTCATGATGTCTACTGGAGAGTCATCGTTCACTGTAGTGCCGGACCATCTCAACAGCACCGGTTGCGTTATACGGAGTACATCTGACAAGGGAAGAGGCGTCTACGGTAAATACCATTCTGTAAGGTAGTCAATCATTCAAAGATTATCTCATTGGCAGCCTCTCGTCCTATACCCAGAAATACGACTGTAGAAATCAGTCCAGTTCTACTCTTCAACAAAGACGAATATGATACACATGGCAAGTATATCCCTATGCCATATATGCAATGTACCTATGCTTATACCGGTCTCAGGAAATTTTACTATCCTTGACCATTATACATTCAAATGGCCGGATTCTCGCATGGCGCTCGCTTTGGGGCTTGGTGAATACGTTCCAGGGCATATAGAAGCTGAACTTGCTGATCAGGGAATATTAGGTTCTCTTTTTAATCATGCAGACCCACCCAATGTTTCTTACACATTGGATACCAAAACCGAATCTATTCGATATACAACTGTGAGGGATATAGACATTGACGAAGAACTATGCATCTACTACGGACATAGTCTTTGGTTTTCTCTTGCAAGTGATTCATCAACCCAAATCGACAACACGCAGGAAGTAGACGATGGTTGGGGTGGACTAGCAGCCGTGGAAGATCTCAATAATGATCTGAAGATCTCGAATCCGTATGAAGATGGAGACCAAAACGAGATAATTCCAGAAGAAGACTTGCCGTTCACCAGACTCAAGCAAGCGCCGGAGGAGGAAGACGCTGGGTCAATCCGAACCAGTACGTACTTTTGGATACAATTTCCTTACAAAGCATATTTACAAGTTATTATCAGTGGACGCTTGGATCGTCGATGTTCCAGAGCCTCAACACATCACAACACTTTTAAAGTGAGTTCATCTATGGGTAATCAACCTGAAAAAACATATCTGATATCTCACTCTCGAGATGGATCAAGCAAACGGGATTGGACGGTCCCGAATTGGGACATCTCAAACGCATCCGAAAGAAAAGGTCCTCAACCAGTCTCGTATTGAGCACTTCTTCGGAGCCCCCGCAGCTGCCGCCAGAGTTGAACCTTCCCGCTCCATATTTACTCCCTGTCCCGAGTTCGTCCGCGTTAACGCTCCCGTCCCTCACACTTAAATCAGCTTTATGGCCTACAACGTACACCCCTCGTCGCAAAGATGAACCGGAGCCGTGGACCAGGGGTAAACTGAACTGGGCGTGGAACGCCATGAAAAAAGTGGTTGATGCCGCTGTCGAAGCTCAGTCCGAAAATAAAGAGGTCGGTATTCGGAAATACCCTAACTTGTGCATGCCAATGAATCATCTAATTTTGCGTGATATGATTGTAGTTGCCTGTGGCTGCATACATACCGGCCCCGTATGGTTCAGACGATACGGATCCGCAATTGTCTACTTTATCTTTCATTGCGTCAGACTCTCGAACTTCGACAAAACATCCTTTGCGGCACGCCTCCATTAACATTATCAGGAAACTGGCAGACCATCATTTTTCCATGCCAGAGGACATTGCGGCTGATTCTCAGGACAAGGATGAATTGGGCAATGAAGGAGAGGTTCGAAACGGCACGAACTACTTGCTCACTAACCAAACTTTCTTTGTCACACACGAGCCTTGCATAATGTGCAGCATGTCTCTGCTACATTCTCGCGTAAAAGAGGTCATATATTTGTACCCTATGGAAAAAACGGGAGGTTGTGGTGGTTGTGCATGCCTGCCGACATTGAAAGGTGTTAACCACCGATTCTCTATTTATCAATGGCGGTTAGACAAAAAATTTGGACGCTTTACTGAAGAAAATCTAGCAATCGACGATACATTAGACGCATAAAATGTTGAATGTTATTAGGGAATAATCTAATACGAAATAACGATGACAGCTGATTTTTATAGAATCGCAGAGGTTTAAAGCAAAAGGCATATAGATGGTACGGTACAGAGGTTTTGGATAGCAAGACGAAAGCTGGTGAAAACTATCGGATGACTGTTTAAAGACGAGGCAGAGAGTGCGTATTAGCTGGTTGCCATTGTTTTGCCTTGACATATTCCAAGAGTGCGTCGTCCGAAAGGTTACGGAACAAGGCATTTTCATCGACGTCCTGTAGAAAATCAACATTATCAGTTCAGATACCAAGCCTAATAATATCCAATTTTCAGTACTTACGTCCTTTTGTGCAGCTCGAATGACAGCGACAGCAATCTGGGCGCTAATATCCCGAATACGAGTGAGGCGTGGGTAAACCAAATCCGAAGAGAGCTCATCATCAGTAAGAGAGCCTGCAAGCGCAATGGCCGCCTGTTCTACCATCGCGTCGGTTATATGCCTAGCCTTGGACAAGATGGCACCCATTCCTATTCCAGGGAAGATATACATGTTGTTTCCTTGGCCGGGTTCATAAACCTTGCCTTCGAACTCGATGGGCTTGTATGGGCTTCCTGAAGCGAAGACGACGGAACCATTTGTCCTAAACGAGAAACTAGTAAGAACGGCAAAAATAAAACAACAATGTATCTTCCTTACCAATGGATGGCATCTGAGTAATCAACTTCACATAGAGACACAGGATTCGAAAGAGGGAATATGATAGGTCGTGTGTTGATTGAAGCCATTAAACGAACGACTTCCTCTGTGAACGCATTCTGCAATGGATGTTGGCTTGATAAACTCGAGTATGATGGTTGCACTTACACGAATCGTACTCAGACCGAGAAGAGCTGTAGGCTTGACATGCTTGATTATATCAACCAAAGAAGTCAGAGCAGGACCATTGTAATCGGTACGAGCAAAGTCTAAATTTTGAAATGAGTTTATGTTCAACTAAACATAGATGCTTGGACTAACATTTTTTGTGCTCCTGGAGACCTTTCCTATCAGCGGTTATGAGGCCTTTGGAGTCTACGGTCTGTATCCGGATAGTTAGCTTTAACCCCATGAACGATGCGGTTACCATATGACATACATATATGCGACTCCTTGCTTCTTCTTCACTCATACCGAGAAGTGTGAAGAAAGACATGAGTTGTTTAGCTACGCCAATACCAGCGGAACCTGCCCCAAAGAACAGAATTCTTTGGTCGGAAATAGGTGTACCGGCAGCCGAAGAAGAGAGACGAGCAGCATTCAGGAATCCAGAGAGAACAACAGAACCTTCGCAAAAAAAAGTTAGCACTGCCAACTTTCAATGTCTAAACAGGTAGGACAAACCTGTGCCTTGGATCTGCAAAAAGGGCAACGGTGAGAAAATGAATTAGAATTAAATTTAAAAACAAAACAAAAATAGAACATACGTCGTCGTTGAAACATCTGTACTTTGACCTGAACATATCTAGGTACCTGAAGGCATTATCTGTAGAAAAGTCTTCAAACTGCACGACAAGTTGTGGGAAGACATCTTTCATGGCTTCCATGAATTCATTCATGAACTCGTCCATCTAGAGTGGATTGGCGTGTTTAAGATCCGTGACAACATCATGCGCGCTAAATGCATAAAGGGCATACCTCAACGGTGTCGGGTCTCTTCCGACGTATTCCAAGGTAAAGTGGATCATTAATGAACTTTTCCGTATTTGTGCCGAGGTCTAGGCAAATGGGCAGAGTTGTAGATGGCTTGATGCCGGCGCCGCCAATATACAGGTCCCTGAATGAGAGACGGAATGTCAGAAACCCAATCAGGGGTCGTGGAAACATTGGGGACAAACAGTTTTCCGATAGCAATGGGGAGGCCATTAGCACCAAGGTCACCGAGTCCGAGAATACGAGACCCTAAAATTAGAAATGCAAGAAAAGTCGTATGAGCTGGTCCGTAATGCGAAACGCGCGGGGAGAACGCACCGTCGGTAACGACAGCAATCCTAGAGGCAGCTCCAGCGTGCCACGTTCGAAGAACTTGACGTATATGACCCTTATTCTCTATGGTAACATACAAGCCTTCTGGACGACGCCATATATGCGAGTAATTTGAGCACGCGTCACCAACCTAGACGATGAACATAGTTAAGATAAAGACAATACCACGGACGAGCACGGCACATCATACAGTGGGGGTGTAGAGAATAGGAATTATCTCAAGCATGTTGGCGAGCAAGACCTCATAGAAAAGATTTGGGTCGCGTTCCTTGAGCCCGTTGAGGTAGATGTACTGCTCGAGGCCATTGTGTTTGCTGCGAAGCTGGGCGAGAACGCGTTGGCGGTGGTCAGTGTTCAGAAAGTAGGGAGGAATACGAGGAGATGAGGACACAAGGCTCAGAGGAAACGCAGAATGAGACATGATGGTTGTTTGAAAGAAAGAAAGCAGAGATTACTCCTGACTGTATTTATACATGCGGGGTCGATATTACCGGACCTAAGTGAAAATAAATAGTAAAAGAAAGTAAGCCGCGACGACCCTTATTTTTTTTGCGCATGTGAATGCATGAAACCGGGAAAGTACTGGAGTGAATTGTCTGAGGGAAAGAGTCATACAGGAGCGGAACGACGAGGAACAGTGAACGACCAGTGTTTCCCTTTACAGTTACGGGCTTCCGCCGATCAATCACGGGATCCCTTTCCACAACGGCCGGCGGCTACTTGGGTCATCGAGAGGGCCTGCATTTCACACTACGTTCAGCCTAGAAATCTAAAAGGTATGCTATATTCTCGCACCAAATACAGTTCACCATAGCTCGCGTCGCTTTTTCCGGATTGCCATAACCACAGAGTGCTTCTCGCTCCATTTTTCCCTGAAACTTTCGTGTATTTCATCTCTCGTCTTCACAATAGCCTTTCTTTGGGGCTTCTTTAGAGCAGCAACCTGCCCCACAAATGACTGTGAACAGTTGAACATCTTTGCTAGTCTCCCTCTTGTATATTTGACGGGGTCTGAGAGCCGCAGCTGGCGCAGCTTCTCCAAGTCTTCGTCCGAAAGCCGAGGCTGTGGTTCTGGTGGAGGTGCGCGACTGAGAGGAGGAAGTGGCCCGTCATAAGGTACGGTGGGTGGTCGGAGGAGTGGTGAAGCAGGTGCTGTGGTATATGATAGTGGTGAAGGTGCTGTAGGAGGTGGTCTATGAATGAAAGTCAGGTTCTCGTCTTCTAGATTGATGACGACAGCCTTGGGGTTGTTCACGAGAGGGTCTTTGGCGTGGTAAGCAGGACGTTCTGAGGTTCCAGGTCTTGGACGAGGATACTTTGGCGCATAACGCACGACATTTGAGGTGAATGCGAGGGCGCGTGTTGAATGCATTCGGGATGTGTCGTCAACCTCAACGACGTTGCACAGTCGAGTTAGTTGCAAGTAAAAACCTTTCGCGCTCTTTTTCCCACGCACTCCTATGCCGACCTCGCTTGTCCCCAAACGGAAAGTCGCGTCCAATCGACCTTCACTCCTCTAAGGCATTCCGTCTACTCATCCAAATGCTACCCATTAAAACCGTGTATGTAGTACATGTACGTATGTGTAGAAAGGACTTCCTTCCAACCCGTCTATCAATGTAACTAGACTTCGAGGTGGAACTTTGAATCCTTTCTGGACTTGTTCACGTCC
>Ga0247779_1000168_pt1 | contig 51691 bp, 55 predicted proteins | sample UWRJL221509R5_FD_179925 | JGI IMG/M metagenome (GOLD analysis project Ga0247779, IMG submission 179925) | Plant litter microbial communities from Arlington Agricultural Research Station in Wisconsin, United States - UWRJ-L221-509R-5 | ecosystem: Environmental > Terrestrial > Plant litter >...
ACAACTGCAATGGGACAAACTTCCACAACAACAAGTCAGCAAAACTCTGTGGAACGAAGACGAACCACAGAAGGAACAAGAAATGCTCCAGAAACTCCAAATGGACGGCGTTTGGATGGAAATGGAAGAAGATTTCAAAGCCAAACAACTGGTTATAAATCTAATGGGTCAGTTCTTTGTCGATCAATCGAGTGTGTTTAACTAACCGTCTGTCGTGGTAGCGAAACAAAAACGGGCAGAATTACGGAGTGTCTTGGACCCCCAAACCAAGAAGCGAGTCGGTAACTATGCTTGCTTCCTTTGAAAATTGTGTTCTTTCTGTGACTCTCGTTCCTCTGAACAGAAATTCTTATTCAACTCATCAGGAAACTTGAACCGGAAGAAATCGCCCGTAAAATCCAACAGTTTGATCTGGAAATGTGTACTCAGGTCTTCCTAAGTGAACTTAAACCTGTCTTACCTTCCCCTGAACAGGTATTTCTTTTTGGTTCCTTGCCTGTTCCTAATGCCTAATGTTTGAGTCAGGTCGGCAAGCTCAATGTCTACCGAAATGCAGAGCCTGCAGAACTTGCAGGATTACATCCTTCAGATAGGCTAATGGTTCAGTTGATCAAAATCAATCGACTAGGGCCCCGCATTGAAGGTATGCTGTATAAAGTCACATTTGACGAGACCTGGTCTCTTTTGGATGAGGTACGTTGTTGTCTGTTTGTAAGTGTGCCGACGTCTCACAGATTATCCAGGGCGCAAAAAAATTGTCGGAAGCAGGACGTGATCTACTCGATGCTAAAAATTTCAAGCAATTACTCTCCGTATGCATCTGCGATTTTCGTCCTGCTAGTCTGTACTAAAGTATAATTTCAGCTTATTCTTCTCATTGGCAATTACATGAATGGGACTGGCATCAAAGGAGGTGCATTTGGTTTCCGAGTCAGCAGTATCAACAAGGCAGGACCACTCTTCTGAACACTATCACTTGAGCTGACCAGTTTTTTAGTTGGTAGACACGAAATCAGTGAATAACACCACCCTTTTGCATTTCCTTGAGCGGACTGTTGCCAAACATTTCCCTGAAATGGAAGAATTCCTCGAGGAACTAGAAACACCCGCTGAAGCATACCGAGGCAAGATCATGAGTATATCAGCTGGGTTGGAAGACTTCACTAATGCATAATTTAGTTAATTTGCAAGACATTCGAAAGGGTCTGACTGAATTACGAGAAGGACTAAACCGCATTCATCAGGAGCTTATTGACCACTTTACCGAAATGGATCCGGGCGATCTTTACGGGAAACAAATGTGGGGTTTCTATAAGAAGGCGCACACGCAATTGGAGGATTTGACGGACGACGTAAAGAACGCTGACACGACATTCATCGACGCAATCAACTATTACGGAGAAGAAGATAAGAATATGTCTTCTTCTGAATTTTATGGCATATTTAAGACCTTTGTGACTTCGTACAAGGTATGGGATTTACCGTCTTTCATACAGTATTTCGGCTTAATGTGCTTTACTAGAAATGCAAGTTGGAGAACCAAACGGTGGCAGAAGAAAAGGCAGCACTTGAAAGGCGGAAACAGACTCTGGAAGCGAATAGATCAAATCGACAGAAGGAGAAAAGTGCTAATATGGACGAAGACGACGGAGCGTTGGAACGCCTGCTCGCTGACCTTCGTAATGGAGAAACGATCACCCGAAAGGCTCGCAGACGGCGACCCGGTGGCTCAGCTGCGGCGACAAGCACCCTGGAACTCGACCTGACTGTTACTTCTAACGATACATCATTTAACGCGCGAGACATGTTGGCGAGATTGCAGTCGGATGGATTCGTTGCCCCGCCTTCCCCGACATCAAATGCACATCAACGGCGACGGCGAAGGAGAACGGATAAATTTGAGGAGAAAGATATTCCGACGTCGCCTCTGGCTACGGAAATCTTGGATATGAGCGAGAGTGGGCCGACGGACACAGAAGAAGTGCTATCGACATGAATATACCCACATGTATAATTATTTTATTTTATTTTATAATATGTAACAGACAGTGTGACACAAATTAGACTCTTTCTTTCTTCTTAACCATCATGCTCGCTCTTTCTACTTTGGCTTCCCTTACTCTTCTCCTTCCTTTCGTTTCCGCTCAGGACTCGTCTCTTGAAATAAAAGCCATCGAGGCTCATTTCACCCAATCCGCCCTGGTTCCAGATTTGTTTGCTAGCTTCGACCCCTCCGCACTTGTAACCCTGACTTATGCTCGTATGTCACTGCCCCCCTTCGGCTGACCTTCGCTTGTCTCTAATCTTTCTCCTAAAGCTGTGGGCGTTATCTCGCCAGGCCAATTGTTAACTAAAGAACGCAAGTCATGCTCTTTTTCTCTCTATGAATCCCCGCCTGAACCAAAATTACAGAGGTCGGGCCTACCCCCTCCGTCACTGTTACTCCAGCAAACAGCTCCGTGTCTCTCAATGGCACATACACCCTTGCTATGGTTGATGCAGATATCGTGGGCGCTAAGCTTCCCGAGGGTCAGACTCGTCACTGGCTTGTGAACGGCGTTACTATCAATGGTAAGTCTTCGCTAGTACGTTCGACGATATCCACCAATCCTGATGCTTCGCCGCAAAGGGTCAACCGTCACGAACTCTTCTGCCACTGCCATCACCACATATGCTGGGCCTTGGCCTGCAGCTGGAAGCGGTCCTCACCGGTTAGTCAATCGCTTCGTTATGTAGTTGTTGTCCTCTTAACGTGCTTTCCAGTTATGTCGTTGCCTTGTACACTCAGCCATCGACCTTCTCTCCCCCCACAGCTTTCTCCCGACCTAACATTGGTGTCTCGACCTTCAATTTCAATGACTACGTTAAGGTTTGTGCAGTCTACTTCGGGTATTTAATGTAAGTCTCATTAGTAATCCGACAGTCAAGTGGCTTGGGTCCTCTTGTTGCTGTGAGTATCTCGATTGCTGGTCTAGTCTTAAATTGCTCACACAATAAGTAGGCCACCTACTTCACCGTTGAAGAAGGAACTGCCGCCGTTTCGATTTCCCCTACGTCGGCTGTCGTGACCTCAACGTTACTGCCGTCCTCTTCTTCATCTTCCCAAAAATCAACTGGCACTAACACCGCTGACAAGGCAACCAATACCAATGGAGTGCAGAAACTTGGCTTTTCCTTAGTCTCGGCTTTGTCGGCCGGTGTTATCCTAGCTGCGATAATGCTCTGAAGACCCAGATGCGAGTTAATATCTGTCAACATACCTGTCTTTCAAAATACCACATTCTTTTTCTATTTTGAATAATTACAATTAATCTAATATCCAACGTTCGAAACGAGCGATTTGGGTATAGGCACAAAACTTGAGATGATTGGACAAAGCAAACAACTCTGATTAAAAGACAGGAAATATATACAACATAAGTAGATAAACATAAGTCGCGATGATAGTAAGCTTATGTATTATAGCGTTCACGAGCCTGTGTAAGGATAGTGCTTAACTTGATGTGTTATAACGAAACAACGAAATAACAGACTCACAGAATCCTGAGCCATGTGTACATAGCTGGAAAAGCCTTCAGCGTACTTGCCCAAGTCCTTGCCTTTGCTAGCACCCAAACCAACACCCGGAGTATATACCGCAGTTTCACTTTTTAAAAGGATCAAGCTGCGAAATGGTATATAAATAAATACTAACACGTACATTGGATTCACCCGTCCAGCGCCTTCGGAACCTAGGCCAGTGCCCTCTTTCCAGCCCATCATTTTCAATAGCTTATTGCCGACGTTCGCGTCATCCTGCCCCAGACTCTGTTGAATTGGTGGAGGTGTTGGAGAGTCAACTGGGGTTTCAAGTTGTCTCTTCTTAGATGTATGGACCTCCTTTTCAAGAGTAGGCACATCAGGTTGATTGAAAAGAGTACGACGTTCTGAAGCTCGATCGCGATATTTAGGCTGATCAGAACTTGTTCCCGCCTTTCGAAGTGCTACTTTTTGGCGCGCGATATTTCTCAGATTTGAATCCTTATAATTTACCTAAATAGATTTTGAGTCATCACGTCCTCAAGTATTCAAATCACGTACCTTATGAAGGTCGGATTCTTTATTATGCCGTTTGAGCTGGTCCAAAGACTTGAATTGTCGGGCACAGAGCAGACATGTCAATGTAGTGACATCCGAGAATTCATATTCAGCCTCAGGGCTTGCTGAACGGCCTGGCACGTCCGCGGGCGGTTGAGTTCTAACATTCGCTGTTACAGGTGCAACAGGATTTGGTAGGGCAGCCTTGATCTAATTATGCGCCATTCGTGGTAGAAGACACAAGCAAGGCAAGAATATATACTCACTGTCGAAAGACCCTCCGGTGAATCCTGGGCGAGCTCTTCTTGGACTTGATTCCACTTGTTGATGTTGTTGACAACCTGATATGATGTCTATACTCAAATCAAGAAAGCATTGATGTCAGACTTACCTTTTTGCTGGTGACCAAAGGGGCAACCTTTTTGACAGCAAGGGCTATAAGAGCTATTAGACACGTTGAGTTTGGCGAATTTGTTGTGTAATTACGTTTACTAGGTTCAGATATGTGATCCTCTGGTACGTCATCCGAGGTCTGGGAATCATCTAAAGAGAACCCTAAAACTGTGTTCTTGGAGGATGTAGAAGCTAATAAACAGAATCGTTAACATGATAGCGGTTGCTTTGCGCAGATACAATACCGACTCGTGGTAGGTTTTATGGGTCCCTTGCTAAAACTTAGAGTAAGAGGTTTGTCGGTAATGGGCAACGCCGAAGGAGTTGCAATTGTGGCTTTAATATGACTATCTGCGTTGCACAAGGCAATTGTAATGAGCTGGCGAGAACAAGATGTGGGTGGAGTCTACCTTTGTTCTTTTTCTTATCTCTCTTTTCTTTGGAATGCAACGTCTCTTGAGCAGGTTCCTCTACTTTGAATTCAAGAACTGCAGCAGTTGATGTTTCATCCCAGTACCTGACCCAGGAACCTTCTGCCCCGCCGAGACTGCTTGTTGAGGAAAGGCAAGCCTCGTCCCTTAGAAGGAAGTCTGTTACTGGCTGAAAAGAGTACGGGTGTGCGAATGACGCCGCCACGGGACGATCCGAGATGCGAAATCCTGCTGGGTGTAGCTGAGGTGACATCGTTGCAGCAAGCACATTCGAAGCAGACTACGAAAATCATTAACTTGGGGTTTCTACAACGAGTTCAGGAAATATTTTACCTGGACGTCAACAAATTCAACGAATGCAAATCCAAAACTGGCCATCGTGACTTTGTCTTTGATGAGAATTATTCGTCTCATTCCCTTTGCCCCTTCTTTACCAGGACCCGACGAAGAGAGCATGGCCTGATAGATGGCCTGCGGTCCAGAAAGAGGATCTAATCCTCTGAAAAGAAGGACGGGACTTTGTGTATTACCGATATCCCGTGTGCCGTCATTCATATTGCCTCTGTTCATTCTCCCTCTTTCATGAGGAGTTGCGCTCTGCGAGTAGTCAATCTTGACTCTTCGTCCATTATGAGGCAGTCCTGTTTCGAGGGCCTTGTAAAATGCTGCTGTTGCAGAAGCGCCATGCGATGCCGGGGGTGGCATTTGTATGAAGGGAAAGAAAGGGTCCACGAAAGAACGCGCGTGTTCGATGCTTGTGAATTGAGCGAAGCCGAAGCCTTTAGATGTACCTTTTAAAATCCAACGGCAAAAATACGTTAATGCCAGCGCAGGAGCAAATTACAAAGGTGCAAGTGCCTGATGATCTTTCTCGGATTATTGTCACGGTCTCCACGCTGCATCCATGGGAAACGAGGTATGCCTGAAGCTGGTTAGGAAGACACTTCAGTCTTTGTCACAAAATAATCGATAACATGGGAGTCGACAGACATCGGCCTCTGTAAAGTCTGGATCCAAACCGAGAAAGATGACATGGGGACTTGGCTCGGAAGGTGCAAGACGTTTCTTCGCGAAAGCGCCTGCGCCTCCCCGAGTGCGATCCTCATGCCCATAGTCTTGAGACCAGTCATTATGTCGGTTATAGTCGCCTTCATCGTACCCATGAGAGCCGTCATACCCCTTGAGATGAATTAAAGAAAGACAGACGAGCGGGGAAGAAAGTAAACACGTACTCCATTGTTAAACTTTCTCCTTTTCCCGTCTCCGTAATAATTGTCCTCTCGGCCTCTGCTGTTGTAAGAGTCATCCCAGACATCTTTTCCTTGGTCCCATTCGCGATTATAAGCCATGAGATGAATATGAGTGATGGAAGAATAAGACAAAGAACAGGGTAAACAATGAATAAACAAACCATCCTACTCTTTACACTCGACGACGAACTTGTATACAACCATGGGCCATGGTAAGTCTCTCAACCTTTGCATTTTCTGTCTCAGTGGTGCTCATGCTCTTATAACACAGGATCTGTAAAGGTACCTGTCTTCTTGAAGCCTACAAGCCATGTGGGTCTAAACTTTGTTTCTTTAGATTGACCCCGCCATTGAGCGGTTCAATACCATGGTAGCGCTTTCTTCTCTGTGTGCTTACTCTCTTTTTTGTTGAAAAAGACTTTATATCTCCCTTAGCGCGAACAAGCGTATCTCAACTTTCGCTGGACACGAAGGACCATCCGTACGGGAATATTAGGGTTCATCGTCGTTCCGGCTGCTGTCTACTATCTCGCAGATCAGTATGAGGTGCAGAGTGTTTCCTTTCACTATTGTGAAAATATTTCTAAGTAAAATTTTATAGCTTCGGTGGGACTTCTCTGGGAGGTTAAAGGGAGAATCGTTGGCAATAGAAAACAAAGAGTCTTGACGGAGAGGCATTCCCTTTTTCGCCCAGTTCCGCTTATTGAATTCATTCAAAAGTCAAGCTTAGAATCTTTTGCATAATTCAATGGCAATTTTACAACCTTCGCCAATTACGCTACTAAGAAGTGCATGGGCGGGTGCACGTTGTGAAAAGTTGACGACTGCAATATCTAAATGCTCGAGTTCGTCGTCTCTAAACTCACGGATCACGTTCTTGAGAACTGGGAGGCTGGGATGGTCGGAAGAAAATGTATCCAACTCCTTCAGTTGACTTGGATACCGTGTGTCAGCAAAAACTAACGTTTTTCCTTTGACAAAGTCCATACTCATCGTAATGTTCACCAATTACAGTCTCGACTGCTTCTGTGCAAGCCATTGCAGCTTCTTTACCCAGCAGAGCGGTTGCCATGCCCAAGCCGAATCCTGCAACTTTTGCAACGTCCGAAAGCATAGTAGGCCTAACGTTGTGCTGGATCTGGAGCCTATCCATGACCATTAGATGCTTCTTCTCTTGCTCCCACATATCCTGCCAAAGACAAATGAACGACGTCACAACCGAAATAAAAATGCCGACGAACTGTGATGAGAGGTCCGACATGCTTATCACGATGGAGGACGGCAAGCTGGCCCTTGTATATGTAATTGGCTGCAACTTCTCCAGCCTGGTCAACACGGAGTGCACTGTCCAGCATGGACCTTTGAGTCTGTGTTAAATCTGAAGGGGTATCACGGACAGCGGGTTCGTATTCCTTTAGCGGAGTTGTATATGCAGAAGAAGAGAAACATCTGGTGAGTAGGAACGGTGTGCGACGACGGAGGATGGTCGCCATTCGAGCTCAAAACAGGTCATCGTTTCGATGGATTGCATGGCCGGGATTACGCGATCATGTGACATCTATAAATACATCGCTTTATTTATTAATCAGGCCGACTAAATTGGTCAGTCATCCCTATCCTTTCTACCAGCATGCCAGTCGAATCGCATCCTCGCAAAGGTTCGTTTTCCATTTGCTTTTCCTGATACTCCCCATTTTTACTGTCCCATTTATTTTTCTTCTATAGTATGGACTACTTTAATCACCAACACGGCCTATCTTCCTGGTCTCCTCACTCTAGATTACTCTCTCAAATTTCACAAATCTGCATACCCCTTGGTGACGCTGTACACTGATTCCTTTCCAACTTCTAAGCTATCTGTTCTTGTCGCGCGCGGTATCCCTTATAAACGAATCCCATATCTGCTTCCCTCCTTGCACAAAGACTATTCCAACGATCCGCGATTCTATGATTGCTGGTCCAAGCTCACCCCTTTCTCACTGATAGAATATGACCGCGTCGTCCAGCTCGATAGTGACATGCTTGTGCTTAGGAACATGGACGAATTAATGGACCTGGAGCTCGATCCCCCCGAGCTCGGGGGAAAGGGAGACAGGGTTTTTGCTGCGGGTCATGCCTGCGTTTGCAACCCACTCAAGAAACCGCACTACCCCAAAGATTGGTGAGCTGCGGTGCTCCTTATCCGATGGTGATGTGAAGTGATTATAAACTGCAACAGGATTCCAGCACACTGTGCTTTCACCTCTCAGCACGATAAGCCAGATGAAGCCCAAATTGTCGGACCGGATCCCGCAGTGGGACCTTTAGGTTTCATTAACGGTGGACTCCAAGTCGTCAACCCATCCCAAACTACCTACCAACGAATCATAGACTACATGAACAGCGAAAGAGCTCTCGATTTCGACTTCGCCGATCAAAGTCTTCTCTCAGACCTTTTTCGAGGACGATGGGTCCCACTACCATACATCTATAATGCATTAAAGACCATGAGATGGCCAGGTGTTCACGACAAAATCTGGAGAGACGAGGAGGTGAGGAACATTCATTATATTCTCGCCCCAAAGCCTTGGGATGAGTTAGGACCGGATGAAACCGTGGCAAAGGATGAATCCCATGAATGGTGGGTCCGATACAATAATCAACGGCTTGAGGCGGAAAGAGCGGCCGGTATTTTGGAATGAGCATGAAAATACAAGCATACTTAGTAGTAATAATAATAATATAAAGAACAAGAACTCCCCACTCGTAGGCGGAGCTTCCTTGGTACAAGATCAAAAAATGGTAGCGGCGAGGTTCGAACTCGCGCGGGTTCTCACCCATTGGGAGTCAAAATTTACTAAATCTTAAATCCAACGCCTTAGACCACTCGGCCACGCTACCGCTGGAAATACTTCAAGTGCATTATTCAAGTCCCATGTCGCTTCCTAAGAATAGGCGCCGCTTTATGGTCACTGCTCTTGCGGCTGTGCCTTGTGCCTTGAACTGTAACGAAATCTGACCTTTGTCAGGCGCCAGTCTCGTGGGGATGCCTGTCAATGTCCCTGATGCCCACAAGTGTGCTCTTGTCTGATTACTAGTCTCAACTACAAGCCGCCGACGAGTCGACCTTTGGTATGAGTTTAACCGCAGACCTTCTTTCGTTATCCGGTATACCTGGACTGAGCGCGGCTGTAGCCCTATGTATGCTCCGAAACTAACATCGGGCTTTCATAAGACTCATCTGAAAATCTTTTAGTAACCGCGACCTACTATGGGGTTGAACACGTTAAACTCTATAAGGTTCGTCCTATATTGGTCTGCCTACTGTGACATACAGTGTTGTGGTGGATTCTGACCGACGTTCATCAGCAACAATGCAGAAACATGAGTTCACGATGTGTACAACTCATGCTTGCTTTGCAGGAGAGCACGAAGGGTCTTGGCAGCAGGCGAGTTCAAGAGATAGCTGATGAAATTGAAGCGTAAGTTACGTTGTCTGCCCCTCTTTCGTCTTATCATACCTTATCATTGTTTTTAGTATAGTAGTTCATGTCCATAGAAAAGTTAGAGATTGGGCTACGTGGAGTCACTTGAAGAGCTTCCTCCAGCAAAACGAGATAAAAGATGGCATCGACCGACTTCAAAGAGATATCGACGCAGCTGTTACTAGATTCAACGTGAGTTTTGTGTTTTACACAGCCCTCCACTTTGAATCTTCTACGTCCATCCTCAGATACAAATGAACATGGAAATCACCAAAGGTCAACTAGAATCTCAAGCCATGCAACAACGTGACAAAGCGGAAATCAGGGAACTTTTGCGTGTTCTTATCGAGAGTACGCAAAGTATGAAAGACTTGTTGAACCTGAAGTCTTCCGCCAACTCGCATCCTGTTGAGGCCATTATGGGAAGTCTTCAAACGGTATTTGATTTTCAGAATGTCCTTTTCGGATGGTCTTACTTTACTCTACCTTTTCAAGGAACTCCTGGACCCATCTCTTAGACCAAAAGATGGAGATCTTTTCCGAGCTGGTCTTTGGATGTTGCATGAGCAAACTTCGGAGCTCCCACCACTGATAGACCGTTTGTCATTTTTTCTTCTTGGATAATAACTACTGAGAAGTATTAACACTATATTCTATCAAAATCAGTGACCGGTCAGGTAGCCTTTAACTCTCGCAACATTGTGGTACAAGGTGTATTCAATGACGTATATCAAGGTAAGTATACTTCTTTTCTTCATGGTCTTACTAATGAACCGATGCACATAGGTCAATGGCTGGATAAAGAAATGGTATGACTGCACTTAGTCACGATTCATAGGAATTCGAATAGACAATCCAATACTTTCTTTAGGTTGCTTTGCGACTTCCAAAGCTGATATCAAGAAATAATCCCGAAGCTCAGCAAGTAAGGCTTCTTCTCGACACACTTAAATGGTAATACAATTTCTCAAATGTCTCCTTTTTCACAGCGATTCAAACGAGAAGTAGGCATATGGAGGGGGCTCAAACATCCCAACATCGTTCCATTGTATGGCGTAGTCTACAAGCAGGGGGATATTTATTCGGTCAGCCCGTGGAAAGACAATGGTGCAGCCAACGAATTTATCAATAGTCATCTATATGTGGATCGCGTGAAGATCATCTCCGATGCAGCTACTGGAAAGTCCTTTCAAAAACGACATCCTATCACGTATCTCATATCAATTCCTCTTAGGCCTCGAGTATTTGCATGATAAAGGCATTGTACACGGAGATCTCCGAGGAGTAAGTGCCGATTTTTCTTCTTCGTACAAAACATTCAGATTGATGTGATACTCGAGGCGAATTTATTAATATCAAAAGATGGCACTGCTTGTTTATCAAGCTTTGGACTATCTAAGGTTCTGGAATATGTAAGTCTCAAAGCATCTCTTCACCTCTTTCAGCTTTGCTCCAATTTGTCAACCGTTCGACAGAGCGAACAGAGTGTATCATCGTCTCATCACCGTAATCCGAGGTGGCTCGCACCAGAAGTAATCCGATATAGCGATAGCTTTTCTACCCATTCAGACGTGTGGAGTTTTGCTATGCTTTGCTTGGAAATTCTGAGCGGCGACGTGCCTTATAGCAACATCAAATCCGACGGAGACGTAATTCAAGTACTCTACAATGGCAGGCTCCCCGACCGTCCTAAACGAACAAATACATTTCCAGGTATTCCGGACGCTATCTGGACCTTGTTACGACAATGCTGGCAACTAGCACCGGATGCAAGGCCGGCGATAACGAACGTGAAAGTCAACCTCTTGAACGTGGCAGCTTCTACGGCCAAAGGATCACCTCAAAAAACGCCGTCTCGGTGGTTTAAGTCAAACTACGACAGTAAACCTGGCGAAGTATTGAGGATATCTACAGCTACCACGCCAACAATATCAAATGAAATTCAGAGTACCCGGTCCATTTTTTCTCATCCGAGCATACTAGCGGACCAATTGTCTAATACGACCATAACGTCTGGCGGAATAGGAACGGAAAATAGGCAGCAAGCTCCTCGCATCTCATGGGACGTAGACTCTGCTGCGATCCAACACTATGCCCCGCAAGTTTCCTCTGGTTCAACGAATGACGCTCATCATTCAGGTATATTGGGAAACACCACGCTTGACATTGTCAATGTCGTCCATGGTGTCGTTCTATCAGGCACCTTAGAAGGTCTCATTGGCAAGCTTTTGACTGGATTTAGTGAGTCTCATCATAAGAATGTAATGATAAACAGTGGTTTGATTCCCCCCGTTAGATTTGTCGAAAGACATCCAATATAGGGAGACTTTTCTAACAACATGTACTGACTTTGCTAGTCCCCGAGACGTGTTCGACATCTTGTGTCAAAGATTTCGCGCAGCCGAATCCAAGATAAACGACCAACGTGAGGATAGTGTTGCACTCCAATATAAGTATGTTTCAGCAGTAAGACTTTCTCTTTCTTTTGTTATATCATTAATATTCGTATTTCGAAGTGTCTTCATGGTCATGATGCAGTGGCTATCTACCCAACGCTTACATATCGACGAAGAGCTACTACGGAAAATGAAAGATTTCTGTCTGTCAGCTATACAAATGAAATCTTCAGCGACAATGATTAAAAGAGCAGAAGATCTTCTTCAACTTGTGGAACAAAGGGCAAGTACCTTTTCTCGTTTTGCTTAGTACATACACATGTATTTATTCATCCTTGTAGGAACGCCTAAGTGACCGGGCATCTTCTATGTCTCCCCTGTCGCCCGGCCGTAGACTTCTTCAGGCTTCCCAGATCAAGCCATACGATTTAGCCATCGCTCTTACTCTTCTGGAAGGAGATACTTACAAGTCTCTAACGCCATCGGATTATATAGCACATATAGGAAGGCATCCAGGATACAACAACATTGAAAGTGTCTATACAATCAACAACAAGATTATTCACTGGGTTAAGGAATCAATTTTGCATTACGATTCTGTGGAACATCGTGCAGACGTTCTCAAATTTTTTATTCACACAGCTATAGTGAGTAGTTCCGATTGCCTACAGTCAATCTTGCGATGACAAGAAATAGGAATGCGGCAAGTTGCGGAATTTCTCCTCGATGATCGCCATTGGCGTTGCTGTTCACTCCACGCCCATCGAACGATTGCGGCTGACAAGATCCAAGTTACCTCCTCAAATGCGAAATAAATTGGCAACGTTGGAAGAGATTTTTGATCCGTCTTTAAACCATCGCAGTTATCGAAAAGCGCTCAATGAAGCCAACACCGTCGAGGAAAGGACACTAGCAGTTCCCTGGATAGGTAAGTAAATTATCAAAATGTTAACCGTTCCTCTTCTAAATCAGTCTCATCACGACCCTCATTTAAACCTCTAGCATTGCACCTTAAAGATCTACACCATACTCTTGAAAGGCATCCCGTGAAAATTCAAGTTGACGGCGGACTTTCGCTGATTAACTTCCAGAGGTTCCTAGTATTCATGGATCGCATTAAAGAGGTCTTTCACTATAAACCTCCCGATTTGGAACGGTACAGGCAACAAGGTCAACTGACCTATCTCGAGAACCAACTGCGGCATGTAAAACTAAGCGCTACATTGGACGATGATTTGAATGCGAGAAGTAGAAAGCTTGAGGCTCGAGAATCACTGGATTATAGAAATCGCCTAGATCAATGCAAGGATCTCGGATTTCGCGTGTCGTGATCACTTCTCCAGTCTGAACGCGAATTTTTATTGTATACCCTTTCTTATATTCATGCTGGCAAAGGAAACAGGGTTGATAACGATTAATTTGGATATTACATACAAGGTTCTAATAAAGATAATGTAAAGTAGCATGAAAAACAGCAACCGAAAAGATGACGAAGAAAACGGGAAAAATTAACCACTGAAACTCCAAACTTTAATAGTACAATCGTCACTGCCCGACACAATCTTATCTTCACCAAGACCTATACAACTGACAGCAGCTTCGTGCCCCACTAGCGTATTCGTACAACTTTCCTTGTCTCTAGCCCACACCTATGAAATTTACTTGTCAGCAACAGGTTTGAATACATATATAACAAATAGACTCACTTTAATCGTTCGGTCATGGCTGCCACTGACCAAACGCATTTTATCACTGGCAACGGACCAAACACCTTCGATGTGACCGAAATAAGTGTTCATCGGTTTCGCTGACTCGATGTCCCACATCTTAATCGTATTATCCAAGCTTCCCGATATCAAAATCGGTTTGCTGCGCTTCGGAACAAGAGCACGCGCGTCGGCGTCGTCGGGTGCGTGACCTTTGGTAGAAGACGCTAGAACAGGATTCTCCTCGCCATCGGGGTTTTCTTCGTCGCACTCTCCCGCAAGCAATAATCGTATGGTTTGAACCTGGGCTCCATGGCCCAAGAATTGGCGAATACATGTCCGCAAGGTCAAATCCCATAGCTTGATGGTGCCATCGTCAGAAGCAGAGAAAAGCATCTTTCCAGGATCAATTTGAGAAGATGAAATGCAACGAGGAGAAGAAGATCCCGGTACATCAAAAAAGGACTCTGAAGAGGAGGATCGTGCACTTGGGTTAGAATCCCATAGTTGTACGGCATTGACCCAGTCAGAATGCCCACGAAGAGTGAACGCGCCTCCTGTACGGAGATTCCAAACTTTGATGGTAGAGTCCACGCTCCCGCTTGCAAGAACATTGTCGTCGAAATTGAGACACACGACACCTTCGCTATGACCGTTCAATGTCCTGATGCACTTGCCCCTCCTCCAATCCCACACCTTGATGGAACAATCCATGCTGCCGGTGATGAGTTTGGCTTCATCGAATTGAAGTGCCCGGACGGCACGCGTATGGCCCTTAAGACAATGTATCTCATCCCCAGTTTCCATATTCCATACGCGCACGGTGCGGTCGTAAGAACCAGTGATGAGCACAGGGAATGCAGGATGAGCAAGCGTTTCGTTGAACTGTAAACACATGACACCATCGGTGTGGCCTTTCAAGGTACGAACAGTATATCGGTTTCTGCGCCAATTACGCTCTATAGTCATCCGTTCACTATAAACATCTTTCCACGGCCGTGTGATCGAAGGTGGAACCGAAGTAGAAGGATCTGGCGCAAGGAGAGTAGACGACAATAAATCATCTTCGACGGGGGGAGATTCGTCTGAAGAGTCTGTGGTAGATCTTTGACGTTTGAGAGGAGGTGACTTGAGACAGTCAGAATCAGGAGCAGTTCGTTTCAAGGATGATGACGAAGGAAGAGGGACTGGTGATGGACACGGTGACCTGGATTTTGGACGGTATGCGCGCTTCTTTTCCAGTATTGGTAGGCCCCAACCGCACTTGTGACACTTCTGTCCAATATGCTGCTCACAAATGCTCCTCCATACCAAGTTGTCGTCAGCCAGGTTCTTCCAGCGCTTTGTTACCTGTGCTGCCCGACATAGAGAAGTTGCGTCAAGATAACCTAGGATCTTGAGACTGACTTCCCTAGGTAGAACAGCGAAAGGGTCTATTCGAATGAGATGTGCAAGATGCTCGGTAAGGAGTGATAGTTGAGAAAAGCAACACATTGTCAAGAGACCCTGGAGAATGAGGGCCCGCCGTGGATGCGAGGAAGAGGAAAAGTTGGACCAAACTGCGTTGACCGCCTCTCTTTCCTCCAATGGAAGCGCATCTAGAGACTGCACTTGGAAAATGAGTAAAATCTCTCTCAAAAAGAGAGCGACCGACCTGCTGGAGCTTGAGATTTGTGCCCTCGTCTGCCATTCTTTGATGGCGCACACATAGCTTTCTGTGGGGAGGCTGCTGAAAGGAATAAGTAGTTGGGCGATGCTCTGGATCATCGTCGACGACGGGGACAACGAGGACGGGAGGCGGGTCGTGGACGAGACGGGGAGCGGGGAGAGTGTCGCAGACGTATGAAGGAGGAGGAGGGAGAGACATGGTCGTGCAGGTTTATTATTATTTTTCGGTTATATTTATTTTAAATAAATTTGTTTGCCAAGCTCACGCGGAATTCACGCCACATGTCGCCATCGAATGACGATACCATTCGTTTCAATTCAAGATATATACAACACACACAACACACAATCGTTAAACAAAACGTAATCCTTCAGTCTTCAATCAAGCGTAATCTTGAGCTGCTCCAGTGGTATCGGCACAAAGTTGTCCAGATTAATAGTCCGTGAGGCCAGCTCAGCTTCGCAATGAGGTGGAACAAGCTGTCGAATAAGATCTGGTCGCACAGAAAGTTCTACAGCATTTTGTTAGTTATCTTGCGGCGTCTTCCATCCTTATCTGCCGCTTACCTTCGCGTGTAAAGTTGAAGAGTGGTGGGAAGTCTTTCCCGTTGGGCATGCGCGCACCCTCGGTCCTCAGCTCGTCGAAGAATGGGTGGATCATCGCCTGGATCGCACTCAATCGCGCCCCTGGTGTGTACTCTAGCAACTTCGATACCAAATCAATTGCCTCGGGCGCAGTTCGTGGTCGGAACACCTGTGTGGTTGTTGTACTTCTTTAGTATATAACCAGCTATAAACTATGCATTGTACACTTACTTTTGAGAATGGGTGCGGTTTGATCTGTGGGAACTTGTGCTCCATGTAATTGGGGTTCATCGTCTTGATTTGCTCTCGCGATGGCGTCCCAAGTACCTTGATGATCTCCACAAGTTGGTCGATCCCACTTTCTCCGGGGAACAGAGGCTGACCGAGCATCAACTCCGCCATAACGCACCCTGTTGACCAAATGTCTGTTTACATAAATGGCAAGTCAGCAACTTTACACTCTCGATGCATCGCCACAAGTCAACTTGCCAATGTTGGTTGTGTAGTTGGTCGCTCCAAAAATAAGTTCTGGAGCACGGTAGTACCTCGAGCAGATGTAGCTAACGTTGGGCTCTCCTGCGACCAAGATCTTGGCAGAGCCAAAATCGCAAAGTTTCAAAATCCCTGTTGCAGGGTTAAGCAACAGATTCTGCGGTTTGATGTCTCGATGGCATATGCCGACCGAGTGGATGTACGCTAGAGAGCGAAGAAGTTGATACATGTACAATTTGATCTGGAGCATGGGCATTGGCTGCTTGAGTTTAGCGTAGTGGCGACTAGCGCGATAAACAGTTTCAGGAACGTATTCCAACACGAGGTTGAGATAGACTTCGTCTTTCTACAGGTAAGGTCTCTTAGTAGATCTTACTGAATATGCGGACGTAAACCCACCTTGTCTCCATTCGAATAAAAGAAAGCTCTAAGGTCGACAACATTTGGATGGGAAACGAGTCTCATTATTTGCAATTCACGATTCTAAAGAAAAGGTTAATAAAAAGCTACTTGGGAACAGGGGAAAATTAGATCCGGAATCAACAAAAAAGGCGCACCTTGAAGCGTTTATCCTGCAACACCTTCTTGATGGCAATATCCTCTCCATCCTTTGGTGAGCCAACAAGTTTGGCCTGAAAAACGACACCAAAAGAACCGTTCCCGACAACTTTGCAATTGGTGTAGGTGAGGTCTTTGGTCTCGCCTGTTTTGCCATCAGAAGCGATTACTTTGACCATCTTGTGGGGATCATCAATGGCTATTAACGAATACATGTGGACAAAACATATATCGATGAAAAGCGATCATGGAAATGTATTTGAAGAGGAAAACGATACGGGAATGAGATAGCGGAGAACGAGTAAGATTGATAATGCGATGCAAAAGAGAGGAATGAATTAGCACAAGATATGTTTGAGACACGAAAGATGGGAGGAAAGAAAGACTCACGGGAGACTTTTACACCATTTATCGGGCCATGGGTTGCCATGATGCGTATATGAGAGATGAATAGAGATACAGAACGATTTCAACAGGGAAAAAAGAGGCAGAGAGCTCGGAAGTCGAACGAGCAGCGGGTTGAGATGCAACAAGGGAGGAAAGAGGGGAGAAGAGGGACGTAGGACGAAAAAAAGATGAGCGCGGACGATGTCGGACGATGAGCAGAGGGTTGTGGTGGCCGGGACTGAGGGGTGTGGTTTGCAGAAATGCTGGGAAATGGGGAGCACAGCAGGAGGAGCACAGACGATTCTGATCAAGTGACCATTAACAAACAGGCTACAACAAAACAATTGTGCTATTTATGGACATCCATGTAAATCTGTAGATTTACTTTGCTTAGCCGACGAAATAATCCACCGAGGACATTACCCTCTGCTATAAAAACCATGCATTTTCCCTACTTTTTCTCCCACTTCTTTTGCCCATCATGGACCCGGAAAAAGGTCAAAGGACTTACATGGGCTGCGGTACTGCTGACGATCCATATGTCGTCGACTGGGACTTGAACGATCCAGAGGACCCTTACAACTGGCCTACTTTACAGAGGTGGATAATAACTGCACAGGTCAGATCTTTCCTTCTCATTATCAGCATATACTCATTTCATTTAGTTGGCTTTGTCTACATTTACTGTCTCCTTTAGTAGCTCCTCCTACTCTGGCGGCCTTGCATTCACCATGCGCGACCTTGGAATCTCTTCCAACGTAGCAATACTTGGGATCTCCCTATATGTGTTGGGTTTTGCTCTGGGGTGTGTGTTAATCCTCAAACTCCCCTCGTGTTGCTCATGCATGTTTAGGCCTTTGATTTTTGCTTCCATGGGCGAGGTGAGTCCCGCGTGATCCCTGGCAAGTACAAGGTTTGACTTTTTTGTTCAAATGCATAGATGTTTGGCAGGGTGCGTTCGGTGCATTTCAAAGAGCTCCAAACAGCTACTGATGAGATGAGCAGCGTGTAGTCTTTCTTGTAACTCTTTCCCTATACACCCTCTTCCAAATTGAAGGCGCGTTGGGTCGAAACTTGGGCACCCTTCTATCATGTCGACTATTGACGGGAATATTCGGATCCTCTCGTGAGCCATGGCAACTTGCACACTTTATTACTCTTCTCAAATCGTGTGTCACAGCTTTGACGAACGCTGGCGGCACTGTCAGTGATATATGGAATTTCCGCGAGCGAGGATTAGCCTCAGCCATTTACGCGAGCGTCCCTTTCCTCGGACCAGGTACGATGACATTTACCTCCTCCCACTTCGGCTGGCTGCATGGCTCATCTCCATACAGTCATAGGTCCCATTGTAGGGGGATTCGTGGTACAGAACCATAACCTCGACTGGCACTTCAATTTTTGGCTCATGTTTATTTTTGCTGCCATCTCACTCATTTTTGGATACTTTTGCACACCTGAGACAGTATGTCACCTTTTTTTTCTCCCTCAGTTATTTCTTTCCTTTCTCACAGTTTTATACCGCAGTACGCGCCAGTCCTCCTTCGTCGACGCGCAAACAAACTGACCCAAGTATCCCAAGGAACCACATATTACACGTCTATCCACGATCTACATCGATCTAAATCCTTCGGCCAAGTGATGCGTAGGAATCTCAGCAGACCATTTGGTTAGTGGCGCGTATCTTCATTCCAGATCGAATTTTTTGATCATCTTCTACTTACTGGGATTCGCAGTATTCCTAGTAACAGAACCCATTGTTCTCTTATTAGCTATTTACGTCTCAGTGATGTACGGCACACTCTATGCGCTTTTCTCCGGTTTTCCCATTGTCTTTCAACAACATCGACATTTTTCACCCGGCGAAGGAGGATTAGCTTTCATCGGAATCGGCTTGGGTATAACAGCAGGAACGGCATCCCAGTCAATCCAAAACAGAATCTACTGGAAAAGTATGGAAAAAAGTGAAAACGGCAGAGCACCTCCAGAGGCGTGAGTGGCCTATAATTGACATGCTTCTAGCACATCGCTCATAACTGTTTGTTTTTACATGTACAGTCGGCTACACATGGCTATTTTGGGCGCTATATTAGCTCCAATTGGCCTTTGGTGGTTCGCCTGGTAAGAAAGTATTCCAATGTTACTTTCCCCCGGTACTGATTTTATTTTATGTAGGACAACCGGACCATCAATCCATTGGATTGTTCCCATTCTTGCAGGGATTCCATTCGGAACAGGAATTTCTCAGATATTGCAAAGTCTTACGACGTACCTCATGGATACATACAACGTTTATTTTGCTAGTGCCATAGCGGCCACTGTGGTATTACGCTCTACGTGCGGTGCGGTATTCCCACTATTTAGTCCGTCGATGTTCAATGCGCTCGGAGATGAATGGGCCATGAGCGTATTTGCAGGCCTTGCGACTGTCTGCATGCCCATCCCCCTTCTCTTCTGGGTGAGTAAAAACTTATTCATGGCGTTGATTTGTCGTCTCAGTCAGATTTTTTTGCTGACGTGAACCCATGCTATGTATATAGAAATATGGCCCGTGGATTCGGGGAAAATCTCGATATGCGTTCAAAGACTCGGTTTTGTCACCCAACTCCACGCCCACTATAACCTTGGGCTCACATATGGAGGGAACGATTTACGAGAGAGACTTAGCGACCCGAGGAATGGGAACGAAAACCCTGACAATGGAGAGCACAGTTCCGAGCGGGTCCACGGAGTGCTCAAACTCATGACGATTTTACGATTATAGAGCTGTATTTTTACGGACACGTTTACTGTATTTATAAAATAGAGATTTTGAGTCGGTACACAAGGCGCCGGAAATCTCGTTTGTTCAAGTAGGATCTTTGGATCCACATGAATGCCTCCCCGAGGATCAGTGTGCCGTTAAATATAAATTAAGTAAAACGCGAGCACGTGCCTCTGGTTTACATGGGCTGACTGAGTTCTTGCTCTCTCACTGCATTTATCTCTCCTTTTACTCTTCACGCTCTTTTTTCCATGTCATTCTTTTCAACATCAAATCGAAAAAGTTTGCCGGGCGCTAATGTCCCGGTCATTTCAATGCCAAATGTCTTTGTTGTCCCACCTGAGGAGGACGAAACACCACCGTGGTGCTTTTTCGATGCGGAGAATCCTAGCTTCTATGGAGAGCCAGAGTATCAAGAAATACACGAGGATGATGTGTTTGCGTTCAACCCCGATATGGATACGCCAATCCTCTCTAGAAATACGCAGGGCTCACAGCAATTTATGTCCAGGTCAAACTTCCAGACCGTATCCGTCGTTGACGCTCTGGACGACCCGCACGAGAGAGATGCGGACGGTGACATGGATTCTGACTCTGAATACGACGATGATCTGGGCCAGGAACAGATCGAATATGAACATGAACGTTCTGGATCGCTTACAGGGGAAGAATCAGGAAATGATTCCGATGTGATTGAAGTCGTTCGGGTAAACCGACGGAGACCTGTCTCGGACGATAACGACACAGAAAGTCGAAGTGTTCGTACCGTCTCAGAGCTCAAGCGCTCAGTCACATTGAAATCTCGTGCATCCAAGGTATTCAAATCACTTAGGGGCTCTATGCGCGTTTCATCACACCCCCGCGTTCAAAACGCTTTCCCTCCCGAACTGCAGACCAGAGAAGAGCACCAAGATGTTAATTCAGACAATTTATCCCGCTCCAAAACTCCGAATCTCTCGCGTAGGACTTCCAGAATGTTTTCCCAGTTTTTCTCTGCTCCTTCACTAAAGTCCAAAAGGTCATCGGCTTCCTTTAATAACCAAAACCCTTTACAATCACAGTCGGATAGTCCATTATCCGAGCCTCCTATGTCACCCATATCTCCTCGAACTGAATCTTTTGCACAAGTGCCTTCTCGTCGTTCCTCGTTTTCAAGGAGCATTTTACAAGACGAGAGACGATTGGGGGCGACATCCCCGACGTTCACAATAAACAGTGCTAGATCGAAAACAAGCATATTTTCGATTTCAAAGATCCAGAAATTGTTCTCATTCTCGGCTCCAACTCAATTTGCCCCTGGTAAATCTTCAACATCGTCTAACGAGTCTGATAACAGATCTTCGTCGACCCTACACTCAACACAATATACACCTCCCTCTGCAATTTCTTCTGCGTCTACAGCTTCTTCAAGTCCACAGACTCCTCTGAGCTCAGACGAAACTACTTCGGAACCGTTGGTCCTCAATATTGAGTCAGGAAATCTACCTGCATTTGATCATTTCGATTCAATATTCGATACCAACTCGGCCGGATTGAATTTAGGACTTGGGTTAAGTTTGGACACTCCTCTAACTAGCAATGGACCTGAACCAATCCTACGTAGAACGAGCTTTGGCTCTATTAGGTCTTTAATGAGGTCAGGCATGAAAGGAAAGAAACCTCTGATGCCTCCCGAGATAGAAGAGGGTGACGATGAACTGGAAATGCGTTTAGATTCATTTCATTTTGATGAACTATCCTTCGACATGGATCGTTTCTCAGCCAAGTAGGTTCCGCTGGCTTACCATTTCTTCCACACGCACGCACATACAACCCCCTTCGAGTTCAAGTCATCCAATGGAATTTTTGTCATGACACGCCCAGACCATACACTTATCGGATCGGAAAGCATCGTAATTCGCATATCTCATTTTTTTCTCATTTGCACGCTCCTTCATTTCGTTGTCTAATCCTCAATCAGTACATAGCTTCAACAACCGCATTCACTTATTCATGACTATATATAGCATCATTTTCCTTACGTTTTCCCATTTCCATTTCCCTGACATGTATATTCTTTCAATTCCTGTATATACCTACTAGCCACCGGATTCTTTGTTCTCGAAACGAGCGACTGGTCGCTTCTCTCAATTATTTCATGCACGGACTTATCAAAAACTCGTGAAGCATTTTTAGAGGAAGATTTATGAAACTGAATGAAAGACCTTCCGTCATGTTCGTGTACATGGTTCCATCCACACCGCCTAATTCCAGGTTGTGGTTAGCTATATAGAGGCTATTTGTTGAATGAAATGAAAAGACGCACTGTCACCAAGAACCCTTCTTCTTCTGATTTTCCCGCAGCAGGTCGTATAGTAGAATTATCAATGCTCGGACTGTTCACGAATCGTGCCAGACTTTCCAATTTCTCAGCTTCGAATCCATACTCCTCGCAAAGCTTCTCAAGTTCTGTTTTGCTCTTTGTGGCCTTCCTTTTGTCCAGAAGGTCACTCAGAACGAAAGCGTACAGCTGATTCTTTGGGAGACCTGATGATGACGATGCTTCCGACTTTGCACGGGATTCGAAAAGACGCGTCGTGTTCTTGGCCTCTGGACGGAAAGTTTGCATATGGTGGTCAACCCGAACTTGTCCTAGCGAGCTGAGGTTTGAGAGAAACTGGGGATCTCCTCCATCCTTTTCGATAGCTGCAAGCAATATAAGTCAAGTGGGGCGCCAGGAATGAGTAGGTCGTACCTACCTTCACTTCTCGTCTCAGCAGCAACCGGCCGGCCGTGGCCAGTAGTAGAAGACTTGGTCGTCGCCTGTGGTAAGTGGCGAGCAGCGCCCTGTGTTGCTCCTGGTCGAGTGGTAGGATATGCTCTGGCAGCCTTGGAAGCTGAACTGCCCATTTCAAGATGTGGTCATGAAGATAGGCAAGAAAAGAGTCATAAATATTGTGCACAAAGCTATTTACACAAATAACACAAGTATATAGTTTTGTCTAAATAAGCTATAGCACTTTTGGTTGACGGATACCGAGACAGTATATACTACTTAAATCGTAAAAAAAGCAGTGAAACCTAGTCTATTTGCTTTATGATTTGCCAGTAGACAATCATCCTTTGTAGTACACATAAAAAAGGAAAAATGAGATATATCAAGAAAACTTTTTACGAAACCGTTCATTCCAGCACCAACTAGCAACCGCAGGTGCCCCATTTTGATAGAGAGGAGAATAGCACAAAAAAGAGTGTGAGAGGCATGCACAGCGATGCAAGGAGGGGTATAGAAAAAACTATCCAGGACAACGTAACAACAAGCTTACAAGAGCAAAACCAAACGAGCGAACGAATGCGCAGCATTATCATAAGGCGCACTTGATTTGAAATATTGGGCATGATTTAGAAAAAAGGAAATTGTCGTAAAATGTCGTATGGGGCGTTTTAAGCGTGGTATGCTCCCATGTTAGAGGGTGGAGGTTGTTGATACGGTTGATACATGTATTGTTGATATACGTGAGGAGGACCTGATTGAGGAGGCATACCGCCGTAAGGCGTTTGCAACTGGTTCATGGCAGGCAAAGGTCCTCCGTGTGAGAGGATTGGTGACTGATTACCGTAAGGAGAGGCGACCATAGGAGCATTTACAGCTGATCCTGGCATGCGACGAACGTTGACTTGACGTGGGCTCCCAGATTCAGAAGTGCGCATACCGAATGGGTTGAATGGATCTGTGTTAGGTGTGTATGCGTTTCCAGGATTGGGAGCTTGGCGCCTTGGTGCAGGTGCTGCAGGGTTGTATGTGGGATCAACATGCAACTGTGGTGGATTGGCCGGTCCAGCTTGAGGATTCTGGCCACCCATCTGCAGAGCAGCCATCATCGAAGCAAAGCCTTGGTCATTTGATGGGTATCCAGATGGAAGTCCCGGAACTCCGAAATTCTGGGACGAGTTTTTGGTAACTTTGCCTGTTGGCGGCAAAGTATTATTATAGGTTGGTTGGAAGTTTGGTACAGGCAGGCCAACTTCTTCGATGAGCCTTCTATATGCTTGAGTTGCGATGACTTTAAGTTCAATGAGAACTCGTTTGGTGGCTTCCACATAAACTTGTTTAGCGTTGGGATCGATAAAGGGGCTGGTCAAGATTTTATGAACAACAGCGACACCATTGACTTGATCACCAAGCACATCAGTCAAGACATGATCCGCAGGTGAGTTGAACAAAGCTTCCACAATCTGACTAGACGCGTCAGGTTCGATCTTCTGGTTTACGATTCGAAGAACTGTGAGCGACGCCAATTTGTGCGTGCAGAGATGAGAGAGATGAGGCGTGAAACGAGGAGCCAATAAATTATATCTAGAGGGGAATCCGGATGTATCAAGCAGCCACGTTAAAAGAAGAGCACCATTGGGGTTCGTAGCCAGAGGGATCGAGTTCAGAATGATTGCAGTAGCAATGCGGCGTTGCTGATTGAGGGTGATATGGGGACTCTCCAGGCATGCCCTCATGCTGCGAGCTCCAAAGCGGCCTTGAGCAACTTCCCACATTCGGTCAACAATAGCGTCGAAGATGAAATCATTTGCGGGGGCGCCGAAGCGTAAGCAGCACCTTGTAGTAGTAACTTGCAGTTAGAAAACCGTGACAGCAAAAGAAAAGAAAAGGCAATAGCGTACTGAATCACATAGTTGCCAAATTGATCCAAAAGGAGAGGTGGCGCGTAGGCGCGAAGGTTTTGGGCGATTAAAGCGACCTCCTCTGGACTAGTAACACACTCGATAATTTTTTGTGCAGCCCATGTTCCGTTCTTGTGAATACCAATCATGGCGAGATGAGGGCAAATGCGCTCTAGCATAGACACTCTCGGTCCGGACGAGCACTTTTCGAACAATTTTTGTACAACCTATAGAAGAAAAAGAGTGAGTTCGCCATCAACAAGTAGAAGAACGGCCGCGACGAACAGTATTGCCGAGCCAGTCTGAAGCGAGATCGACGATTTCACCGTCCAAGAAGTCTGTTGCCACTTGGTCAACATCTTCGACAGACATTGTGCCCGAATCCAAACGCTTGCGAAGATCGCGCAGCTTGGAGGCATCCCATCGGCGATTGTGTTGCCTTTCTGAAACGAGAGGAATTGTAGTGTAATACATCGTAGGAGGCCTGAAATCTAAAAGCAGAAAGCGTGAGTATGTCTACTAGAGAAAATAAAAAGTGCCAAACACACCGGCTAGACTTTGAATATCGGCCTCAGCATCACTGCTTCCACCACTCAACTCTCTTAAAATCATCTGCTGCTCCGTAACCGAAGAAGTCCAACCAGGAGGCTTGGAACCGTCAGAAGCAACTGGACTCTTGTGCAACCCAGACGCGATCATGCTGAGCAGGAGGTTGGACCTGTAGTTTTCAACAACTCCTCCAAGGACTTGCTGTTCAGCTGGAATGGTTGATGCTCCCTTTATGCCACGCAAGGCGTGAATGGTGGCACCCACACTAAGTTCACCCACACCTTGAGCAACGACGCTAGCATTCTCATCCGGGGAACCAGTACCCTCTTGACCATTTTTGACAGGAACTTTGGCAAAACCAATACGAATTGCTCCAACGTCACTACCAAGGACATCACGACCGTTGAGGGCCTTTCGAGCCCGAACAGCGTCATCCAAACGTTCAAAGTTGACTGTCAGGGGCAAAATTTCAGACATGATCTTTGAAAAAAGTACAAATATACTTACTGAAACCACAATTTTTATGAGTGAGGACACGAGCCGACTCGATGGGACCATAAGGACTGAATACACTAAGAATCGTAGCAGGGGTGGTGGAAGAAGGAATAGAGCCAATCCAGAGTGCACGCGTAGGGGTAGATTGAAGCTGAGCATCCATTCCAGCAAGTCCTGAGCTATTTCCAGCAGCCTTGTTCCCCCCCGCACCACCTGGTGACGTGGGTGCAGGACTGGTAGGATTACCCTTCGCGGGAGCTACAGGTGCGCTGTCTGCTTTACCGAAACCAATTCTGACGGTCTGGCCATTGGGCATACCAATGTTCCCACCGAGGCGGTTTAAGACGTCGTCCTTTGCACGAACGGCATCAGCTTGATCTACAAAATTGACGAACCCGCATTCCTAGTAGAAGCTTAGTACCTCCTGGATGATGACTAGAATGTGTCGTACCTTTTCAGGAAGAAGTCGTAAGCTCTCGATAGCACCGTATGGAGCGAACACATGTATGAGCTGTTCGCTGGTCACAGCACTGTCAAGATTTCCAATCCAAAGTGAACGCGTGGGAGTTTGAAGTTGTGTGGACTGGCCTTCTGTCTTTGGGGAAAGAGAACGATTGTTTCCGCCAGGTGCAAGTAAGTATGCGGATGCACCCTTTCCAACAGTTACTTCGTTTTCGTTGGGGAAACGAACGCTAGACGAGATGCCGCTGCGACCAGTCAGAAGCTTGTCTGTTCTAAGAATGCCGGAAGGATTGCCTGCGTTATTAGAGAGAGAAAGATTAGCATTAGGTTGCGCGAGTTCGTTGATGTAGGAGTATGGATCGGCAGTAGTGTTACGTCGTTGCATAGGGCGCATAGTATCATCAAGTATACCAACTGAGATAGCACGTGGTCGATTAGTAGTAGTTAGGTGGTCCGTTGCGTTGAAGCCTCTTAAAGGTTGCCCAAACTCTCCTTGGCTGTTCGGAATGTCATAAGCGTTGAGATTTTGGCGATCATAGCCCATAGTGTCATAGTCATCAAAGTAGTCTTCTTCTACAGCCGCAGGAGTAGGAAGCAATGAATTGGAAATGGGGCGCGTACGGTATGGGTTGGAAACTGTGCTAGCACGCATCCTGGAAGGATTAGCCAAGTTGATAGCAATTGCAGCCTGTGCTTGGGTTCGCAACTCGGATATAGTGGCAGCTGGAGGAGGGGGCCTCTGGGTATCATCCAAGCCAAGGTAATCCAAAGTGCCCACGTCGAAATCGTCTGCTCCTGAATCTGCTGAAGTGACGGAACGCAACTCATCAAGAACAGAGAATGGGGCAGAACCATTAGGGGTCGATAACCAGGACGAAGAGAAGATGGAAGATGATCCAAAGGCATTGTTGAAGTTTCCGGACGGGAGAGTCAGGGAACCGGACCTCAGTCGGCTATTCCCCCCCGTCACGTTTGGTGATGGCGCGATGGGAGGCTGGGGAGCTGTGGTGGAAGAATGACGAAGAGCAGGCCTAGCGGGTGGGGCGGCTGCCAAATTCACAGATACCTGCTGCCCACCGCCGAGGGTGGATTGCCTTTGACCTTGATCCACAGGAGAGTCAGTGGATGATGCAGCGAAACGCTGAGCCGCGAGCTGAATATTGGAAGGTAAGGTACCAGCCCTCGCCCTTCTAAACCCCGGAGGGTAGTTCGTGGGTGGCAAAGTCGAGCCATCCCCTGTCGTCGTAAGAGAAGGAGGAGCCTCGTTCGGAGAAGATCCCAAGCCTCTAAGAGCTGGAGGCAAGTACCTGGCGCCCAAACCATCACCCTGTATTTCCCTGGCTCTGCAGAAGAAAAAGAAAAGTGAGCGCTGAGACGAGGGTGCGAAAGCGATTACGGACCTCTTTGCGAAGGCAGCCGAGGGGGCTGGAGGGGGAGTTTTCCCACTGGGAGGAACCCTTGCATAAGAACCATTGTTGTCGGAAGCGGATAAAGACATTATAGTTGTGTGCAAAACGAAAAACGATTAGGGATTACGAAGGAAGAGCAGGAAGCTCTGTGAAGGTATGAGAATATGGCCAATTAGTCGGAGAGATGCCCCTTTGTACGTGGACGTTGTCGTGAAATAAGCGCGTTAGTTCTTGCAGCCTAAAAGACCACGACGACGAGAGCAGAGGATGCCTCCAGAAAATAGTACTAAGTAATAGTAGGAGATGGTCGTTGAGAGCAAAACTTTCCCTGCAAATCCGGCGACGTAGTCCTGCTGGCTATTTTCCCACGCTTCTTGCCAGTTATCGGCGGATCCTCTCTCCGTTTTATGTCCAATTCACATGGCTTTATTTCATCGCGATACCATCCTTGCCTCAAACTTCTCTGCTCTGCTGTCCTCTCCGTCCTTGGGCGGTTAATCTAAAAATAGCCAAATTTACCAGTAGTCTTGGTGTCATAATGAGTTTGCTTTCAAAAAGCTACATATACAAAGTACTTCTATGCGATCTGGTATTCATTAGCTGGGTATCGTTGATTATACGGAACAAAGGGGAAGTGGAATAAGGGATACGCCGCAAATCCAAGGCGTCCTACCCAAATCGATATCGTAGGGATGATGAGTCCAAGGTCGAGCCAAAAAGGATTCAGAGTTGTGGTCAGAAATCCCTTCAAACACCTGGGTCCGAAAGCCTCCTGGGGGTACATAGAAACAGCACAACCAGAATAGACGCAGCCCCAAAAGAAGAAGAAAATTCATAAACTTAAAGGATAGGGGCCTCTGGGGCAAAATTAGACAAGTGCAATACGCCTGAAGAAGAAATGCGGCGGCAATAAGATGCACAGAAACCGAAATGGCGACAAAGGGAACATTGCTGAAAAGGAGAGAAAGGCAGGAAACTATATCTGATACAATATCTAGGTTGTCACTATAAAGTGTGTAGTAATTGAATTGGGGATAAAATGTAATAGTTGTAGTTGTAGTAATTCTTCCATTGCCACTGATATGAAAAATGCCGCTGCCGCCAACAGTGCTAATGTCGCCAATTTGAAAGGTAAAAAGATTATAAAAGCACACAAAAAATTTGATTAAAGATGAGTAAAGCAATTAATCAGCACTGCGAAGAACGGCATCGTTGAAATAGTGACTGCAGCAAGAAGCATGAATACGAATACAAAGAGTTTGAGCATCAATCATAGCTATAAAATAGAGGGCATGAACTGGACTGAAAAGCAAGCAAGAAAGAGACGGGGACGAACGAAGAGCGAAAAATAAAAGGAAAAGTATACCAGACGGAGCACTCACTCCGTTGAGAAACACATTATTTTGCCGAACCGCCTTTACGAGTACGTCCACGTGTTGGCGCAGGTTGCGATGCAGCCATGGCACTTGCAACCCTTTTCGATCTGCGTAGTGGTGGTTCAACAGGTTTGGATGGAGTAGACATCTCTGAAATTGGGGGGACGGCATCAATTGTCGGCAACGAAGGGAGTGATAATGGCGACATGGGTGTTGTAGCAAGAAGCGGAGGACTTGGCGGGAGTGGTGACAATGGAGACATAGGTTCTTGAAGCATTCCACCCTCGTCTCCCGGAGTGACTGATATAGGTTCCACATCCACAACCATGGGGTCATCAGGTTGAACTTCATCTGGAATAACACACAGTTCATGAAAGAGCTCCTGCTCTGTTGCGCTGAGAGGGAGATCCTTGGTGTCGTGTTTATCACCAATGCCCAAACCTGTTAGAAATTGAGGTACCTCTGCGGCACTGGTAGCGTGTAACTGAGGAGGTATATTGCTGACAGTAGGAGATGCCGCGCCATCCTGAGATTCCCAGCTTAGAGCAATAAGCGTGGAAGAAAAATGCGGTCCAAATTGATTAAGACCATTCAGCCCACGCACGATTGTTGTCCGTCGATTTTGGAATTCATGGAGAGCAGGTGGGAAGCGTTCGAATAATGCGTCGCTCAAAAACACTTCCAGTGCCTGTCCTTTCTCCTTGGACATGTTTTCGCGGACATAAGCTTGCGCTGCAGTCAGTGGTACCCACGAGCCGGAAACTTCCGGTGATCCCTTGGTGACGACAGTAGCATTGGGAATGTTGTCAACAGGTTGAATTGAACCTGAATAAGCCACTATAGGAGAGAGATTGACAAAATCGGTATCAAGGCGGCGCAGGAGCTGGAATGCGCCCAGCATCATTTGATACACGGAGATTCCTAAAACAAGAAGATCAGCCAGAGTTCGCAATCAGTCCATCAAAGAAACTAAGACTCTACCTTCCAATACAATTGCGCGGATGGCAGGTTTGCAAGGTTGGCATGTGGTCACCACGACTTCAGATTGAGAGAGTGAGGAACTTGCTTTTGGTGGGTCGCATCTAGTTAGCGATGGCGATACGCAGGCAGTCGGAAGGGGCAAATTTAACGCACGAACAGAAGTATTCGTTGACATGGGATAAATGTAGTATACAGAAGTAGAAGCCATTGAACCTTCCTGTGATGCCGGTGCTTTCAAAGAAGGGCCAGATATAGATTGACTTATGACTGGGGGTGAGAACGAGAAAGATGATGCTAGCGTAGGGGTCTGGAGATGAGGGACAGGAACAGTTTGTGCACGAGGACGCAATGCAGATGGCTGTTGATCACAATGATTGTCTTCTTGTTGTGGAGGTGACGATGCTGATGATGAAGATGAATCGGAGTATGAAAACGCGGCAAATTGGAGAGACAATTCTGTAAGAGGGGAAGAGGGCCCTGCAGGAAAAAGAGTATCGACGTCGAATTCTTCCTGCTTAATTCGCGCAGTTGTGTCTTCTAGATGCCAGTCTGACTGGTTGGCATCCAACTCCCAAGGGTCAACATGTTCCGTTTTCACTTGTTGACTGGTTTCCCCTTCAAGTACTTTGGCAAAAACATCTGCGACGCGTGCATCTGCTACACTGGTGTCAAAATCATCCCAAGCGTCCAACATTCCCTGGACATCTGTTGGTTCCTCTTTGACGGTAACTTCCGAGGGAAGTATGATTGGCGCGGACGGTGACCTTGGACCTGGACTCTCCCAAACTGTCTCTCCTTCTCCTTCACTATCCAAATCGGCATCCCAGCCCAATTCGTCCTCGTGACTGTCGGAATCCTTTTCTTTGCGAGTCATATCAAAGAGGTAGTCATCTTCGTCTTCGGAGTCGGGAGGCGGTGTGGCGAAGTGATTGAGGACGGAAGGTGAACGACGGAAAGGATCCTTGTATGTCGATTCGTAAGGGTACGAAGGAAATGCTTCAATAGAGGGGGTATAACAAGGAATGGAGATGGAGCGGCGAGGATAAGGGGGTAAATAATCTTCCTGTCCTTGGCTTTGGGTCGTCATTCGTGTAGTAGTTTGTGATTGATCGTCTGAAGAGTCCACAGACATATCATCCCCGCCGGCATCTTCCTCGTCATCATCGTCATTGTCCGCGTCGTCTGATGTGCCTGAAGTATCATCCTCGTCATTTGATACCTGTATAGGGCGCGTGGAGGATGAACCTTCAGCAACATTGTCGACATTTGAGCTTGTATTGAGCATATGAAGAGGCTTGAGACGTAGTGTAAGTTTGACTTTTGGAGGTCGTTCGTCTTCGGAACCGGTAGCGCGAGCGACACACCCTCTGAGAGGTCTCTTCCTCTTCTGCCCACATACTTCCTGAGACTGAGAGTCGCGTTTCCTGCCATGCTGTTCGGTAGAAGGTGGGAAAACCTGATCGGGAGTGGTATTGAGATTGACATAGTCGCAGAGACGAATACCGGCTTTAGCAAAGGGACAAGCTACCCCAGTGGCGCGACTGAGATACCATACGGCGGTACCCTTCCTAAAGTTAGTAAGTCTATTTGGAAGAGGGTGAGAATCACCGCCGGAACGCGAGTATAAGGCCGGAACGAGGTCGTCGTCTGCAGGTGTACCAGAAAGTGTGTGACTGAGTAATAGAGGAACGTCCTGTTGTTTGTCGCAGCGAATTTTGTGTGCTCTGAGATATGTGGTGACCGCCTGCGCAGCTGCCGATAAACTAAATGGAAAATTGATAAGCAAGGCACAAAGTGGATACAGAGAGACGAACTTTTGACAAACTAAACCATAGTGACTGGCTCTCTCCGCGATATCTTTAATAGTCATTGCGCGGTTATCCTAAGAAATGGTTTGAGTGGATGATATCAGGGGCGCTCGGATAAAATACATACGACGGAGACGAAGGCACGAGCGACGGCAAGAAAGACCTTGCTTGTAGCATCGTCTGGATGAAGAACGATATTTGGGGGCGGGAAGGGAGGATAAGAAGGTTTTTTGTGTACACGGGTGTGGTAGGAATGTGGAGGATCCATGAAGGTAATGAAAAAGAGCAGAGGAGACCCTAAATTATGCAACACAGACAGAGTAATCGGACCCCAGATCGGAGTTCGGGGTCCTCTGATTGCCGCAGATGGCCGTTCGTGTTTCCAGAATTGGATCGATAATAGTTTATAAAAACAACAACTAACTAACTGTACAAGCATGATAATAACTAGCAAAACAAAGATACAAGCAAGGAAAAAGGGGATATATACAGCACTCAGAAATCAAGCAGCCACCTGCATTTTCAGTCAGCATTCTGTCCCTGCATTTACATTCATCAGCACTAACCTTTTTGGCTTTCGACGCGGGCTTAGAGACCGGTTTGGATGCTGGCTTTGATCGTGGTTTCGCAGCAGCGGTTGTCGTCTATGCTCCATTCGTCAGTGCTCCATTCTCTGCTCCGAATCCATGACATACCTTCTTTGTCGTTGTTGTCGCAGCAGCTTTCTTTGCAGGTGCTTTCTTTGTCGCGGCAGCTTTTGCCTTGGCAGCAGGTGTTGTTCCAGTCACAGCCTAAATTGGAAGATTAGACTCAAAGATAACGACAACAGACACGCATCATCTCACCTTCTTCGCTGATCCCCGTTTGGCAGCAGTCGTCGTCTTTTTGGTTGTTGTTGTCGCCTTGGCCTTTCCAGCGAGCGCCTTCTTGGGTGCAGCAGTCGACTTTTTCGGGGCAGCGGTCGGGGCGCTCTTTGCAGCGGGCTTCTTGGTAGCAGCGGGTTTGGCAGCAGTCTTGGAAGGTGGCTTCGAGTTCTAAATTGAGGCACGCATGTCAGCCCCGGCAACAATGGAAACATAAAAATAAAGACCTCTTTAGAAGCACCGGAAGAAGCCTTGACTTTGGGTGCCAGCTTGACCTTTCCTGAAGGCCCCTTTGGGAGAACAAAAATACCGGCATCGGCACCGCTTGTAATGGCGCGGTTGAGCTGCGACAAGTTAATGCCAGTAACATCAATCTTGTATTGCTCCTCAGCAAACTATTGGTTTTATCAATAAGAATGCACAAAAAATTCGTAAATCGCAAACCTTCTTGATGGTCAAGCGAGACACACCCTGGCGGACATCTTCCTTGTTAGCAGCAATGCATTCCTGACGGACAAGATTAGGCGAGAAAGTCGAGCAAAAAAATATATGCATCAACATACAGTGATGATCTCCTTCCAGGATGGGCGACCAGAAGCAGCCGGCTTTGCGACTTTGACAGCAGCAGCCTTTGGTTTAGCAGCAGCTTTGGGCTTGGAGGCAGCAGCAGCAGGTTTTTTGGCTGTGGTTGCCTTCTTAGTGGTTGCAGCCTTTGCTTTGGAAGCAGGCTTGGAGGCAGTGGGTGCGGCCCCAGTAGTCTCAGCGACTGCAGGAGCAGGAGAAGTAGTAGCGGGAGCGGGGGAACCAGGGGCAGACATTGAAAAGAGAGAGGTTTGGGAGAAGAGACACCAGGTGCGGCTTGGTACTTTCCTATTTATATCAATCGCAAACAATACCAACAACGCGTCTCCTTTCTCGATCAGGTGATGGGAAGTGGCTGTGCTGACTTTCAATCTTTGTTGATTCCCTTCCTCGACGCGTCAAGTACGCGCTACACGTGATACGCATCCTTTCTTCATTTACTATTCTATCTAAACATACAATTGGAACGATCCGTTCGTCTGAACTCTCGCTTTTACGTCCGTTGTCGTCCATCCTTCTTCACTGGTCGGCTCGGGGATATGTACATAATCTTCTAGGTTTACTTTCTTGCACACTGGTGGTCCACGAACGAGTACCTCTCCCGCTGGGTCTCCTCCATTCTCGACCAAATCATCATTCACCCCAACAAGCTTGACCTCAACGTTGACTCCAGGAGGGCCCGTGTGCGCGAAAGTTCTGCCACTACTTTTACCAACTGCTTGAGACGGGAAGTCTTGCAAATCAAGGGGATGTGACGCCAGTACGGGAGCGGCAACCAAGGGATGCGTGAATGCGTTTATGAATGGCACCGATAATGCGATTCTAGCAGGTGTCAATATCTCGCTATCCAAAGGTCCTATGTACAGAATCGACATTAGCAATGACCGACCGAAACCCGAGGGAAAAGCCACAAACGTACCTCCGCTGACGATCACGGCTCTAACCGTGGCTGCTCCATTTCCGAGCACTTTGACACGAGCTCCATCGAATACGAGTCGGTCCCACAAACTCTGATTTGTGATAAACCCATCAGCAACACCTGCAACTTTATGGCGCCATGCAAATTTGTACAGAAACCACGAATCCTTCGCAGAAGATATTATGCCAGAAACTAACGAGTCAAGGTGTCCCGGTTTAAGGAATAGAATAGTAGGTGACGGAATAGGGTATTTGCGAGTGGCGACAACTTTGGCATCCTCCACTTTGATATCCTCTACAATTACAGCCATTAGTTTCCAACGGATACGTAATGACGATTACACGCTCAACTTACTTTCATCCGCGTGGTATAATTCCGAACTCGGGATATTTGCGAAACTAGTTCCTTCATGGATGGCGGTGTAAACAATTGCTCTTCCAAATGGAGAGCTCATTGAGTGTGCAGAAACGATAGTATCCAATTGCGATAATGCATTTGAGGCGGGGAAAAGAGCTTTGACAGCGGCAACGCCGGCGGTTATGTTCTCATGGGATAATTGTGCACCCTGAATTTGACCAGACTCTGTTTCATAAAAAGAGACAGTGAATATATCAGAAGGCTCTGAAAAGTACCCAAGTTATCAGTGTGAATGTTTTCTGTGATATTCACTTTAGACCTACTAGGTATTGGGTTGAAGATCTTCTCCACTTTGGAACCTTGGTGCTCGAGTTCGCTGAACTTGTAGACCTTGACGTTACTTGCGACACTAGCCATTGCTTGTGATGTAGGCTCGCCAACAATGACAATGACATGCTCAGTATTTCGATCACCAGAGTCGTAGATATGCTCCAAAAGTTGCGGCAAGAGGAATGCGTGGGTAATAATAGCGGCCGGCGTATGAGCCTCGAGTACAGGACTGAGCAACTTGGCAGAAGAGAGTGTGATAGAGGTGATGGAATGGGAAGCGAGGGCAAGGTCGGCGACAATGAATTCTAGGCAGAGATTGAGAATACTACTTGAAATGGAAAGATGAGCAAGTATTACCGAGGCAATCGTTTAACAGCAAAAGAACAGAAGACTTTTGTGGCTGGATGCGACCTGTGCGAAGGAAACCGGTACCGAAAGCAGCTGCGCGGTCTTGAAGATGAGAATTGTTCAGCTGTAAAATATGTGAGCAGAGAAAGAACACGCATGCGCAGGTGATAAAGTACCTTGGTGGACCACAGTGTCCTTGGGGCGTCAATCTCTGGTCTGACAAAATCTGCGAGAATATGAACTTCCTTCCCTGGTCTCACAGGGAACTAGAATGGGAATGAGTAAAGCAATAGAGCTACACAAAGAGCGTACGCACCCTTCCAGCAAGACCTGTGCCATAGTTTCTGTACACTGCGCTCTCGCCTGGATTACGTGCACGTCCAACGTCGCTCTGTCTGCCGAGAAGAATAGGATGAACTAGGGGCTGAGGTTTATACAAGTTATTGAGAAGAAATACAGTAGCAGATATGAGGGCAAGAAGAATAGTAAGGTCGTCGGTGAGCAGATAGTCTGCGACAGAGAAGGCCATAGCTGAGGAAAGCAAAGGCGCATGCGCTGGAAAGGATGATGTAGCCTTCCAAAACAGGAAAGGGAAAGTTCCGGAGTCCGGCAAAGCTGCAAGTCTCTCTCTCTGTTTTTCTTCTCTTTCACCTCTCTCTACTCTTTCGTGTCTCCTTCGTGTTCCCTCTTTCCTCTCTGCTCCCTGAAAACAATGATTTGAACAACGATGACAAAGGGAAACGCGATGCCGTCTGCGAGCACACTTGTTGTTACGATGCACGTCTCATGGAATTGTATTTGCACAAGACGCGACGGGAAATGGGACCAAGGAGGATGAAGAATGCTTATCTATGAACCCACCGACAGACCCTCTCTTCTTTCTTTGTCTGTGTGCAATGCAATCCGATGGAATGGACCGTGCGCTCTACACCTCCGCACGTGATGCTCTGAACCTCGTAGACCTCACCTTGCCCTCCTTGTTTCCCCTTCCTTTCCCATCCTTCCTTCTTTCCGTCATCAGCCATGTCCCCTGCTGCTAAGAAATCCTCCGCTCCAAAGCCCACAGTATCCTCCTCAAAGGCTACTCATCCTACCTGGGTCGATATGATCAAGGTCTGTCCTGGCCTAATCTCCCCGTGTCCCCCTATACTGACATCCGATTAGGAATGCATCGCAGGTCGCCCTGAGGATGCTCGCACTGGTGTCTCTCGTCCCCACATAAAGAAGGTCAGTCTTCTCTTCTCTCTTTCCGTGTGCTCGGATCTTATCTCTATCTCTCTAGTTTGTCGAGAACAAGTATCACATCGACATCAATGCAAGTGCCACAAACCAGCTCAGTCGCGCGATTATCCATGGCAGTGAGAAGGGCATATTTGTCCTTCCCAAGGGTGAGTCTCTTAGCATGCCTCGTGTCCTCCGTTCAGCTACATACCTCTCACCAGGTCCCTCTGGCAAGGTCAAACTTGCACCCAAGGCTGTCCGCAACGATCCGGCTAAAGAGGCACGTCCGGTATTGTTGCTTCCCCTTATGATTACATGTCTTACGCTCTCCCCAGAACGCAAAGCCTGTCGCAAAGAAACCTGCTGACACAAAGTCCGCTACCGCCGTCAAACCCAAGCCTGCCGCCAGTACCACAAAGCCTGTCCCTGCGAAGAAGCCCGTCAAGGCTAAAACAGTCAAGCCCAAGGCTGCTGCTTCTGGTACTGCTAAGAAGCCCATCGCTACCAAGAAGGCTCCAGTGAAGAAGGCAGCGGTCATTACGAAGAAGTTATCTACTGCCAAGAAGCCCGCCTCTCCTAAGAAGGCTACTACTGCAAAGAAAGGCGCCGTGAAGAAGGTACTTGGTGTTCTTTAATTCACAGATCTATTCGCTCATTATTGTATGCAGACTGTCACTGGCGATGTAAAGAAACCTGCCTCTAAACCTAAACCCAAGACTGCTGCGGGGGCTACTTCCAAAGCGAAACCTGCCTCTAAACTCAAACCCGCTTCCAAGGCTAAACCCGCGTCCAAGCCAAAGCCTGCATCGAAGGCCAAACCCGCCTCAAAGACTAAGCCCGTTTCTCCTCCTAAGGCTGAAAAGGCCGACGCTTGAAGCAATACTGCTTGCTTGACTCTTTTTTCCTTGAGGATATGTATTTCTATATGATGTTTGATGTACTTGGTCTGTAATTTCTTCGTGTTTATGCTTTTTGTATGTATGTAGTATGTACGGCCTTTACTGGCTTTTATGAATTGTAACAATAATATTTTGTGACTTGTACCTTACTTTTGATTCACACCATGTCAGAATGGCTTGAAGAACTACACAGTGAAATTAGAGATTTGCCGACTCTGCTCGCTTTGCTCTCTGCGTCTCTCGATGCTATCCGCCTTCTTCCGCCCCAATATCGACGATACAATACACGGCCAGCCATTACAGATGTCCACAAGCACATCGCACGAATTCAGCGTTTGCTTTTGACTCAGATTTTGCCGATATGGGACACTCTTCTATCGGAAAATGACGCGCTTTCACTAGTTGAACAATTCTTTTGTCCCAACGGATTTGTAAACTCTTCGTCTGCAGCAGGCAATGTTGCGATATCTGCCTATGCCACCTTTGTCTCGTCTCCATTCCAGTCATTGACATCCCCGTTTGCTCTTAGGATTCTTGGGCAGCTGAGCAAAGAATATCCCATCGACCGTCTACACACCGCCGTGTACACTCGGACAGACCTTGATAAAGTCGAGAAAGACGTGTGTTGGGAGGATACCGTACGGAATGTATGCGCCATTCCAACAAAAGTCGCCAACGCGCTCGGAGACGAAATAGCCAAACTGCCGGACAACCTCGAAAATGCTGTCTACTTCAATAATCTGAGCACCCGTTGCGAAGTATTGATATCCACGATACCCAGCCCCAATTTGTCTATTGCTTATCTTCTGAGCAAACTCGTAAACGTCGGAGTCTTCCCTGCTTATCCGCCCATTTCTCGTTCGCAACCATCTTTCTTCCAAACGACCCTCCCTACCATTCGTGCTCGGTCAAATACCACATACTCAAAATATTGGGCGTCTCTCTTTCTCACTCTTCCGTCGAGCTTGACGCTGCAATCCGTACTCAAGTCTTTGTTCGCGTCTCTTCACACACCAGCCACTAATAAGGAGCGGGTCGGCGTTCGACAAGAAGCTGCCGTTCTCTCGGCCATTGTGGGCAAGCTCAGTCCAGAAAGACCAGAACTTTGGGAAATCACCATAGCCTTGATTACCAGCAGAAACTGGGAAGAACATCATGCTCGAATATTTGTTTGCTGGGTCTCTGGAGGCTCGCCTGAAGGGGCCTCCGTCGATTTCAAAGGCAAGTATATGAAGTTACGTTCATTTTTCATGTTCGTTGATTTTCTTGTGTCAGTGCAGCTCTCAACGTTTTTCTGGAAGCCGTTCTCGATGTTTGGTCTTCCTCAGAACACATCAAGCATTCCATCATGTCTCAGCATCGATGTGAGTATCTTTGGTCAGTCGACATCTTCTACATCGCTGACTCTTTGCAGATGTGACGGCCCTCCTTCTTATTAGCGTATCATATTTTCCTAAGGCTTCACCTTACATTCTTGAGCTGGCATCAACCACAGCGTTTATCAATGCCATTGGCATCTACATATCACACCTTGATGCCTCGGTTCGCAGATGCGGCATGCTCGCGGCTGAAGTTGTTGCCCATCTCTGTGACAAGAAATTAGACTTTGGTGAATGGGAAGGCGACGACTATGGAAAGGCCTGGTGTCGCACTCTACGAACTCTTTTGAAAGCCCGAGACGTCGACGTGCCTCTGGAAATGGAAGACACTGAGGAAGAGGGAAGGCAGGAACCTGTAGAAGAAAGCGTTATAGGAGAAATCACCTCTCTTGGTGCACAACATTCACTGACAGAACCTTCGAAATCGAAAATCGTCTATAAAACGTCTTCTGGGTATGACTCTGATGATTCTATGACAGGCTACGCCTCTCCTCCTTCATCGAGATCTGCTTCACTGTCGCCTTCAGAACTTGCTGATATCGAAAAAGACCCTTCGCTCAATGTTGGAGTTAAAAAGGTGCCCAGACCTGTCTACTTGGCACAGTTGGGGGATCTATTCCGAGGTGGATCATCTAAAACAGGTCCCGACGATCCCCATGAAGCCGACCGCATAGAAATGGCACTCAACACCGCGGAGGAATTGATACGCAAGAAAAAAGGATTCGGAACCGAACTTGGTACGTTCCTTATATTTTTTTCTTCTCTTCCTTTTTCGTCATCCTTTCACTTTGACTTCATCTCAAATCTTGCTTTAAATCATCCAGATGAGAATGCTGTCAACTTGGTGTTCGCTCTTCTTTCATTACAAGACAACTTCGATCTCGAAGACTTTTCCGAGAAACGTCAAGGGGCGCTGAATGCTCTAGTTGCTGGTTCTCCAAGAAAGGCTACCCCGTATGTGGCTGATACACTTGACTTTTGTCTGGTTAATTCTGATACTGACCGTCTTCATTTTACGATTACAATAGTACCCTCATACAAGAGTTTTTCAAGAACCAATACTCTGCTGATCAGCGCTTCGTTGCCCTCAATGCAATTGCGATTGGTGCTAGAGAACTGGCTTCTTTGCCCGTTCCAGAATCTAGGGTGCCAGTTGAACGTACCGCGTTTCCAAGCAGGAGACTACCTGCGCCTCTGCATAACAAGTATATCACTGCCAATACAGATCCCGTCTCCGCGATGGTTGACGACCTAAGCAAAAAAGCTTTGGAGCCTCAGCATGCTGCAGCTGCCACCTCCGATGCACCCGAATTCGTTCGTGAGCGCAGATTGCGCATCCAGAAAACAACACAATCTCCGCGCGTGGTAGAAATCGTGCCCAACTCTCTCAGTCCTTTCTCATCAAACGAATCTTCTGGAACCCGCATTTCTCAGCCAAAAACGCGCTTTATTGACGTTGCCGCAGAATTCTTCATCATTCCACTTATCAGCGCTTTTTGGGCATTCCTGCGTGATGAACAGGCCAGGGAAGAACGCACATCACACCGTGAAGGTCTTGGACGATATCATGCAGCCGGAACAGGGCTTATCCTTAATCCGTTGATACTTGCGCAGTTCGTAAGGACCCTCGCCATTCTGGTCAATGCGTCCGTGAATGCCCCCGAATGGCTCGCAGTTATTGCGCCAGATGCATTGGAGCTTGCTTTGACTATTGGTACACGACCTACATCTCATATGGAAGTGGACGACGAAGAAGAGGGAGCAACAGATCGGCAGAGCAAAGAGGCCTCCCTCCTTACAGCAACCCTTGAGCTTGCCCTAGTCATCATAGATGGTGCTCTAGAAATTGACGGAGGTCGCATCTTAGGTCTCGAACACAGTACTCTCGTACTGGGGGTCGAAGAATGGGCTGGTAAAATATTTTCTAATCTGGAAAAGGGACTCAAATTGGAAGGTGGTGGTGGTGCGCACGAGGTAAAGCTAAGCAGAGCCGCTGCTGGTGTTTTGCTCAAGGTGGATGAACTTACATCGAAGTGGAGAAGGTCTATGTTGGATACAAGGTAAACTAAAGCTATGAATCCATGTTTATTTGTTACATCAGAATACCCTGTGGTAGCGAGTAGCATAAGCCTGGACATCAAACCAAGCATCATCGAGGGCCTTGACCACCCCTTCAGCTGTGTATTGTCTATCGTTAGTCGGCGTGTCTACTAGTCAATATAATGCTAAGTAAAACTTACGAAGTGGTCCTTTCTCCAGATCAACAAGATTCTAACAAAGTGTGTAGTAAGTAGATGGCTCAATACATACCTATGTACACCACTGTACCTCTTTAATGTGGTTGACACTAGAAGCGCCAATAATTATAGCATCGCCGTGTTCACGTCGCAATAAACTGTGGTGTGATATCCATCTCAGAGCGATTTCAGTCAACGTAAGGTCATGCTTTCCCGCGATTTCTTGCATGGATGCTATGGCCTTGAAGTAAGGCTCTTTCCAGTATCTTTTTGTCGTTGCATTGAGATATATCGAGGATTAAGAAAAATCACAACTCGCCTGTTCCTGTAGTTCTTTCCACACAGAGTATTTGAACAAAATCAATTTGTAAAATTTTGAGACACACCTTGCCCTGCGTTCTATTTGGGTCAAAACGAGAGCCAGGTTCTGGTGCATCGTCGATTGAGTTATACCGACCAGTGAAAAATCCTCCAGCCACTGAGATTGAAAATATCCAGTAAGTCATTAACATGCAAGGATTTAAGGACAAGCAGTATACTTGCATGGATTGAACTCGTAGAAGCTGATTCCAAATTTACGCAGACATGGAAGGAGTTCTGGCTCAACATTTCGGTGAATAGCGTTGTATATACCCTGATATGCTGTTGGTTGAATGTATCCGTTGGCTCTACAGATACCAACTATTTCTGCTACTTCCCACCTATATAATTGATCTAAGAACGTTTCCTGATGGGCACCATTCTGAATGTGAAAGACTTACGAAGCATAGTTGCTTATTCCTAATCTCTTGAAGTATCCTTCTTTATGTAGATCGTCGACTGCCTTCATAGTTACTTCGTAGGGAACAGTGCGATCAGGAGCATGAAGGTACCACATCTCCAAGGACCTGTCCAACATTGAGTACTTATCATGAGCGAAAGTTTATAATACTACTATGGCGCTTACTTCACATTTAGCGCTTTCAGCGACCTAAGCAAGTGTTTTCTCAAGCCCTATAACTAAAGATTAAGATATATATGTATTACTGAAGTGCTAATACATACCTCAGAATCATGGGTAATAGGTTCAGCAACGTCCTGTGATAGTTCGTGCAATTAAAACAAATAAATGTTATTCATACAAAGACCTTGCATACCTTTCGGGGAGAAAGTTTGGTTTCAATTTTGAAACCATTTGCTGTAAGATCTATCTTGCCAAGATACTCTTCACTTGTCCCGCCAGTGTAGGTGCGAGCAGTATCAATCTAAGGACCAAGGAACGTTTAATATCTCGTTAGAGTTGAAACTATGAACGCTCGGAAGTTCACTGTACCTCCGTATGACCATGGGATCGGAAGACGTCGAGGATCGCTTCTACGCCTTCAATTTCGTGCACACGCGCCCCCTCTTTTCCCTGCTCACCAAACGTCATGGCGCCCTACATAAGAGTGGTGTTTCGATGAATTCGATGGTTCAAGAAATGGATCTTTTCAGTTTACCATGACAATATTCAACTTGCTCTTCTGAGTAGTCATAGAAGTAAAATGTGGGAGGTAGCTTGAGAAGCGTCGCTCTATTACAGGCTTTTATAGACTCTATATATTTCACGGTGACGCTATCCAGTGGGAAGGAAAGTAAGAACGGAAGATCACCCGTGTGTACGCGGCACGCAGTCCGGTTAGGCGAAGGCAATTTCCGAGATTAAGGCGCCGTATGAAATACGTTACAAGCGCCCGTAAGTCGACGCGTAGTGCGTAAAATTCAATCAGTATGTATATCACATTGGAGTCAAACATATTTACAGTTGCAATATTTAAAATATCAATCTTATTTACCAGTTAAAGACCATGGCATCAATGGAAGTAGCGACTAGCGTAAGGTTGAACTCCAATCCAGGCTTCATCAAGGACCTTCAGAACTTCTTCAGCTGTTTATCAAAAAATATTAGCAGCTATCTTGACATATAAGTGCCGAAAAGTAACACGTACGAAGTGGGCCTTTCTCCAAGTCAACTAAATTCTATGATCGGCTATCAATTACATTGCTCACAAAGTTGACAACAACAGGTCTTACTTCTTCAATATGTTTCAAGCTGGACGCTCCAATCAGAATAGCGTCACCGTGCTCTCTTTTCAATAGGCTGTGATGAGAAATCCATCGAAGAGCAACTTCGGTTAGCGTAAGTTTGTGCTTCTCGCTAACCTCCTTAATTTCCTTAAGCGCCTTGAAGTATGGTTCTTTCCAGTACCTAAAATGTGGAATAAGCCATGATTGGGAATCATACACTGTGACTAAATACCTGTTTCGATAGTTCTAAAGCATGATTTCGGTTAAAATACTTGAAATGGAATGAAATAGGTTAGTTACCTTGCCTTGGGTCTTTTCGGGATCGAAACGGGACCCTTCTTCTGGCTTATCATCAAGGGAGGTGTACCTTCCAGTGAAGAATCCCCCGGCCACTACATTCATGAACAATAAGCAGTATAATGTTATAATTCTGGGAATACACCTACAAGGGTTGAACTCATAGAAACTGATACCGAATTTCCTGAGGCAGGGAAGCAATTCGACCTCAACGGAGCGATGAATAGCATTGTAGATACCCTGATAAGCTGTGGGCTGTATGAATCCATTGGCTTTACAAATCCCTACGATTTCAGCAACCTCCCAACTAGACATAAATTAAGTCGAAAAAATGGGAGATAAGTAGATTTAGTTAGGTTCACTCACGCTGCATAATTGCTGATACCAAATCTCTTGAAGTACCCTTGCTTGTAAAGGTCATTTACCACTCTCATCGTTTCTTCATATGGAACGGTGCGATCTGGGGCATGGAGATACCACATTTCCAATGACCTATGCATGATATTCAGATTGCCATGTGCAATGTCCACAAAGTTAAGTATCTTACTTGACGTTGAGAGCTTTGAGCGATATTTCAAGGTACTTCTTGAGGCCCTGAGAAGATAGAATGATGTATCAGTTCCGAGATATGATTGCTCTAAGATCTAGTCGCCTTACCTCTTCATCATGGGTAATCGACTCACGCCCAGGAATCTAAGCAAGAGCATTGGTCGTGAAAAAAACTTGTTCCCATAGATTATATGCGTGTACCTTTGCAGGATAAAGCTTGGTCTCCAACTTGAGCCCCTTTGCAGCCAGATCTATTTTTCCCAAGTACTCTTCGCTGGTACCACCTGCGTATACACGAGCAGTGTCGATCTAACCTCATTTATTGGTATTTGTTCAGGAAACTGAGGGAAACAAGCAAACTTCAGTGTGTCCATGAGCGCGGAATGCGTCCAAGATGGCCTCCACATCTTTAATGTCATGAACCCTGGCGCCTTCCTTGCCCTGCTCGCCGAAGGTCATTGCTCCCTATAACCGGCATCAAGACAAAGTCACAAATTCAAAAATAACGTTATACCATGACCACGTTCAATGTGCTCTTCTGCTGGTTTGAAGACATTATATCGTGGATGAAATCAAGAAATTGGATGTGGGTGGTGAGAAGTAATTTAGATGCTACTTTTATACATGCGCCGTGCGGACTCTTGATAACGATGTCATAGCGTCAGATGATGCAAACCAGGTAACGAATGGCCTGGTCAACCGTTACTGTTAGCCATACTTTTAGAACGCTGTCCAAAATTTACTGAACAGGGACTCTGTGCTTGGAAAAGTAAAAAAAAGGTAATCCACTGTTCACTAGTCACGGTCAAGTCCGAGTCGTCGTCGACGTCGCAGGAAGCGAATTGGCTGTCTGTGATTGGCAGATGCATCACGTGGCATCGAATCGGACAGTCTCGCCAACAAATTCAGCCTTCTGTTCAGTCTCGATACCACCGTTCACCATGTTCGCCAGACTCTCCAGATCCGCTCTGCCACGCGCTCTGCCCAGAAGGAGGTTTGTCTCCTCAACAGTTCCTAGAAAGTCAGATGCCCTCTTCGTCGTATGTGCTTTTCCTAATGGCAGCAGAGAGTGACTATAACACTCCTTGACAGCATCGAGATACACCATACAACAACCCCAAGGTCATTTTGTTGTGCTGCTCTATGGGTATAGCATATCCTGATAGGAATTCAATAGGTTGCATTTGAGTTCAATGCCGAGAACATGAAGCGCGCACAAGAAATCATTTCTCATTACCCTCCTCAATACAAGAAGGCCGCTGTTATTCCACTTCTTGATCTTGGGCAACGGCAGAATAAAGGTTGGACAAGCATCAGCGTTATGAACTATGTTGCCAATCTGTTGGGCATGCCTGCTATGCGCGTATACGAGGTTGCCACATTCTATACTATGTTCAATCGGTGAGAAACAATCCAGCTTCAAATTAAGGATGCCCCTTATATCTTGTTCCAATAAAGTGAACCTATTGGTGAACATTTTGTGCAAGTTTGCACTACTACACCTTGCATGCTTCGCGGCTCAACCGAAATCTTAAACACTGTTTGCGAACACCTCGGTGGTATCCACCCGGGCCAAACTACGAAAGATGGAAAATTCACCGTTATTGAAGTAGAGTGCCAGGGTGCATGCAGTAACGCACCAATGCTGGTTGTTGGTGATGACTTTTATGCAAGTTCTTCTCTTATCTACCATTGTGTAATGCGCTTACACTCCTACAGGAGGATCTCACACCCCAGTCAACGAAGAAGATTTTGGACTCCTTCAAAAAGGGCGAGAAGCCGAAACCTGGACCCCAGAACGGTAGAAAGACAAGCGAAAACTCTGCAGGTCTAACTGCTTTGACTACCAAGGTGAGTAACAGGCACAAGTTTACGGGATAGTATCGAATTTAATATAATGTAACAGCCATACGGTCCAGGTGAATTCTGTTTACCAGAATTCCAATAGAGTTGCTTGTTCTTGGTGTATGCTATAGTATAGATAGGAAGTTTTGGTCTGGTTCTTCCCGTTGGTCCGATATTAGTATCTTGAGTCCCTCTGCCATCCAGTCGAAAACCCGCTTCTAAGGCCAGCTTAGCCTTTTCCTTAGGAAGGTCAACTTGTGGGAAGGGAGAATCACAGCTAAAGTCCATAAAATAATCCTTTAGTCATCAAGGTCGTAGCGAGTCATAAAACGTCGAGTAGCGCTGATATTAAGCAGGTTGACAAAATTTAACCACCTTCAGTCAACTTGTCAATCATCTCCTTCTCCATCATCATAACCGTGAAGACCTTCGCCGCCCTCGGGGAGTCTTTCGATGATATAACTATAACCAAATTGTCAGATATCGCTGTTTCACGTGAACAGAACCAACTGAACTTACAAAATCTCCTCCTTGAGATCTTGACAATAGCGGTCTAAATGCAAATACAGTGATCAGTGGAGGTTGTCCCCGTTAATTGTGTTAGTTGCATACCCAAAGGTAAATCTCGTTCGTCAGTACCTAAAAAAGTGAGTTGATTTTTTGTACCCCGAGATGATACTAAACGCCACACGAACCAAAAGGCATTTCAATCTCGTCAGCAATTCCTTCGATCCCCATGAAAGTGAATGCGATTGCGGTCACGACTGGAACTGTTGCCCAGCCCAAATCATGTACAAGAGTCATCGGAAGTGCAAAAAGGTATAAAGTAACACATTGCTTAAGGTGAATGCCGTCTATGATTTTTACTGGTTAGATTGTCGATATATATTATTATTCTGGCGAGAAATCTCACAAGAAATCGGTATGGGAGTATTAGCGACTCGTTCCATGGCTGTCAGTTGGTCGACAAGTCCTGAGATTCTATTGCGAATAATGATGATCAGTAACTTGAAAGTACTTTTACAAAGCAGGCCTGGTTACATCTGCGTAAGACCATTCAACCCTGTGTGGATATTTATTAGTAAGAGGACCAAGAAGATCTAATATCAATGTCACCTGCTGGACCGACGGTTTCGAGGAATCCATCTTTCCTGAAACCATAAATAACTCGGCTCAGCTCGTGGGCAATGCTGATGGGTTTGAAGAAGAAACATCAGACGGTCCAAATTCACTCTGATAATGAATAACGCACATAAGTGGCAGAGGTAACGAAGCTTCGTCGGCAAATGGATGGAATTCAACACTCCTGTGAATATCTTGCAATAAGGGAGTAGAGTGGTCAACAATCTGCTGTTTACTCCTCTTGACTCTGACCCTCTTCGTCGCATCAGGTCGCGAGGTATCAGGCGACGTCCTGCCGCTCGGAATCCCAGATACGCTGTCCGACAAAGATTCTCCATTCTTAGTAGCAGAGTACGTGCTACCTGGAGAAGTGTGTTGGGTATTATACCCCACTTCGTCAAATCGCGCGAAGGAAGCAGGAAGCACCCCTGAGTAATCCGGGTAGTTGACGCCATCTTCCCCACGCAGGTAATGTTTGGTCGCAAAGACGAATGAAAGGCATAGACGTAGTGCATCTGCCTTTCTCCGCTTTAATTGACTGTGAGTAAGCTCTGTAGTTGGCGTTTTCCCCTTGGCGAAAGCGGGTTGAGCGTCAGTAGGGGGCAGTCCAACATTGATCCAAATCATACGGGCAAGATTGCGAGTATGGGACGTTACAGTGGCAAATGACTTGCGGCCTTCCCAGTATCGATCATAAGAGGTGCTAAAACATGATTAATTAACGGACGAGCAGGGCAGGTATTGTTCAAACTTTACCTATTCCTGTTAAACGAAACGAGTAAGTATAGCCATTGTATGTATCCTCAAGTCAATTTAACTACCTACCGGAAAACCAAAATCAGACCAACCTGTCTATATAGTAAGTGCTGTACAAAGCATATAGAGCAAATGGACAACACTCACCACAACAGAGAGAAGAGGCACAATAGAATTTATCATCACAAGTTTATACCCCTTGACCGCCGCCAGGTAGCAAACGAGGATTGCAAACAACGTCACAGTAAGAACAGGACCAACTATGCGTCCAATAATCTATCATTTGCAGCATCGTTGAAAAATGGCGTAAGTTATGAGGAAATGACTCGAACTCACGCTCCCTTTGATTCGCAGGACATCAGGCAACCAAGAATACTGAATGTACAAACCGTACGGTAAGTGAAGGCATTATATTGAATAAAAGACTGACCTACTTTTCTCAAGTACTTTCTTTTAATCTTTGGGGCCTGTGGAGCCAAGGTTACGACAAGTGAACAGAGGTGAATCTTCAAAATATTCAAGTACATACCCTGATGACCGGTAATACAGAAGTCAGGGAACTCTTCACGGTTCCCGACATGGTTTATCTATATAAAAACGTTCAATGAAAGAGTGAACTAACGAGTGAAAGGATAAACAAAGCCGGTTTACTGACGAGAATGTCAACGAGCAACCAAGGAAACCCAGTCACGACTTGAAGGATGATTGATGCGTTATTATTACACACCAGTCCCGGGCCGGGCTTTATTATAAGGTTATGATCAAGTAAATGCATGTTAGGTGTATTGATTCTTAATGATACTAGTAACAAAGCAATAGTGAAACAGTAATTAATGGACAGAATTTGAGTGACTAATACTACAGTGGTCTGGTGAGAAGGTAGACAAGACGTGGGAATAGGTAAAACACTATGTAAAACATAAGGAAATGAGAATGATCGAATTTTTTCCGTCACTATGAGGCTGCGTTTTGCGTTTTCGGACGAGGCAGAGAGGTAGTCAGAAAGGGATAATTGAAAAAGAATGGTAGGAGAATAATTTAATATTCGTAGCGTCCGACCGCTGGTGGTCCATATCCATCCTCAAGGGGCTCTTGCATATCCGAACGTGCAGGGATGTCAGGGATGTCCGTGTTCACACCCTGAGTGATGAAATCGTAAGCCTTTAGTGAGTGACGCACCACAAAAACATACTCACAGTTGAGCGACAAGCAGGGCAATTGTTCCTGCCCTTTTGAAGCCATTCGTCTACACATGACTTATGAAATGCATGTCGGCATGTCATAACCCGTATAGGGTCTTCTGCCTCGTAATCGTCGAGGCATATTAAGCACTTGAGAAGTAAATTAACTTCAATTGCTGATTGGTAAGACTGTTGTAGTGCTACTTACTCGATCGAGACAGTTTGATGCAACTTTCCCATCTTTCTCATATTGCTCCATTTCAGAAGCTTTGATGATTTGCAATCCAGATTTCTCAATATCGTCTTTCGTCACTGTTGGTGGCTTCACTTGTCCCAGAAGGTCAGCAAGCTCCCTGAGAGCAATGAAAACATCAGAAGGCATAATCAATGGCAGAAAAATTCAACCAAACATACAGCAAGGCTTCAAATGAATCCAGAATATCTGGGCCACCAGTTACAATACTATGATCAGGAGGGTAGTAACCTAAGGAACAAAGGACACAATCAGTCGTCAATCGCTTGGAAGTTCTCTGGAGAAGTTCAACATACCGCCGATGACATATATCAAGAACGTCCTGCTGCCAGGAACTGCAGTAGTTCGATTTTCAGGCCCGTCATCGGTGCCTCTTCTACCAGGTCGCAAGTTTCGAATAGCAGACGCTGCACGGGAGTGCCATCCTCTAGGCCGACCATTACCCCGTGATCCCATCGCCTCAACACCAGTAGAACCTGCTCCTGTGTGTCGAGTTCCATGTACACTATCAAGGGGGCCTTCAATGTTTTCGCTGCTCATTCCTTCTGTTGCAGGGGGGCCGAAGAGATCACTGTCTTCAGGTCCAGGTATGTCCATTCGCCATTCCTGATTAACAGATTGTAGACCGACGACGATAACGGGGACAATAGAACTGGGTGGCTGTTGAGGAAGGGTAGGGCTTCCAGTAGGATCCCTGTCACTACCACTTTCTGGCATCCGAGTCTGTCTGTATCTGGCGAGAGTATTATAAGCCTCAGCCCTTTCAGAACCTGGACGCCGTGGTCCCGCAGCATCAGCCCTGGGTGTGGACACAGGAGGGAAGCGATACAGCCTCCACCAATTGATACGGCCAGATGCGTCAATACGACCTGCACCTGCCCGAGATGTATCTTCACTTCCTCCCTGAGCTTGATCAGCGTTTGCATGAGTCTCATTATCACTGTCCGAGTTTTCGGATCCAGAATCTGACATTTCTGTAAGACCAGGCATATCATCAGAATCGTCATCTAGAACATCTGGCATTGGAGTAGGAGCCCGTTGATTCGGAGTAGAATCCAAATTCACGTCGGGGGCAGGAAGCGTAGTTGATGCATCCTGTACATGTTCCACAGGTGCAGCCGGTTGGGTCAAAGCAGTTCGCAGATCAGCTTGAAGATCAACAAGGAACCGCTCAAAGCTACCTTCAGGTGGCCTCCGCGAACTTTCAGCCTCCGACGCAGGCGGCGACGAAAACTCATTACTACTATCACCATTAGTCGGCATTACAAGGTTCTCAGGAGCGGTACCAGGTTCATCACTACTTCCTGGGTTTCCGACACTTCCTAGTCCATTTAGACCCAAGCCAATATTGAATGCTCGTGCCATTTCTGCCAGCATCAACTCCCTCGTATCAGCAGGCGCTGAACCTGGTGTAGCATCCGAAGGACTGTCCTGGGTCAATGCAGGAGGCGAAGTTGTACCAAGTTGAGACGGCGAATGTCGCAAGCCTAAGCGCTCACGAATTGAACTCCAAGCCTGGCGCATACGTTCAGCTCGACCAGCTGCTGAGATATCCGGGATTGCATTATTGGGAATGGCCGTAGGAAGTGAAGAAAAAGGAGGTGGAACTGCATTGACGGAGGGTGAAGATAAAGGGTCAGGAGGGGCGAGACCGGAAGACAGTATGGGTTCCGAGGAGCCAGTGAGAAGTGACGCAGCAGTCGCTGCTGCAGCAACACTAACAAATACGAAAAATTTTAATCCAATTTTGTTATCATTATAGCAGACATGATAAACACATACCTGAGTAGAGTGCCAAGAACGTCAATACTGCTGGAAGATATTAACGGTGCCCGGTTTTCAGTGGCTTGAGTGAGTGTATCAACGGAACGCGGCGATTCCACTGCAGCGCTTTCGAGAACACCACTTGGGAGTGTGGTTCCGGCATGCAGGGAGTCATGCAGTGTTGGTTGAGATTCAGGAAGCATACTAGCGTTGACGGATTCTGCGACGGAAGGCGGAACGGGTAATTCGCTGATGATTGTCGATGAAGGGCGCGAGGAGACTGACCGAGGTCGAAGAAGGCTAGACAGCCTATTTCTCGCACGGCTTGTGTTTTGGTCCGAAGCAGACTCAGGGGATGGATTTGTGCGAGGATTTCTCGTCGTCGAAGTTGAAGTGTTTTCAGAAAGTGAAGAATTGACGGGAACGCTGTTTGGACGGGGTACATCAGTGGTGTGGACAATACCCTGAACAACAACCAAAGTTCCAGGAGGTGGAAATTGTCGCGCTCCTGGTGTATTCGGAGGCTGAGAAGTGGCCGGTGATGGAAGCTGAAGAGACAGTGTCGAAGTAGTCTCGGGTTCAATGCTTTGAGATACAGGAGATGATGCTGGGTCGGAAGCATGATATTCAGGCTCGGACGAAGGTTGGATGTCATAAACTGTATCGTCTGTAGCATGTGCTATGGAAGCGCTGACAGAAGAAGAAGTCTCGACAGGGATTACCAGACTATCGTTCTTGGGCTCAACTACGAGGCCAGGAGTGACAGTTGCGTCATTCGAGTTACTTTGCTCCTCCTCCTCCTCCAAGTCCTTGTCTTCTGATTGTTTTCCCTTATCATG
>Ga0247779_1000169_pt1 | contig 51147 bp, 48 predicted proteins | sample UWRJL221509R5_FD_179925 | JGI IMG/M metagenome (GOLD analysis project Ga0247779, IMG submission 179925) | Plant litter microbial communities from Arlington Agricultural Research Station in Wisconsin, United States - UWRJ-L221-509R-5 | ecosystem: Environmental > Terrestrial > Plant litter >...
CGCGGCGACCACCGGTTCGGGGGGCGTTCAGGCGCCGCCCAGCTGTGAGAATGCGAATTGCAATCCCTAGGCCGATGCTAGGTTTACCATCCAACTGTCCACCTCCGGTGTCCGCCATGACCTCCAAGTCCTTGCCTCCCGAGATCGAGCCGCGCCGCCGACTGCTGCAGCAGTCGCTGCTGGCGAGCCTGGGCAGCCTGTTCGGCGGCCCGCTTGTCAGCTCCGCAGCTTTCGCCGCCGCTGATTCCACGGCCTCCACGATCGACCTGCTGCAAGCGCAGAAGGAAGTGCGCCTGGCGCTGCTGATGGGCAATAGCGACTATCCGGCGCCGTTCGATCTGCCGCCGATCCCGAAGAACGTCCACGACCTCGGCTATGTGCTGGAGAAACGCGGCTTCGAGGTCAGCGACGCGCTCAACGGCAACCTGCCGGCCTCGCGCAAGACGCTGGATGACTTCATCGCCAAGGCCGCCGCCGCGCCGGCGGACGCCACGCTGTTCTTCTACTTCTCCGGCCACGGCATTCAAGTCGACGCCACCAACCTGCTGCTGCCCGCCGGCCTGGATCCCTCGGGCAAGCCCGACGCGCTGCGCGGCGGCAGCGTGCGCCTGATCGACGACGTGATCCTGAAGATCCCGCCGCGCAAGGGCGGCACGATTGTCGCCGTCGTCGATGCCTGCCGCACCAGCCTGAAGGCCGGTGCCGACGGCGGCCTGAACCAGGTCGTCGCGCCACCGGACTGCCTGATCGCCTTCTCCACCGGCGCCGGCCGACCGGCGGTCGCACCGGCCGACGCCAACCGCAGCACCTTCTACACCGCCTCGCTGGTCAAGCTGATGGAGAGCACCGCCGACCAGACGCAGTTCCGCGACCTGTTCCAGCTGGTGCGCACCGACGTGCGCGAGACGATGCTGAACTTCCCGGTGCAGGCGATCCGCAACCTGGCGCAAGACTCGTTCATCGCCGACAGCACCCGCACCTCCTGCACGCTGGCGCCGCGCGGCATCGCGCCTGCCGCACCGCCGAGCCAGCCCGAGGAGGTGGTGGAGGAAGCGGATTGGCAGAAGGTGGCTTCGGCCGTCTGGCCCGCCGACGTGATCCAGGTCGCCGACGCCTTCCTGAAGGCCCATCCCGGCAGCCCGCATACGGTTAGCGTCAAGGTCGCCCGCAGCGGCGCCGCCGAATCGCTGAAGGCGCTGCGCCGCAACGACGTGCGCCTGTTCAAGACCGCCTTCGATCTGCCCGGCACGCAGGCCAACGACGAAGACCTGCAGCGCGACCTCACCCGCGCCGGCCGCGGCGACAAGGACGCCGCCGCCCGCCTGGGCAATCTGCAGAAGGCGCGCCGCGACACACCGAACTGGATGAACCGCTACGAGGGCTGGCTGCAGCTCGCCGCCGCCCTGGGCAACGGCATCGCCAGCTACGACCTCGCCCTGCACTACCGCAGCCAGAACCAGCCGCTGCTGTCCACCCAATGGGAAAGCCGCGCCCGCGAACTGGGCTACACGCCGCCGCCGACGCTGGACAACGTGCGCAAGTAAAGAAGCCGCTAGGCCTTCGCCGCCCGGGCGCAGTCCAGAAACCCATTCATCAACGGCTCCCCGCTCAGCAGCTCCGGGTTGATCGCATGGAACTCCGGGTGCCACTGCACGCCGGCGACGAAGCAGGAGCCGGTGGCGCGGATCGCCTCGACCATGCCGTCCTCGGTGGCGCGGGCTTCGACGACCAGGTCGCCGCCCAGGCGGTCGACGGCCTGATGGTGGATGCTGGTGACACGGCCGCCGGCGTGGCCGGTGTAGAGCTCGCCCAGGCGTGAGCCGGGCTCGAAGGCGATGTCGTGGTGGTGCTGGTCGTACAACTCGGCGTCGACGTGAGCCTTGGCTTCGGCGAGCTGCGTGGCAATGTCCTGGTACAGCGAGCCGCCGTAGGCGACGTTGATCAGCTGGCAGCCGCGGCAAATGCCCAGCACCGGCTTGCCCTGGGCCAGGAAGCCCTCCAGCAGCTCCATCTCGTAGCGGTCGCGGGCGATGTCGCCCGACCATTCGGGCCGCATCGGCTGCTGGCCATAGCTGGTGGGGGATACGTCGGCGCCGCCCTGCATCACGAGGCCGTCCAAGGCATCGACGTAGTGGCGCACAGTGACGCGGCGGCGGTCCACCTCGGCGTCGAAGCCCAGCGTCGGCAGCATCAGCGCCATCGCACCGTGCGCCATGATCCAGTGGGCGATCGCCTGTTCGAGGTATTGCAGCGTCTTGTTGCGAAAGCCCAGCTCGGCCGGCGGCTTGTGCATCAGCCTCGCCGACAGCCCGATCCGTAATGGCGCAGGCTCGCTCATGGCTAGTTACCGGCCCAACGCAGGCACTGCCGACGCACGACCTCGGGCAGCAGGTTCTCCTTGGCCTGGATGCCGCGCAGCCAGGCGGCGTCGTTGCCGAAGCCGGCCAGCTCGCTGCGGATCAGCGCGATGGCACCCTCGGCCTTCAACTCCATCGCGTGGATCTCCAGGGCCTTCAGCGTCGCCTCGATATCGTCGCGCAAGCTGCGGTGCTCGCCGGTCTTCGGATCGACGAAGGTACCGTCAAGGCCGAAGCGGCAGGCCTGGAAGCGGTTGAAGGTGTAAGGCAGGTAGTCGTCTTCGGCCGGCTCGAAGGGCTTCTCGATGCGCAGCCAGCGCGCCAGGCACTGCACGTAGGCGGCCAGCGCGGCGGCTTTCTCGATCGTCAGCGGCGTGTCCAGCACGCGCACCTCGATCGTGCCGTACTCGGGCTTGGGCCGGATGTCCCAATAGAAGTCCTTCATGCTCTTGACGACGCCGGTGCGGGTCATCTTGTCGAAGAACACGCCGAAATCCTCCCAGCGGCTGACGAAGGGCGCGCGGCCGGACAGCGGGAAGGCGAACACCGAGTTCAGCCGTGCGGAGTCGAAGCCGGTATCGGTGCCTTGCACGAACGGCGACGAGGCGGACAGCGCGATCAGGTGCGGGATGAAGCGCGACAGGCCATGCAGCAACACCAGCGCCTGGTCGGGGCCGGGGCAGCCGATGTGCACGTGCTGGCCGAAGATGGTGAACTGCTTGGAGAGATAGCCGTACAACGCCGAGATCTCGTGGAAGCGCGGCTTGTCGTAGATGCGGCGTTCGCTCCAATGCTGGAACGGATGGGTGCCGCCGCCGCACAGCCCGACATTGAGCTTGTCCGCGCAAGCCACCAATGCATCGCGCGTCTCGGTCAGCTCGGCCAGCACCTGCGCGTGATCCACGCAGATGCCGGTGCACAGCTCGATCATGCTTTCGGTGATCTCGGGCGTGACCAGACCGGGCAGCTTGACCTTCTCCATCAAGCGCAGCAGGTCGCCGGATGACGGCGCGAGGTCGTAGTCGTGATGGTTGACGATCTGCAGCTCAAGCTCGACACCCATCGTCAGCGAGCGGGAATCGGCGAATGCGCCCAGGCTCATCAGTTCTTCTCCGTTCGATATTCGCGAGCGATCCACAGACCGGCCTGCACCAGCGCCGGCCCCGGCAGGGCCATCAGCGCGATCGCCGACAGCACGACCGGGGTCAGGTCTTGCGCCAGCACCGGGTGCGACAGCCGCAGCTCGGCCAGCAACACCAGCGAGGTGGCCGAGATCGGCCATGAGGTCAGCGCCAGACCCGCGCCCTGGCGCAGGCTGATGCCGCTGAAATGCGCGAGGCCCACCAGCACCGCCGAGCGCACCAGCGCGCGCGCCAGCAGCACGGCGCCGGCCAGCAGCGCACCGGCCCACAGCGCGGAAACCGACCAGGCAGCACCGGCGATCACGAACAGCATCAGCACCAGCACGCCGCCGGCGGTGCCGAAGTGGCGCGGCCAGATGCAGGGCCGCTCGCTGGTATTGCGCAGCAGCACGCCGGCCAGCAGCGGCACCAGCAGCGTCGATAGCCCCAGCAGCCGTGCGGCCGTGACCGACAGCAGCACCAGGCCCAGCAGCAGCAGCACGGTGTTCTCGTCGCGCAACTCGAAGCGCCGCAGCGCCACGGCCACCGCCGCCGCCAGCAGCGCCGCTACACCGAGCGAACCGGCGAAGGTGTACAGCGGCAGCGCCACGCCCTGGATCCAGTCACCCTGCTGATCGAGGTGGAGCCAGCCGCTGACCAGCTTCAGCAGCAGCACCGCGTAGAGCGTATTCAAGGCGCTGAGCACCAGCATCCGCTCGGTGACCTGGCCGGCGGTCTTCAGCTCGGTGGCGACGCGGCCGATCACCGCGGCCGCGCTGACGCCCAGCAGCGCCGAGCCTGCAAGTGCCGCCTTCGGCGCGAAGCCGAACCACGAGAGCGTGGCGAAGATCGCCCAGAAGCCCAGCAGCGACTCCAGCACGCTGGTCAGCAGCAGGTGGGGGTTGTTGCGCAGCCAGCGCAGCGACACGCGACTGCCCAGTTCGAACAGCAGCAGCGCTAGCGCGAGATCGACGATCAGGCGGTCCGTGCCGAGCAGCAGGCCGTCTCCAAGACCTTTGCCGAAGGTCGCAACCAGCAGGCCGACGGCGCAGTAGCCGATGATGCGCGGCAGGCGCAGCAGGCGCTGCACCAGGTCGCCCAGCAGCGCGCCAGCCAGCAGGATCAGCGCGATCCAGAACAGCAGGTCAGGATGCGGCGGCCAGCGATCGATGTGGAAATAGGCGGCAAGAGACTCCATGCAGGGCTTGTTTCGCGAGCCCGCGAGAGCCCGCCGATGGTTGATCTGACCCCGCCGAGGATAAACCGGTCCGCCGCGACCACTTCGTCAGACGACGCCGCGTCCTCCGGACCTTCTGCGCGCGACCCAGGCGATCAGGCCCAGGCCGCCGCTGAGCAGCGCCCAGGTGCCGGGCTCCGGCACCAGCACGACCAGCACGCCGTTGCCGCCGAGCGCGTAGAGCCGGCCCAGGCCGTCCTCGCCGAAGGAGTAGACGCCCGACAGGCCTGTGCCGCCGAGGAAGTCCGCCGTCTCGTCGCGCAGGTCGGAGACGCTGCCGTCCGGGTTCACCGCCAGCGAGAACACCTTGTTGGCCACGTAGTCGCCGAAGAAGTAGCGGCCGTCGGCATCGGCGATGCTGGGGCCTCGGTAGACGAAGCCGCCGATGACGGTGCCGCCCATGCTGCGGCCGTAGTCGAAGACCGGATCGGTCAGCCCCGGCGCGGTGCCGCCGTTGACGGGCGACTCGATCGTGCCCTCGCGCAGGCGCCAGCCGTAGTTGTGGCCGCCGGGGTCACCCGCCAGTTCGCGGTTGATCTCCTCGCGCGTGGACTGGCCGACGTCGGCGATCCAGAAGTCGCCGGTCATCCGGTCGAAGCTGTCGCGGTAGGGGTTGCGCAGGCCCAGGGCCCAGATTTCGGGCCGCGTCGTCGCGCTGGCGGCGAAGGGGTTGTCGGACGGGATCGTGTAGCCGGCACCATTGCCGCTGACGTCCACGCGCAGCATCTTGCCGAGCAGCGACTGCGGGTTCTGCGCATTGTTGTCGGGGTCGTAGCCGCTGCCGCCATCGCCGACGGCGACGTACAGATCATCGCCGTCGCCCGGGCGGAAGCTCAGCCAGCCGGCCTTGTGGTTGTTGCGGCCGGCGGGTTGCGCGATGGTCAGGATCTGGTCGACGGTGGCACCGGCCGCGGTTCCGGCGCCGGGCGTGGGCAGCGTGTAGCGTGCGACGACGGTGTTCAGCGTGGTGCGATCGATGTAGTCGACGTAGAAGCGGCCGTTGCTGGCGAAATTCGGATCGAAGGCCATGCCCAGCAGGCCACGCTCGCCATTGGTGTCGACCTGGCTGCGCAGATCCAGGAAGGGCGTCGCCTGTACGGTACCGCCCGACAGCACCTTGATCAGGCCGCCCTGCTCGACGATAAACGAGCGGCTGTCGCCGACCGGTGCCGTCAGCTGCAGCGGCGCCGTGAGGCCGCTGACGACGACCTGCCCGTCCAGCGCCTGTGCGCCCCCAGCGGCCATCGCGAGCGCAAGGCACGCGAGCGCGCGCAAGGGGAAACTGCCTTCGGGCATGTTCTTCATCGTTCGTCTCCTCACAGACACATGCAGCAACACTACGCGCTGCCGTGCGGCTTTGTGCAGGCCGATGACTCGCCCGCTTGTAGGAGACAGCCTACGGGTACATGTAGCGCCGCGTTGGCGGCTGGTCGGCCGGGCCGCCCTGCTGGAGGCGCTTGCTGGCGAGGATCTGGTATAGGCCCAGTTCGCCCGATTCGAACTCCATGGCACAGGCGGCCATGTAAAGACGCCATACCCGCCAGGTCGCCTCGCTGACGTGCTCCAGCGCTTCCTCGTGGTTCTGTTCCAGCTTGCCGACCCAGGCACGCAGCGTCTTTGCGTAATGCGCGCGCAAACCCTCGACGTCAAGGATCTCGAAGCGCTTGAGTTCCATCTCGCGCTGCACGTTGGACAGCAGGTCCAGTTCGCCGTCCGGGAACACATAGCGGTTGATGAACACGGAGGACAAGGCCTGACCCCAGCCCTCCTCGTCGTGCGTGATGCCGTGGTTCAGGAACAGGCCGCCGGGCCGCAGCAGTTCGTGTACCTTGGCGAAATATTGCGGCAGGTTCTTCAGGCCGACATGCTCGAACATGCCCACGCTGGAGATCTTGTCGAAGCCGTCCGCGGGCGCCATGTCGCGGTAGTCGCGCAGCTCGACGCTGATCTGCTCCGCGAGGCCAGCTTCCTCGATGCGTTGCCGTGCCAGCGCCAGTTGCTGCTTGCTCAGCGTGATGCCGTGCGCGCGCACGCCGTGGTACTTGGCTGCGTGGATCACCAGCGCGCCCCAGCCGCAGCCGATGTCGAGGAAGCGCTCGCCCGGCTGCAGGCGCAGCTTGCGGCAGATGTGCTCCAGCTTGGCTTCCTGCGCCTGCTCGAGGTCGAAGCCTTCCTCAGCGTAGTAGGCGCAGGAATACACCATCGCCGGGTCCAGCCACAGACGATAGAAATCGTTCGAGACGTCGTAGTGGAAAGCGATCGCCTGACGGTTCTCCTGGCGACTGTGTTCGCGCACGTCCAGCGTCGGCAGCGCCGTGCCGCTGCCCGGCAAGTTGCCGCCGATGCCGAGAATGCGCAGCAGCACCTTCAGGCGCAGCATCGGCGGCAACTGCATCTCCTGCAGGTGATCCTTCAAGGTCAGCGCGGCGAAGAAGTCACCGTCGATCTCGACGTCGCCGCGGAAATAGGCCTCGGCGAAACGCAAGGGATCACGGCCGGCGATCAGCCGGCGCAGCACCTCGCCGCTGGCGAGGTTCAGGCTGAAGTCAGGCGTGCGGCCCGGGGCGGCGTCGCGGCCGAACACGCCGCTGAAGCTGCCAGGGCCCTGACCGACGCGCAAGCCCAGTGCCCCTGGGTAGGCGGCGAACAAGCGCTGCGCAAGTTCGGTCCAGTCGCCCAACGCGGCGTCTTTTGCGGGCGTCAGATCTGCGAGAGAGCGGGAAGACGGGGAAGTGTCCACGGCATGCACGCGAAAGCTCGAGTTCCAGGAACTTGATTCTTGGTCCATGGACCGGAATTTGGCAAGCGGCGTGCCTGCGCGCAACGCGCGCTGAGCGCCCGTGCGCGGCGCGCGCGTTGTCGGTGCGTCAGTGCACCTGCAGGGGTGGTGTCGCCTGGGCGGCGGCCTGGGCCTGCGCTTCCAGCAACATGGTCAGCCGAGAGGCAAGACGTGGCACCTGCGCCTGCGACAGCAGGCTCGCGTAAGCAAGGCCCAGCCACCCCTTGGCGAACAGGTCCTGCACGGTGTCGGGCGGCAGCGCCAGCAGCTTCTGCTCGTCGATCAGCTTGAAGCCGCTGAGCTTGTAGCTGCGGCCCTGCAGTTCGTAATTGACCTGGCGCTCGACCAGCAGGCCCAGTTCGTTCAGGCGCTCGGCGAAGCGGTGGCTGGCGTCCATCTCGTTGCGGAACTGCACCAGGAAGCTCTTCGCCTGATCGAGCCAGGCGCTATCGCTGCCGTCGGCCTGGAACAGCGGCTCGCCCTCGGTCTCGTTCAGCCCCGCGTAGCTTTCGTCCATGCACACCGTGTATTCGCCCGGCTGGGCGCCACCCTCGGCCAGAACGAAGGGATAGCGCCGGATGAAGGCCGGTACGTAGGTGTCGCGCACCCAGTTGCCGTCCCCCTCGACGAACAGGTTCTCGCGATCGCGCAGGCCCACGAGCGCTGCCATCGCATGGCCCTGGTCGGTGGTGATGAACACGCAGGGAAAGTCCAGGCAGGCCTGTCCCAGTTCGCTGGCGGCCAGCAGCACCGAATTGGTCTCGCGCGCGAAGCCGAAGCGCTGGTCGCCGGCCTTGAGCCGCAGCTTGCGGTGGCGCTCGCGGTGCAGGCTGACGAGCTTGTCGTAGATCAGCAGGGTCTTCATGGGCGGATCTCCTCGGGCAACGATGCCGGCTCATTCTGGCCGCAAATCGCGCCGCCGCCGTGGTCTTCCGCGGCAGCCTCGAGCGGCCGCGCATTCGCTCAGCGACAATTCGCCCCCATGGAACAAGTTCTTTTCGACTACACGCGGCAGGACGCCGCGGGCCAGAGCTGCACCGCCCACGCCTGGGCCAAGGTGCCGGCACCGCTGAAGCGCGACGAGCGCACCGCGCTGAAGGCCCGCGCCGCCGAGCTGCTGAAGGCCAGGAACGCCGTGCTGGTGGCCCACTACTACGTGGACGGCGACCTGCAGGACCTGGCGCTGGAAACCGGCGGCATCGTCTCCGACTCGCTGGAGATGGCCCGCTTCGGGCGCGACCACGCGGCGCAGACGCTCGTCGTCGCCGGCGTGCGCTTCATGGGCGAGACGGCCAAGATCCTGTCGCCCGAGAAGCGCGTGCTGATGCCGGACCTGGACGCCACCTGCTCGCTGGACCTGGGCTGCCCGGCCGATGATTTCGCCGCCTTCTGCGATGCGCACCCGGACCGCCAGGTCGTCGTCTACGCCAACACCAGCGCGGCGGTGAAGGCCCGCGCCGACTGGATGGTGACGAGCTCCTGCGCGCTCGACATCGTCTCCCACCTGAAGGCCCAGGGCCAGAAGATCCTGTGGGCGCCGGACCGCCACCTCGGCCGCTACATCCAGGAGGAGAGCGGCGCCGACATGCTGATGTGGAACGGCGCCTGCATCGTCCACGACGAATTCAAGGGCTTGGAACTGGAGCTGCTGCGCGAGCAGCACCCGGGCGCAATGATCCTGGTGCACCCCGAGTCGCCGCGCAGCGTCGTGCAGATGGCGGACGTGGTCGGCTCGACCTCGGCGCTGATCAAGGCCGTCGTCGAGGGCTCGGCGAAGGAATACATCGTCGCCACCGACAACGGCATCCTCCACCGGATGCGGCAACTGGCGCCGGGGAAGACGCTGATCGAAGCGCCGACCGCCGGCAACAGCGCCACCTGCAAGAGCTGCGCGCACTGCCCGTGGATGGCAATGAACGGCCTGCAGAACCTGGTCGACTGCCTGGAAACCGGCAGCGGCGAGATCGCCGTCGAGGAGCTGACGCGCCGCCAGGCGCTGGGCTGCATCGAGCGGATGCTGGATTTCACCGCAGCCCTGAAGGCGGGCGTCAAGCCGGGGCTAACGCCCAACATCGGCGCAGCCTGAATCCGGCTATAAATCGAGGCTGACGACAAGACTCGAAGGGACAAGACCATGGCGCAGGATTTCAGCTCGCTCTTCAACCATCACGAACGTGAGGTCTTCTCCACGGTGATGGAACTGGCGCCGAACTACGCCGCCAACGTCGACCTGGACGCGGACACGCTCTGCGACGTCGCCTGCGTGGCGCTGAACCGCCTGCCGCCGCGCTACATCCGCCACGAGGTCGACTTCTCGTTCTACCTGACCGAGCGGGAGCGCCAGGAGATCAACGCCGCGGTGCACGAGGCGGTGACTTACGCCTTCAACTTCGTCGAGGCGCGCACCGCGCTACGTGCGCGCAACGTTTAAGCCGTTCTTGAATTGCGGTCCGGAATCAGGATCGTCGGGAAGCTGACCGGCAGCGTGCGCGGGTAGTCGCGGCTGAAGTGCAGGCCGCGGCTTTCGTGGCGCAGCAGGGCCGAGCGCACGATCAGCTCCGCGCACTCGACCAGGTTGCGCAGTTCCAGCAGGTCGCGGGTGACGCGGAAGTTGGCGTAGTAGTCGTCGATCTCGCTGCGCAACAGGTCGATCCGGTGCAGCGCGCGTTCCAGACGCTTGGTCGTGCGCACGATGCCGACGTAGTTCCACATCAAGAGGCGCAACTCGTCCCAGTTGTGGGCGATGACGACCTGCTCGTCGGCGTTCTCGACCTGGCTCTCGTCCCAGTCCGGCAGCGGCTCGGCGGCGGGATGCGGCAGCGCCAGGATGTCGCTCGCGCAGGTCTGGCCCAGCACCACGCATTCCAGCAGCGAGTTGCTCGCCAGGCGGTTCGCGCCGTGTAGGCCGGTGTAGGTGGTCTCGCCCACGGCGTAGAGGTTCGGCAGATCGCTGCGGCCGTTCAGGTCGGTGACGACGCCACCGCAAGTGAAGTGCACCGCCGGCACGACCGGGATCGGCTGCCTCGCGATGTCGATGCCCAGGCTCAGGCAGCGTGCGTGAACCGTCGGGAAGTGTTCCTTCAGGAAGGCCTCGCCGAGATGCGTGGCATCCAGCCAGACGTGATCCAGGCCGTGCTTCTTCATCTCGAAATCGATGGCTCGGGCGACGATGTCGCGCGGCGCGAGTTCCATCCGCTCGTCGTGCGCGGCCATGAAGCGGGTGCCGTCCGGCAGCTTGAGGTGGCCGCCCTCCCCGCGCAGCGCCTCCGTGATCAGAAAGCTGCGCTCCTGCGGGTGGTATAGGCAGGTCGGGTGGAACTGGATGAACTCCATGTTCGCGATGCGGCAGCCGGCGCGCCAGGCCATCGCGATGCCGTCGCCGGTGGAGGTGTCGGGGTTGGTCGTGTAGCGGTAGACCTTGCCGGCGCCGCCGGTGGACATCACGACGGCACGGGCCGGCAGCGTCTCGACCTTCTGCGAATCGATGTCCAGCGCGTAGATGCCGTAGCAGCGCGGCAGTTCCTCGCGCTGCAGGTGGCGCGAGGTGATCAGGTCCAACGCCATCCAGCGCTCGCGCAGCGTGATGTTCGGATGCTCCCGCGCGGCCTTCAGCAACTGGTCGTGGATGGCCTTGCCGGTGGCGTCGGCCGCGTGGGCGATGCGGCGCACCGCGTGGCCGCCCTCTCGCGTCAGGTGCAGGCCCAGCGGGCCGTCGTGGTCGGGCGTGAAGGGCACGCCCTGGCGCACCAGCCACTCGACCGCCTGCGCGCTACGCTCGGCGATGAAGCGGGCGGTAGCCTCGTCGACCAGGCCCGCGCCGGCATCCTGCGTATCGCGGACATGGCTCTCGATGCTGTCGTCCCGCCCCAGCACGCCGACGATGCCGCCCTGCGCCCAGGCGGTGGCGGCCTCGGTCAGCTCGCGCTTGGCCAGCACGACGACGGGCACGGTATCGGCCAGATGGAGGGCAACGGTGAGGCCCGCCAGACCGGCGCCAACGATCACCACGGGAGCTGCTGCATTCGTCATTCCGGAGCGCCCGTGTTTTCATCGAGGCGTCATGCAAAAGGGAGCCCGATTCTATGGGCGTGTTCCCGTGCGCTCAGGTCCCCGTACCCGCTTCGGCCGCATGGGCAGCCATCGCCTTGCGCAGTTCGAACAAGGCCAGCTCGAAGTCGTACTCGCGCATCGCGTCGTCGATGGCCTTGTAGCCTGTGCCGGCAATCGCCCGGAATTCCTCGCGGTGCTCGTCGAACAGGTCGGCGGCCTGCGAATCGGAGCCGTCCAGCAACTCCTGCAAATGGCGGTACACCTCGTGCAGCGCGGCCAGGGTGACGGTGCCGGCTGCAGGGGCCGGTGCCACGGCGGCGCCGCTTGGCGTCGCATCGTGCCGGTCGAGGATCGTGGCCAGGGCCTGGACCAGGGTTTCCAGCGGCGCCTGCAGCCTCTGCAACTGCGCCTCGATGGCTGCGGATGTCTGCCTCTCGCGGATGGCCGCTTCCAACCCGGTCGCCTCCTCCTGCACGCGGGTCGCGCCGATATTGCCCGCCACCCCGCGCAAGGTATGGGCCAGCCGCTCGGCAACGGTCACCTCGCCCAGCCGCAGCGAGACGCGGATGTTGGCGCAGGTGTCGACCTGGCCGCTGACGAAGGTGCGCAGCATGTTCAGGTACAGGGACTCCTTGCCCATCACCCGTTTCAGCCCCAGCTGCAGGTCCAGCCCCGGCACGTCGTGCAGCAGGGCCTCCAGCGGCAGGGTCGCCACCGCAGCTCGGGCCACGGCGGGCGCGGTCTTGGGGGCGGGCACGGCGCCCAGGCCGGCGCGCGGGCGGATCCACTGCGCCAGCGCGCGCCACAGCTCGTCGGGCTCGATGGGCTTGGAGACGAAGCCCTGCATGCCGGCGGCGATGCAGCGGTCGCGGTCGACCTGCATCGCGTTGGCCGTCATGGCCAGGATGGGCATGGAGGCGAAGCGCTCCTGGCGCCGGATCAACCGGGTGGCCTGGATGCCGTCCATCACAGGCATCTGCATGTCCATCAGCACCACGTCATAGGGCGTGGCGGGCTCGCGCGCCAGCACCATGTCGATGGCGATCTGACCGTTGGCCGCGATCTCGACGATGAAGCCCGCGTCGTGCAGCAGTTCGCCGGCCACCTGCTGGTTGAGTTCGTTGTCTTCCACCAGCAGGACGTGGGCGCCACGCAGCGGGGCCAGGGACGCCAGCGCGGCGCTGCCGGGTTCTTCCTGGCGCACCGCCCTGGCCGAGGCCTGGCGCCCGAACAGGCGCATCAGCGTGTCGAACAGCAGGGAGCCGTTGACGGGCTTGAGCAGCAGGTCTTCCACGCCCGCCGCCTTGGCGGCCTCGGCGACTTCCTCGCGGCCGTAGGCGGTCACCATGACCCGCTGCGGCAACCCAGGCAGATCCAGCGCGGCGATGCGCCGGGCCGTATCCAGGCCGTCCATGCCGGGCATCTGCCAATCCAGCATCACCACGTCGAAGGGCCGACCCGCCGCGGCGGCGGCCCGCACGGCGTCCAGCGCGTGGGGGCCGGAGTCCACCGCGGTCACGTCGAAATTCAGCGTGGCGACCATGTCCACCAGCACCGCTCGGGCGTTCTCGTTGTCGTCCACCACCAGCACGCGGCGCCCGCGCAGATCGTCCGGCGCCAGCCTGCGGCTGCGCCGCTCGCCCAGGCCCAGCCGGGCCGTGAACCAGAAGCACGAGCCCTTTCCAGGCTCGCTCTCCACCCCCACGCCGCCGCCCATCAACGCGGCCAGGCTCTTGCTGATGGCCAGGCCGAGACCCGTACCGCCGAACTGGCGCGTGGTCGAGGTGTCCGCCTGCTGGAAGCTCTGGAACAGGCGCCCCATCTGCTCCTGCGTCATGCCGATGCCGGTGTCGCGCACCTCGAAGCGCAGCAGGACCTCGGTGGGGCTTTGCTCCTCGACCCGTACCATCATGCCGATCTCGCCGTGTTCGGTGAACTTGATGGCGTTGTTGGCGTAGTTGATGAGGATCTGGCTCAGGCGCAGCGGGTCGCCCAGGAGGTGCTGCGGCACCTCGGCCGGCAGGTCGAAGATCAGCTCCAGGTTCTTGATCTGCGCCTTGTCGGCCACCACGGTGGCCACGTTTTCCAGCACCCGATCCAGTTCGAACGGTGTCTTCTCGACGCTGAGCTTGCCCGACTCCACCTTGGAGAAGTCCAGGATGTCGTTGAGGATGCCGAGCAGATGCTGGCCCGACTGGCGAATCTTCATCACGTAGTCGCGCTGGCGCGGGTTCAGGTTCGTCTTCAGCGCCAGGTAGGACATGCCGATGACGGCGTTCATCGGCGTGCGGATCTCGTGGCTCATATTGGCCAGGAAATCGCCCTTGGCCTGGCTGGCCGCGTCCGCCGCATCCTTGGCTACGCGCAGCTGCTCCACGAGCACGCGCATCTCGGCCTCAGCGCGGCGCGATTCCATGAACAGGACCTCGCGCGACTTCTCCGCGAAGCGGCTGCGCAGCGCCTCCACTTCGCGCTGCTCCACATGGCGGTGCAGCCCGAAGTAGAGGCGCAGCCCATGCCGTGCGTGCGCCGCGAACACCTCATGGCTCACGGCGAAGTCCAGCAGTTGCCGAGGCGGCCTGGGCAGCGGGGTGTCCGAGCCGAAAGCCAGCACGGCAAGGCAGTCGTGCCCGTCGCGGCTGAAGGACAGCGCCACGTCGGCCGCGGTCGCGTTCACCAGCATCCAGCGGCACATCTCGGAGACGCAGGCGGCGATGGGCGTACAGCGCGTGGCGTTGTCCTCCACCGCGAGCAAGGCTTGCAGCACCTTGCGGCGTGCCTCGACGCACGAGGCCTCGCCCAGCAGCGCGATGTGGCCGACCGAGGCTATGCCCTGCATTTCAGCACCACGCAGCTGGCGTCATCGGTGGACTTGCCGCCGTGCTGCAGGACGTTGTCGGCGATGTGCGAGGCGGTGCCCAGGTGCGCGCGTGCGAGCACCTGCGTGCTCAGGGTCTCGCGGATGCCGTCGGAATACAGCAGCACCACATCGCCCGCATGCAGCTGGAAATGCTGCACCTCGGGCGTCGGGAAGCGCTCGCCCAGCACGCCGTCGCGGCAGATGCCGGCCCATGGCACGGCCCCCACGCAGCGAATGCGGATGTTGCCGACGCCTGCGAAGGCCAGCGTCGAACGAGTCGTGTCCACGAAGGCGATGGCTGCGGCCGCGCCGATGGTGCCCACCGCGCTCTGGTGCAGCAGCCACAGCAGATGCGCTATGTCCGTGCCGGCCGCCGCGCGCAGCCGCTGCGCCAGCCGCACCGACAAGTCGTGGGCATGCGCGCCGTGCCCGGAGGCGTCGATGCATCCCAGCAGGATGCCGTCCGCCACGGGCTGCACCACGGTGCTGTCGCCCGAGATGGATTCGGGATGGCACGGCCGGTTGATCTCGGCCGTATCGAAGGACACGGCGGGTACGACCGGTACGGCCGGTACGCTCGGCAGCGGTGAGAGGCTGGATGCGGGACCGGCCGCCTTGTGCAACGCGGCCGGCTTCGCCATCCATTTCTGCACGCGCACGCGGCAGCCCCGGCCCGGTGCCGAGTCGATGTGGAACTCCGAGACCATGCGGCGCACGCCGGACAGGCCCAGGCCCAGCGTGCCCGAGGAGCTGTAGTGCTCCTGCATGGCCTGGGCGATGTCGGGGATGCCGGGCCCGTTGTCCTCGGCCACCACTTCCACGCCGGTGCGGAAATCCTCCTGCACGGTCTGCACGCGGATCTGGCCGCTGCCGGCGTACTTGAGGATGTTGCTGCCCAGCTCCGAGACCAGCGTGGCGAGCTGAGAAAGATCCAGCGGCGTGCAGCGCGCGAGGCTGGCCATGCCCATGACGCCGCTCGCCGCCATGCGCAGGTCCAGCATGGACTGGAGCCGGAAGGTAGCGGTCTCGCTAGCCCAGGGATGGCTTGCGGTGCTCACGCCTCATGCCTCCTGCGCCAGCAGCGCGATCAAGGCGAAAGCGTCCTCCATCTGCAGGCAGAAATGCATGTCGCCCATGTCCGCGCCGGCCTGCGCCAGGAAGGCCGCGATGCCGGGGTTCAGCGCCACCAGGACCACCCGCGCACCCAGGAAACCCGCCACCTGGGCCAGCGTGCGCACGCGCGCGAACTCGTGCAGGTCCAGGATGCGCACACCCGAGAAATCCAGGACGACCGCCGGTGCGCGGCGGGCCACCAGCCGCTGCGAGACCGCATCGAACAACTGCGCAAAGGCTTCTTCGCCGGCATCGCCCGGCATGGTGACCACCAGGCAGCCTTGCACCTCGGTCATGGAGACGGCGCTCAGGTCGCCGGCTGAGAGCTCCGCCACGCTACACGGCGGGGCGTGGGCGCACCGCAAGAGCGTTGTTGGAAGCAGTCATGGTGGTGTTGATGGCCCCCATGTCCATCACACCCACGGCGCGCAGCGCCAGTTCGAAGGCATCGCGCAGGGTGGCGGTGGTGCGCACCTCGCCGATGGAGACGCCCAGCTCGACCATGGTGCGCGCGATCGACGGCGAGACGCCCGAGATGATCGATTCGCAGCCCATCAGCCGCGTGGCCTTGGTGATCTTGATGAGCTGGTTGGCCACGCCGGTATCGACCGAGGCCACGCCGCTGATGTCCAGCACGAAGACCTTGGCCCGGCTCTCCGCGATCTTGGTCAGCGTCTTGTTCATGATCTCGTTGGTGCGCGTGGTATCGATGATGCCCACCAGCGGCAGCAGCAGGATGCCTTCCCAGATCGGCGTGACCGGCGTGGACATCTCCATCATCGCGCGGCTGTGGTCGGCGATGCGCTCCCGCGCGATGCGCGAGATGGTGTCGATGACCAGGAAGGTGTCCAGCTTGAGCAGCTTGTTGACGGACATCATCAGCGTCATGACCTCATCGCCCGACAGCTTGTCGGCCCGCAAGCGCTCGCCGAACATCTGGTAGGACATGCTCACGCCGGCGAAGTAGATGTCGTTGGGCAGTTCGATGTGGGCGTGTACGGCACCGACGTGCGTCCGCCGGGCGACATAGAAGTCGTTGATCTCGGCGGCGAAGAATTCCTTCCAGTGGGAGGTCTGCAGCTTGGTGACGCGGGCCACGTTGGCGGCGTCGGGGAAGAACTGCAGGTATTCGGGCTGCTTGCGCAGCCATACATACCAAGCCTCCACGAAGTCTTCGAGTTGCGGCACGAGGATGGCGCCGGCTCTGCGAATGTTCTCTACGTCCAGGACGGTGATGTTGAACTTCTCAAGCAGCTCGACAGAGGTCATCGTCTTCTCCCTTAGAAGGTGCGACTCGCGGTTTGCCAGGGTACTGCTCTGCCAGGACCATACCATCGGTGAGCCATCTCGACAGTGACGCGCCGAGGTCTGTGAGACTTTGGACACGCTTATCGAGTCAGGACTCCACACCCTCGACGAAGGTCAGGCGATTGCCGAAGGGGTCCGTCACCGTCATCTCGCGGCTGCCCCAGGGCTTCAACTCGATGCCCGGCTTGGCATGCTTGTTGTCGGCCGCGGCGAGTTGCTGCTGCAAGGCGTCCAGCGCCGGCGTTGCGATGCGCAGTGAGGCGCCGGGGCAGCAGTCGCCATGGTGGCCGCTCAGGTGCAGATGGCAGTCGCCCTGCGAAACCTGCATGTACAGCGGAAAGTTGTCGCCGAAGCGATGCTCCCAATCGACCTGGAAGCCGAGGAATCCGACGTAGAACTCCCGCGCCAGCGCTTCATCGAAGATGCGCAGCACGGGCGTCGGAGCATGGAGCTGAAACGACATGGGGCGACTCCCTGGAGGAATCGCCCCATCTTGCCAGACCGTTTGCCGGTCAGTGCACGACGCGTCCGAAGCTGAACTCGTCGCCCGACACGTCCACCGGGATCACGTCCTTCGGCCCGAACTTGCCTTCCAGGATCAGCTTGGACAGCGGGTTCTCCACCCGTTGCTGGATCGCCCGCTTCAGCGGCCGCGCCCCGAAGGCGGGGTCGAAGCCGACCTTGGCCAGCTCGGCCAGCGCCGCGTCGCTCACGTCCAGCTTCATGTCCAGCTTCTCCAGCCGCTGCTCCAGCACCTTCAGCTGGATCCGCGCGATGGACGCGATGTTCCTGTTGTCCAGCGCATGGAACACGACGACCTCGTCGATCCGGTTCAGGAACTCCGGCCGAAAGTGGGCCTTGATCTCGCCCCACACCGCGTCCTTGATCACGGCCGACGATTCGCCGGTCAACGCCATGATCTGCTGCGAGCCGAGGTTGGACGTCATCACGATCACCGTGTTCTTGAAGTCCACGGTGCGGCCCTGGCCGTCGGTCAGGCGGCCATCGTCCAGCACCTGCAGCAGCACGTTGAACACGTCCGGATGCGCCTTCTCGACCTCGTCGAGCAGAATCACGCTGTAGGGCTTGCGGCGCACCGCTTCCGTCAGCACCCCGCCCTCTTCGTAGCCAACGTAGCCCGGAGGCGCGCCGATCAGGCGGCTGACCGAGTGTTTCTCCATGAACTCGCTCATGTCGATGCGGATCATGTGGTCCGCGCTGTCGAACAGGAAGCCGGCCAGCGCCTTGCACAGCTCGGTCTTGCCTACGCCGGTGGGGCCGAGGAACAGGAAAGAGCCGGTTGGGCGGTTCGGGTCCGACAGGCCCGCGCGCGAGCGACGGATCGCATCGGCCACGGCGGTGATCGCCTCGTCCTGGCCGACGACGCGCTCGTGCAGCTTCGCCTCCATCTGCAGCAGCTTGTCGCGCTCGCCCTGCATCAGCTTGGCGACCGGGATGCCGGTGGCGCGCGCCACGACCTCGGCGATCTCCTCGGCACCGACCAAGGTGCGCAGAAGCTGCGGGCGCGCGGCCGTGCCGCCCGCCTTGCCGGCTTCCTTCGCCTGCGCTTCCTTGAGACGCTTCTCCAGCTCGGGCAGCTTGCCGTACTGCAGCTCGGCGACCTTGTTGAAGTCGCCCTTGCGCTTCAGGTCCTCGATCTGCTGGCGCGTGCGGTCGATCTCTTCCTTGACGTGGGCGGAGCCCTGGGCCTGCGCCTTCTCGGCGGTCCAGATTTCCTCCAGGTCGTTGTACTCGCGCTGGAGCTTCAGCAGCTCTTCCTCGATCAGGTCGAAGCGCTTGTGCGAGGCCTCGTCCTTCTCGCGACGCACAGCCTCGCGCTCGATCTTCAGCTGGATCATGCGGCGGTCGAGCCGGTCCATGACCTCGGGCTTGGAATCGATCTCGATCTTGATCTTGGCCGCGGCCTCGTCGATCAGGTCGATGGCCTTGTCGGGCAGGAAGCGGTCGGTGATGTAGCGATGACTCAGCTCGGCCGCGGCGATGATCGCCGGATCGGTGATCTCGACGCCGTGGTGCACCTCGTACTTCTCCTGCAGGCCGCGCAGGATCGCGATCGTGGCCTCGACGCTGGGCTCGTCCACCAGCACCTTCTGGAAGCGCCGCTCCAGCGCCGCGTCCTTCTCCACGTACTTGCGGTATTCGTCCAAGGTGGTCGCGCCGATGCAGTGCAGCTCGCCGCGCGCCAGCGCCGGCTTGAGCATATTGCCCGCGTCGATCGCGCCCTCGGCCTTGCCGGCGCCGACCATCGTGTGGATCTCATCGATGAAGATGATCGTCTGGCCTTCGTCCTTGGCGACCTCCTTCAGCACGCCCTTCAAGCGCTCCTCGAACTCGCCGCGGAACTTCGCGCCGGCCAGCAGCAACGCCATGTCCAGCACCAGCACGCGCTTGTTCTTCAGCGAATCGGGCACCTCGCCGTTGACGATGCGCTGCGCCAGGCCTTCGACGATGGCCGTCTTGCCGACGCCGGGCTCGCCGATCAGCACCGGGTTGTTCTTGGTACGGCGCTGCAGCACCTGGATGGTCCGGCGGATCTCGTCGTCGCGGCCGATCACCGGGTCGAGCTTGCCGCTCCTGGCGCGTTCGGTCAGGTCGAGCGTGTACTTCTTCAGCGCCTCGCGCTGGCCTTCGGATTCGGCGGAATCCACCTTTTCGCCGCCGCGTATCGCTTCGATCGCGCCTTCCAGCGCCTTGCGGGTCAGGCCGTGGCCGCGCGCGACGCCGGCCAGGTCGGTCTTCGCGTCGGACAGCGCGAGCAGGAACATCTCGCTGGCAATGAACTGGTCGCCACGCTTGCCGGCTTCCTTCTCGGCCGCCTGCAGCAGGCTCATCAGGTCGCGGCCGGCGCTGACCTGCTGGCCCTCGCCCTGCACGCTGGGCAGGCCCGCGACGATGGTCTCGGCCGCCGTTTTCAGTGCCGGCACCTTGACGCCGGCACGCTCCAGCAGCGCCTTCGGCCCGTCCTCCTGGACAAGCATGGCCGCCAGCACGTGGGCGGGTTCGATATATGGGTTGTCGCGGGCGATCGCGAGGCTCTGGGCCTCGGCGAGGGCTTCCTGAAGGCGGGTGGTGAACTTGTCGGGGCGCATAGGGGGCTAACTCCTTGATTCCACGTCAGTTTGGCCCAGGCCCGCGGATTTCAAGGGTCGTGGCCTTCGTCCATCAGGCCGGCGATGTGGAAACAGGCCAGCATCGTCAGCGCCCCGAGGATCGCCAGCGTCGCGGCAAGGCGCGTGCCCTGCCACAGCGAGCCGAACCACTCGTTGAACTCCACCGCCCAGACCGCCGCCTTGCCGCCGACGTGTTCGATCTGTCGCTGGCGCGCCTCGTCCGCCTGCTCGCTGGCGAAAACCTGCCCGCCGATGATCTCGTAGCCGTGCGTGAGTCGCCGATCCGGCCCGCTCACCGCATGCCACCAGGCCAGCGCCGCAGCCAGCAAGCCGATCACCAGGGCCAGCACGCCGGCGCGGCGCAGCGTCCTTGCGTTCATTCGCACGCTCATTCGCCGAGCATCGCCCGCATCAGCGCCAGGCCCAGCGCCGCCGCCGCCAGCGAGCCCAGCACGTGCACGCCGGTGTGCGCCAGGGCCAGGCCGAACTGGCCCCGCTGCAGCAGCGACAAGGACTCGCCGGAGAACGAGGAAAAAGTCGTCAGCCCGCCGAGAAAACCGGTCACCAGCAGCAGCTTTAGCAGTTCATTGGGCTGGCGACCGAACCATTCGAGCGCCATGCCGATCATCAGGCCGCCGACGACATTGACCAGCAGGGTGCCGAGCGGGAAGCCCTGCCAGCGCGTGTTGAGCCACAGCCCCGCGCCCCAGCGCGCCAGTGCGCCGGCGCTGGCGCCGACCGCCACCGCCACCACCTGCAAAACGATCATGGCGCGTTTCCCTGTACCGCGATGCCCCAGCGCGCCAGCGCCGCGTCGTCGGCCACGCGGGCATCCACCCAGTGCGCGCCCTCGGGCGTGTGTTCCTTCTTCCAGAACGGCGCCTGCGTCTTCAGGTAGTCCATCAGAAATTCGCAGGCCTGGAAGGCCTGGCCGCGGTGGCTGGAGGCGACCAGCACCAGCACGATCTGCTCGAGCGCCCCGAGCCGGCCGATCCGGTGGACCACCCGCGCGGCGCGGATGTCGAAGCGCTGGAATGCCGCGTCGATCATGGCCTCGATCGCCGCCTCGGTCATGCCGGGGTAGTGCTCCAGTTCCATCGCGCTGACGGCCTGGCCGTGGCTCGCGTCACGCACGGTGCCGACGAAGCTCACGATCGCGCCGATGCCGCCATCGCCGGCACGCAGCTCGGCGGTCTCGGCGACGAGGTCGAAATCTTGCGTCTGGATGCTGACGCGGGGCGTTTTCTGCATGGTCGGGATTGTGGCATCGCGTCCCCAAGGTTCAGTATCAAGCCGGCGAGCCCAGCGGCATTCTTCACTTTGCGGTCCAAGCATTCCTTAAGCCGGGTGTTGGATACTCGCCCCACTTCGGTCGCTACCGGCGGCCGCATGCTCATGACGAATCTAGGAGTTGAGACATGGGATTGATGGACTTCATCAAGAAACAGTTCATTGACATCATTCAATGGACCGAAGACGGCGACGGCACCCTCGCCTGGCGCTTTCCCATGGCCGACATGGAAATCCAGAACGGCGCCTCGCTGACGGTGCGCGAGTCGCAGGTCGCGCTGTTCGTCAACGAAGGCCAGATCGCCGACGTCTTCGGCCCCGGCATCCACCGGCTCACGACGCAGACGCTGCCGGTCCTCACCTACCTGAAGAACTGGGACAAGCTGTTCGAATCCCCGTTCAAGAGCGACGTCTACTTCCTCAGCACCCGCCAGCAGGTCGACCAGCGCTGGGGCACGACCCAGCCGGTGACGATCCGCGACAAGGATTTCGGCGCCGTGCGCCTGCGCGGCTTCGGCAACTTCAGCTACCGCATCGGCGACCCCAAGACCTTCCACAAGGAAGTCTCCGGTACCCGCGAGCGCTACACCACGCAGGACCTCGACGGCCAGTTGCGCGGCCTGATGCTGCAGCACATCAGCGATGCGGTCGCGGGGTCGGGTCTTGCCTTCCTGGACCTGGCCGCCAACCAGGTCGAGTTCGCCGCTCAGCTGCAGGCCGCCACGGCTCCCTCGTTCGAGAAGCTGGGCCTGAAGCTGGAGGCGGTGACGCTGCAGAACGTCTCGCTGCCGGAGGAGTTGCAGAAGATCCTCGACCAGCGCATCGGCATGGGCATGATCGGCCAGAACATGGGCCAGTTCATGCAGTACCAGACCGCGCAGTCGATCCCGCAGCTGGCCCAGGGCGTGGGCCAGGGTGGCGGCATCGCGGGCGACGCGATGGGCCTGGGCGCCGGCGTGGCACTGGGCCAGGTGCTGGCGCAGCAGCTCGGCCAGGGCATCGGCAACACCGCCGCCCAGCCGCCGGCGGCTGCCGTTGCCGCAGCGCCTGCCGAGACATCGGATTCCATCATGGCCCTGTTGGAGCGCCTGGGCGACCTGAAGGCCAAGGGCATCCTGACCGACGAGGAATTCGCCGCCAAGAAGACCGAGCTGCTCAAGAAGCTCGCCTGAAGGATGGTGCCCCTCGTCCAGCGAGTACGCTGGCCGGCCCCCCGAGGGGGCGGCGATTGCCCGGGCATCGAGCCCGGACAACATCGCCAAGCGGGCCGGCTTGGGGCGGCCCGGCGCCCGGCCCGATTGAGCGACCGTCTTGGCGATTGAGCAACCACAGCGCCGCTGGCAGGCGCTGTGCCCCAACTGCGGTGCGCCGGTCGAGTTCGCCTCGGCCGCGTCGGCGAGCGCCATCTGCAGCTTCTGCCGCAGCACGCTGGTGCGTGATGGCGACGCGCTGCGCCGCATCGGCACCAGCGCCGAGCTGATCGAGGACTACTCGCCGCTGCAGCTCGGTGCCGCCGGGCGCTTCGCAGGCGAGCGCTTCACCATCGTCGGCCGGCAGCAATGGCGCTATGCCGACGGCGGCTGGAACGAATGGCACGCGCTGTTTGAAGGTGAAGGCCGAAGCGCCTGGCTGTCCGAAGACAACGGCAGCTTCGTGATGGCCTTCGAGGCGCCGCTGGACGAGACCGCGCCGGCCGCCGACACGCTGCGCCTGGGCAACCGGCTCGTGTTGGCCGGGCGCGACTGGAGCATCGCCGCGCTGACCCGGGCCACGCCCGCGGCGGCCGAGGGCGAGCTGCCGCGGCCGCCGGCGCTGGGCAAAGAGATCCTCGTGGCCGAGCTGCGCAACGCGCAGGACGAAGTCGCCTCGCTGGAGTACGCGCAGCAGGCGCCCTCCTTGTCGATCGGCCGCGCGGTTCGGCTCGCCGACCTGAGCTTGACCGGCCTGCGGGACAACGAGGGCGCCCGCACGAAGGCCGTCGGATCACGTTCGCTGAGTTGCCCGAACTGCGGCGCCGCGCTGGAACCCCGGCTCGGCACGAGCTTGAGCATCGCCTGCCCGCAGTGCCACGCGGTCGTCGACCTCACGCAAGGCGCCGCCGGCGAGCTGAACCACTTCGTGCAAGCCCACGGCGGCGAGCCGCAGATCGCGCTGGGCAGCACCGGCACGCTGGCCTGGGCGGTCGGCGCGCCGCTGCCCTGGCAGGTCGTCGGCTATCAGGAGCGTTGCGACCTGCCCGACCCCGGCGACGACGAAGAGACGACCTTCTGGCGCGAGTACCTGCTGTTCAACCGCAACGAGGGCTTCGTCTTCCTCGTCGATGCGGAAGACGGCTGGAGCCTCGTGCGCCCCTTGACCGGCGCGCCGCGCGCCATCGGCAACGACGTCGACTGGCAGGGCAGGCGCTATCGCCGCAAGTACGCCTATGCCGCCAAGACGACCTATGTGCTGGGCGAGTTCTATTGGCGCGTGCAGCGCGACGAGCGGGCCGCCGTCGTCGACTACGAGTCGCCGGCCACCGGCGGCGCACCCAAGGCCCTGCTGAGCCGCGAGCAGACCGGCGAGCGGAACGGCGAGGAAGTGGCGTGGAGCCAGGGCTTCGCGCTCGATGCGGCGCAGGTGGCGGCGGCCTTCAAGCTCGCGCCCGAGCGGGTCGCCGCGCTGCGGCGCGACGCAGCGCCGAACCTGGGCTCGGGCTCCGCGGCCGTGCGTTGGGTCATCATCGCGGTCGTGCTGGTCGTGCTGCTGATGCTGATGCTGCGCTCCTGCAGCCGCGACAGCTGCCAGCGCTATGCCGACAGCTACGGCGCCGCCAGCGCCGAATACCAGCAGTGCCGCCGCAGCAGCGGGGGCTCAGGCTACATTGGCGGCGTGGGCAGCGCGGGCGGCTCCTACGGCGGCTACAGCAGCGGTGGCGGCGGCCACAAGTAAGGCGTCAGTTAACCATCCAAGCAGGAGACCTCACCATGAACGGCATCGAATGGCTGAAGCCCGCGATCGTCGCCGGCTCGATCCTCTACGCACTGATCGGCGTGGTCATCTTCTGGATCTGCTTCGTCATCATCGACTGGATCACGCCCTACAAGCTCTGGGAGGAGATCGTCGAGAAGAAGAACCTGGCGCTGTCCATCGTCGTCGCCGCGATGTGCCTGTCGATCGGCCTGATCGTGTCAGCCGCGATCCACGGCTGAAGCGCGGGCCCGGCGCCGCAGGCGCATGGCACCGGTGGCAGTGAGTTAACCTGACGCGATGCCTCCGGATCCGCTGCCCGACAACGCCGAATTTCCTTTGACCGACGGACGATCCCGTCCCTCCCCCGCCGAGGTCCTGCTGCTCGCCAGCGTCTTCGTCGTCGCCGCCTGCGGACTGGTCTACGAACTGGCCGCCGGCGCGCTCGCCAGCTACCTGCTCGGCGACTCGGTGCTGCAGTTCTCCACCATCATCGGCACCTACCTGTTCGCAATGGGCCTGGGCTCCTGGTTGTCCCGCTACGTCGAGCAGCAGCTCGTCGCGCAGTTCCTGAAGATCGAGCTGATGGTGGGCCTGGTTGGCGGGCTGATGCCGGCCGCGCTGTTCGCCGCACACAGCCTCCTGCCACCGGGCCAGGTGGCGCCGTTCCGCATCCTGCTGTATGCGCTGGTGCTGCTGGTGGGCGCGCTGGTGGGCCTGGAGATTCCGCTGGTGATGCGGATCCTTAAAAAACAGTTCAGCCGCCGCTACGCGCTCAAGGACCTGGTCTCGCAGGTGCTGACCTTCGACTACCTCGGCGCCCTGGTCGTCGCGCTGGCCTTCCCGCTCTTGCTGGTGCCGCATCTGGGCCTCGTGCGCACGGGCCTGTTCTTCGGGCTGCTGAACGCGCTGGTGGCCGTATGGGCGCTCGTGATGTTCCGCGCTCAGTTGCCCGGCTGGCGTTCCCACGCCGGCGCCTGCGCGCTGGTGCTGGCCGCACTGGCCGCGGCGATGGCGGGTGCCGACCAACTGACGACCTGGGCCGAGGACCGCTTCTACGGCGAGCACATCATCGTGCGCGAGAGCAGCGACTACCAGCGCGTCGTCGTCAGCTCGGGCCAGGCGGGCACCCGGCTGTTCCTGAACGGCAACCTGCAGTTCGATTCCAAAGACGAGTACCGTTACCACGAGGCGCTGGTGCACCCGGCGATGGCCGCGCAAGGCGCGCCGAAGCGGGTGCTGGTGCTCGGCGGCGGCGACGGCATGGCGGTGCGCGAGATCCTGCGCTATCCCTCGGTGCAGGCGGTGACGCTGGTGGAGCTCGATCCGCACATGACGCAGCTCTTCTCGACGATGCCGCTGCTGCGCCAGCTGAATCACGACTCGCTGCTGAGCCCCAAGCTCACGATCGTCAACGCCGACGCCTTCGGCTGGCTGGAGCAGCACCCGGCCGAGATGTTCGACGTCATCGTCATCGACTTCCCCGACCCCAGCAATTTCGCGCTCGGCAAGCTCTACACGGCCAGCTTCTACGCGCTGGTGGACCAGCACCTGGCGGCCAGCGGCTACGCGGTGGTGCAGACGACCTCGCCACTGATTGCGCGGCGCAGCTTCTGGACCGTCGTGACGACGATCGAGGCGGTGGGCCTCACCGCCACGCCCTACCACGCGCACGTGCCGAGCTTCGGCGAATGGGGCTTCATCCTGGCCAGCCGCCGGCCCTGGCATCCGCCCGCCACGCTGCCGCCGGAGCTGCGCTTCCTCAGCGTCGCCAGCCTGCCCGCGCTGTTCGACTTCCCGCTGGACATGGCCCGCGTGCCGACCGAGGTGAACCGCCTCTCCAACCAGGCGCTGGTCTACGAATTCGAGGCCGAATGGGGCAAGGTGCATTGAGCCCGACGCTGAACCGGCGGAGTTTCCTGCTGGCAGGTAGCGCGGCCCTGGCCGGCTGCGAGCCGGCGCCCGCAGAAATCGGGGGCGGCTGGGTCGGCGCCAGCGCCGCGCGCGGCCACCGTCTGCGTAACGCATTACCTGCACGCAATGCCGGCCCGCTGCGGCGCACAAGCATCCTGATCGTCGGCGGCGGCATTGCCGGCCTGGCCTGCGCTCGCGCGCTGCAGCGTGCGGGCGTCGACGAGTTCGTGTTGCTGGAGCTGGAGGACCAGGCCGGCGGCAACAGCCGCGGCCACGCGATGGGAGGCATCGGTTGCCCGATCGGCGCGCACTACCTGCCGCTACCCGGCCCGGAAGCGCCGGAGGTCTACCAACTGCTGGAAGAGCTGGGCCTCGTGCGCCAGCAACTCGGCCGCGCCCTCTACGACGAACGCCACCTCTGCCACAGCCCGCAGGAGCGCCTGTTCTTCGAGGGCCAGTGGCTGGACGGCCTGCTGCCGCCGGCCCGCGACGCCGCCGCGCGCGAACAGTACCTGCGCTTCGCCCGCGCCATCGACGACGCGCAGCGCCAGCTCGGCTTCGCGATGCCCACCCACCACGCGGCCTGGACCCCGGCCCATGCCGCGCTGGACGCGCAGACCTTCGCCACCTGGCTCGACGCGCAGCGGCTCGACGACCCTCGGCTGCGCTGGTATCTCGACTACTGCTGCCGCGACGACTACGGTGCCGGCATCACCCAGGTCTCGGCCTGGGCCGGCCTGCACTACTTCGCCAGCCGCCACGGCTTCCACCCGCCCGGCGCCGAGACCGGCGAGCGCGAGGCCGTGCTGACCTGGCCCGAGGGCAACGGCTGGCTCGCCACGCGCCTCGCCGCGCCGCTGGCCGGGCGGATCCACACCGGCCGCACCGTGCTGCGCATCGAAGAAGGCCGCCATGAGGTCGAGCTGCAGGCCTGGAACGAGAAGACCCAGGCACCGGAACGCTGGATCGCGCAGCAGGTGGTGCTCGCCACGCCGCTGTTCATCGCCGACCGGCTGACCGGCGGTGCCCTGCCCGCGCTGCACGCCGCCGCCACACAGCTGAGCTACGCGCCCTGGCTGGTGACGAACCTGCAGCTCGCGGCGGCGCCGCTGCAGCGGCTCGGCGTCCCGCTGGCCTGGGACAACGTGGTCTACGGCAGCCCCGCGCTGGGCTATGTGGACGCCAGGCACCAGAGCCTGTCGCCGGACGCCGCCGGCCCGACGGTGCTCACCGCCTACTGGGCACTGCCGCGCGAGCGGCGCCCCGCCCTGCTGCAGAACGATTGGCGTACCTGGCTGCGAGCCGTGCTGGCCGACCTGGGCGCAATCCACCCGGACCTGCCCGGCCAGCTGCAGCGCGCCGACCTGGCGCGCTGGGGCCATGCGATGAGCATTCCCGTGCCAGGCCTGCGCTCGTCCGCCGCGCTGTCGGCATTGCAGTCACCGCAGGGCCGGCTGCATTTCGCGCATGCGGACCTGTCGGCCTACTCGGTGTTCGAGGAGGCCTACACGCACGGCACGCGGGTGGCCGCTCAGCTGGTCGCCAACGCCGCCGCAGCGAGATAGCGCGGGTCGCCGTAGTGGGCGAACTCCTCGCGACAGGCGTGGACCAGCTTGATCGTGTGCTCGTTGTCTGAAGCGATGGCGGCTGCGATCACCTCCGGCCAATCGCGCTGTGACGACCTCACATCGACGGGTCGGGGATGCGCCGCCAGGTAGGCCGCGGTGAAGGCGCCGACCAGCACTGGCTGCAGTTCCGACGCTGGCGGCAGCCAGGGCTGCAATTGCCGTACCGCATGCAGGCCGGTGACGAGGTGCAGCACGGTGAAGTCGCGGCTGTGCAGATAAGTCTCGACGGCCAGTCCGGCCAGCGCGCCCACCGGATCCACCTGCGGCGCGAGCGCGGCGCCGAGTGCGAGATAGCTGGGCGTCTGCGTCGCCAGGACCATGCGGCTTGTGATCATCCTGCCGGCCAGGTGTTCATCGGCTGCGCTCAGTCGAGCCGCCCATGCATCAAAATCAAGCAGGGCCTCCGGCCGATCAGGCGCATCCAGCACCCGGTGCCGCCATGACCAGTAGGCCAAGCTGCGCGCCAGCTCCGCGCGGCTGCCGGCGCGCAGCGCGTGGGCCGTGCGGATGAGGCCGTGGAAGGCCGCGGCAGAGACGCCCGGCTGCAGACGCGGCAGGGTGCGGCGCAGCACGGTGTCCGCGCCCTCCCGGTCGAGCTGGCGCCGGAACTCTGCGGCAAGGGCGGCGAAGGCCGGGTCGATATCGCCCTCGATGCGGGCCGCGTGGCCGTCGTAGAAGGCGTGCAGGCGTTCACCGCTGGCACCCAGCTTTTGCAGCGCGTCCAGCGCCATCGGCAGGTGGTTGCTGAAGCCGCCGCCGTACTCGGGCGGTAGGCAGGCCGGCGCGTCCAGCAAGTCGCGCAGTTGCTGGGCTGTGGCGCGCGTCCGGACAGGAACTTCGACAGGTGTGGCGATCATGGTCTCTCCTCTTCCGTGAATCTGGCGCGCATCGTGCAAGTTAAAGTTAACTTCATGTCAAGCGGATCGGGAGAGAGGGATGGGAAGCACAAGCAGCGAATGGATACCGATCGGTGAACTGGCAAAGCGCAGCGGCCTCGCCGCCAGCGCGCTGCGCTTCTACGAAGAGGCCGGCCTGCTGGAGAGCCAGCGCAGCGGCTCCGGCCGGCGCCACTATCCGCGCCACGTGCTGCGGCGCGTGGCCTTCATCCGCGCGGCGCAGGCGGTGGGCCTGACGCTGGAGGACATCCGCGCCGCCCTGGTCTCGCTGCCGGACGGCCGCACGCCCAACGCCGCGGACTGGCAGCGCCTGTCACGCGGCTGGCGACCGTTACTGGACGAGCGCATCGCAGCGCTCACGGGGCTGCGCGACCGGCTCAGTTCCTGCATCGGCTGCGGCTGCCTGTCGTTGACCAAATGCGCGCTGTACAACCCGGCCGACCAGGCGGCGGCGAAGGGCGCGGGGCCGCGCTACCTGCTGGGCGACAAGCCTTCGGTTGCGGACGATTGAAGCAGGCCGCGCTCCAGCCGCCGCGTCGCCACATTCTTCGGCGAGAAGGCGGCGCTCATCCGCGCCATCAGAACATCCGCCTTGGCTGCGTTGTCCTGGCCGAGGTTGCAGACATGGACGTCCAGCGTCACCACGCCCAACTCGGGCCAGGTGTGGACGGCCAGGTGCGATTCGGCCAGCAGCACGACGCCGGTGACGCCGCTCTGCTCGATACCGGGTGCAGGCGTGAAGCGATGGAACAGCTCGGCGACCGCACCGAGCCCGGCTTCGCGGACCGCAGCGATACACAGCGTGCGCAGCGCCTCAGGATCACGCATCAGTGGCAGCGCCGGGTCGACGCCGCCGAGATCCGCCGTCAGCAGCAGTCCCTGCAACTCAGCCGCCAGTGACGGGCGGGAAAAAAGCGACCTCGGCACCGTCGGCGACCAAGGCATCCTCACCGCTGAGCTGACGGTCGAGCGCGCAGCGCACCGCACGCCCGCGATGCAGCGCACCGGCATGCGGCTCGCCACGGGCCAGCAGTTCGTCGCGTAGCGCGCCGACGGTAAGGCCAGGCCGCCAGTCGAACGCTTCCTGCTCACCGAGCCGCTCGCGCAGCGAGGCGAAATAGCGGACGGTGATGCTCATGACAGCAACTCGCTGAACGGAATGAAGTCGACCGCGTCACCCACGGCAACCGGCTGGCCGGCCGGCAGATCGACCAGGCCATCGCCCCAGACGGCCGAGGTCAGCACGCCGGAGCTCTGATTGGGGAAAAGTTCCAGCCCGCCGCCCTCGCCCAGCCGCGCGCGCAGGAACTCGCGTCGCCGGTCGGGTTTGGGCCAGGCGAAATCGGCACGCAACCGGTAGCGCTTCGGCGTCAGAGCGGCAGCGCCCTGCAGGCGCAGAATCACCGGGCGCACCAGCATCAGGAAGGTGACGAAGCTGGACACCGGGTTGCCAGGCAGTCCGATGAAGAAGGCATCCTTGACCATGCCGAACGCCAGCGGCTTTCCGGGCTTGAGCGCGATCTGCCAGAGGTCCAGCCGGCCCTCCGCCTGCACGGCAGGACGCAGGTGATCTTCCTCGCCGACCGAGACGCCGCCGCTGGTGATGATCAGGTCGGCCTTGTTCAAACCTTCGGCGGCCTCGCGCAGCGCGGCGCGTGTGGCGTCGAGTCGGTCGGGCACGATGCCCAGGTCCACCACCTCGCAGCCCAGCGCCTGCAGCAGGCCGCGCAAGGTGAAGCGGTTCGAGTTGTAGACCGCGCCGGGCTTCAGCGGCTCGCCGGGCATCACCAGCTCATCGCCGGTCGAGAACAGCGCCACGCGCGGGCGCACCGCCACCTGCAGCGCCGCTGCACCGACCGAGGCTGCCAGGCCCAGCGAGGCGGCGTTCAGACGCGCGCCGGCGGCCAGCACCGTCGAGCCCTGCTGCACGTCCTCGCCGCGGCGGCGGATGTGCTGGCCGACCGGCACCGCGACATTGACACGCACGCTGCCGCCGTCGACGGCCTCGCACTGCTCCTGCATCACGACCGCATCGGCACCCTGCGGGATCTGCGCGCCGGTGAAGATGCGCGCGGCCGTGCCCGGCTGCAGCACCGCGCCGACGACGCCGGCCGGCACGCGCTGCGAGACCGGCAGCACGGTGCCCGGTGCCGGCACGTCGGCGGCGCGCAGCGCGTAGCCGTCCATCGCGGTGTTGTCGGCGGGCGGCACGTCGAGCTGCGAAACGACGTCGGCGGCCAGCACACGGCCCAACGCATCGAAGGTCGAGACGCTCTCGCTGCGGCCGAGCGGCGAGACGGCGGCCAGCAGGCTCGCCAGCGCCTCGTCGAGGCTCTGCAGCGGCGGGCGCTTGGGTTCAGACATGGGCGTCGATGAAAGCCTTGACCGCCTGCACATCGACCGGCAGCACCGTCACCCGCTTGGGCAGCGACTCGATGTCCTGCAGGCCGGCGGGCCGCGGCGGCTCGATGCCCAGTGCTTCGACGATCGTCGCGGCGAACTTGGCGGGCAGCGCGGTCTCCAGCACGATCATGGGAACGGCAGGATCGCGCCGCTGCTGGGCTACCTTCAGGCCGTCGGCAGTGTGCGTGTCGATGAGCTGGCCGTAGCGCTGGTAGCACGAGCGGATGGTCGCGAGGCGATCCGCGTGCGTGCTGGAGCCGGACTGGAAACCGAAGCGCTGGATGCGCTCGAACTCCTCATCGCTCAGCTTGAATTCGCTGCTGCCGAACAGCGCCTTGACCCGCGCGCCATCGCGGCCCAGCAGGTCGAACACGAAGCGCTCGAAGTTGCTGGCCTTGGAGATGTCCATCGAGGGGCTGGAAGTCTCATAGGTGTCGGCCGCGCCACGCACGCGGTAGGCGCCGCTGCGGAAGAACTCGTCGAGCACGTCGTTCTCGTTCGTCGCGACGACGAGCCGGGCGATCGGCAGGCCCATCATCCGCGCCACATGCCCGGCGCAGACGTTGCCGAAGTTGCCGGACGGCACGGTGAAGCTCACCTGCTCGTCGTTTGTCTTCGTCGCCTGCAGGTAGCCGGCGAAGTAGTAGACGACCTGGGCCAGCAGCCGTGCCCAGTTGATCGAGTTGACGGTGCCGATCTTGTGCCGGCGCTTGAAGTCCAGATCGTTCGAGACGGCCTTGACGATGTCCTGGCAGTCGTCGAACACGCCGGTGACGGCGATGTTGTGGATGTTCGCGTCCTGCAGGCTGAACATCTGCGCCTGCTGGAAGGGGCTCATCCGGCCGTGCGGGCTCAGCATGAATACGTTCACGCCGGCCTTGCCGCGCATCGCGTACTCGGCCGCGCTGCCCGTATCACCGGAGGTGGCGCCGAGGATGTTCAGCGTCTCGCCGCGGCGCTTCAGCTCGTACTCGAACAGGCCGCCGAGCAGTTGCATCGCCATGTCCTTGAAGGCCAGGGTCGGGCCGTTGGACAGGGCTTCCAGCGCGAGGCCCGGTTCCAGCGGCTTCAGCGGCGTGATCGCGGGCGTGCCGAACACCTCCTGCGTGTAGGTGCGGCGCACGAGCGCGCGCAGGTCGTCGGCCGGGATGTCGTCGATGTAGAGGCTGAGGATCTCGAAGGCGAGGTCGGCGTAGGACAGGCCGCGCCACTTCGTCAGCGTGGCGTCGTCGACCTGCGGGTAGCTGACGGGCAGGTACAGGCCGCCGTCCGGCGCCAGCCCTTCGAGCAGGATCTCGCAGAAGCGGCGCTCAGTGGCATCGCCGCGGGTACTGATGTAGCGCATGTCGTCAGGCCAACTCTTCCTTGCGGATCCGCACGATCGGCGCCAGCACCGTGTCCAGCGCCTGCATCTGCGCCAGCGCCGTGTTCATGCGACCTTCGGTCGTTTCGTGGGTCAGGATCACCAGGTCGGTCTGGCTCTCGCCCTCGGCGGCCTCGCGCTGCAGCATCGCGTCGATCGAGATGTCGTTCTCGGCCAGCAGCGTCGTCACCTTGGACAACACGCCGGCGCGGTCGACGACGCGCAGGCGCAGGTAGAAGGAGGTGTGCACGTCCGCCATCGGCAGGATCGGCGTGCTGCTGATCGCATCGGGCTGGAAGGCCAGGTGCGGCACGCGGTGGTCCGGGTCGGCCGTGGCCAGGCGGGTGATGTCGACCAGGTCGGCGATCACGGCCGAGGCGGTCGGCTCGGCGCCGGCGCCCTTGCCGTAGTACAGCGTCGTGCCGACGGCATCGCCCTGCACGACGACGGCGTTCATCGCGCCCTCGACGTTGGCGATCAGCCGGGTCGTGGGGATCAGCGTGGGGTGCACGCGCAGCTCGATGCCCTTCTCACGTCGGCGCGTGATGCCCAGCAGCTTGATGCGGTAGCCGAGCTGCTCGGCGTACTTGATGTCCGTGGCCTGCAGCTGCGTGATGCCTTCGACGTGGGCCTTGTCGAACTGCACCGGGATGCCGAAGGCCAGCGCACTCATCAGCGTGGCCTTGTGGGCAGCGTCCACGCCCTCGATGTCGAAGGTCGGGTCGGCCTCGGCATAGCCCAGGCGCTGGGCTTCCTTCAGCACGGTGCCGAAATCCAGGCCCTTGCTGCGCATCTCGGACAGGATGAAGTTGGTCGTGCCGTTGATGATGCCGGCCACCCATTCGATGCGGTTGGCCGCCAGGCCTTCGCGCAGCGCCTTGATGATCGGGATGCCGCCGGCCACGGCCGCCTCGAAGGCGACGACGACGCCCTTCTCGCGCGCGGCGGCGAAGATCTCGGTGCCGTGCACGGCCAGCAGGGCCTTGTTGGCCGTGACCACGTGCTTGCCGGCGGCGATCGCCTCCAGCACCAGCGTCCTGGCGATACCGTAGCCGCCGATCAGCTCGACGACGATGTCGATCTCGGGGTTCGCGATCACCTGGCGGGCATCGGAGACGACGGGCACGCCGTCGCCGACGATGCTCCGCGCACGCTCGGTGTTCAGGTCGGCGACCATCGCGATCTCGATACCGCGGCCGGCGCGGCCCTTGATTTCTTCCTGGTTCCGGCGCAGCACTTCGAAGGTGCCGCCGCCGACGGTGCCGATGCCCAGCAGGCCGACTTTGATCGCGTTCATGGGAATTCTCTTGGGTTCAGTGGAGGGTCAACGGCTGTGGCGCTTGCGGTAGTGCGACAGGAAGCGTTCGATGCGGCCGATCGCCTCGGTGAGGTCGTCGGAGTTGGGCAGGAACACGAGCCGGAAGTGATCGGGGGCCTTCCAGTTGAAGCCCGTCCCCTGGACGATCAGCACCTTTTCCTCGGCCAGCAGCTCGTAAGCGAACTGCTGGTCGTCCTCGATCGGGTAGATCTTCGGGTCCAGGCGGGGGAACATGTAGAGCGCCGCTTTCGGCTTGACGACGCTGACGCCGGGGATCTGCGTCAGCAGCTCATAGGCGAGGTCGCGCTGGCGGCACAGGCGGCCGGTCGGCGCGACCAGGTCCTTGATGCTCTGGTAGCCGCCCAGCGCGGTCTGGATCGCCAGTTGGCCCGGCGTGTTCGAACACAGGCGCAGCGAGGCCAGCATGTTCAGGCCCTCGATGTAGTCCCGGGCGTGGCGCTTCTCGCCGGAGACGATCATCCAGCCGGCGCGGTAGCCGCAGGAGCGATAGTTCTTCGACAGGCCGTTGAAGGTGATGAACAGCACGTCGTCTGCCAGCGAGGCCATGCTGGTGTGGACATTGCCGTCGTACAGCGTCTTGTCGTAGATCTCGTCGGCGAACACGATCAGCTGGTGCTGGCGCGCCAGCTCGACGATCTCCAGCAGCAGCGGTGTCGGATACAGCGCGCCGGTCGGGTTGTTCGGGTTGCAGACCATGATGCCGCGGGTGCGCGGCGTGATCTTGGCGCGGATGTCCTCGATGTCGGGGAGCCAGCCCGTCTGCTCGTCGCAGATGTAGTGCACCGGGCGGCCGCCCGACAGGCCCACGACGGCGGTGTACAGCGGGAAGTCCGGCGCCGGGATCAGGATCTCGTCGCCGTCGTTGACCAGCGCGTTGATCGCCATCTGGATCAGCTCGGACGCGCCGTTGCCGAGGTAGACGTCGTCGACGCTGACGCCCTTGATGCCCTTTTCCTGGCAGTAGTGGACGACCGCCTTACGCGGGGCGAACAGGCCCTTGGAATCGGTATAGCCGGCCGCACTTGGAAGATTGCGGATCATGTCCTGCACAATCTCGTCCGGCGGCTCCAGGCCGAACACGGCGACGTTGCCGATGTTCAGCTTGATGATCTTCTGGCCCTCTTCTTCCATCGCTCGCGCCTTGTCGAGCACGGGTCCACGGATGTCGTAGGAGACATTGGCCAGCTTGCTGGACTTGGCGATCGGCTTCAAGAAACGGCTCCTGGCAGGAAAACAATCGGGCCTGGAATTTAAACACAGGGTTTGGCGGCGATTTCCACGGCGGCGCGAAGCCTGTCTTCTCAAAAGATCAAGATGAAGTTTCAACTCGATGAGCCGCAGGGCGGCAACAGCATTTCCCGGCACGACGGGCAAACCGTCTGGGTCAACGGCGAAGCGCATGGCGAAAGCCTGCTGGTGCCCTGGCGCGGCGAAGTCCAGTCATGGCCGGTGAAGCGCTTCGACGAACTCGGCGAGCAGCATTTCCAGCAGATCCTGGCCTTGAAGCCGGAACTGGTGATCTTCGGCAGCGGCACGCGGATCCGCTTCGCGCGCCCGGCGCTGTATCGCAGCCTGATCGAGGCGCGCATCGGCATGGAGACGATGGACCTGGCCGCGGCCTGCCGTACCTACAACGTACTGGCCAGCGAAGGCCGCGCCGTGCTTGCCGCTTTGTTGCTGGAATGTGAATGAAGCATGGGGCCCCGGGGCTATCCACCTTTGCTACGAGGCGTATGACCGCCGTTCAACGTATAATTGCAGGCTATTGCTTACCGGGGTACCCCGGTCACAACATATCGAACGACACATGACGCCAGCGCTCAACAAACCCCTCCCGGAAATTGAAGCCCTCGCAACCAGCGGCGTGAAGTTCACGCCCAATACTTACCTCGGCCGCGCCGTGGTCCTGTATTTTTACCCCAAGGACAACACGCCAGGCTGCACTACCGAGGCAATGCAGTTTCGCGATCACCACAAGGAATTCGTCAAGGCCGGCGCTGTCGTCCTTGGCGTTTCGCGCGACAACATGGCTTCGCACGACAAGTTCAAGCAAAACTTGGAACTGCCGTTCGACCTGATCGCCGACACCGAAGAAAAGCTCTGCCACATGTTCGGTGTCGTCAAGAACAAGATCATGTACGGCAAGAAGGTCAAGGGCATCGAGCGCTCGACCTTCCTGATCGACGCGAGCGGCGTGCTGCGCGAGGAATGGCGCGGCATCAAGGTTGCCGGCCACGTCGACGACGTGCTGAAGGCGGTCAAGGGTCTGCAGAAGGCCACGGCCTGATTCAAAGAAGCGGCTTCTGCCGTGTGCATAATGGGCTTATGCCCGAACCCGTAGAAGTTCGTTATTTCGTCCGCAGCAGCCCAGCATTCCGAAGCCGCACAGGTGACTGTGCGGCTTTTTGCTGTCCGGCGGGCGGGGTTCGCGAACCGGGAGTCGGGTGCCAGTTTTTCGACCGCCCACGCCACACATGCCACTGCCCAAAGCCCCGACCAAGCGCGCAAGCCGCCTCGAAGCCTCCGCATTTGAAACCACGCTGGCACTGAGCAAGCCGGCAGCCGTCCGCAAGGCGCACGCCGCCGCAGCCGAGCCGCCCCCGGTGCTCGCTGCTGCGGTTGAGCCGGTACAACACCCGGCGCCCGTGCTGAAGCTGGCGCCCAAGACCGTGCCCGCCCTGTTCACGCCCGCGGCGGCAAAACCGGAAGCCCCGGCACCGGCCGCCCCCTCGCCCACGCTGGTGGCCAAGCCTGCCGCCAAGACAAAGACACCCCGCAAGAACGGCAGCGCTGCCAGCAAGCTCTTCGTGCTCGACACCAATGTGCTGATGCACGACCCGACGAGCCTGTTCCGCTTCGAAGAGCACGACATCTACCTGCCGATGATCACGCTCGAGGAGCTCGACGGCCACAAGAAGGGCATGACCGAGGTCTCGCGCAACGTCCGCCAGGTCAGCCGCGAACTGGATGCGCTCGCCGCGTCGCTGAAGGAGAGCACGGTCGAGGAGATGGCCAAGGGCCTGGCGCTGGACGGCACCGGCCACAGGGAGGCCGGCGGCAAGCTGTTCTTCCAGACCCAGTTGGTCGACGCGCCGCTGCCCGCCGGCCTGCCGCAGGGCAAGGCGGACAACCAGATCCTGGCCGTCGTCCAGGCGCTGAAGCTGAAGGAACCCTCGCGCGAAGTCGTGCTGGTGTCCAAGGACATCAACATGCGCATCAAGGCCCGCGCGCTGGGCCTGCCCGCCGAGGACTATCGCAACGACAAGACGCTGGAAGACAGCGACCTGCTCTACACCGGCGTCCAGGCCCTGCCCAGCGACTTCTGGGAGCGCCACGGCAAGACGATGGAGAGCTGGCAGCAGGGCGGCATCACCTACTACCGCATCAGCGGTCCGCTGGTGCCCTCGCTGTTGATCAACGAGATGGTCTACCTGGAGGCGCCCGGCGCCACGCCGCTGTACGCCAAGGTGCTTGAGATCACCGGCAAGACCGCGGTGCTGCGCACGCTGAAGGACTACGGCAACCAGAAGCACTCGGTCTGGGGCGTCACGGCCCGCAACCGCGAGCAGAACTTCGCGCTCAACCTGCTGATGGATCCGGACTGCGATTTCGTCACGCTGACCGGCACGGCCGGCACCGGCAAGACGCTGATGACCCTGGCCGCGGGCCTCGCCCAGGTGATGGACGACCGCCGCTACTCCGAGATCATCGTCACCCGCGTGACCGTACCCGTCGGCGAGGACATCGGCTTCCTGCCCGGCACCGAGGAGGAGAAGATGAGCCCTTGGATGGGCGCACTGGACGACAACCTCGAGGTCCTCGCCCGCGGCGACAACTCGGCCGGCGACTGGGGTCGCGCCGCGACGAACGAGCTGGTGCGCAGCAAGATCAAGATCAAGAGCCTGAACTTCATGCGCGGCCGCACCTTCCTGAACAAGTACGTGATCATCGACGAGGCGCAGAACCTGACGCCCAAGCAGATGAAGACCCTGATCACCCGCGCTGGCCCCGGCACGAAGATCGTCTGCCTCGGCAACCTCGCCCAGATCGACACGCCCTACCTCACCGAAGGCAGCTCGGGCCTCACCTATGCGGTGGACAAGTTCAAGGGCTGGGCGCACAGCGGCCACATCACGCTGGCGCGCGGCGAGCGCTCGCGGCTGGCGGACTTCGCGTCCGACGTGCTCTAGGCAGGACTCGCGATCGCACAAAGAAAGGCGCCCTCGGGCGCCTTTCTTCTTTCAGTCCTGGATCGAATCGCCCGCCGCCCGCGCCTGTGGCCCGCTCTCGCCTTCCCGCGGTCGCAGCTGGAAGAAGATGAACGAGGCCAGCGCGGCCATGCCGCCGACGGCGAGGTAGGTGGCATGGAAGGCCGGCACCAGATCGACGCCCGGATTGGCCCGGTTCACCGGCGCGCCGGAGAACATCAGCAGGAACAGGCTCGAGCTCGCCACGCCCAGGCTCATCGACAGCTGCTGAACGACCGACAGCAGGCTGTTGCCGCTGCTGGCGGTCTTCGTATCGAGACTGCCCAGGGTCACCGTGTTCATCGCGGTGAACTGCAGGCTGTTGATCGTGCCGAACAAGCCCAGCTGCAGCGCCAGCCACAGGTGCGTCGTGCCACGCTCGATCAGCGAGAAGCTGGCGATCATCAGGCCCAGGATCAGCGTGTTGCCGACCAGCACGCGGCGGTAGCCCTGGCGCTGGATCAGCTGGGTCGCGAGCGTCTTCGTCAGCATCGCGCCGATCACCGTCGGCACCATCGACAGGCCCGCCTCGCTGGGCGAGAAGCCCAGGCCCAGCTGCAGAAACATCGGCGTCAGAAAGGGCGTCGCGCCGCTGCCCAGGCGCGCGAACACATTGCCGATGATGCCGATACGAAAGGTCGGGATCGAGAACAGCTCCGGGTCGAACAGCGGGCGCGGATGGCGCGTCGCATGCAGCCAGTAGGCCGCCATCGCGCAAAGGCCCGCCACCAGGCATATCACTGACAACGCGGTGCTGACCAGGTGCTCGCCCAGGCCCTGCAAGGCCAGCGAGCTGAGCATCAGCCCGAGGCTGAACAGCACGAAGCCGCCCCAGTCGAAGGCGCTGGGCGCCTCGCTGCGGAGCTGCGGCATGAAGCGCAGCGACGCCCAGACCCCCGCCACGCCCACCGGCAGGTTGATCAGGAAGATCCAGTGCCAGCTGACGAACTGCACCAGGAAGCCGCCCAAGGTCGGGCCGATCAGCGGGCCGACCAGGCCCGGAATCGCGATGAAGCTCATCACCGGCAGGAACTGCTCGCGCGGGAACACGCGCAGCACCACCAGGCGTCCGATCGGCGCCAGCAGCGCGCCGCCCACGCCCTGCACCACCCGCGCGATCACAAGCGCGCGCAGCGTGGGGCTCGCCGCACAGCCGAGCGAGCCGAGGCTGAACAGCGCGATCGCCCACAGGAACACCGTGCGCGTGCCGAAGCGGTCCGCCAGCCAGCCCGAGGCCGGAATCACCAGCGCCACCGTCAGCATGTAGGCGATCACCGCCGACTGCATCCGCAGCGGGTTCTCGCCCAGGTCGCGCGCCATGCCGGGCAGCGCGGTGTTCAGGATCGTCGTGTCCAGCGTCTGCATGAAGAACGCCAGCGCCACGACCCAGGGCAGGTAGCGGCGGAAGGAGGGGTCGGTTGTTGCCATCGGCCTCATTATCGGAGCGCCGATGCACCCCTCATTCGTGAAGTATTCGATCTCCGCGGCCCCTGGTCGACGCTCGACCCTACGATCGGAAACACTGCTTTGAGGGGGTCTGTGTTCCAATCCAAGGTTTCCCCTCAAATGAGGGCTTCCTGCGCACGCAGCCGTGGCGCATGGGAGATACCAGATGTAAAGCCGTCGGGGCTTACCCGCGGTCACCCCCTAGATTGCTTGACACCCCGAACAGCGCGCTTTTAACCTGCGCGCCGACCATGACGATCGACGCCCGCCGACCGCTGCATTCACCCGCCACACGCGATGCGCTCCTCCGGATCAAATCCGGTGCCGCCGCCGTGCTGCTGTGCGCGTGCGGCATGGTTCAGGCGCAGGGCGAGGTCGGCCCGCCGGCCGGCATGGTGACCGGGGCCTACGGGCAGAGCCTACAACTGCAGCAACAGCAGACGGTCCAGGTATCCATGCAGGCAGCCGCCACCGCGACGCCGCAGGCAAAACCTGGCCCCGTGGCGCCGGCGGACGCCGTCAGCCGCTTCCTGAAGGACCGGGGCATCCTGGCCCAGGCGCAGGGCGAGTCGGGCCTGTTGGACCATGTCCGCGATTCGGCTTCCGACCTCGTGCTGTCGGCGATGAATTTCCTCGGCGTGCGCTACACGCGCGGCGGCAACACCGCCTCCACCGGCTTCGACTGCAGCGGCTTCACGCGCCACATCTTCGAGATGAGTATCGGCCTCGTGCTGCCGCGCCGCGCCGACGAGCAGGCCAAGATGAACAGCCTGATGAACATCAAGCGCGACGAGCTGAAGCCCGGCGATCTGGTGTTCTTCAACACGATGCGTGCCACCTTCTCGCACGTGGGCATCTACGTCGGCGAAGGCAAGTTCGTGCACGCCCCGCGCACCGGTGCCGCCGTGCGCGTGGACGATATGCGCGAGGCCTATTGGGCCAAGCGCTTCACCGGCGCGCGCCGCGCGGCCGACGTCCACAGCAGCAGCGCCGCCACCGACACGACACTGCGCTGAGCCGGGCCCTCAACCGGGCCGCTGGAAGTCGTTCTCCACCCAGCGCAACGCGCTCGCCTCGCTGAGCCGGAAGTTCGGCGCCACCCGCACCTGCGCCAGAGTCACGCCCTCGCCATCGAGCGCGCTCAAGGTCGCATAGGGGTTGTCCTCGTCGGGCACGATGTCCAGCAGCACGTCGATGCGGCCCTGCTGCATGTCCAGGCGAACACGCTTGTGCAGTTGCTCATGCAGCTGCTGCTCGTGCCGGCGGATCACCTCGGAGGCCGTCTTCACCAGCGTGTTGAAAGCCGCCGTGTCCAGCGGCTTCGGGTTCTTCTTGTCCCGGCCCATGGTCCAGGGGCCGACCAGCGCCGGCTCGGCCTCGCCAGCCAGCAGCATCGCCACCGCCCAGCCGTCATCGTCCTCGTTCTTGATCACGCGGGCGGTCCAGCGTCCGTCGGACCACAAACGCGCTTCCTGGATGACCTCGGTTTGACTATCGTCTTGCATTGATTCCATCCGGCCGAAGGTACCACGATGAAGCTGCTCCCCCTGCGTCTCCAACCGGGCGACGACCTGCGCCCTGCCCTCGAACAGGCGATCCGGCAGGCTGGCTGCGATGCGGCCTTCGTCCTCAGCGGCATCGGCAGCCTGGGTCGCGCCGGCATCCGGCTGGCAGGCGCGGAGCAGACGCTGACTCTCGACGGTGAGTACGAGATCCTGACCCTGGCCGGTAGCATCGCCAGCAACGGCTCCCATCTGCACGTCAGCCTCTCCGACCGCGAGGGCCGCGTGCTCGGCGGCCACGCCGGCCCCGGCTGCATTGTGCGAACCACGGCCGAGGTGTTGATTGCGCTGCTGCCCGACTGGCAGCTCCGCCGGGAACCCGATGAGGCAACGGGTTATGCTGAATTGAAGATCACTCCGTCCTGAGTCTCCCGATGCATCGTCGCCATTTCCTCAGCGCCGCTTCGGCGCTTTCGACCGCCGCCGCAGCAGCCACACCCGATGCTCCCGCCTTCCCCTTCACCGGCCTGACCGCCGCCGACGCCAGCCGGCGGATGGCGGAAGGCAGCCTCAGCTCCCTCGCGCTGACGCAGGCCTACCTCGCCCGCATTGCCGCCGTGGACCGCGCGGGACCGAAACTCAACAGCATCATCGAGCTGAACCCCGATGCCGAGGCCATCGCCGCCGAGCGCGATGCCGAACGCGCCGCCGGCAAGCTGCGCGGCCCGCTGCACGGCCTGCCCGTGCTGATCAAGGACAACATCGCGACGCACGACCGCATGTCCAACACCGCCGGCTCCATCGCGCTGGCCGGCGTGCCTGTGCCCCGCGACGCAACGCTGGTGACGCGGCTGCGCCAGGCCGGTGCAGTGCTGCTGGGCAAGACCAACCTGTCCGAATGGGCCAACTTTCGCGGCAAGGCCTCCGTCAGCGGCTGGAGCAGCCGCGGTGGCCAGACGCTCAACCCCTACGCGCTGGACCGCTCGCCCAGCGGCTCATCGTCCGGCAGCGGCGCGGCGCTGGCCGCCGACCTGTCGCTGCTCGGCGTGGGCACGGAAACGGACGGTTCGGTCACCTCGCCCTGCTCGCTGCAGGCGCTGGTGGGCATGAAGCCGACGGTGGGCCTGGTCTCGCGCCACGGCATCATTCCGATCTCCCCCTCACAGGACACGGCCGGCCCGATGTGCCGCAGCGTGGCGGACGTGGCGCTGCTGCTGTGGGCGATGGCTGGCGTGGACCCGGCCGACCCGGTCACGCAAACGCAGCAGGGCCGTTTCGACCGCGACACGCTGCTGATGCTGCCAGCCGGCGCGCTGCAGGGCAAGCGGATCGGCGTGGCCACCAACCTCGTCGAAGGCCACGGCCGCGCGACCGTCGCGCTGTTCGACGCAGCGCTGTCCGCGCTGGAAGCGGCCGGTGCGACGCTGGTGCGCGAACCGCTGCCACAGCTTCCTGCGATCGGCGCCGGCGAGCTCGACGTGCTGGTCTACGAGATGGCCCCCGCGATGACCGACTACCTGCGTGATTTCGCGCCGCAAGGCCCGTTCAGGACGATCGCCGACCTCGTGGCCTTCAACGCGGCCCATCCCGAGACGCTGACACTGTTCGGCCAGGAGTGGTTCCAGGCCTCCGCCGAATCCGCCAAGGCCGGCGGACTGAAGGCACCCAGGTACCTGAAGTCGCTGGCCAGCGGCCAGCGTGCGGCTCGGGCACAGGGCATCGACGCCATGCTGAAGAAGCACAAGCTCGACGCCATCGTCGCGCCGACCTCCGGCCCCGCCTGGCTCATCGACACGATCAAGGGCGACCAGGACACCACGCCCGCCGCGACGCAGCCTGCCGCCGTAGCGGGCTATCCGCATGTCACCGTGCCCATGGGCCAGGTCAGTGGCCTGCCGGTCGGTCTGTCCTTCTTCGGCACGGCATGGTCCGATGTCCGACTGCTGGCGCTGGCCGCCGACTATGAGCAGCGCACCCGGCTGCGCCGCGAGCCGCAGTTCCGCCCCAGCACCGCCGTCTGATCACGCCTGCTGCTTGGCGACCAGCGTCAGGATGTCGTAGCTCGCCACCAGCTCGCCGTCCTGGTTCGTCACCGCGACGTCCCAGGCGACGACGCCCTGCGGCTGCTGGTCCTTCTTCGTCGGGCGGTCGATCTTGCGCTTGCAGGTGAGCCGCGCCTGGATGGTGTCGCCGATCGCCACGGGCTTCACGAAGCGCAGCGTGTCCAGGCCGTAGTTGGCCAGCACCGGCCCCGGTGCCGGCGACACGAACAGGCCGGCCGCGGCCGACAGCACGAAGTAGCCGTGCGCGATGCGCTGGCCGAACTGCGTCTGCTTCGCGGCGATCTCGTCGAAGTGCATGTAGAAGTAGTCGCCCGAGATGCCGCCGAAGTTGACGATGTCCGCCTCGCTGACGGTACGGCGGTGCGTCAGCAGCGAATCGCCGACCTGGATCTCGTGGAAGTGCTTGCGGAACGGGTGGATCACATCCTCCTTCACCGCGGCGCCGCGTTGGTACTCGCCGGTGACGGCGGTAAGCATCGTCGGCGAGCCCTGCACCGCGGCGCGCTGCAGGTAGTGCGTGACGGCGCGCAGGCCGCCGAGTTCCTCACCGCCGCCGGCGCGGCCCGGGCCGCCATGCTTGAGCAGCGGCAAGGGCGAGCCGTGGCCGGTCGATTCCTTGGCTGCCTCTCGGTCCAGCACCAGCATGCGGCCGTGGTGGGCGGCGGCCACCGGGATCATCTGCATCGCAACCGCAGGCGTCTTGGTCACCAGCGTGCCGACCAGGCTGCCGCGGCCCTTGGCGGCCAGCGCCAGCGCCTCGTCCATGTCGGCGTAAGGCATCAAGGTGCTCACGGGGCCGAAAGCCTCGACGTTGTGGACGGCCTCGTTGGCGAAGGCGTCGCGGCACAGCAGCAGCGTGGGGCTGAAGAAGGCACCGTCGGCGACACCCTCACCCTGCGGTGCGAAGCCGTCGCGCTCGCCGAAGACGATCTCGTTGCCGGCCGCGAGTTGCGCCAGTCGCTCCGCCACGTCGGACTGCTGGGCCTTGGAGGCCAGCGCGCCCATTCGCACGCCTTCCAGCGCCGGATCGCCCACGCTGATCTTGGCCAGCCGCTCGCGCAGCTTCGTCGCCACCGCATCGATCAGCGCCGCCGGCACGATCGCGCGGCGGATGGCCGTGCACTTCTGGCCGGCCTTGACGCTCATCTCTTTGGCAACCTCCTTGACGAACAGGTCGAACTCTTCGTCGTCCGGCGTCACGTCCGGGCCGAGGATCGCGCAGTTCAGGCTGTCCGCCTCGGCGTTGAACGGAATGCTGCGGCGAATGATGTTCGGGTTGACCTTGAGCTGCGAGGCCGTGTCGGCCGAACCGGTGAAGGTGACGACGTCAGGCTCCTCCAGGCGGTCCAGCAGGTCGGCCGTGCCGCCGATCACCAGTTGCAGCGAGCCGGGCGGCAGCAGGCCCGAGGACTGCATGATCCGCACCGCCGCCTCGGTCACGTAGCTGGTGGCCGTGGCAGGCTTGACGATGCAGGGCATGCCGGCCAGGAAGCTCGGCGCGAACTTCTCCAGCATCCCCCAGACCGGGAAGTTGAACGCATTGATATGCACCGCCACGCCTCGGCGCGGCACCAGGATGTGCGTGCCGGCGAAATGGCCCAGCTTGCCCAGCCGCGAGACCGGGCCTTCATGCAGGACGTTGCTGGACGGCAGCTCGGCCGCGCCGAGGCTGGCGTAGGCGTATAGCGTGCCGGAGCCGCCCTCGATATCGATCCAGCTGTCAGCACGGGTGGCGCCGGTGTGCGCCGAGATCGCGTACAGCTCTTCCTTGCGCTCGTTCAGCAGCGCACCGAGCGCCCGCAGCCGCGCCGCGCGCTGCTGGAAGTCCATCTTCAGCAACGCCGGCAGCGCGGTCTTGCGTGCGTAGTGCAGGCTCTCCGCGAAGTCGATCTCGTCCGCATGGGTCTGGGCCACGGCGCGGCCATTGATGGCGCTATTCAGCGTGCGCGCGGCTTGGGAACCGATCCAGCGGTCGGCGATCAGGCTTTGGAGAACGGGAGTGCTCATACGGGGTCTCGATGCTTTTCTTGACTTAGGGAACGTATTTCCAGGCGCCGTTCTCGATCTTGACCATCACGCGGGCGCGCTGGTCGAGACCCAGGTGGTCGGTGGGGCTCATGTTGAACACGCCGTGCGCGCCGGCCACGTCCTTGGTGGCTTCCAGCGCATCGCGCAGGGCCGAGCGGAAGGCGGGCGTGCCCGGCTGGCCCTTCTTCAGCGCGGCCGGCACGGCGGCTTCCAGCAGCAGGCCGGCATCCCAGGCGTGGCCGCCGAAGGTGCTGACGCTGCCCTTTCCGAAGGCGGCCTCGTACTTGGCGATGTAGGCCGAGGCGCTCTTCTTCACCGGGTTGTCGTTGGGCAGTTGCGAGGCCACCAGCACCGGGCCTGAAGGCAGGAAGGTGCCCTCGACGTCCTTGCCGCCGACGCGCAGGAAGTCGTTGTTCGCGACACCGTGGGTCTGGTAGTACTTGCCGGCGTAGCCGCGCTCCTTCAGCGTCTTCTGCGGCAGCGCGGCCGGCGTGCCGGAGGCGCCGATCAGGATCGCATCGGGCTTGGCCGCCAGCAGCTTCAGCACTTGGCCGGTGACGGAAGTATCCGTGCGGTTATATCTCTCGTTGGCGATGATCTGGATGCCCTTGATCGAGGCGATCTTGGCGAACTCGTTGTACCAGCCCTCGCCGTAGGCGTCGGCGAAGCCGATGTAGCCGGCCGTCTTGACGCCCTGGGAGGCCATGTGCGTGACGATGGCCAGCGCCATCATGATGTCGTTCTGCGGCGTCTTGAAGACCCATTTCTTCTTGGAATCGACCGGCTCGACGATGCGGGCCGAGGCGGCCATCGAGATCATCGGCGTCTGCGCTTCGCTGACCGCGTCGATCATCGCCAGCGAGTTCGGCGTGACGGTGGAGCCGATGACGACGTCGACCTTGTGCTCGCTGATCAGCTTGCGCGTATTAGCCACGGCCTGCGTCGTGTCGGAGGCGTCGTCCAGCACGATGTAGTTGACCTTCTGGCCGGCGATCGTCGTGGGCATCAAGGTGAAGGTGTTCTTCTCCGGGATGCCCAGCGAGGCGGCCGGGCCGGTGGCCGACACGGTGACGCCGACGTTGATGTCCGCCTGGGCCGATGCCATCGCCATCGCCGCAGCAGCGAGCGCGGCCAGGTTCTTGATTCTTGTCATTGCGCAGTCTCCTGAAGTAACGAGTTATGTGATTAGAGCCCCGTGGGCTGGGCTTCGCCCACCCCGCCCCCCGAGGGGGTCAAGGAAACTTGGGGCGGCCCGGCGTTTCCTTGCGACGTCCGGACGGCCCCCAATCCACCAAAGAACAGGTCGGCCACCATCGGGGCGACGTCCTCGTAGCTTAATTCCCCGTCGGGGCGCAGCCAGGTGAAGGTCCAGTTGATCATGCCGAACAGCAACATGGTCAAGGGTTTCTCCAGTCTTGCGCTCACCAGTTCAGGCCGCACGGCGGCGACCGCATCGGCGAAGGCCGCGACGACGCGCCGCTCGACCTGCAGCAGCCGCGCGCGGTCCTCGTCGTTGAGGAACTTGACGTCTTCGGTCAGCACGCGGTGCTGGTACTGCGAGCGTCCGTACTCGTTGACGAAGCCCTGGATCAGCGCACGCAGCCGCGGCTCCGGCGCCAGGCCTTGCCCCAGCACCTCGTCGACCAGTTCGCCCAAGGTCTGCAGATGGCTCTCGCAGATCTGCACCAGCAGCTCGTGCTTGTCCTTGAAGTAGTGGTAGAGCGAAGGCTTGGACACCTGGCAGGCGACGGCCACCTCGTTCATCGAGGTGCCGGGATAGCCCTGGCGCGCGAACAGGCGCGCCGCGGCGGCGAGGATCTCCTCGCGATTGGATTCGAAGCCGGGTGCTCTGCCGCGTGCCATCAGCGTTCGTCGAAGGAGATGGTGACCCGGTGCGTCAGCGCATGGGCCTGGCAGCTGAGGATGAAGCCGGCGGCGACTTCCTCCTTGTCCAGCGCGAAGTTCTTGTCCATGCGCACCTCGCCCTCCAGCACCTTGCAGCGGCAGGTGGAGCAGACGCCGCTCTTGCAGCTGAAGGGCACGTCCATGCCGGCGCGGGCCGCCGCGTCGAGGATGCTGGGGTCGTGCTTGCTGAACTCGATCTCGCGGGAGATGCCGTCGCGGATCACGGTGACGATGGCCGCATCGGCGTCGCCGGCGTGGATCTCGTGCGGCGCCGGCTTGCCGGTCTGCATCTCCGGCGTGCCGAAGCGCTCGACGTGGACGCGGTTCTCCGGAACGCCAGCGGCCAGCAGCGCGGCCTCGGCCTCCTCGTTCATGCCGAAGGGGCCGCAGATGAAGGCCTGGTCGATGCCCTGGGCCGGGATCAGCGAGGCCAGGAAGTCATCGACCTTGGCGCGGTCCAGCCGCCCGGCGTGCAGCGGCGAATCGACCGACTCGCGCGAGAACACGTAGTGGACCGACAGCCGCGTCAGGTGCTTGTTCTTCAGGTCCTCGATCTCTTCCTTGAACATCGTCGAGGCGAAGCGGCGGTTCGCGTAGATCAGGGTGAAGCGGCTGGCCGGCTCGTGGGCCAGCACCGTCTTCATGATGGACAGCACCGGCGTGATGCCCGAGCCGCCGGCGATGCCGACGTAGTGGCGGTTGCGCTCGCGTGTGGGCTTCACGTGGAAGCGGCCCTGCGGCGGATAGACCTGGATCACGTCGCCGGCCTTCAGCTCGCCGTTGATCCAGCTGGAGAACCTGCCGCCATCCACGCGGCGCACGCCGACCTGCAGGGCCGGGTCGTCGCTGCCGGCGCAGATCGAATACGAGCGTCGCAGGTCCTCGCCGGCGATGTCCTGGCGCAGGGTCAGGTATTGCCCGGGCTTGAAGGCGAAGGTCTCGGACAGCTCGGGCGGCACGTCGAAGCTGACGAGGACGGCCTCGTCGGTGTCCGGCTTCACCTCACGGACACGCAGCGGATGAAAGTGCAGGCTCATAGTGGCTTGAAGTATTCGAAGGGCTCGAGGCAGGCCAGGCAGCGGTACAGCGCCTTGCATGCGGTCGAGCCGAAGGCCGAGAGTTTTTCGGTGTGGTCGCTGCCGCAGCGCGGGCAGGCGAGCTGGGTGAGCGCGTTGCGGTGGACGAGACGGACCGGCTGCGCGCCGGCCACCTTGCCGGGCGGCACGATGTTGTATTCCTTCAGCTTGCGCCGGCCCTCGTCGCTGATCCAGTCGGTGGTCCAGGCGGGCGCGCGTTGCAAGGTGACCTCGATCTCGCCGAAGCGGGCCAGTGCCGCCTTCACATCGTCCTGGATCAGCTCGGTGGCGGGGCAGCCGCTGTAGGTGGGCGTCAGCACCACTTCCAGGCCGCCCGCGGTCTCGCGCAGGTCGCGCACGATGCCGAGTTCGTCCAGCGTGATCACCGGCACCTCGGGGTCCGGGATCTGCCGCAGGACTTCCCATGCGGCTTCGAGACGGGTGCAGGCCTGGTCCATCGCGATCACTGTTGTCACCAGACGCCGCCCGGATAGGCGCGCTGCAGGTACTGCATCGTCGGCAGCATGTGGCCCAGGTGCTCGCTGTGCACGCCCTTGTGGCCCGCGCTGACGTAGGCGCTCTCCTTGGGCAGGGCCAGGCCGGCCTCGGCCAGCACCTCGCCGAACTGCGCCGTCCAGTCGGGCTTCAGCTCGGCCCAGGCCGGGCCCAGGCCGGCAACGCCGTCAGCGGCGAACAGCTCGTTGAAGTAGGGCCACAAGGTTCTCAGGGCGGCCTTCATGCGGGCGTTCGACTCATCGGTGCCGTCGCCAAGGCGCACGACCCAATCGGCCGCATGCTGCTGGTGGTAGCGCGCTTCCTTGACGGCCTTGCCGGCGATGGCCGCCAGCTCCGCATCGCCCGACTTCTCGAGCCGCGACCACAGCGCCAGCAGCCAGGTCGCCACCGCAAAGTTGCGCAGCTGCGTGAACGCGAAATCGCCGCGCGGCAGTTCCATCAGCACCGGGTTCAGGTACTGGCGCTCCTCGCGCAGGAAGGCGAGCTGGTCTTCGTCATGGCCCTGGCCGTCGAGCCGGGCGGCGTGCGTGAGCAGTGCGCGGGCCTGGCCCAGCAGGTCCAGCGCCATGTTCGACAGCGCCAGGTCTTCCTCCAGGATCGGGCCGTGGCCGCACCACTCGGCGATACGCTGCGAGAGGATCAGGCAGCTGTCGCCGAGGCGGAGCAAGTACTGGACTTGTGGGTCGTTGCCGACCTTGATCGATGCGGTCGTCATGGCATTACATGTGGTTCAAGGCATCGGGCAGTTCGTAGAAGGTCGGGTGGCGGTACACCTTGTCTTCCATTGGGTCAAAGTAGGCGCCCTTGTCGCCCGGATCGGAGGCGACGATCTGGCTGCTCGGCACGACCCAGATGCTGATGCCTTCCTGGCGGCGGGTGTAGACGTCGCGCGCCAGCTGGATCGCCATCTTGGCGTCGGCGGCATGCAGGCTGCCGCAGTGCTTGTGGTCCAGGCCCGCCTTGTTGCGGACGAAGACTTCCCACAGGGGCCATTCATTGCTAGTCGTCATCATGCTTTCCTTCAAGCGTCCTTTTGGACACAGAGGACACGGAGGACCACAGAGAGCACAGAGGAAACCGGACAAATGCTTTGCATTGCTCCGTGTCCTCTGTGTTCCTCCGTGATCTCTGTGTCGAAAAAATCGCTCAAGCGGCCTGGGCCTTCGTCGCCTGCTTCTTCGCGTGGGCCAAGGCGGCATCGCGCACCCAGGCGCCGTCGTCCCAGGCCTTGACACGGGCGGCCAGGCGTTCGCGGTTCATAGGCCCATCGCCGTTGACGACGCGCCAGAACTCGGCCCAGTCGATCGCACCGAAGTCGTACTCTCCGCGTTCCTCGTTCCACTGCAGGTCCGGGTCGGGCACGGTGACGCCGAGGATCTCCGCCTGCGGGATCGTCGCGTCGACGAACTTCTGGCGCAGCTGGTCGTTGCTGATGCGCTTGATACCCCAGCGCATGCTCTGCTCGGAGTTCGGCGAATCCTTGTCGGCCGGGCCGAACATCATCAGGCTCGGCCACCACCAGCGGTTGACGGCGTCCTGCACCATATCGCGCTGTTCGGCCGTGCCCTGCTTCATCATCACCAGCAGAGCTTCGTAGCCCTGGCGCTGGTGGAAGCTCTCCTCGCGGCAGACGCGGATCATCGCCCGCGCATAGGGGGCGTAGGAACAGCGGCACAGCGGCACCTGGTTCATGATGGCCGCACCGTCCACCAGCCAGCCGATCACGCCCATGTCCGCCCAGCTGAGCGTCGGGTAATTGAAGATCGAGCTGTACTTGGCCTTGCCGGTGTGCAGCGCATTGACCATCTGGTCGCGACTGGTGCCCAGAGTCTCGGCGGCGGAGTACAGATAGAGCCCGTGGCCGGCCTCGTCCTGCACCTTGGCCAGCAGGATCGCCTTGCGCTTCAGGGTCGGCGCGCGGGTGATCCAGTTGCCTTCGGGCAGCATGCCGACGATCTCCGAGTGCGCGTGCTGGCTGATCTGGCGCACCAGCGTCTTGCGATAGTGCTCGGGCATCCAATCCTTGGCCTCGATGAAGTCGCCGGCGTCGATGCGGGCATCGAAGGTGGCCTGCTTCTCGGCGTCTTCCACGCCGGCCGCATCTTGCGCGCCGACGGACATTGCTTGGGTGTACATGCTTGCTGACTCCTATTTTTTCCGAAGGTCGACGACGCGGCGGGCCTTGCCGACCAGTGTGCGCTCGATCGACTCAGGGGCGCCGACGCTGACCTTGGTCGTCACGCCGCACAGCGTCTTGATCCGCTCCTGCAGGTGGCGGCCCAGCGCGACAGCGTCGCCACCGGCGGTACCGATCTCGCACTTCACCTCGATCTCGTCGAGATGGCCGTCGCGCGTCACCACCAGCTGGTATTGGCCCGACAGCTCGGGGATCTGCAGCACCAGCTCCTCGATCTGCGTCGGGAACAGGTTGACGCCGCGGATGATCAGCATGTCGTCGCTGCGGCCGACGATCTTGCCCATGCGGCGCATGCTGCGCGAGGTGGGCGGCAGCAGGCGCGTGAGGTCGCGCGTGCGGTAGCGGATGATCGGCAGCGCTTCCTTGCTGAGGGAGGTGAAGACCAGCTCGCCCTCCGCGCCGTCGGGCAGCACCTCGCCGGTCTCGGGG
>Ga0247779_1000170_pt1 | contig 50486 bp, 66 predicted proteins | sample UWRJL221509R5_FD_179925 | JGI IMG/M metagenome (GOLD analysis project Ga0247779, IMG submission 179925) | Plant litter microbial communities from Arlington Agricultural Research Station in Wisconsin, United States - UWRJ-L221-509R-5 | ecosystem: Environmental > Terrestrial > Plant litter >...
TAATACGTCTTCATTAGAAGCCGTAGGCGAATTGAAATTATCGTTGATAAGGATGGGAGGAGTCAAGGATTTGAGGGAGATTTGGTCAGGGAGTGATATGTCCTCTTCATCCTCTTCATCCTCATCCTCATCTCCCTCTGACAACTAATGCAAAAAATAATCGATATCAATACAATATCAAGACCAAAAGCATTACTATCAAATACCTCGTCGTCATACCACCCTGCCTTCAATCCTCGGCGAAAAGGAACACACTTGCTAAACATGATTGCGCTGTAGACGAGTTGGCCATAACCAGGATGGCGATCTCCCTTCTCTTGGCTTTTTTTGAGATCACCTTTCCCAGACTCAAATCTCTTCGATCCCTCAAGGTGATGCTGGTGAAAGAGCTTATGATCTTTGTTTTTTTCAGAGACAAAAACCAGAAGAGCTTCAGATGAATGGATTTTCGATTTTGTTAAGATATGCGCAAAGCAGTTCCCGTTATGGCATCGCTTGCAAGATATGATCCAATGTGAACTTGCTTTGTGCGTTGCATTCCGTGCAGAGCATACTTTATGAGTTTGCTTTACAATGATTAGTCACGGTCGCGCCGACATTTTACCAAATAAAAAATGCCTACTTTGGCGGCCTTTTGGATCTGTCGTAGTTGCAGTGCCGCTCGGAAAAGAGAAGGTACGCTTTCGGAGACTTCGAGATTCCTTAAGAAGGAATGTTAAGATTCATAAATAAAAAGAGATTATACTAAACAGCCTACAGAGGTTTGATTTCGAATCCTTCGTTGTGACGTCGCTCGAATCGAATGATAGCTTGCTCTGCATCTGATCGGACATCTTTCAATTGCGAGAATTTCCGATACTGCATTGGACGCATTGACGAACACTCGCAACTACGCCCTTCCACATAACACCCCGGACATATGTGAATAGCTTCGCCGTTTGTATCCCCTTCGAAAGTGAAGAAACATCGTCGGCATTCAAAGAAACTTTGAAAAATATCGCCGCCACAGAAGTCACAAGTAAAGGGTGTTTCTTCATCTATGTCATCTTGGTCATCAATTATGTGGCGCAGTTTATCGTGTGTTTGATCATACTCCTCAGTTAAGATGCAATCGTATACTGAGAGGAGTTGAGTTAGGCTGTCCGACAACGTGCGACCTTTAACTTCGTCAAATGTTGCAATACTCGAGATATCGGTCTGCCGACGACGTGCTTTTGACGGGAGACTAGTGGCAGAAACCGCACTTGTCCCCGGAAAGAGTGTTTGGAGTTCCCGTGCTTGAGAGGAAAGGGAATGAAATACTATGTTCTTAACACGATATGTCTCTTTCCGACAAAGGCTAATGCGATTGTATAAATTTTCTTTTCTTTGATGAAATCATAAAACGAGCTTTACCGTCGATAAATGGGAAGCTCCTGGAAATATGCGGTTGAAAGTCCCCGGCAGGTCATGCGAGACCAAGACGTCTTGACGGTGACTCCTCCTGCATTATGGACTTGATGGCAGGACCGTGGAGGCACCAGAACGAGATCACCAATTTTCTGTTGCAGGACATACACCGGGAATGGAGCCCTTGAGAGTTCTTTGATGGTTAATACATGGTTTTCGTGGTCAAGCTCGTGACCTAAGCGTTGGAAATATTTTGCGGCATCAGGGGCTGCTTGGCTTTCCGTCATGAACCAGAAAGAAGATCCGTTGTTTTCTGTGTAGCACATCAAATTTTGCCCAGATGACGCGCAAAGATCTTTATGGCAAGGAGTGAAGGTATCTCCTATGCCTAAATAGCACATGAGAGTCTGCACCGCTTTCTGGAGTCAAGGTTAGCCGCCATAAAAATACGCTCTACAATAAAGAGTGTTACCGAGCCGGTGAGATATCGAAGCATGTCTTCCGGACCATTTCCAAGTAATGTCGCTGGAACTACATTGCCTTCTCGAAGCCATTCTTCCCAAAGTTCCGGACAGTCCAAGTCCTTTCCGTAAAACCTCTCTTGCTCTATGAAAATCGTGGAATTAGGTCGTGGAGCCTAAATGAGTGGAAAAACCCAACCATATTCTGTCACATATGGTTCCATAGAACGACAACGCTCGATAAACGCATCCAAGTGCATTTTACTGTCTTGCCAGTCATGAATATTACGAACATCAATTTCTACGGAACAAGAAGAATTCATTAAGTACAAAACATATGACACACGCTGATGAGCTCACCTTTGGACTTCGTATTCTTCACGAAGTTTTCGAGTGTAAACATCTCCTTTGGCCAGGAAGAAAGTTTGTGGAAACCTTCTATTACCAAGGGAATTCCATTCTTCTCGTATTCTCGTATTGTTTCCGACAAATCTGAAGAGTCTGCTTTGACTCGTCGTACTGGAACGAATTTCGAGCAGTAAGATAAGAGGGTTTCACAATCATCCCACCCTCTCGTTGTGGACATCTTCGTCGGAGACTCCCACTCAATAGCACTCTTTGATCTTTCAAGATGGATCGTATCTGATTGGGCAAGAATGTGGTTGTCTTTTAGAACTTGGTCAGTCAGATTACCAGTGCTAGTGTCTCGGCGATCAGTAGCAACACGTGTTGGGTCGTAATGAATATCCTCTGCGTCTTCAGGCGTGTCTCGTTTTCTTGAAGAGGGCGCAGTACCATTCGTCAACGATGGAATATGCGCGGTGGTTGTCGCCGGTGGGGAAGGCGAGCGAGAGGGTGAGGGACGGTGCTGGGTCGGGCGACCTAATTCGGATTTACCCAGGCGCGTTAGCCGGGCCGTTGGCAGCGCTGTGATGGTGTCTCCCCATTGGATTAACCGGCCCTCTTCAATTATTTTTTTTCTAAATCGCTCTTGAGTCATAAAATAATGCGAGATGATGTGGAAGAAAGAAGAAAGGGAAGAGATGTGTTTATTGATTTCCGGGGAACCACAAGAACCAGTGCAACATGAGATTGATCGTGTGAAGTTGGTCTATGATTGCTGTGCGCACAATGTGCATCGGTTCAAGCGGAAATTGAATCAAATTCGAGTGATTTAGCGGCTTTTACGAGATAATCCAACTAATTATGGCACTGATAAAAGGTATCTCGCTCAAGTTAAGCTTCAAGAAAATCACTGTCCGATTCTAGACGCTCTCGTGACACCTTTTGACAGATTTAGCGCCCAGTTTAGATTTAGTTACAACCTCATGTTAACCGTTATTTCCAGCGAAGTGTTTAGCACGTAGAAAATCACATATCTTCGAAGAATCAATCTCGACACCGGAGTCCAGACAAATTGTCAAGCGAGATTAGTCGCGCACTAAATCATAATGATAGACGCGTTTAATCACGTATCACGTGACTGTGACAGCCATGAGAAACTTTACGCGCGGCCACCCGGAGATCGTGTATTTGCGAACTCCCGGACTTTTCAGTCTCTACTAACAACCCATCTGATGTCTTATGGTGCTCCTGGCACTCCCGAATTCGATTTCTGGGAGTTCGTTTGCTGCTCGAGATGTCGAATGCCCTTTGGCCTTGAAAATGGGTCTGCAACAGTCCCCTTTTGGCTTACTGAGTGTGGACACATAATCTGCAATAATCATCTGAGTCTGTCCATGTCTACTGCCTATACAATCTTTGGACCAGTGTACCAACCTGCGTATTTTACCCATTGTGAACATGATAGGTTCTGATCGAAGTTGCTGTCAATGCGGTGTCCAGGATATCCAACTAGCACCACTCCAACGAGAAGTGTGAAATCCCCGGTATCCATCCATTCGTTTGCTTATTGGATGTGCATTGCATAGATGGATCCGCCTATGTCTGAATGGTTTCAGTCTATCCCTCTCTCTCTCGAATCAGTTGCTTATGCGGCCAAGGTGAACCTCGAACTTAAACATATGCTCCCTAGTGGCTTTTATCCTCTTGCGTATTTCCTGTGATCTAGTTCCAGCAAGAGGCAATGGCTTCTCAAATACGCTACCATAAACTACGACATCAACAATTGCGACAACTTGTGGAACGCCTAAGACAAGAAATCGAGGAGTTGAAAAGGTAACTGCTTTGTGTAACCATTTAGGCCATATACTATATCGTGATGTAGGGCTAGAGATTCTCAGACCGAACATCAGCAGCAGCAAATGAACGGTGGTGCTAGAATGCATGATGGAGAAGTGTCTCATCATTTGAATGTAAACGGGAAACGAGAAATGGCTTATACGCACCAGTGAGTCTCCCCATGAGCAACCCCATAATTATTCTGAACCAAATTCAGGTTTGATCAAGGGCACAGGAGACCGAGGACTGATTCAAGTCCACGTTCAATTACAACACCCGTAGGGCCAGACAGGCTTACCCTGTTCCCTGGCCAGCAACCTCCTGAACTGTCGGCTTACAAACAGCAAGGACAAGCCGGACACCCCCAGCAGCTCCCTGCCCAGTCTCAAGGGAGGCCAGAATACGACAACCACCATGGTGCATTAGCGGGGCGCTCAGCATCGAGTCGAAATCTTGAGTAAGTAGTTCTGAAGAAAAAAACGCGCATATATTTACGGAAAAGACTGTCTGGCAGTCGTAGGCCTCGGCCTACATCGAGTCGGCCGCTGGAGTAAGTGAAAGGTCAGTTCTCCCAAGTTACGAGGCTGATAGTCCACGAATAGGCAATATGCATATACTCCTCGAGATAACGACAAATTTCATGCCATAGCATTGAACCATAATCAAGCGGCTCCAAGAATATTTCAACGCTCTAATGCTCGCCAGGATCAACAAATTCAACAATCGGGCTCGTCAAGTAACGAACCTGTGAATCCTCCGTCTTCTTCCCGATTCAAACCCGCCCGCTTCGTTCACCCAACACAAACCGCGAATGCTTCTAGAGCTCCTGCTGCCCGGGAGGTTATGGGTCCTCCGCCTACACCCCAGCATGTCCGGGACAAACAGTATGATAAGGTACGAGATAATTGTGATCATTAAAGTAAAAAAAGTTGAATTATGACAGGCACCTGTTACCGATGTTGCAACACTGATATCCGGGGGGGCAGCGTCCCGTAGATTCTTCCCAGAACCTTCAGATAATCAAACTCCTCATGGAACACGAGGGATCTCACGGGCATCTGGGGCCCTCTCCAGTGGAAATACATCAGGTCAAAGAACGCCGTTTGTGTCTAATCTTGGTCAACGAAGTGGGTTTGGTTGATTCATTGGTGCCATTGACTCTGAACGTTAGAAATGCCTGTTGGCTGTTTTATCAATTTCATTGAATATACGGAGTCTCATTTGTAAAATATTTCTTACATCGCAGCAAGTCTAAGAGCGAGCTTGGCATATGACCGTTACATGACTGCGCACCTTTGTTCGGCGTTTGCCAAGACCAAAAATACATTCCGGTCGTCATCATAGCCTCACCGCCTGCTGCCAAACATCATACACCCTTCTTCTCCTTTTCCCTTCATATACCTCTTTCAAATATATTTCTCTCTTGTTACGATCATCCCTTCTTTCACGACTTTAAACCAATAACTTATCATGTCCTACCGAGATCCTTACGCCGCTGGAGGAAGTAGTAAATACTACCCAAATAACCAAACTCATTATGCAGCGGCTGAGCCGGTGCATGGGTATTCTGACGCTCAACCACACCAGGCCTACGATACCATGGCGGACCAAGAATACAACCCATATACCTCAAATGCGCAAACTTACCCAGACGAGCGGCGATACGAAGAGCCTGATTACGGTTATGGAGGCCAACAAATGAACAACAATTACCCTCCAACACAGAGAACGGCCACCCAGAAATCGACACTCTCGAAGAAGAGCGATAGACCCTCTGTAACGGTCAGCCCTATTAGGAAACACTATAGTGGATTTGAACAGGGTGAATTCACTCCGGCGGTGCCAAGGGCGCTCCAGTAAGTCCAGTTTCAATTATCACCGATAGATTCTTGAATTGACTAAGCTATGCTGTAGAGAGAAAAATGCCAGAACGTTGAAGGAGTATCGCTATGATCATCAGGGTAATCTTTGGACCAAGGTGCGATCTTTGTGGCCTTGCTTTTTGCTTCTTACTTTTTAGAGCTTTCGCTCATGATACATTTTACAGGGAGGACGGGGACGTTGCGCGGGGAGAGTGTGCTGCTGTTCTCTCATGACCGCCGTTTTTTTGATCATCGGAATAATTCTTTCTCTTGCTTTGGTTTGTCTCCCATAGAGCTTTCTATGATATGTGAATCATGCTAAAAGATGCACTAGTGGATTCGCCCACCTAGTATAACGATTGGGAACGTTCAGACGATGTCTGTCAATGGCAATGCTGTAAGTGCTTTGATCATTAACAAGCCTCTTTTTTTACCGGGTCTCCATAGATTCAACAAACCAGTGATGGAATTCAAATCAACCTAGGCGTCGATATTTCGTATGTCTTATAATCCAGACACAGTTCTTGCAATATACTGATCTTTGTTCTCAGGGTCAGCAACCCTAACTATTTTTCGGTCGATTTCAAGAAGATCCAAGCGGAGGTTGGTTTCAAACGTTTTTGCTTTTTTTTTGTCTCCCGTAGTAACCCCGGTTTAAAATAGATATTCTATCCTATTGATGAAACATCTGTTGGAGGAGGCTCCGCAAACAACATCGTCTTTAAATCAAACACACAGACCAACTTCACTTTTCCTTTCCAGCTGAACTATAACAGCACTGCAGACCCGAACGGTCGAATCATCAGTGATCTTGCTGTTAAATGTGGAGTTACAACAGCACAGAAAACCAACATCAATGTCGACTACAAGATCACGGTCAGTTGCGACTTTCAATTTAACTCTGTCGTTCGAGCCGTAAACTGACGGACATCGACATCACATGTAGTTGGGCATTCGCTTCGCGCTCATCACCATATCACCAGTGATATCTAATCAATTCAACTTCCCATGTCCTCTGCAAGCTTCAGATATCAGCGTAAGTTACCCAGATTGACTTGTCATAATGATTTTGGGCGCTCACCTGGGCATTGATTTTGCTCCTTTCAGAAATTCCTTGGCGGGAAGTAGACCTCAGGCACTGACTAGACTTCGCTTACATCTTATGATGATTTTATCATTCATTTTACTGCCCGACTTTGTAACAGACTTTTATCACGGACACAACTATAGAATATATGCTTTTAATTTGATTGCCCTTAGTTGCACTCTGCGTTGTGCCATTCGTCAGGAAATGTGTCTTGTCCAGGAAAAAATTGCATCGCCGTATACACCGAAGTACTTGTTACGTATGACATAATATTTATACTCTGGGCTATGCAAACGATTGGACACTCGAAACCAAATAGAAGCCCTTTCTTCTTCCCACTGAAATGGCTAGTCATCTCGAGAAAATAACACCACCGAAGGATTTGACCATCGAGCAGAAAGCAACACTCTTTCAGCACATCTTCAGGAATCTAGCCAAATATCGTAATACTGTTGCCCTTTACTCCATCTTGGAATGTTCTGTAGCTTCCGGTGGTAATAGGAATGCGATTACTGCGCAAAGGGAATTTGAGAACGAGATTAATAAATGGGCACAATCCTTACTAGAAACGGCTTGGGTTGTTTGTTATGGTGAAGCAAAGGCCAAAGGTATGTCATTTGACTACAGATAATATTTGACGAAGTACTGATCTATGTACGCAGAAGATTGCCCTAAGATTGGACAACTATCAGATACAGCAACACGCGACTTAGAAAAGTTGCCTGCACAGGAAAAGATCGCAAAGACTCTCAATACGATATTGTTTCTCGATATCACTACCTCAAAGCAGTACTCGGCACGGACTCGAGCCTTTCTGTCGAGCCTTGCCCCACTGGATGAGTCTGCTATCATAACAACGCTGAAGAACCCACAACATGCAATTGAGGAGGCTCAGAAAAAGGCAGAAGCTGCGAAAACTACTCATGCTGATCGAGGAAGGACTCTGAGGATGGTGGGGGTGGGCCTTGGTGCTGTCGCAGGTGGAATCCTTGTTGGTGTCACAGGGGGACTAGCAGCCCCGTTTATTGGTGCTGGCGTAACGACAGTGCTTGGGTGGCTGGGAGTTGGAGGTTCTATTGTGGGATTGCTGGCGAGTGGTCTTGCAGGTTCTTCAGTTGTCTGCGGGGCGTTGTTTGGAGTGTATGGTGCGAAATCTACTGCAGCTATGGTTGAACGACACACGAAGGAGGTTAGCGATCTGGCGTTGTTGCCTGTGCGAAGTAAAGAGAAGGGGTACGATGCACTCGGGGTGAGGTTGTGTGTGAGTGGCTGGCTGGCACAGAGAGATGATGTGATAGCACCATGGAAAATATTCGACGGAGATAACGACACGTTTGCGCTTCAATGGGTAAGTCTTCCAGACATGATGTTATGAATAGCTCTGACAGTCGTGGTTTGTTAGGAAATCGAAGCCCTCGAACAATTGTCGGACGCGCTGATGACCTTGATAAAATCAAACGCAATGAAGCTTGTCAAATTAGAAGTGATCAGGCGTACAGTCTTTGCTACAGTGATGAATTCACTTGCGCCACTGGTCTTATTGAAAGTGGGGCAAATTATGGGTTGGTTCTTTCTGCTAACCCGTTATGACGATATTAACGGTCCCTAAAGATAATCCGTGGATGAATGCGCGAGCTCTTGCGATAAAAACCGGGGCAGTCTTGGGTGATTTGCTCGCAAATAGGGTTTTCGGGAATAGACCTGTAACTCTGACGGGTTATTCCCTCGGTTCTCTGGTAATATTTGAGGCACTCAAACACCTCGCATCACTTCCACCGTCAAAAACGGCACACCTGATACAGGATGTCTTCTTGTATGGAGCTCCCGTAAGCGCAGATCCAGAGAAATGGGTTGGTGTACGACGAGTAGTTTCCGGCAGACTGGTGAACGGATATTCAAACGACGACTACGTACTCGCCGTTCTGAGCCGGATGTCAGACACAACGTGGAAGGTTGCTGGACTTGAGAGTGTAGATGTGCAAGGTATCGAAAATATTTGTTGCGAGGAAGTGGAAGGACACACGCGGTGGCGTTGGATGGTAGGCAAATGTCTGGAAAAGAGTCAAGCTCAAGGACTTGTACCGGAGCAGGTGAGAGCTCAGATGATGACTCAGCCAACGGTACAAGAGATAGAAATAGAAGACCCGTGACCTCCTATTGCCGCCTATGAACTTCATGATGATATGATGAACTCTGGGAGTACTACTTTACTTACGTAGTTATACATACAAGTGTGTCAGTAACTGCGGCATTAACATCTTCTTCTCTTGTAAGATGTTTTCCTGCAGCTACGATTTTGACGAACGAGGCCGACTAGCCACAGATACAGCACGGTTAGTTACATATACATCTCTTTATCCATGTCGCCCCATAGCCAGTGAACCATGATCTCCACCGACTCGGCCCTCTCCAACGCCTGCTCCTTGCACTTGTTCAAGAAAGGGATGGCAACCTCGTAGACCTCAGTCGGTACCAGCTCTCTTTCCCAATACCTCACATGGACTGTAAGAAACCGAAGCCCCTGCTTAATTTACAGTCCTTCATTCTGTACCGTCGTCCCGCGCAGGTCCTTGGCGTTAAACTCGAGGCGACACGGCACACCTCCGCCGGTAAGCTCCTCCTATTTTTTCATGGCTTCAATGAGTGCAGCCTTCAGCTCGGAGGTCTCGCCCTCCCATGGGCCACCGGCGTGCAGGAAGAAACGGCCACGGAGCGCATACAAGTTATCATGATCCGTGAAGGAGGCGTAGTGAAGCTGGTTGCACTCCTTCATGCTGGTAACGTAGTGATAGTGAACGAGGCGACAACATTAGAGATACTCCTCGCTGGCTCGCTTAGTTCCGCTCAACTCGTCGAAGTTCTGCTGTAGAGAAGGCCGCATCATAGACTGCGAGACGCTATCTCCTTGGTTCTGGAGACATTGGGGAATCCCGGCGAGGAAAAACATAGGTAGAATTGACGTATGTTGCCAGTAAAACAGGCTGACGACTTTGCAGCCGGAGTTGGCGACCTGGGCACAAAAATGTTGTTCGGCTGGAGGTCTGGATGGGTAAGAGATCTCCCTGTGCGCTGCTGCTGCAAGAGCTGCTTCGGTGCTTTGATCTATAGTTATCAGTTAGGATGTAATAATATGAAGAGGCGGATCGAGCTCTGCCCCTCTCCCATATCATAGTGCTAGCCTCATTTCTGGACCAATGCAGAAACACTTGTCCTCCAGAGGTATGCCCAACCCTGTGGCGACCTTTTCTCGAGGTGGGAAAGAAGGCTGTAATGGATATCCTTTGAGTCTTCAGGAGTGTATCTTTCTATCACACAGGATCCTCTGCCATTTGTTGACGTTTAAATAGAATGTGGGGTGGTTGACCCCGGTGGGGAAAGTGTCGGATGCTTTCAATAAGGTCGCACAAAATCTGAATCACGTGTTTTCCTACGCTGACATGGCCTCGCTGAATTTCAGACGCGACGAAGAGCAAATATTTGCGTTTTTCCCGTAGATGATGTACCATTATCCATGTGGCATAGTTTATGTTGTGAGAACCCAGAAGTGGGTGAGGGTGAGAGGTAGAATAGGCCTCAGATCGGCGCACCTGATCATATTTCAAAGTTTGACCCATTATGTAGCACCAAGCCATTCCAGAAGGGTTTCACTACTAGCCAACCGATAGGCTTGAGCTGTTTGAGAGAGAAACAAGAACACAGGTTTGACGTTTGTGACCTTCTACAGAAACTGTAACACTCTTGTTGATTGTGTATCAGATTTTTTTCTGATTCCCTCTTGAGCCACAGAATAAAGAAGAAAGGGGAGAACAAACAGTGGTATGCGTTTATTGATCTCCAGGGAGTAATCACAAGAACAGTGCAATGTTAGATTGATCGTGTGAAATTGGGAAGTGGCTGCTGTGTGCACAAACAAACCCGGTTCAAAGCGGAAATTGAATGGGATGCGAGTTATTCGATGACTTCTGCAGAATAAATGGTCCTTGAGGTTTCTAGTTATAGGTGTCCTTTCCTTCCTAAGCCACCGGTGGGGAATCTACCGATTGTGGCACTGATAAAAGATATTTCGTTCAAGCCTCATTTCCACCGTCAAAAGCAGCATATATGGAGCTCCGGTGAGTGCAGATCCAGAGAAAAGGGTTGGTGTACGACGAGTAGTTTCCGGCAGACTGGTGAAAGGATATTCCAATGCTCGCTGTCCTGAGCCGGATGTCAGATACAACGTGGAAGGTTGCTGGACTTGAGAGTGTGTATGTGCAAGGAGTCGAAAACATTTGCTGCGAGAAAGTGGAAGGACACACGCGGTGGCGTTGGATGATAGGCAAGTGTCTAGAAAAGAGTCCAGCTCAAGGACTTGTACCGGAGCAAGTGAGAGATCAGATCGTCAGACGCTGACAGGATAGAAATAGATTATCACGTGATCTCCTATTTCGATATGTCAGACACATTGCACGGAAGATGACTTGAATTTATTTAAATGCACTGGTTGCGTTAAATTTGTCCCTTTACTTTCCCTCCTGGAATGGCTAACCCAACGCCCCTCAAGGCTCTAATTGGCGGTTTGTGTATTCCCGTTGCCGCCCACGAACTCTTACTTTTAAACGGAAACGTCTTTGGTATATCTGGTTTTATTCATCGCGCAGTCAAGGGCAACGTCGAAGGGCTCGCTGGAGTAGCCGGCCTCATTTTAGGCGGTATTTTAGTCGCTAAGCTGGAAGGTACAGGCCCTGCAAGCTTATCACTTGCACTTCCCAAGGTCATTATCTCAGGCTTCTTGGTCGGACTTGGCACAAAGGTGCGCTGTGCTGAATTGACTCTCCCCAAGTTTTGTGTTAATGGTACGCGTAGCTGGCTAATGGCTGCACATCTGGGTAAGTCTACAATCCAAAAGCAAAAGAATAAACTCATCGTAGGAACAGACATATGATATGTGGAATCTCGCGATTCTCCATTCGGTGCGCCTTTATTTGCGTGTTCTATGTTTATCTTCAACGCGTTAATGCCTCCGCATCAGCTCAATCGTCGCGACCGCGACTTTCTTCGTGGCGGGTTTAATGACTACCCAGGTGTTGCACCAGGATCTGCCTGCCGTCGGTGCAGTAGACTGGTCAGTCAGTTCCCCAGATATCAAGCTTTTGGCCCTTCAAGGCATCCCTTTGGCCCTTTCTGCCCTTCTCTATATCTTGGTGCGCGCCAATTTTAGTCTAGTGCCTTTCCGATAAAGAGTTAATGGTTTTGAAGAACCCCATTTCCAAACATGACTCCCAATCTGGATCGGAAACACCCCGTCCTCGCAGTATTCTGCGCGTTTTTACGTACCTTGCAACGAGCATCCAGTTTGCCCTTGCCTTGCGCTTATCCAACTTGAGCGAAGCATCCCGTGTCCTTTCCTTCCTCATTCTTCCAATTCATCGCGGCTTTGACCCTTCGCTCGCCCTTGTCGCCGTAGGAGCACTCTCAGTTGGCATCCCTCTCTACCAATACGCTCGCGGAAACGAAATACCCCGTCTAGGGGGCAAGTGGTCGATCCCTCGAGGTGGGGAGATCACTTCAAAACTTTTAATTGGATCGACTATCTTTGGTATCGGGTGGGGAATGGCAGGAATTTGCCGTAAGACAATCAACACATCACATTTCATTTTACTCAACTTCTTCCCCAGCTGGCCCTGGTCTCGTGAATTTCGGACGTGCCTTGGGTTCCGGTGGACTAGCTCTAACCCCTTATGCCGCTTGGTTAAGTTCTATGGCCGTGGGTGGCCTATTGGCTTGAACATTCTTGCGACACCGGAACCCTCTATTAGATCTTGGGCTGCTAATCATTGTTTGCATGTCGTTCAGGTTAATGAATTTCTAAAACCTGTATTGGTCATAATTTTCCATCTAATGTATACCTAGGACTTCTAGAATAATTCTTTACTTTGATGATACATTTTGTCCAAACCATGGCATGTTTATTTGCAGCGCACCAACTTCCCAGAATTTCATCGTTCATAATTGCAAAGTAATTACATCTACACGGAATGAATAAGATACATGAAAGAATATCCTACACGAGTAAAATTATGATGCTGAAGCCGTAACGGCAGGCGCTCCCTCGGTGGAAGGACCCGCAACGTTTGCAGCAGGTTTGGGTTTGCTTCGCCCCCATTTTACGGTGACGCGCTCACCGTCTATTTCCAAGCCATTAGCCCAAGCCTGAGCTGCGGTTTCAGCCACTGCACGCTCCTTGAAGTTGACAAAAGCGCATCTATCGTAGATGTATCAGTAACGCGGCACTAAATGTTAAATCAGAATTACTACGAACCTCGTCTTCTCTATGTGGACAATAGATTTGAGTTGTGTCGCCTGGATACTCGGCAATGATCGCAAGACGTGAGTACGAATGCTTAATTCAGTCGAAGTTGCTGAGAGGGAGGAAAGAAATAGAGATGTCTTCATAATTGAATGTATTCAAAATTTGAGCTTGGAATTAGAAGTCAATAAATGCTTACTATTGCTGTGTCTTCCGGAGGTTTGAGACCCTGAGATTCGGCGTGAGTGGACATGATCTTGCGCGCAACGGGATCGTTCTTCCCGTGGTATCGATCTTGCATATTCTGGTGGGCCAATTCATTGTCCGCTGGTTTCTCGTGGCGGTATGGACAATCTGAACCTCTTTTGCATTCTCCCTTCACAAAGAACGAGCAAACGTGGGGCCTATTTCTTTTATAATAAGGGTCCGTCCTTGCGAGTTGCTTCAACATTTCTTTTCCAGCTGAAGCTGCTCTACCTGAATCGAGCCCTGACTTATTGCCGTCCAACTTCGAGGTTGTAAAAACCTATTGAGCATCTACATGTCCATCAAGATTTAAACCACTCTACGCACTTTTCCTTCCATGTTCTGAGCATAGTACTCCCTATTTATGTCACTCGTCGGGGCTTCATTTTGTAGTCCAAGGGCCGTATCTCTAACTTGTGTCGGAAGGCCATACTCCAAGTCGAGCAGACATGTTTGGCAGACGTTCTTGATTTTAGCACACGTTTGGCAAATGACAGTCGTTTTGAAGCGGGCGCCAGAGCCAGGGTTCCATCGAAATACGGTGAAAGGACGCGCACATGTACCGCATGACCGGCCGTACTCCTGCTTGGACTGTAGAAAAAGATCATCAGCACTTATTTCAGTAGATTTTTCCCCTAGAGGTACAGACCATTCGGATGAATGGATTATCACCCAAACCTGCAATTAAACATTAGCTTGACCTGGCCACAACTGACAATGAGTAGGAACTTGCATGTCTCGCATAGGATAGGGAATTCACTCTGTTCCCATCCAGCTTTGTTGATGTCGGCCTTGGGAGGCATACTGGGATAGAAATGGACAAATGGACAAATGGACGACGACCTTAGAGGTCGAATCGATAGTTTTAACTACTCAACTCAAAGAGAAGCAAAGGCAGTAATATGCTGCTGACAAAGCATAAGCATTACGGCTTACTCGGCCCGACAGCAGGCTTGCTCTTCACACTTGTACCTCCATCATGGACGATGAGCTCAGAATAAAGAACCTAGGCGGAGGATCTCTCTTGATTGCATGGCAGCTTAAGAACAAGAACGTTCTGATAGTAGGAGGTGGAGAAGTTGCTTCGCAAAGAGTCGAGTCCATCCTTACAGCCGACGCTCATATCACAGTCCTCGCCCCGACAGCGGGACTTCATCCTCGAACGAAGCTCTTCATTGAGCTCAGGAGTGACTGTATCATACACAGAGATCGACTTTTTGAAGGCCCAGAGGAGTTGGACGGTATGGATATGGTTCTTACTGCGCTGGATGACAATGCACTTTCTCGCACGATTGTGGAAATGAGCCGAGAGAAACGAATCCCTGTCAACGCTGCCGACATTCCCGACCTTTGTGATTTTTATTTTGGTGCTCAAATACGCGATGGTCCATTGCAAATCATGATTTCGACCAACGGAAATGGCCCTCGGATGGCAAGCATCATTAAAAAGAGGTTACAAGCCGGACTTTCAGGCTTGGAAGGGCAAGCAATTATGAAGATCGGTCAGCTGAGGAACAAGCTCAAAGAAAGAGCCCCTGGGGTTGGAGGTCAACTAGGGCGCGAAAGGATGCGGTGGATGACACAGTTGTGCAACCATTGGGAAATGGAAGACTTCTCAAATCTCGATGAAGTTGCAATGGAAAATATATTGGATCAAGGCTGGGATCAAGGGAAGCGGGTTCCGAGACCAGAAGAACTGGGCATACCACATCGTACCAGCAGGACTAAAAGATCGTTTTCTCCTACTCCCATTCTATTCCCAACCATTGCGTTCATCACCGGAGCAATAACAGCAACCTTACTCCTTGGATACTCTGGAAGAAGATAAACCAAACCAAATGGTACACCTACATCACGCCTTTTTCTACGTCCATAAGCAAGTGCCTAATAATCCTCTGTACACAGAAGGCGTTAAACGTACGATTAAAATGCGCACAAGCAAAATATGTAACCACATCTTTCCTCTGGCATTCCTGGAATGCGCAAGCGAGATCGGATGTAGTCATGCCATTTGTGGTGCTTGCTGGCGTTGAAAGGAGAGAAATCCATACCCCTCGAGAATCATTGGCTCCGATAGGTGGAAATTGTATCTGGTAGCTCTAAGCCAATGTCCTATTGGCATTCACATATCCTGTCCCATAGCATGAGTATGTTAACTGGGTACAAGTTGGATCCGATGGGTCGGCAGGCACAATTTTGAAGGACGTCGCAAAAAATGTTCGAACATCACGCAAAAATTGTATTCTAAAAGAATGCAGTCGCAATTTTTTGAGAAAGCCGTTGACTTGAGTAAACGTTGGACGACAACTCACGTTTTAGCCGTAGGTTCGCCCATTCTACAACGCCCAACATCCTCACTTCCAAGAACCATCATCAACAAAATAAGTGTCTGATGTTTTTGGTCAACACAACCTCCTTTCTCCACTTCAGCTAGCAGTGCGCGCGTTGCCTTCAAACCGATATCCTCTGGTGCCACACCTGGTTCCGATATTGCCTCAGAGCAATATATCGCAGAAGTCGTTGATTCGGCAAGTAGGGTTAACGCGTAGCCCGGGGATCTGCAAAGCAGACAATAAAAAACAGCAGGAAATCGTAAATAAAAGGTTGCGCACTTTCCACTCTCATCTCCTTTATACACATCGGAATATAGGTAAATATCGGGAATATAACGATTTAAGATGGATCGTGATGCTTCAATCATTCGATTGGAAAATTGAGGATTAACTCGTACAGCATGCCTGCCAAAAATGAGACTAATTGGGTTCATCCAGAGAATAACGAACTTACGCCACCCCACGTATCCGCTTGATTTTACCAGGATCGACAAAGTTTATAGTCTTGACTTGCTTAACAATCGGACACAGGAACTGAATTTCTCCACCTCCTCCCGGAGCAGCGCCGCGGCGTTTTATCTTTCTTGCCACGTCAGTTTTGCGAATACAGAACAATGCGAATGACTGACCCGTAGTTCGAGTCCTTGTGAGATACCGAACAGTTGTAGGTGAGGAAGGGTGACGGTTCTCAATATATCGGCCTGTGGAATTGTCAGACAGATGAACACACTGGTTAGCGGACTGTATGTAGGCGCACAGAAAGGTCGTGTTCATCTGTAGTTATTCCTTTCAACGTAATATTTGTTGGCTTCTTAGCGAATGGGGCGAGCATGATTATTGGTTCCAAGAAGTATCCAATGGCTCTTGATAAGCTACATTCGTGTTGCAAGGTCCCACCAAGGATAATGCCAGGTTTGAGGAGAATTGCTGTACCGGTCACAGAGATTTCGATTATGGTTCCATTGGTATATTTTTCCAGAAGTCGTAACAGATTGATTTCATAATCTAAGTACCCTCATCAACACGATTCATATATGTTTGTCTTGAAAACGCACCTCTCAAGCCAGGATTCTTGTCTTCGGACCTAATTTTGTCAATGCGTACATGCTTTCCACTGAGAATGGAAAGAACCAAGCGACTGCGAAGGTGTTGGTGCCCGCTGAAGTGAATTACAGAGCTTGGTTGTGCCATGATGAGTTCGAGAATAGACCCGACAAAAAATTATGCGAGTCTGCTTACATGAGAAACGCGATCGAAAGGGTCATCCTAAATTGGACAATTAGAATGACCTTAAAGTGCTTCACAGCCACCTGCCAGTAATTTGTAATTTATTACTGCACCCCTTACGCCTCTTCTTTATCCTTCTCATCATGGCTAGCGAAGTTTCTACCTCCCAAGACTGGCCTGGACGCTACTATCACATAGATCAAGTTCTGAATACCCCTGGACCCCGCACAGATCCCGAATTCCTTGCAGGCGATGGTGTACACGTTATGCTTCTGTAGTCCAGATCTCATACTGAACTATCGCACTAGGTCAAGAATTTCCTTCGAAATCAGGCGAAGATCCTAGTCATCGGTGCAGGCGGTCTAGGTTGCGAGATTCTTGCCAATTTGGCGTTGACTGGATTCAAGGACATTCATGTTATCGACATGGACACCATCGATATCAGTAATCTGAACCGCCAATTTCTTTTCAGGTGTGCTAACTTGTGTCAAATGATATGTGCATTCTCTGATATTGCACACAAGGCCGAAAGATGTCGGAAAACCGAAAGCCACTGTAGCTGCTGAATTCATCATGAGGCGCGTTCCAGGAGTAACTGTGACTCCGTAAGCCGGATGATTGATATAGTTGTGTCTATACAAACTTTCTAACATGTTTCTATAGGTACTTTGGGAAAATTCAAGACAAAGATGATGATTATTACCTTCAATTCAATCTTGTTATATGCGGTCTGGATTCTGTGGAAGCACGAAGATGGATGAACGCGACCCTCGTCAACCTCGTCGACCCAGAAAATCCAGAGAGCTTGAAGCCCATGATTGACGGCGGAACAGAAGGTTGATTCTTATATTAAACGGCTCTTGTTGATACTAATGACTCTTAGGTTTTAAGGGACAGGCTCGAGTCATCCTCCCCACAATAACTTCGTGTTACGAGTGTTCACTCGACATGCTCAATAAGCCGACCGCATTCCCTATATGTACAATTGCCAATACTCCGCGTCTTCCAGAACATTGTATTGAGTGGGCATCTGTGTTGGAATGGCCACGGGTTCATGGCGGTAGGCTTTATAGATGAATCTTTCTTCGCAAGCAGGCTGACGTTGGTTGTAGACAAAAAGATGGACACCGATGACCCTGAGCATATCGGATGGCTTTATAAAGTTGCAGCTGCTCGTGCGGCAGAATTCAAGATTGAAGGCGTCACTTGGTCACTAACCCAAGGGGTCGTTAAGAACATCATCCCAGCTATTGCTTCTACCAATGCTATTATTGCAGGTAAATGCCGATTTCATTTATACAGTCTCAAAAACACTTCTGACTTGATATTTAGCTGCGTGCTGCAACGAAGCATTCAAAATTGCTACCAGCTCAGCAGCTTATTTGAACAACTATTTCATGCTTATTGGCACAGATGGTGTCTATTCATACACTTTTGAACACGAAAAAAGGGACGATTGTCCGGTGTGTGGTGGCCAAGCCTTAGAAATGACTTTGGGTCCAGATACAACTGTCGAGCAACTCATTGAAATTCTTGTTGAAAAGCAGGATATGTATGTGATTACAAACCTGGTTTATAACTCAAATTAACACTTTCTTCCATAGCCAAATCAAGAAACCATCACTGTCGACTCCTACCAAACAGATTTACTTCCAAGCCCCACCGCAATTAGAAAAGGCTACAAGAGGCAATCTAGAGAAGAAGGTATCAGAATTGGTACCTCCCGGAGGCGAGATGACTGTCACAGCCAGTACTTTACCATTTAGCCTATCGCTTCGCATCTCTTATTCTACATAGGCATCTTTGGGATTCGTCAGTATACCACTCACTTTCTAGCACAATCGCTTTGTTACGAACCTGTAATAGCATACAGAATATCAAATTCATCTATATACAATGACTATCCGACCATAATCATCCACATTATCACTACCTCCTATAATGCGCAGCCATTGCTCTAGTAAAGGCCATCCTGCTTCAAACCGGACACTCAGTTCATCGGTATGGTGCTCTCCGTCGAGTAGTGCTTTCAGCCCAGGAGGAACCGTTAAGTGGGGAATTTGCCTTGGTGTCGTCTGGTTTATTTGAGAAGTTGAAGGGGAGCGAGATGGGCGTGTCGTACGTGAAGAGGTGATAGTCGTCTTAGAAATTACTGGAGAAGATGGTGCCACGACTGGCGTGATGAGTGACTGGCGTCGAGATTCCGACCGTCCAGCCCCTACGGTTGGGCTCTGGTTTGGACCAACAGTTGAGACCGGCCCATTGGTGCCAACGGTAGTGGCATTCGCAGCATTGTGTGCTATAGATGAGCTCATCATATTGTCATGCTGGAAATTAATCCAAGATGGACGGGGGCTGGAATGCACATTTGAGCCAGATTTCTGCATGTCTCTACTTCGAAGCTGTTCCAGCACTTTCTCGGCAGCACTGGCTCGTCGTGCCCGATGCGATGCAGATATAGTGACTTGCTGAACAAGCGACAAGGAAGCATCATCTTCTTGAGGCGTCTTTTCACCTCCTATAACAGGAAATGCCAAAGGTTGTGCGTTATTTCCGTGACTTATGTCATCTGGAGGGTACGTTGTTGGATTCGAAAGGCTTTGACCACGTCGTCGAGCAAGAGTTTCGACAGTCCTGCTTTCTGATCCTCCTAAACGTCGTTGCATTTGGATAGGAGTTGAGTCTATCACATTCTGGGGTAAGTATACAGGATATCTATGAACCCGTCGCAAAAAGCCCTGGATAATGTTATTGAGGATGAACAGATCTCGAAAGAATTCCCGCCTACTTTGATGACTCCAAAGCTCGTAAATCGTCTTATGTCTATCCCAAGGCTTTCAATGTCATACGCTTGCATCCAATCATATATCGTTCTGCCGGATCTCAACCTGGAATACAAGTGCAATAGTTTGGGCCAGTCAGGTATGGTTTTACCTGATAAATTGATCGATTTAATTATTGGACATATAAATGCAAAATTGATTTTTACCTGGCTTTGTGACATAAGGACCGCATTCCTCCTTCACGTGGTTTTCGTCAGCTAGCCACTGCACGCTCTTGCACAAGGTGTACGTGTTAGAATATTGGAATATATCAATCATCATAATGACTTGATAATATCTGCATTACGGTCAAATATAATCCTTGCAATCATTCAGGAATACACACAGCAAATGTGATATTGCTTGACGTGTTAACGAGATATCACAGTCAGCCAAATGGGCTATCCGACTAACATGGTTGATGCCATTGATAAATTTGCTGACTTTGAGTACAGTCAAATCCCAATTTTCCTCAAACCGCTTAGGCAAGTTGATCAATGCAAGTGGGACCATCCAATCTCGTACTGGAGGCGGATTCGGATAGAAAGGGAATATCTTCAATTCAATGGAATTGAACTGGTCGATGGGTATGGAGGTTTCAGAGTATGAGTTTAAATCTTCATATAGTTGCTCGAGTATGGCATATATAGTCTGGGAAGTTTCTGGAGAAGACAGGAAAGAGGATTCTTCCTGGCGGATGTGTGTCAAGAGCATCCACACCCAGACAATAGGCAGTTTACCTCACAAGATTTCAGTACCCGACTGACTTTCCGAACAACTGGTTCGTAACAACTTAGGTCGGCCTCTCGATCAAATACGAAGCAAAGGTTGAAGCGAAAGTAATTGCGTCTGTATTGTCCAGAGTTCAATTCGACCGGAAATCCGATGATTCGATGATGTATAGTCGAACATGTTACTAGCCGACCACACAGCGTAGGATGAGGTATGATGAACATGGAAATATCATTGAAGTTGAAAAGAGTGCGCTGTAGGGAAGCAGTTCGTTTCTGGGGCGATGGTGGTTGACGAATTCCTGGGCGGTAATATTCTGTCGGCGAGACGAGGGAGGAACTGGAATTTCGCGATGTCAATTCGTTTAGCCCACTCTCATTCGCAGCCGGATTAATAGATGAAGCAACAGGAGACGTCTCTACAGATGGTGTTGGTGGTACAGATGGACCTGGCATGTTAGACGATGGCCCGTTCGACGTCGTGCTTATAAGCCCCTCAGGGACTTGGTAAACAATTTTGGGCCCCTGTTTTACATCGAATACTGCATAGAAAACAGACAAAATACGGGGTAGAAATGAGTCTCCGTCAGGCATGACTCGGTGTCCTATGGGGTCAGAGCTGAAGCAGTGATAGTGGTTGCATTGTTGTAGAAAGTGTCGACTTCCTCAATAATGTCGGCAACTAACATCAACTCAGGTGACCTACGAGTCGTCAGTACTCGATTCGTGACTTCTTCCGCTATTGTGATGTCGCTTTCTGGCTTCAAAAGTTTACCTCTTCCTATCGCTCAACTTTCTTTGGCTGCCGTACTTAAATGCGGCCAATCTTTTCGCTGGTCGATTTTAACACGTCCTGGAACGGAAAATGGCTCTGAGCCTGAGCATGCGCGAGTCGAATATCGACTTTGCCTCAGAGACCGCGTAGTTTGTCTACGTCAATCTCGGGATACACTCTTCTACCGTTCTGTATTTCCAGATCCTCAGCCACCACCCAGAGAGGCCGAAAGCCAAGAAGCAGAAACTTTAGCATGGTTGAAAGATTATTTTCAACTTGAAGTTGATCTTGTCAGTTTATACAAGGAATGGGCAGAGAAAGACAAAGTCTTTGCTTCGTTTCAAGCCCGCTTTGAAGGCATAAGGATGCTGCGTCAAGACCCATGGGAGAACCTTGCTTCGCGCGTACAATCACCATTTATAATGCTGCATGAAAACTAAAATTTCAATCAACAGATTCATATGCTCATCAAATAATAACATTTCTCGCATTACAAAAATGATTGAGAACTTGTGTAAAAATTATTCTCCCTCAATACTGTCCATGGAACATCCATTCTCTTCAAAAGAAACGTTTACATACCATCCATTTCCACCTCCTTCAGCTCTTGCTGACCCCTTGGTGGCAATTCAACTACGGTCTTTGGGTTTTGGTTATCGCGCAGACTTTGTTCAACGAACTGCAAAGATGCTTGTAGATGCTCATGGCACTAAAACGTCAACCCAATCCTGTCAACTAGTAGAAGAACCCGAATTATGGCTGCACGCCTTAAGGAGACGCAGCACAAGTGAAGCCCGAGAGGAGCTACTAAAATTTGTGGGTGTTGGAAGAAAGGTGGCGGATTGTATCTTGCTCATGAGCTTAGACAAGGTGAGGTGGCGCCTTGGTTCCGAATCAAGGGAAGAGTTCTAATGTCCATTGCAGAAGGAAGTGGTGCCCGTCGATACGCATGTTCATCAAATTGCGATAAAATACTATGGTTTGAAAGGGTCAATTGGTGCAAAGGCAAATATGACACCTAAACTTTATGAAGAAGTGAACGCAAAATTAGTCTCTATATGGGGGGAGTACGCAGGATGGGCACATTCCGTATGATTTGTATTTTTAAATTCATTTCAGGGTTTTACTAATACAAAATAGGTGCTTTTCACAGCGGACTTGAAGTCTTTCTCCTCGTATGGTCTCCCTACAACTGACCCTCTACTTGCTCCATCACCGAAACCTACTCCGAAGAAAAGAGCAAGATATGTTGCTGAGACAGAAAGTTGTCTACCGACTCCTCCGAAGACAATTTCACGGACTTCCTTGAAAAGAAATCCACACTCTGACTCTATTTCAGGCAATGAAAGTCTTCCCAGCACTGTTGCTGTTTCTCAGCTTTGTGTAGACACTGAAGAAAGTTTGAGCCTTGTAGATAGAGTTAAGCGAAGACGCCGCCTTTGAACTTCTGAGGTATGTAAATCTCTATATGTAGATCATACCTGTCACTACTATCCTTGTGCTTCATTATCACTACTATTAAATAATACTAAATAGTAAATCCCTTGTTCATTGATCAATGTCATAGTCCATATCCTGGCTGGCATTTCGGACCGTAGTTCCGAATCAGGTTCACGGAGTGATTTGGAAGTTACCCAGCAGGCGCTACTGACTTACTCCTTCTCACATGTCTCTTTCCTTGCCTGCTTTATTCAGCCATATTCTAGACGTCGGAAAGAAAATCTCCAATTTATCTACGATCGAAGACGAAACCCAGGTTTAAATATTTTGCCATCTTCACAGAGTTGAATTTGGTGTCTTACTTCTCTATAGGAATTAGTCCAACAGTGCTTGCAAGATCTCAAGGACCTTCACGGGCGTATCATCGAACTGGCGATATTCAGCCCCAATGAATCCCTTGAAGATATATCATCGCGTAATCTGGTCTATCTCACAGTCCCCTATGTTTTCGCCGAGGTGCAGGGTCGACTTAGAACAACTAGCCGAGTGGACCGCATGAATTCGCTCAACGAGATCGAAGTGCTTCTATTCGTTTTCAATCCGTGCCTTTCACTTCAAATTGACTTTGCAGCTTATTTAGAGATTCATACAAAATTTTATCACGTTGTTGGAGAAATACGAGATTGTTCCTCAAGACGAGCGCTCCCTATTCGATAAGAAAACGACCGATGTGGTGGATTTCGCGAAACGGAGAGAACTGAAGATTAATCAATACAAAAAAGAAAAGGACTTGAAGCTTAGAATCGAGGTTAGTCTGTTAATAGTAACGATGTCTACTTGCATGGCTGATAGTTACCAGACAATTCGCAGACGTACAGGTCAGGTACCTTCTTCGGACGACGCGTCTACAGACTATGATCTAATTGCAAGTCTGTTACCACCGGCCTCGCCCAAAGCATTGTCAGAAGACGAAGATCTCGAATCTGATACGGATGAAATACTTCGGGAAACGACCCTTATTCTGCTTCGGCTTCTGTACGCGCATGCGAGTGCTCAGTTGCAAAGTATGGAACAAGAGCTGGAGCTTCTTCGTAACGCACCACCTACCCCGTTGTTTGGACCCTCTGAAGGAGATGAAAGGGACAAAAAACGAAATGCAGAAGTAGATGAGTGGAAGCTAGACATTCCTGTCCCGGGAGGACCAGATGGAAAGGGTCCACTTTTAGATCCAACTGGCAAGGTAAAATATTTTTTTCTGTTTGCTCAATCGAGGTACATTTTCTGACCATGTGCTTTTAGCCATTGCGCCCGTTTACTATCTTGCCTTCCGATGCTGGGGAGCGCGCTCGTTTACAAGCTCAAGTGTTTGGCCCTGGACATCGGTTACCAACGATGTCTATCGACGAATATTTGGAAATCGAAAGCCAAAGAGGAAAATTCATTTCAGGAGGAGGGTAAGTGAACAAACCAACTTGCCATGAATTCGTCCGCTCATGGGGATCGGACCTCTTAGGCCTGCCTCCCAGGCCGCTCCAACATCGTCCGAACAACTAGCAATTGACTCAGAGATGGATGGCACTGTAGGAGGTGAATTAAAGGCGGAGATGAAACGGCAAAAGGATGAAAATTGGGCGAGATATACAGAGGAAAATGCTCGAGGTGCTGGTAACACAATGAATAGGGGCTGAAGTGTCAAACATGCATGTAATAAGTACTGTATTTCTATAGGAACAAAGTTGTACAAAGACTCATCAACTCCGAGGTATATGTGACGGGATAGGTCGTCCTCGCAAATCCTGAAATCCATAATATCATAAAGACTCCGCAAGATCTTCGCGAGATATAATAAATTAACGTATACAATCTGAATATATAGGTATTTATCAGACGATAAATGCCCTAACAACTGCACTGCGATGCTTCAGGTACTTCTGCGCTGGGAACAGTGACATCGATTTCTACCATGGTGGAAAACTGTGAGCAAGAATCAAGCACATAAAGAGCTGCGACGTACTTGTATTGGCATCTGCGCCGCTCTCTTTTTCCATCCCTGGTAATGACATGGCGATTTTCTTAAACAAACTCTTAACGTTGTGGCCTGCTTTGGCCGATGTTTCCATAAACATGATGTTCATCTGCGTAGCTTTCGCAGTTGCTTCTTCTAACGTCACTTGTCTTTCGACAGCGAATGAAGCCGCGTTACGAGGACAAGAGAAATACACTGACATACCGTTTGTCTGACAGGTCTGCTTTATTTCCGACCAAGACGATAATGACATCGTTTCCTCGCTCAGAGCGCACATCATCTATCCACTTGGTTGTTGAAAGGAATGATTGTCTGTCTAACATCATTGTTAAGTGAGATAGCGAGACTGCCACAAATAAAGTCCCTACTAGTGATATCGAAAACCACGATCGCTACCGACGAGTCTCTGATATAGGAGGGTATAAGTGACCTAAACCGCTCCTTGTGAGATGTGAGTGGAGTTTTGGGGATGTATTTCGTTTATATATGCAAGTACCTGGCCAGCAGTGTCCCATAGCTGCAGCCTGACGGTCCGATCCTCAAGATACATCGTCTTGCTCAGGAAATCAATTCCAATAGTAGCCTGGTATGTGTTGTCGAACGTATCATACATGAATCTGAAATCTTTGTTAACAAGACATTACTACCAAGAATGCGAGCAAACCTGGTAATCAGACTTGTCTTCCCAACGCTCTGGTCGCCGAGAAGGACGATCTTGGTCCGTTTGGGAGGTGAAGAGGAGAAGTCTGCGGAGACTGGAGTGGAGGCTGACTCTGACATTGCTAAAGAATAAAAGCAATAGACGTAAAGCAGATATAGTATATTACAGTGGAGCAGCCAAATAGCAGCAAGAAGGAGACGAAGGAGAATATGTAGTATGCAATACCACTCTTCACTAGCACTAGTCACTTGTCGGCTTCCCCACGTGTGGGCCAATACTAAAGCCACCGCTCGTGCCAGAACACATGATCGCCTATGACAGGCTGCTCGCGCGTTTATGGCGAACGTCAATTAAAAATTAGCTCTGCAGAGTCTGCACTCGCCTACATAGCATTTTTGTTGTCTTTTGGGCATACAACACCAGCTGCCAATGAAGCTATCTACACAAATAAACGCTCATCATGCCTCGGATCCATTTTACACATTCGAATTCTTTCCTCCCCGTACCGACCAGGTCAGTCTTGCAGACAATCTCTTTGGATCTAATCAACGCTAAATTTCGCGTTATCTAGGGATTCGAGAATCTTATGTCCCGGATCTCGCGTTTATCTGCTCTTCAACCACTCGCAATAAGTGTAACATGGGGAGCTGGAGGCTCGACGAAGGATCGCAGTCTTGAGCTTGCTTCCCTAACACAGGGAAATGGCTTGACCACTATATTGCATCTCACCTGCACCAACATGGAGAAGGGTCTTATTGATGATGTACTGAAAGTAAGTGTTATCAATGTTTTCTTCTACAATCGTACCGAGTATAGCATTTCTAGGCTGCTAAAGAGCAAGGTGTCCAAAATATTCTCGCCCTACGCGGAGGTGAGTACGTTTCAATATATTAGATGGTACCACGAAGTAATTTTATGTTTTTACAGATCCTCCCCGTGGAGAGGAAGAGTGGATCGCATCAGATCCTCGGTTTACACGCGCTGTCGACCTCGTATCTTACATCCGTTCCGTGCCTGAATATTCTGAATGGTTCTGTATCGGTGTAGCAGGTAAGCGCCCGTCTCCTCATCGATTGTAGTTCATTAATTTGTTACAATCACTATTAGGTTACCCAGATGGCCATGCTGATACTTCGGCCGATGAAGATACAGAGATCACTCGCTTGAAACAGAAAGTAGACGCGGGGGCAGATTTTATTGTCACTCAACTATTCTATGATGCGGATCACTTCATTTCCTGGTACAAAAAAGTCAGAGAACAAGGTTCGCCTTCCAATTTCGTGAATCATCTTTCCTCATTCATTTTTTGAAGGTATAACGATTCCTATAATTCCGGGTGTCATGCCCATTCAGACGTATTCGTCGTTCGCAAGAGTGACCAAGTTATGTGGTACCCGAGTTCCAGATTCTATATCGACGGAACTCGCAACTCTTAGTGTAAGCGCAGTAATTATTGAACTTGGTCGTATCATTAAATGCCTATCATAGCACGACGATAGCTTGGTTAAGGAATATGGCGTCAAATTGGCCGTGGAAATTATTCGAAAGCTACGCTTGGAAACAGGCATCAACGGATTTCATTTTTGCACTTTGAACCTTGAAAAAAGTATCCAGAGGGTACTTGAAACTCTGGGATGGGCAGACTCTTCGCAAACAGCTCCCAATAAGCTTATCGTGGTGCGCATAATTTCGTGGCTGAATTCCTTCTACTCTTATGATATGAAAAATGAAGGATTCCATCCCCGGTACGCCCTCTGGTCCTTTAGCACCAAACAAAGGGGATCTTGTAATATCGCCACGAAATGCCAGCAACTCTGCTACTCTGGGCCTATCCGGATTACCAGCCACTGAGGTGGAAGCCGGACGTGGGGAACTCAATCATGCTGCGACATGGGATGATTTCCCTAACGGACGATTTGGTGATTTCAAGAGTCCAGCATACGGAAGTCAAGATCAATGGGGAGGATCAGGTTTTTCGGTACGTGATCTAATAAACTATACGCCTGTCTTCGACATCTTCAATGACGTATTCCAGAAAAACGAAGCACTTGTGCAATGGGGAAAGCCGAGCAAAGCGGAGGATCTGACGAACTTATTCCTGGATCATCTTCTTGCAAAGATATCTACTACTCCGTTCTCGTCAGGACCTTTATCTCCCGAGTCACTCACCATTCTTGGACGACTTGAAAAGCTGAATCGAAGAGGTTGGTGGACCGTTGGATCACAACCTGCCGTGAACGGAGTAAGTTCCTCGGATGAGGTCGTCGGGTGGGGACCTAGGTCCGGATACGTCTTCCAGAAGTGTTTTGTCGAGTTTTTTTGCGGGGAAAAAGATGTTGAAGCTATCGAGAGAAAGATCACAGAAAAGGGGAATACCTGGGTACATTATTTCGCTGGAAATCACAAGGTAGGCATTATGCTTGTTTATAATGTAGCATTTTTTGATCTGAGTCAAGGGTGAATGTCGCACCAACGTGCCAGATGGAGGAAGAAATGCGGTGACATGGGGTGTATTTCCTGGACAGGAGATCGTACAAACGACTATTATCGAACAAGAATCATTTCTCCTTTGGAAGGTATGGTCGACGTTTCTTGATAAATGGCTACCAACCTAAACCTCTGTTAGGACGAGGCCTTCTCTATATGGTCCGAATGGGCATCTTGCTACCGGCCGGGTTCCGAAGAAAGAAACTTGCTCGAAGATATCAGGGACAATCGATGGTTGGTTAGTATCGTCCATCACGATTATGTGAATCCCGAAGCATTGTGGACTTTTTTGCTTGATGACGAATAATTTAATGGAAGACAAATAATATGTATAAAAAATCTGCATACCATCATAAGTACTAAATTTACGAATCTCTATCACATAGATGATGATGCAGTGAATTTCTGTACAACACATGGATTACTGAGCGAGATGTACAATGGTTGCCAATTTTTGGGTGTTTGGGGTTTTATTGATTATCGTTTAATAACATCTGGGTGTGTATCACAGACCTGTTGAAATAGGGAGCTGTCGGATTTTTCAAAAATCAAACTCAATCATGTTTACCGGAGCCAAACCGCAGGGTGTGTTCTTGATTTCCCCCAAGTCGTTCTGAAAGGTTAAAACATTGGTGGCCTAAGTCATATCAGATATTTCCTCGTCGTATTCTTCTGTGTCCCCTTCTTCCATTTCCTCGTTATCTTCAGTGTCTGCAGTAACGTCGCCGTCCAGATCATCCATGCTTGCGTCAAGATCTTGAGCAGAATCATTTTCACCGTCGTCTTCTAAAACAGACTGCGCAGCACCGCTGTGCGCTGAATTTGAATCGTCAGTGTCTTCTTCGGCCTGATGAAAGAAAAAAGGTGAGTTGAGATCGGCTGTATCCTCGAGGTACAATTGGAAACTTGACGTACGTCATTCTTTTCTTCTTGCCGAGTAAGAGACCGCCCGATAGGAACTAAGAAGCCGAAACCACGGTTATGGACGGCATTTTTCTATGTACCTGATATTAGGTATGGACCTTGAGCTGAAGGAAAGCTCGTACTATGTCGTCATACTCGTTCTCTTCGTCGCTCAAGTCATCCATTTCGCGGTGAATGTCTCGATATGCAGACATATGGCCGTATACACGTTGCTTAGAAAGTGGCACGGGGTGCGGTTGAGGTACCTTGGGAAGTAAGCGAGGGAAGTGAGGTTCACGAGGAATTAATGTTGGAGTGGCACCAGACATAGTGGAACAGGAGAGAAAACAGGCGTGATGCCACTTAAGGCTCCCTGGGAATTCAATTGTTTGTGTTACATGCTATATTATTGACAAGACGTTGACTGATATTGACCATCACACGCTGATTACCGAGACCCTTCACGACCTTGTTGATGTTGCTGAGACTTCTCTGCACCTTCAAGGAGGCTTATAGCATCAGAATTCTATGATGTTAGTTCCGACATTTCAATGCACCTTCACGATGAAGTGGAGACCATACCCCAATACTTGCCAGGAACGATAGTGGACCCTATATAGATCTATGAATTTTCATCTAGCGAATTTGACAGACGGTTTCAATTGTCGACAGAGGTATTAATTAACCCGCGTTTCCCTATGTGCCGTTAAGGCTTTTATGTGTTAAATAATACCTTTCAGGTTCGGGACATGTGTGAGTACTTGCTGAGTCATATTAGTAAATATATTAGGCGCCCTTCAACGAGGTAGGCTAACTCAGGCTAACTCTATAACAATGAAGATGATCAGCTTTTTCACCCCCAAATGAAGGCATTATACGACCCCGACTTCCCTCCAGGACTTGTATCAGTGGAGAGAAATGACCATTATTATTCCCTGTTCAACTCAAAGCAGCGCTACTCAGAGGCAATTCCCCTCACTTCTCTCACCGACGCCCAGGAACCTCAATACGATTCACGTTTAGACTTCACAATCACAACCGGCTGGGATTTTCCTCTCCTTTCTCTCCTCTTCCACGCTCTTATCGCGTTCCATTGGGGTGTAGCCCTCTTCATTTTTGCGTTGGGTGTCGTTCCAGTTGACTGGAACCTTTCGCAATTAGGGAGGGACCGGCCTGGGATCACTAACACATTGGTGTCTCTCGTAGCAGCCCTGTCTACTATGTACGTTAGATATGTCGTTCAACAAACTCTAGAACAATACTCACGTTGTCTCATTGTGCAAGGATTTACCCTTGGACATTTGCGATGGATGCAAGGAGTGAGAGAGTTGTCGCTTTTTACGCACTTCCCTCGTCGAGCTGGAATGTTCCCGGCATGGTTCCCTTGGATGAAAATCGTGTGGATTGTGGCATACATCGGAATCGTACTTCATACAGCATCTTTAGTCGCTATTCTCCAGCCCAGTGAGTATATAGGCATCTCTGACCTCACTTTCACATCCAACTAATTTTCATCATGCTAATAGACATATTTTTCAAGCATAAGTTGTACAATGACCCTATTCCCTGCGGGAGAAACGAAAGTCAAATCACTCTGGATGTCGACTTATTCCTCAAGGAAGACGAGCAACAGAACGTTGACATGTTCTCCTTTAATGTAGGAAAGTTGCTTGTCAATTATGGAGGTGAGTGTAAGCAATGCTCTCTCAGAGTGTAAGACTCGAATCGCTGATCGCTCTCAACTCTACAGAGCAGGTCAACGGAAATACAACGTCTTCCATTTCAGGGCGCGTTTATAGTAAAGACAGTTATGCCTACGGTGCAATTGGGGGCCTGGTAGAAGGTCTTCAAGAAATACCGGGTGCCCTATTCAAAGCGCAATGTTCGGACGACCCTAAGGACGCTACTTCTATTTGGAAGGATGTCTTCCCGAACCGCTTTCCGCCTGATATAACGACCAATGGATCCAGTTATCTGTTTACGGACGACGCTATTCCTCCTCAAATGAAAGGCATAGTCAGTCACGACAACATCACTGAATCTCAATCTGCCATGTACGCGCTCGTTCAGCCATCGGGAAGCGGAGCCCTCCTGAGTATAGCAGACAACACCCCAACCCTCGTCTGCAGCTGGAACACATCACCAAAGCTTGTGCATGTCCAAACAGTTCGTTTTGCTGCACGTACCCTTGGTTCAATTGACACGGATTTGCACCCTCCTCTTGTAGGACGGGCTACGTTAATGACCCTCAGAGGAATGGCTGAAGCTTTTCGGGAAGGGTCTTCTCTACAGAAAGCCGTCAGTCCATTTATTGCCATTTTTAGGTATGAGTCGGCCACATACAATGTCTACAATCAAGTCCAGCCAGCTGCCAATGCCTCCCAAATATTGGAAACACTTCTCGCAGACGGTGGCAAAGCCAGCCTGACACTCTACAATTCTCACTTCAGCAGCCTAGCTGCTTACTCTGCCGCTCCCTCGAGAATGGAAATATGCTACAGTAATAACAGGACAGTGCAAGAACATTGGAAATTTGGCAATGCCAACAACCTTGGCTGGTTTGCCACAATATGGACATCAGCTATTGGAGCTTTTGCCGTGTTCGCTACACTTCGAATGTCTCGCAAGAGAAGGATGCAAAATATTGGTATGTTAGAAGTTACTCAAGCGTTTTCATTAGGCAGAGGTGGTGTAATACGTGACGATGAAGTCCTTTGTGTAAGAAACGGTAGAATTATTTTGGCTTGACGGTGCTGTATCATTTACGCGATGCAGAATTACTGATTATATATAAAATCGTTTGCTCTGCTAGGATAGGGCTTGGTGGAAGCTTGGTCGTCAAAGACGAAGCCTTGGACTTAAGGACATCCGTCCTGAGCACATGTTTGGAGCAACGGGTCCATGAAGGACGGAGCGTATCCAGTGCAACTAGTAGTAGTTGGCAACTAGAGTTACCAGGGTCCAGAACGTACGATGGTTGTCTCACATGATCCTCAAAGTTTACCAGAGTTTACCTTGCGGATTCGCGAAATTAGTGGATCTTTTTTTGCATTCGCATGCGTTTGAACTCGGAGCTAAATGACGCGTGCTCTTGATTAAGTTCTTTTGACTTGCAACAGGGTTCTTTTGAATTGTACACCATCTCCAGCCATCTCCCTATTTCTCCCAAGTTGTCTCAGCTGTCTAGATTAACTGGAGTCTGGGCAGCGCTCATTACTGGCAGAATATGTTATGCCCAGCCTGTTACACCGGGTTACACCCTCCAGTGTGTTCGAGTGTTGGCATCGGCATGCATAAGAATGGACGCCTCTTATCAAGGTCGCAACCATCAATAGGAACCAGTCAAATAACCTGTAGAAAGCTCAGTGAGCGGCGAGCGCGAACTAAGACTCGAGCTTTCCAAGACTCAAGTTGACTAGTAGTAGTATTCATCTTGATCACATGATCGCTCTCTACTGACGGTCAGGGCCTTCAGGACTCGGAACACTAAATAGTAGTAAACTGTTAAGTAAACTGAGTTGAACTGAGCCACTGTCTGTCACTGCTTAATGTATAGTACTTATTGGCACCCCACAGTGTATATACAGTATTTTACCACTATCTTTCTCTCTCTACGCACCCACCTTTCTTGTCTTTGCGAGATCGCTGGAACACGACCCACACGGAAAACGCACTTTGACAATAACAGGATACTACTATTATTACATCTGGCCCTCTTCACCAACTTTCCTACTGACAGCTGCTGAGACATAGAACCCGCCAATTGTGTAAACACCAGGGATATGGAAAATCAGGAGCCAGAACTGCCGTTCGTAAGCCTGGATTACGCTGAATACAGAGCTATATGCCCAGGACCTCGGTTGGCATCGGTCAATAGCAATCCAAAGTCTTACTATGGACCAATCACGATCAGTGCGTTTCGTTTTGGATTCTGTTCAAGGGACAAAATTGTGTTTGCCCAATGTTATTAATCACTTTTGTTAGGAAACTACATTGCTGGTTGGACCAAGCAAACATTAAGAACGGGGAAAACTAGGGTGACGCCGCCAGAGATGCCCGCCGTTTTCCTATCATTACCTATTGAAATCAAGCTTGTTGTAAGAACTTGTAAAAAAAACTTTTTCGCGTCGAACTAAAATCGTCATAGGTTTTAGAACACCTGCATCCTATTGATTTATACCACTTCTCCTTGACATCCAGAAAATTTAGATCCATTGTTATGGACCCCAAAGCGAGAGGTGTCTGGGAAAGTGCATTTAAAAACCATCCAGATTTACCCTCGTGTCCACGGGGAGTATTGCAAAGCCACTGGGCATTCCTACTGTACGGTCCTGGTATATGTGCTGTAAGTGCAACAATAAGCTACGTCTTGAAAAAGAAAGATATTAAATGCCTCTGAAGATATGTAGTAGGTACGGAGCCTTGACTGACTTTGCTTTCCGTAAACAGTACTGTGAAATGTGTATGGTCAGTAGACGTGGATTTCTCATTGGACAGTTTTTAAGATTTCTTACAGAAAGAAAATTATGCATATGCAAACATGTTGAGGGACATGAACAATAATGCCATACCACCGGACCATCTAATTTTCTCTCTACTTCCAAAAACTTATCGTTACCGTAAGCATTTAGTTAAATCTAGCAGCTTTAGCCAACTTTTAACATGCTTGTTAACGTAGATGGCCTTCGATACACTACCTCGTACGATAATCCTGCGAATGCCAGATATCTTCGCGACGATTTTAAAGTCATGCTGAAGAAAGTGACGCTGATACAGTTGTTAATGCAATATGATGACGTATCTTCGACGCCTCTTGCACAGTTGTTGGAGGAATACAGAGTTGCTACAGCCTTTTATTTGGATCAAATTCATCAGGTGTGTACGGTTGGAACTGCGTGAGGCATATTATTTCTCATCCCAGGACATTAGTCGGCCAAGAAGACGAATGCCTGGGCAACTGAGGTCTTCAGGTTGTTCTCCTTTCAATACAATGCCATGCTTAAAGACACAGCCTCTAAGTTTGTATTACTTTCTTACATTAAGCTTGGGAACAGGGTGATTCTAACTATCTAGGTATGTAGATGCACAAGACGTCTTTTGAACACAGGTCACGAAAGACAAGATCTCGATTATGTCCAGTTTTCTCTTGCTCATACGCTTCGTATGGCTGGAATGTATAGACTAACATGTAAAGGTTAGTCAGTCGTTGGGATCCACTTTCTTGTTAGTAATTAACCACAATGCAGCATATCGTTCCATTCGCCCCAAGTTAGAGGCTGTGGTGATATCTCGCAAAGTTGAACGATTAAAAGCGGAACGCCAGAGCCTTATTAAAGGCATATACAAGGATTATAAGAAAGCGAGGGGTCCCAAATCATGGGAGTATCTTCCTCCTACGCGTCTCGTCACCACAATCGGGGGATTCGCCGCTTTCCTTAATGCCGAATTTAGTTGCCGAGGAGACATTCCAATGGAATATGCACTATCCTTGTTCCCAGATTTTATAACGGAATGGACAAGGGGTCAGAAAGTCAAAATTCTTCGACTACTTTCACTTGAGCCACAGAACAATATTGACGACCTGATAAGGAAGTTTGAGCTTGCGACTTGCGTGGTTACATGCGGGGACTGTAAGCTCAGGAGAACTGATGGAATTGCTCTGTTTGGTTGGAACGAAATCTTTCTACATATGCGGAAAATCGTCCCTGGGCACAGAAAACCATGTAATAAATATATGATCACGGAGGTTGCTAAAATTGCGGCGTCGTCTCTGATCTCCTACGTTGGGCTGGACCCCGCAACCACCACTTCACAAGAAATGCATAATCGCAATGATCGATTCTTGTGCGGTGACTGTATAGCATTCGCCTCTCAAGGTATCCATGACACGAAAGCATATACATGGACAGAATGCGTACGTCTCCTTTTTGTGAGGACCTTTTTTGGATGACGTCTGGTATACTAATGAATTATTCAAGGTCGTGCACGCAATTGAAGTTCATCCTGAAATTAGATCTCCGGCATGGCATCTTCTAACACCAGAAGTGAAAAGATTTGTCCAGGAACATGAACCATTACATCCTAGGCCTATATTAAGGATTTGGCGTTGCAATAAATGCGCGACACATTATTCTTCCTCGGTAAGACAGAAAGAAGCAATCGAGCACGTTCAGAACATGTATGCACTCCTCCCTCAATCGATGATACATGGCTAACCGAGCCCTTGATTTCTAGACATTTAATTGCAAATCCAGTTATCGGGACTGACGTTGTATATGACAAGCGGCGGACAATCAAGAGAAGGAAACCTTTTCGTCTGGGAGTTAACCCAGGATATACATATCGGTGCAAAAGATGTCCTGACCTTCCTATCCTTAAGTTGTGGCAGATGCAGCCTCTACTCTATCATCTGCGTTTAAAGTAAAATCTTCAACATCTCTTTTTGGAGCGACTGATGAACATAGCTTTGTCTACAGGCACCACGTACCTGAACCTTCAGAAGGTGATGATTGGGTCAAGATCTCAATTATGGCTCCCTGGGCATAGAGAAAATATGTTTATGAATCAGTGTACAACTCCCTTTTAAATACAAATAATAAATAATTACAACATCATAAACGATTATAATTACTACGTTAGAAGAGAGCCTGCTCTGATTGGCATAACATCCTGAGCATCAACTAGCGCCGCCCGACTGTTTTTGTGAAGTTTTGGTCGAAGTGCTAAAGGTCTAACCCACAACCTGATGTGACCAGTCTTGGTTGCCGTTAACAGGCTGCGAGGGAGGAACTGTATAACACTAAGAATATCGCAATCCAGTTGTTTAACCTACCATGCATAATACGATAAAAGAATGATTTAAGAGATGCGATAGAGTAGCTTACCAGCACAGGCTGGACGAAGGCGATTTCGTTACGTGACGGTGCTTGATGATACCGGGGCGACGGTACGTCTTCAAAACCAGGTGAGCTTGCTGCAGGCAAATATGATACCGAGCGATCTCGTTTGAAACCTAATGAGATAGTAGAGGACATGGATACACGCTGATGATGGGTTGTCTGTTGTGATCAACATGATGGCAGATCGCGGCGACAAATAAGTTTTTCTTTACCTGAAATTTTGGACGATGAAGTGCACCACTCGAAAAGTCCCACTATCCAAGGTTCAGCTATGTAAAAGATGTAAAAGTATGAAGATAACACACTAGAATTAGCTTGTTGTCTTCGGCAACACTACCAAACCTATATGTTCTCCCATCACACCGAGATTCGTCGAAAGCTACCGACGACACAAAAGAGGAATGACCTTGACATCTTGCTATGACACGTTGTTCCCAAGGAGAAAAAATTGTCAAAAGGTCGTCCTGACCACCTGTCTGATGAACGTCGATGGATCAGACCAAGGTAACTCCTTGTCTATGATTTAGGATGAAGGTCATACCACAATGAATCGACCATCTGGAGACCAGGCGACGCAAGTCAGTGCCCCGAAGTACGATGCGTAGCAGTCTACCAGCCTGTAGAGAATTGCTTCAATAATAGCAATGCATAGTAAATCTATAGTGGGATAATTACTGTTCCGCAAGGGCATCGATGACTCTTAAACAACCATCTTCTGATATCGCCGCCACATATTTGACGTCAGGAGAGAACACGAAGTCTGATTCGTTGGATTGTAAACTGGAGAGATAATTTGAGTAATACAAAGACTCACCGACAACACTTCGTTTGGAAAGGCGCCAGTGACTTACGGGATTCTTTACCGTTCTTTCCTTGTCAGATTTCCCGGCTGAAGGTAAGGCGCCTGCGCCAGACGCTGCTGGATGCCACGGAGGCATCGTCACGAAAATGTTATCCATAGGGTCCCATTCACCGTCGTTTAGTGAAGGAAATAGATTATTTGCCTCGGAGGAAGGAACGTTAGGATCTTGTGGTGTAAATGTACCGTCTTCCCTCTCTTTATCGTACACAATGACCGTTCCGTCTGCATGAGAAACCAAGAAGAGAGTGGATGATGATGGGACCCATCTGACAGCCGTGCAAGGAGAGTTAGAGATAGAACCCTTGTTTAGGAGTAAGAAAACTGGTGGACTGTAAAAGGTGAGAGTGCTTTACTTGTTTATTCAGCCTTCCATAACGTGAATTGATTGGATCTGCATTGGGGATATAGATTAATAAACTTATTCATTTTGACTACCATAAGACGTCGACCTAGCCATATTAGATCACCAGTATTGAATCCAATGATCACGTCCAACCGATCTGCGGTTGCTGTAGATATGTTAATGACATGGCAAGTTGGGTGAGCGGCGAAGGTGATTCGGGAGAGAGGTTCCTTCAAGTCAATGAGCTCTCACTCCTAGCGCCGTTTGCTTCAAGACGTACTTTGGCTTTAGATCCAGCTTCAATCCAGACGAAACTTTTCGCCATGTTATAAAATAAAAAGGTGACATCTCCTTGTTTAGCCTGCAGGAGTTTAGTCAATCCTTCAGCGGTTTGAATGCGTGAAATAAATGAGGACGAGGTCGTCCGAATATTGTGCTTTGGCCTAACTGCGGCTTTGCGTTTCCCCCCCGCTGACTGGTGGGAGAACAGTGTATGATGTTCCGGATTGCCTGGTGCTTGTTCCTGGGAAGACGGCGCAGGCCCATCACCCTCGTCGGGGGTGTCACTGCTCGACAAACTGACACCGTCATCGCGGTCTCTGACGGCTTTCTCAGTCTTATCCTTCTTGGGCTCAGACTTTCCACCACCCAGGAGATGAGCGAATCCCGGAGCGTTACTACCTTGCTTCGGTATCGGAAAGCGCAGGACGACAGTAGAGACTTTTGACGGATAAACGGCGGTGCCGACACTCATGGCGATATTCTGAGCATGATTTGGTTTGTGCTCATCAGTGACAGAGTATACGCCTTCTGGAGCAACGAAGGTCGAGTCGTTTTCCATGAAATGGGTAGCGCGAAAGATTTGATCCCAAATAAGAAGGCGACGCGAGTGTCCATACGATAATTTTGGACACCGACTCTTAGTATGCTGATGGCTATACCGGATCTTAGCCCGTAGCTTTCTCTCCCCCCCTTCATGCAACTCCTCAAGTCCCCTGCTCATCTCAGGGCATGTCTTACTTGTCGTCCCCTTCGTTGTCGTAGGACAAACTCCACCGTTGCTTCTCCACCACCACCAGACGGCAGTCTGCCCTCTGTCGCAACATCTGCAATTCTTAGGACGAAGAGGGAGACGGCTCTCCGTACTCCAGGAATCAATTGGGCAGATGAAGATGCCTCTGCACCTTCACGCATCATAGTAGGCGGTCGCGAAACACGCAAGATGAACACTTACCAAGCTATTCGCGACGCGATGAGCATCGCTCTCGCCAAGGACGAGACCGCTGTGATATTTGGAGAGGATGTCGCCTTCGGTGGTGTTTTTAGATGCACAATGGTCCGTTTCCATTCTGCTTTTTTAAAATAAACAAAGCATCTCACTCAAAGTCGCCAAATGTCAGGGCCTCGCTGAAGAGTTTGGTGTGTATTGCACCACACTCATCACACCAATGTTTATTGACTATTCCATCTTACAGGGAAAGAACGCGTCTTCAACACTCCTTTGACTGAGCAGGGCATTGCAGGTTTTGGGATAGGACTTGCGCTCATGGGTCATACAGCTATTGCAGAAATTCAATTCGCTGATTACATTTTCCCCGCATTTGATCAGGTCTGTCTAATTAGTACATATATGCGCCTACCCCATATTGATAACAGCCTTTCACAGATTGTTAATGAAGCTGCCAAGATTAGATATCGCTCTGGAGGATCTTACAATGCGGGCGGCCTTACAATTCGAACGCCTACAATGTCTGTCGTGAGTATTCTTTTTAATGTAACTTTACACCGTGTCAATGAGTCCGTAACACAGGGTCATGGTGGACTATACCACTCGCAATCGCCAGAGGGATTTTTCATGGGGGCATCAGGCCTGAAGGTACTTCCACGTAATTGTGTGTGCAACAAGCTCCGCTGAATCTATTTAGGTGGTCATTCCCCGATCTCCCATTCAAGCAAAGGGCTTGCTTCTAAGCTCTATACGTGATCCAAACCCCATTATCTTTATGGAACCCAAGATCTTGTACAGGTCGGCAGGTTTGTCATTTCAAGTTGTCCACTGCCATTAATCAGTCTAACGGTCAATGTGACCCACGCAGTGGAGCAAGTTCCAGTTGATGACTACGAATTACCTCTCGGCAAAGCGGAAACACTCATCCCAGGATCGGACCTCACGCTCTTGACATGGGGTACACCTGTATACCACTGTGAGACCGCTATGCATCTTCTGGATGCCCCTCCCCTGGAACTAGAATCAGTCATTCCAAAAAGCCTGCGAGGAGCAAAAGTTGAACTTATTGATCTGAGGTCCATATTGCCTTGGGACGTAGAGACAATCGTTGAGAGCGTCAATAGAACTGGCCGTCTCGTGATTGTGCACGAAGCTGGAATGACGGCAGGTGTGGGTGCTGAAATTAGCGCAGAAGTTCAGAAGAGATGTTTCTTAAAACTACAAGCGCCTGTCAGACGAGTTACGGGTTGGGAGTAAGTCGTATCCTCTGTTCCGGCTCGAATACTCGCTCACTATTTTTATTATAGTCTTCCTGTGGCTCTTCAATACGAGAAGTTCCACATTCCAGATGCCATCCGAGTCCTTGACGCGATTATGGAAACCATGTCATATTAACGTGTTTAGATGCCAATTTGTGCAGTGAATATTTTAACTTGTAGGACTATACTAATGTACACTCGGGATATCTTTGCATACTATCTTATTCCTCCCTTCTTACATTTATACGCCAGCGAGTCAGAACCCCTGAGAGTAAGAGACTGGCTTCCCATAACAAGAGGAGGCGATCCTCGCGCCACCCAACCAACCCAACTTGTGCGATGTGTTCCTGACGAATGTCCCTGTTGTAGCATAGGTCTCCTTCCATTGCACATAGAAACCTTGCATGTTCCCGTGATACGTTCGCGATGTTTTCGATGAGGGAAGTTCCTGTTGAAAGCAAGGCTACAATATCTTGGACTTTCGTAAACAAAGGCATTGTTGTACGGTTTTTTCTCTTTCCAAGTCTGACGTTGACGATGTACGGAGAAAACAAGATGGTACAGGCCATGCATTCGAAAGACAGAGGACCTGCTTCAGGTGATAGGCAAGAAAACTCCAGTATTGCGGATGATTTGGGCATGAGTTGTTGTTTAATCCGAATGACCTCCTTGCTGAGATCAAGGTATTGTAGGCAATCCAGGTCAAAGTACATGCATTCAAATTCTATGCAATTGCAATTGTCAATCAATGTCTCTATGTCGTGGTGCATATAACCAGAGAATTACCGGCGTTTAAGTCTACGGGCTGGATCTGCTGCGTCAAATTTTTGGGACGAAAGAACTGGCAAATATGTCAATGGCACGGAAAACAGGAATAGAATCTCATATATCTTGAGGTTACATGGTAAAGATAGGAACTCTGGAAACTGATCCATATCGCTGTCTTCAGGCACCAGTATTTGTCAATGCGAGCGTTGAAAGGGATGCCGTTCAGTTTCAGTGTTCCTCGAATCAAGCGGGACAGATCGGAAGGATCCCTTAGCTCGATGATACCTTGACAGATGAGGTGCATCGTTTGAATAAGGTCGATTTCGACGCGGGCAGAATTCGGATTAACAGAGCTTTTGAGTAGGGTAGTAAAGTTTTTAGGCCATGCAACAGATGTAGGTGTAATCACGCAGCACAGTGCTACGTAGGCTTTTGTGTCCATAGAATTTGTGGCTTGTGATCTGATCGAGAACCATGCCCTAATTGCAAACCAAGGAATGCCGACAGAAAGTAAGAGTAAACTCAGAATAAAAAAAGCAGCATAAGGAGAAATCGAAGTGTGGATATCATTGGATAATTCCGTCGGAAGAGTAAAGCTCTTCAGGGATGATTGTGTTCGAGATATGAGTCGCATGGTCCAAAAAGCCATTGTGGTGCCAATGTACAATATATCTTGATGGTCAAAGGCAAATCAAGAAATCGTAATGGGGAGTCTACACCCGTGTGAAATTTAGGTAATTGGAAGGCGACGGAGCAACGGACCGACCCCTATTTGCTTCTTAATTATTGTTGTCCTTTCACAAATATACTCAAACTTTAAAGCTTAAAGGTTTGATTCTCATCCATGTTCTTCTTTCTTACCATCTCCCATCGATATCGCAACTGAACTCCTTAGAACTTTGCTATGGACATCAAGTTGATCCATATACCTCAGGACGCTAATCGATGGACAGTAACGCGTGCCATCGCCGCAGTCCTTCATTCGGAGGACTTCGCCCCAATCATCCCAGGGAGATTGATAAATTTTCAAGTTAGGCTTCAACCAAATCCATCGGGGGGCGCTCGAAATAATGGCACTGGTCTGGTGACAATGCCCACTGACAATGTTGGACGCAATTTCTTAAGGCGTGTTGAAAGCGAACCTATCAAAATTATGGGCAAAAAAATCAAGTGCTTTCCACAAAGCTCACCCCCACCACCTGCTTTAACGCTCACTTTAAGAAAGACAAGATATGTTGATCCAAATGTGGAAGAAGAAAGATTGCTCAAAGTTCAACAACTTGACATTAAGTTTCGCATTGACACAGTTCAATTCGGAATTTTCTATTACCCTGAGTATCCAACCAACAATCTTGACAGTAAAGGACAAGGAAGGAATCGACCAATCTCACGTGCATTCTCTGTAGAATGGGAGAGGGATTACATGAAACAGTCATATGGAGCATTGGAGTTCCAATATGACCATAAACTCATTCGTATCACGGTAAGCATATTCACACATGTCTTCTTGCTGAATTTATCAATGACACGCATTCTCTCTTCATAGCTTGGAAGTGAGGTGACGGAAGCTGAAGGACGCAGTGTTGTGATTAATTTTTCGAGCATACAGAAGGTTGGAGTGGGCTACGATGGAAAGCCTTGTAAGCACATATTCCCCATGATACCAAAATTACCTACAATCACATTACGCATAGATGTTTGTTTTGATACCCTTACCCCACCAGTCATGGAAAAAATTGACTTTCATCGCCCAATGACGGGAAAGTCTTCAGTGGATAATAAGAAATATAAGCAGCGAGTTGGCTCCGTTCACGAGGGACACGCAGCTGTTGCCCCCTTTTCTCCGCATATTCGTCTGGTCCTATACAACGATCCCGATCCGCAGGTCGACATTGTCAAAGAATTTATAAACAAATGCATAACAGCGGGCTTATCAAAGAGTATGATAATACAACTTGGCGGTACGGTTCAAATTGAAGCAATCAAAAATGGATTCTTCACACCAAAGCGCATTTTCGACCTCGAGAAAACACTATCTCAATTTGAATGGCCTGTCGCATTCCAGCTGGAATCGCTTTTGCATAACGGTCTGTTACACACAGGTGACCTGGATGAGTTAATTCCAAAGGTTCGAAAATTATTGCAAAAACATGTCAGGCAGAGTGCTACCTTTGTTGGCGATTTGTTACGCAGATATAATGAGGCCCTTCAAGTTCGCCCCTATCACGAAAGTCCGATGCAATCCTTCGAGCGCGTTCGAGAAAGGTTCGATTTCAGCACACCACGGGAAGCATTTCGTTGTTATCATATAACGTTCACCCCTACGCGTATGATCTTGGAAGGACCTTATGCGGTCCAGTCAAACCGCGTCATTCGACAGTATCAAAATTATCAGGATCACTTCATCCGGGTTGATTTCAGGGACGAGGACCGTCTTCAATACCGCTGGGATAGAGAAGTAGACGGAGTCCCTTTCCTAGTAGAACGCGTTGGGGCTATACTCAAAAATGGCTTTCATCTTGCCGGTCGAAGATTTGAATTCCTGGCATATTCAAGCTCTGCCCTGCGCGAACACGCTGTTTGGTTCATGAATCCTTTCAAACATCCTGTCCGAGGGATGGTAGATGCTAAATACATCCGCGATTCTCTCGGGGATTTCTCTGGAACCCCACTCCTGAAACAACCATCGAAATATGCAGCTCGCCTAGCACAGGCATTTACAGCTACTGACCCTTCTATAGACATTCGCAGGGAGGAATGGGAAGATGTTCGCGACCTCGGAGAAGAACCGTTCTTACACACGGACGGTGTTGGTACAATATCCAGAGCACTCGGCGATCGAATCTGGGCGAAACTGTGCGAAACTAAGCGCAACCCTGCGAATTTGTTGAAGCCTTCTGCGGTATGTATTTATTTTTGCGACATCACATTGTTCGTTATATACCAGATCTTTACACTTCATTACTATTTGAACAGTACCAAATTAGATTTTTGGGATATAAAGGCGTCGTTGCTGTGGACGAGGAACTTGACAAACACCCTGGCAAAATTCACATGCGACTTAGACCATCTATGCGGAAGTTTGAAGTTAGAGATAATGAAATCGCGCCAATAGAGATTGCGCAAGCTTTTGAACTCCCGAATACATGCTATCTCAACCGGTTTGTGTTTATTCATCTAACTTTGCTGTTATACATATTTGACACGAAGTTATCAGACCATTAGTGATGGTACTCGAAGACCTTGGTGTTCGAAAGGAAGCGTTCCAGGATTTGCAAGACCAAGCCGTTGCTGACGCAAAGACCATTGATGATTCTATTTCTCACTTTTGCGACGTCATTGCTAGCCATCATCTTGGGTCAGTATTTCGGATGCGAGATATTTTGACTCGGCTCCGCGATAAATATCATATGGATCTGACTCCTAATGGAACAACTGCTGGCGTTGACAATCCTTTCCTGCAGCAGTTGCGTCGCGTAGCTATGACAGACATCCTAAGGGATATCAAGCATAGTGCAAGGATACCTGTTCCAAACAGTTACTTACTGGTCGGCGTTGCTGACGAAGGACCTGCATATGAAGAAGCTGGATATGACAATGTATTTTGTCTGCATCCAGGTCAGATTTACGGTGAGTTCTTTCTTTCTTTGAGTATACTTTATTCATTGTTATCCGCAGCATGTATTCAGCATCGAGGAAAAGAACCATTTTGGATTGAAGGAAACGTGAGCATTTCTAGGAGTCCTGTCGTACATCCGGGGGATGGTGGGTCAAAAATTTTATAGGATTTTCTCAGAGTTGACGTAATTCATCCAGTACAACGAGTCCGCGCAGTTGGCAAACCACCTGACGGGATGATGTGTTTATTCCGCCACTTGAGAAATGTAGTCGTTATGCCATCTAAAGGTGGATTGGTTGATTGAGTATCAATACGTTTGTTCTTAATGCTGATAAATCAACAGGGTCTCGTTCTCTGGCCTCGTGCCTCGGTGGAGGCGATGTTGATGGGTGAATTGATTTAATTTCAATTTTATGAGGTACACCCAAATTTAACCAACATGACAGAGACTTATTTGCCGTTATATGCGACGACTCTATCTTGCCAAGAACTACAGAAGAAGCAGCCGAGTATGATGCTTTGCCACCATATAAACTCGAGAGAGACAGCAACGTTAACGATATATGTGACTTTGTTGTTGAATATATTCATTCGGATGTTCTTGTATGTCTAAAGCTACCTCAAAATTTGGCCACCCCTGACATTTACTCCTTTCAGGGTCTACTGTCCGATAGACTTCTCATAATTGCCGGTATGTGCAAATATTTGGATTGCACAAAAGATAATCCTAAACCTTATATTGTTTCAGATCAATCGAATGTAAATTATTTCTTCATGCTCAGGCTTGTTGTGCTCACCCTAGATCTTGTAGGAGGGTATCCGCGATAAATCTTGTTTGGAACTCGCAAAGTTATGCTCTTATGTGAGTTTACACATAGACATTTTGTACATGAATGGACTAATCCACATTATTCAGGCCGTGGATTATCCAAAGCAAGGCACACCTCTTAATCTGGATGGAGACCAGCTGCCTAGAACGCTGATACGTTGCAAGCCTGATTGGCATGCAGCAGAAGTTGTATCTCCCCGAGGAACCGACTATTATGAATCTCATCGAGCTTTGGGGCACCTTTTCCGCTCCATCACGCTGGAGGGTACTGAAGCAATTGCTGATGCCTTACAAAAATCATTGTACCAGTCCCTGGCGGATCCAATATCTCGAACCCTACTTGAAGATGTCAGAAAGCATCTGGGAGACTCCGTCTATGTTGATGAAACTCCTTCTATCGAGCTTTCGAAGCTTTTCAAACGATACGCAGACGAACTACGATATATATGTGCTACACATACACTCTCTAATACACCAGGGGTAAGGCTTCTGGAGGCGGAAATAGTCATAGGCACTATTCTGGCAAAATGCTCGCAAAAACGTTGGAGGAAAGATAGGATATACCGTATGCGTCTTCACGCAGAAACCCTCGTAAAAGATATACAGAAAAACTTGTTGGAAAACGTCCAAGAAGCCACTTATACTGACTTGGTTAATAGTCTTAAATCATCCTGGTCGGCTTGGGATCTCAGTCTCCGCCGAAGCAATGAATTTGGTGCCAACAGCTTTGGCCTAATCGCCCTTGGAAGTATATTCGATTGTTTGGACGGCTTGGAAAAATTGGGGTGAACTAATTACTGGAATCGTAGAATACACAAACTACAATGGATTTGATTCACAGTATATTGCCAATCATTCAATACTTCATCGATCATCCCCAGTCTCTTGACAAGTTTTTTTCAAGTTATAACTTATAATTAGTTGATAATTAAACAGCGATGGACTCTTCCGCGAACTGTCACATCACGTGACCAGTGATCATGAAGGTCAGCCCACTGAGTTCAAAGCAGCGGCTGACGCGGCGGAACAGCTTTACGTTAGTAGCTTTGGCTCACTAGGAACTTCCGCCACATGAAGAGATCATCCTCGCCAGGTTCTTCATCGGAGAAGAAACGAGCCAAACTCTACGATGCTTCTCTGGGGCTAATGGAAGAACAGACTATAACGGATATGGTACAACACGGTCCCGATAGTTCAAGATGCATCACTGGCAAATTCAAATTGACTTGGGCTCTTCTACCAGGAGCGCGGAAACTATCAACAATTGCAACAGTCCAGAGCGACTCACGAGAAGCAATATTTCCTATTGATTTTGAAATTGCTCTAGAGGATTTGTCCACACTTAAGTTCTCGCCTACGCAAGAATTTACACTTTCGCTGAAAGGAGCAAAACTGCAGAGAGTTCAACAGAACCCCAAACCGTGCAATGAGGAATTTAAACTTATTTACTCGGAAGGTGTAGAAGTCCAATGGGGTCATTCAGGTTCCACCGCTCCAAAACAGTATTTGAATACTTGGACAGGTACGCGTTCATCATCAATCGATAAATTAACTTTCATTATCTTATTGAGTAAAAAGCGTCAGAAAATGTGTACATCGACAATGACAACTGGTTTTCGTCGCAGGAGGAGATTGCAAGTATTGCTGCTGTTCGACATGCGATTGTCACAAATGAAAAGGTATGTCCTCTCTCTGGCAGAAATCGACTGCAGACGATCTAAGGCATTTTGGGACAGGTATTTCTCAAATCCAGTAAGAAGGAGCAAAGAATGGAAGCAAAGAGACAAAAAAGAGAAGCAGCTACCAGGCAAATAACGGAAAGTGCGAACCCCGTTGTTGACGCGGTAGGAAAAGAAAACCCGATTCCACATCCCATTTTAGCGATTGCCAAACATATCTCCGAACCCAATTCTACTGCAGCTGATAGTAAACCATCAAACAAAGCGTCAAATACTTCCAAGGAAGAGGATTTTTGTTTTAAAGGCTCTGTAAGTTTTTTGACAGTGAATCCGTTATCCAGTTGACATTTAGATTTAGCCTCTGTATCGTTCCCTCCTTGACCTTCGTCAGAAGCAAATTGTGAACTTGAGTGGTATCGTTGTTGATATTTCCGAACCTAAATTAACGAATCGCAACGGTAACTTAGACAATAACAACAATGAATTCCTACTGATGATAATAAATACAGAATGGATGCGCTATATACATATCGTGGAACCGAGAAGTTTCAACGATGACAATCTCGGGAGCTCAAGAGGTTTTAAAGTCAATTGCTTTACGCGGCGCTATAAAGAATGGTTACCTCATCCAAATCTCGGCGAACCTATAATACTTCGGGACGTCAAGGTAATGCTTAACGGTTTCTGGCGACACTTGTCTGACGTAGTACCCCTCTAGGTTGACCATTTCAATGGCTCACTTACGGGGACGGGATACCATGACAAGCTTCGTTGGGTGGCATTCTCTCCTTCCACTGGGGATATACACTACGGTCCCAAAAACAAAGCGCCCAAGGAAGAAGCCATAAGCAACGGCTATGGTGCACTTTTCTCGCCTTTCTATCAGCCCACTGCTGAAGATATTCAGCATTGCGTTTCGCTATCTGACTGGTGGCGCATTAAGAACAAGAAAACTGCAGATACCACAGAGATGGTTGGCCGGAGGGAGAGGGGTACAAGGAAACACAGACTCATATGCGACGCTAGTCCATATACAGAACCAGACGGTTATTTTGATTGCACGGTCGAAGTAAGGTTGTTATGGTTGCCAATGCCTCGTGCTTATATGTTCCCTTTACTTGCAGGTTCTCAAACTATTCACCTCTGACGGTTCTAAATTTCAGCACACTTTGTATGCAACCGACTATTCGAGAAACGATCAAATGCAGGGGATGTCAGGAAGCTGGCCGACGCCACTCAATGAATACGTTATGCGATTTTCAATGTGGGACAAAGCTGCAGAATTTGCCGAAAGGAATATGCGACCTGGTCTTTTCTTTTCTATCAAAAATGCCCGTATGAAACTTGACAGCTCGGGTGTTTTGGAAGGGAAGGTAGCACAGGACAAGATTATTCAGTTGGATGAAAGCGATGCCACCACGAACATCCATATGAAAGCTTTGCTTGAGTAAGGACTTTGCATCTTTCTTGCTTGTGAACCCTCATATATTCGTATTGTGCTCAGGAGAAAACAGAAATGGGAAACGAAGCTACAACCTACAGGTTCTGAGATTGAATATCAACTTCTTCAAGATGTTGAAGAAGGGAAATTTTTCCACTGTACCGCTGAGGTGTGTGCATTTCAAGCATAAACTCACCATCTATAACCAATGATAATCTATCACCCTGTTAGCTCCTTCACGCCTCGTGCAAACCACATGAAATTCCTTACATTTGTGTCACCGATTATACAATGAACCCTCGATTATTAAAAGGCACGTATATGGGTTCTTGGTCACAAGGATTGGAGGGCCGCATCCTTAAAATCCGACTTTCCGACGATCAGAAACATATAGCAGAATCGCCCTCCATAGGATCATTTTACGCGTTTAGGAAGCTCAGGCTGAAATTTAATACCGTAGAGGACCAATTCTGCGTGTACTTGGGTGGCACTGAAAAGTTGATAGTAATGCAGAATCCAGATAACACAAACAACGAGCATCTTAATGGTCTCTTGAGGTGAGTGCGTTGTCTTAGAGTAAGTGATGCGTAGGCTGACAGACTTGATCTTCAGGAGGAAAGAAGATTGGACGCGGAATAGGCACAGTGTACAGTATCGCACAACTATCGGTGAATCGGATCCAGTTATGCCGACTCCAGCCGCAGTCTCTAAAGTTCAGCACGCACACGGCAACATATTGAAGCATATTCGGGATATGCATTTAGTAAAAGGACAGGATACTCTGCGACATCGTGTCTTGGCTAAGGTTGTGGACTTTTATCCTCTGGAATTATGTGATGCTTTCTATCAGCGATGCACGAAATGCATGAAAGAGTAAGACAATCAATCAGATATTCCTTGACTACCTACTTACTATCAATCATAGCATTCCTGAAAATCGGAAAGCTTGCTTCAAATGCGAAGACTTTGACCACGAGTTCGTGGAATATTGTTATCAGATGTTTATCCTCATCGAAGATAAGGGTGGAGATCAGATCAAGGTATCATTAAATGACAAGGTACGCTTGTTATTTAACGCCCGATAGACATATTAAAAGAAAGATCTCAGTGCCCATTGTTTGATGGATTGAAGCGGGCCCACCTAAAAGAGGATCATCTGGCTTTGCATGCTTTCTGTGGCAAGGTTTATCCGCTACTAGGTCAACTCGTACCGATGCACAATCGCTTGAAAGAGGGTAAACCGTTTCGAGTGCCTGATAGCCCTTTCTTTATTCTCGAAGTGGATAACTGGGTTACCCCCAAGGATCTGCAGGCGTTCAGTCTATTTCGATATGAAGAGTCATGATAATGTGATGCTGAATTCCAGGATAATGATATTATTTCTATTATATATTCTCTGATATGTACATTTAGCTTGATACTGGGAAGGTGGAAGGATATGCGGCCACGTAATTGCATATAGCGCAGGTTCAAGTCCTGTCCGCTATAATTAGAGTCTTAGACTTTCAGAAAAAGTACATGAGCCTTCCTCCTCGCTTCATTTCCTTCTCCTAACTTCTTCCTTCTCCTTGACTCTCCTGCCTTTATACACACTAAAGCACCCCAAATAACATACCCACGATATGACGAGCACATCGAATGGTTCTTCTCCGGTTAGGATGACAATCTTGAAGCAAGATATTCCAGTCTCATATGCAGAAACTGCGCAAGCAGTCAAGAAAATCAAGGTTCGTCTTGATTAGCTCGTATATGCGCGATAATATTCCTGATTCTCAGAGTACGGGGAACTGACATCGTGAACCCGGATGGTCGTCACGTTAAGGACCAAGATGATTCTGATGCTGCGCCTGAAAACTGTGAAGCAGAGGACAAGATCCTGATGCCCTTCATCAACGGTCAAGTCGACGAGGCTCAGCCAACACTCATCACCTATCCATGTTGCCACTGCGATGAAGTCTGCGATGAAGTCTTCGAGACTTCTTTCTCGCTTACACAAGTTTGTGTCTGCGATTGTGTAACTATATTGGTCAAGTCAAAGAATCAAACGACATCTTTGAAGGATACTTAAAATGTCCAGTAGTGGATCCTTACTGGTCCGAATACATGCCAGAAGACGTCGCAGATCATTTTCTCTCCTTTGGGTGCTTTTGCCAGAGGAACCACCCGTTAATGAAGCGAGAGTATGAGGAACTGGTTGTGAAATACCTTCCTGAGGAAAAGAAACAAGAGGCGGCCCAAAGGCTGGCAGATACTACGGTGCACGGGATCGACATCAGAAAGCTTATGGCCAAAGTTACATATCTGCTCTGTTTACTATAATCTTGCTAACTTATCTCCTCCCCCTTCTCTCGAATCTATGCATAAGAGAGATATTGGCTCAGATCAAGCAACGATTGATAACCTCGACAAAGGCGCGTACGACTGGGGATTGCTGTTCGACAAATTGGCCATAGAAATCCCGACCTTAGTGACGTTGTGTTCGACTACAATAGAGAACGATACTGAGCTATGCATACACACGAAACAATGACACTCCCTCTACAAACATATCCCTGATTCTTAATAGAGCAAACTGACGGGGTGGACCCCCTAGAAGTTATGATGCAGAGAATAAGATCCTGTTGTGCTTCGCTAGAGGA
>Ga0247779_1000171_pt1 | contig 49985 bp, 35 predicted proteins | sample UWRJL221509R5_FD_179925 | JGI IMG/M metagenome (GOLD analysis project Ga0247779, IMG submission 179925) | Plant litter microbial communities from Arlington Agricultural Research Station in Wisconsin, United States - UWRJ-L221-509R-5 | ecosystem: Environmental > Terrestrial > Plant litter >...
CATAGGCCGAAGCTCCAACGCGATCGCGATCGATGCCAACGCTGCCAACGCGGCCAACGCGATAGGGCGCCGCGTTTTCCCTTGGGGCTTCTAGCCGCAGTAAGCGGCTGTGTGCGAAAGCATCCAGGTCTGCACGAAATGTAGGCAAGAGCGATGAGGCTGAAAGCCAGACGAGAACGGCCGTTTGGCTCATGGATGCGCCATGGTAGGCTGGGTTTCTCGTTTTTGCCGCTGTTCGTGCAGCGGCGCATGCGCCGTTGGGCGCGGAAATACCGAGGGTCCTGTGCAGCTTGATTTCGTGAACCGCGAGCTCACGATCAAACTCGTTTACTACGGTCCGGCTCTCAGCGGCAAGACCACCAACCTACAGGCGCTGCACAAAGCGGCAGAGCCCGGGGCCAGTGGGCGACTGATGACGCTCGAGACGAAGGACGATCGCACGCTGTTCTTCGATTTATTGCCGCTGACCTTCCGCAATCAGGGCAGCCTAGCCGTGCGGCTCAAAGTATTCACCGTCCCCGGTCAGGTGATTCACGCCTCGACTCGGCGGCTCGTCGTGCAAGGTGCCGACGGCATCGCCTTCATCGCCGATTCACGCGCGGCGGAGACTCAGCACAACACCGAGTCTTTCCTGGATCTGCGGGAGAACCTGAAGCAGCACGGGCTGACCCTGCGCCAGATGCCGCTGATCATTCAGTTCAACAAGCGCGACATGCCGGATGTGCGCAGTGATGCGGAAATCGCCGACCTGGCCTCCAAGGGCAGGGAGCCGGTGTACCTAGCCGTCGCCACGCGCGGTGTGGGTGTGGTCGAGAGCATGATCGGGCTCTTGCACCTGACCTGGAGCGCGCTCGATGCCGAGCACGACCTGAACAAGAAGTTCGGCTTCGACTCCAAAGCATTCTTGGCCCAAGTCGCACAAAAACTCGGCAACCCGAAGCCCGTACCCGAAATTTTGAAAGCCTGCGTCGGCGGCGCGCTCGACGTACTTCGCCCGGAGGCCGGTTGATGATTCCGCCCGCTGCTGCCAAGACCTTCGACGAGCTCACGCTCGGCCACGGCGCAAGTCTGGAAGACTTGGTCGATCGCGACGCCCTGGGCGAAATGGCGAAGAGCTTCTACGATTTGTTCGGCGTGCCCCTGCGAATTTTCAGCGAGGAAGGCAAGCTGCTCGCGGACGCCGCGGATCAGATCGCGCTCTATACCTGCCTAAACTCGGTCCGGGCCGGGCGCGCGGCGTTGGCCGAGATCGCGGCCAAGGTCAAAAACCTGGCACTCGGCGAAGACGGCTTGGCCAGCTACCATTGTGCGACCGGAGAGCACTACCGGGTTCTGGCCATCCAATACGACGGCAAGCGGATTGGTCGCATGATCCTGGGCCCATTCGTGATTCCCGCCCAAGTCGAGGCTCCGCCGGCGTTGCTCGTGCTGGATCCCGAGCTCGACCAAGCGCAGCTGCGCGATGCGTTCCGAGCCATGCCGCGCGCGGAAGACGATTCGGTGGTCAAGCTCGCCCGTCACCTGGCCCGCACGCTCGACCTGTTGTTGTTCAGTGGTCACCGCGCACTCTTGACCAGCAACATGCATTTGGCCACGGTGCGCGACAGCTTTCGCGAGCTCGAGGACAAGAACGACAAGCTGCAGACCGCGTTCGACCGCTTGAAAGAGCTCGACCGGTTGAAGAGTAACTTCTTGGCCACTGTGTCACACGAGCTGCGCACGCCGCTGACCTCGATCATCGGCTACAGCGAAATGCTGGTCGAAGGCCTGGCGGGCGAGATGACCGCCGAGCAGCACGAGTTCGTGCAGACCATTCGCGACAAGGGCGAGCAGCTGCTGCAGCTGATCAAGGGCCTACTGGATCTGTCGAAGCTGGAGAGCGGGACGATGAGCCTGCGCAAGAGCCAGACCGAGATCTTGGGCCTTTTGCGGGACGTCTCGCAGACGATGGCCCCCACCGCGCGCAAGAAAGAGGTCGAGCTGGTGGTCGACGTCGAGCCCGGCCTGCCACTGATTTGGTCCGACGCCGAGCGCCTTCGGCAGGTGTTTTTGAACCTGACCGAGAACGCGATCAAGTTCACGCCGGCGCAGGGCAAAGTCACGCTTTCGGCGCGCATCACTGCCATCGACGCCGCGCGTCCGGAGGACGCGGGCGGGGTAGTGATCCTGAGCGCCCGGCGCACCGCGATCGAATTTCGAGTTTCGGACACCGGCATCGGCATCCCCGAGCTCGAGCGCGGTCGGGTGTTCGACGCCTTCTACCAGGTCGACTCCAGCTCGACGCGCGAAGCAGGCGGCACCGGTCTCGGGCTGTCGATCGTGCGCCGCCTGATCGACGGCCACGACGGCAGCGTGCGCATCATCGACAACACGCCGAAGGGCACGGTGTTCGTCGTCACCATTCCCGTCAAGCGCGCAACCATCGGCTGACTCGTGTAGCGTGCCGCAAATGACGGCGCGCGCGCGGCCCATTTCGGAATTTTCGGTCATCTCCCAACTCGAGGCGTTGTTCCGCCAAGCGAGCTCCAAGGTCGAGCTCGGCATCGGTGACGATGCGGCGGTGCTCAAGTCTACCGGTCGCTGGCTGTGGACGGTCGACACGGCGGTCGAGCACGTGCACTTCGAGCGCGCTTGGCTCACGCTCGCCGATCTCGGGTATCGCAGCTTTCAGGCTGCCGCCAGCGACGTGAGCGCCATGGGTGGCGCGCCCTTCGCAGCGCTGTCTAGCGTGATCTTTCCGCCGCGCTTTACCGCTGCCGAGCTCAGCCAGTTGGCGCGCGGGCAACGCCAAGCCGCACGCGCCTTGGGCTGCGCGATCGTGGGCGGCAACTTGGCGCGCGGCGCGGAGCTCAGCATCACGACCACGCTCGTCGGAAGCGTGAAGCGTGGGTTACTGCGCAGCGGCGCGCGCGTGGGGGACGAGCTCTGGCTATGCGGTGAGCTCGGTTTGGCCGCTGCGGGATTGCGGCTGTTGCAGGCCGGTAAGAGCCGCGGCGCGAGCAAAGCGGCGCGGCGCGCGCTGGCTGCGTTCCGACGACCCGAGGCTCGACTCGCTGCGGGTCTCGAGCTTTCGCGTGGCGCGCATGCCGCGATCGACATCTCCGATGGCTTGGCGGGTGATGCGGCGCACCTGGCGCAGGCGAGCGGTGTCGAGTTGCTGATTGACCTCGCCGCATTGGCTGCAACGCTCAGCCCCGAATTGCAGACCTTGGCTCCTAGCTTGGGTGTCTCCGCGCTGGAGCTCGCGCTGTACGGTGGCGAGGATTACGCGCTTCTCGCCACCGGCCCCAAGCGAGCACGTCCGCCCAGCGCCCGGCCCATTGGCGCGGTGCGCAAAGGCCGCGGAGTGTGGCTCTTGGATGGCGGGCGCCGCCAGCGCGCTGCCCGCGGGTTCGAACATTCCAGCCGTTGATTTGGCCTCGGGGCCGGCTGCGGCGCCTCGACGAGCGCTGCCGGGTCCGGTCGGGCGGGACCATAAATCATGCTGAAATCCGGGGTTCGCGGCGGACTGGGGCGAATTCCTAGCTGGGCGCTGCCCCCATTTGCCCCGTGACCTTTGTGGACGCGGTTCCAGTTTCAAATGACCTTTCCACGCCCGACCCAGGAATCGTCGTATTCAAAATGAGGGACCGGTTCCAGAAATACTCGCGGCGTTCTGGACAACACGAAGTCCGTCGCGCACATTGTGTCCCCTTAGTTCAGCCCGCTCGGGCTTGGAGGTTTGAGAGATGACTAATCGGAAATTGCGATACTCGGGTCTAGGCCTCGCATTGTTCACGGCGGGCGCGATGGCTGCGTGCAGCAGCGATGAGCCCGCTACGCCGCCGGGGACGGCGGGGACTGGTTCAGGCGGAGCGCCGGGCACCGCGGGTGGCACGGCGGCGGGTGCGCCGGGGACTGCCGGTGCAGGCGTTGCAGGCAGCGCGGCTGGCGCCGCACCGACGGCTGGCACAGGCGGCGGCACCAGCGCGGGTTTCGCGTGCCAAAACACCATGCCTACGGCGGCGCTGATCACGGACTTCTCGAACCTCGTTGCTAACCCGACCAGCGCAGGCAACTACACCTTCACGGGAGGCGTGCTCGGCGGCACCTTCGCCTATCAGCCCAACGCCCTGACCTTGGACACCGTGACCAATACGGTGCTGAACATCAAGGGCAACGTGCATGCGTATGACGGCTTCGGTCTGTACTTCAACACCTGCTACGACGCTTCGGCGTACACGGGCGTTTCCTTCAGCGTGAAGGGTTACGCTGGGCCGAAGGGCAAGCTCAACTTCCGCGTCCAGACCAATACCAATACCGCGATCGACACGCCCAACATGAAGGGTCAGTGCGTGTCGGCCTTGGCGGACACGTATCCGGACTGCCATGCGTCCGCGTTCGACATCCCGGTCACCGCCACGCCCACGGTGGTGACGGTGCTGTGGGGTCAGTTGGCGGGTGGCGTTCCGATCGCTGCGGTCACCGGTAACAACGTCGTGGGCCTCGAGTGGGCGTTCGACTGGACTCCTGGTGCCGTGGGTGCCGCTGGATCCGGCGCTGGCGGTGCAGCAACCGGCACTGGCGGCAGTGGCGGCGGCGCCAGTGGCGGTAAGGGCGGCGGCACGAGCGGTGGTAGCGGCGGAGCGGCCACTGGTGCTGGCGGCGCGCCTCCAGCAGCCGGTCCGTACGACGCAGACATCACTATCGATGACGTGAAGTTCCTCGGCGGCCCGCCAGCTGGCGGTGCCGGTGGCGCGCCGGGCGGCGCGAGCGGCAGCGGCAGTGGCGGCGCGAGCACTGGCGGCGGCGGCGCGAACGGCGGCAGCGGCGGTGCCAAGGCCGGCGGCGGCGGCACTGCGGGCCACTGAGCCACTCTAAGTAAGACGCTCCTGAAAACGGCGGTCCGGCTGAATGCTGGGCCGCCGTTTCGTCATTTGGCAGTCGCCGTGGCAACGGTCCCGGACTCGCGACACCCATCGCGCTGAGCCGAGAGCACAAAATGCAACGTGGGCCACTGACTTGCGTCAGTGACCCACGTTGCTCACGCTGCGCTCCCTGGAGCGCTTCGCGCTAGGGGGCTCAGCCGGCCGTGCCGCCGCCGCCGGCCTTGGCGCCGCCAGCGCCGACGCTGGCGCCAGCTGCGCCGCCCGACGGTGCGCCGCCAGACGGTGCTCCACCGGACGGTGCGCCGCCCGACGGTGCGCCAGCTGCCGACCCACCAGCTGCTCCGGGGGCGCCAGCGCCACCGCCGCCCGCGCTGCCGGTGCCGACAGGCGGGAGAGTGGCGCCGGGCTTAACCAGGGCGCGCACATCGGAAACGCAGAAGTTGAACGGGACCGTTGCGCTCGCGTTGGTCACGACCTGCCACGAGATCTTGATCAGGTGGTTCTTCACCGTGTCCGCAGTCGGGGCTGGCGGGGTCTTCGTGGTCCAGCATTCCGAAACCAGGTCGCTGAACTTGACGGTGTTGGGGCCGGTCTTGATCTTGATCGCGGCCGGGTTGCAAAATTCGTTCGTTCCGTCTTCGACCTTGAAGCGGAAGGCCGACGGCGCAGGCACGACGTCGCCCGAGATGATGAAGAAGAAGCCGTCGAGCAGCGAGGCGTCGTACGCTCCCGGCGTGCCGCCCGCGGGGGGCACGAGCGTCATGTCGATCTTCTGGTTGAGATTCATGCCGATGGCGGCACCCCAGTACTCGCCGTAGCAGTCTTTGGCCGGCGGGGTGAACATCATGTTCTTGCAGGCGTCCGACGCCATGTCGACCTTGGCGGCCGTACCCGAGATACAGGCCTGGGGACCCACGACGTTATCGACCAAGCCCATTTTGGAGGTTGGATCGCCGAAGGAGAACACGGCGCCTTCAATCCCCGCGGCGTTGTCGCCAGCGACCCAGCCCATGGCCGGGGTGAGCGGCACGCCTTCCGGCAACGCGGCAGTCCCAGCGTTTGCGGAACCAGCCATGCCTGGAGCCCCACTGCCACCGGTTTGGACGGCACCAGCGCCAGCGGTGCCGGGGCCCGCGCCCGCGACCGTGAGCGGTCCGTCGGAACCGCCGCCGCTGTCACAGGCGGCGTAGCCCGCTGCCATCGCTAAAACAGACACACCTAGGACAAGTTTTACTGCCGAGCTCATAAGCTCGACTGTAGCCGAGAGCCCAGAGCAGTTCAAGCGATGCGCTGACGAATTGAACTGCAGTCCTCCAAAAAATCAGCTCCCGATCTGGGACCGGTTCCGCATGGCATTTCCCAGACAAAATGCACCACGTCGCCGCGACACTCGCTGAGCGAGTCGGCCACTGTTGCGCGGCTGTTTGCAGCGCTGTGCTAGCTCGTCATTTCACGTCGACGTAGAAATCTTCAGTGACGAGGTTCGTGACTGGGCCGTTCCAGATCTCGTAGCCCACGGCAACCGCTAGAATTTGTGCGCCGGGCAGGGCGTAGTTGCGCTTGATCGCGTCCTTGTACACGTCCAAAACGTCGAATTCGAGCTCGCCCAGGTCTTTCCCCTCGGGCTGCACGTAGTTCACGATCGGCAGGCCGTTGACGCTGCCCTTCACGATATTCCAGCTACCGGGAAGACCCGTGACCGCGGCGCCGGCAAGCGCAGCACTGCCGGCGGGTTGCTGGCCAGGAGGATCGCGAAGCCAAACCATCAGATACGAGGTGAGCTTACCGTTGTCGCCGAGCCAGATATCCCAAGCGGCATTGTATTGACCATTGTTGCCGTTGGCTTTCCAACGCCAGCCAGTTTTGATCGAGTGCGCGGCGCTGATGGCCATGGGCAACGCGCAGTCCGACTGCTTCATCGAGTACAGGCCGCAAAACATGCTCGGGTAGCCAGCAGGCGCGTAGTTTTTGCCCTGGGTACCGTCGAAGGATTGCACCGTAAACGAGGTGCCATTCCAGGAGATGGCATGGTCCTGCCAGTTTTCGCCCCAACCGTTGGCGATGAACATGTAGCCAACGCCGTTCCGGTAAACATCCGACTGCGAGTAGCGGGTCGGCTGGTCCGAGCCACTGATCATACCGAGGCCCTGGTAGCTGCCCTTGCCGAGCTCACTGCTGCCGGACCCTGCTGTGGGGGAGCCTGCGACGCCGGGGCTGCCCGCTTGCGAGCTCGAGCCAGCCGTTCCCGGAGCACCGCCCGCGCCGGGGGCGCCGCCGCTGCCGCCCGGCACGACGCCGGTGACGGGGTTGACGGTCATGCTCTTGCAGCTGGCCGAGGGCTTTACCGGGGCTCGGGCGGTTTGCAGATCAGGTAGGCCGTCGCCGTTGGTGTCGAGTGAGTCGTAGATTTTGTCGCAGTCCGTATCGAGGGGGAGGGCGTTGGCCGCCGCGTGTCGATTGCCACTGCTGTTCACGCCCGGGCCGTCGACCCTGCCATCGTGATTGATGTCGATCGTGTCGGCGACGTTGTCGTTGTTGGCATCGGCGTAACTGCCGAGATCGTCGGCCAACCCGTCATGATTGTCGTCCAACCCAGTGGCGCTGTCTCCGCCGCAAGCGAACGTCAGGACGAACGGGGCGAGCGCAAGTGCGGGAATGAGCAAGCTCTTCAGCACGGGATTCAACTGCGACGCAGCGGACCTCGAGCGAGAGACGGGGAGGTCCAGGGCAACACGCCCAGCATTACGCTGCGTTTTGAGCACCATGATCGGCATGTACTGTGAATGTGGAATCGGTTCCAGTCCAGCGCAGAATTTCGATTGCTCGCGGGTCAGAAACCATGACTCGATTGTCACGGCTCGGCGCTGGAAAAATACGCACGCACGCCAATTCTAAGCTGAATCATCACACCTGGTGCGAAACGATTGGCAATGCACTGCACGCGACCGACTCCACTCTCACCCGGTAAGTGATCTTGCTTGTCGTACGAATCGCTACATCGTTAGTTGTATTCGAATCGTCGCGACGCGCGGGTTTGGGTCAGAGTCGCCCGCGAAATCACGCGGCTCGTCAACGCAATTTTAGCGGCGCCGACGGGCGCGCCCAGCGCCGTCCCGGCGTGAGACGCATAACGGGCAGAGCGCTCCGAGGAAACGAAAGGCGACGCGCCGCGATCGCCGAACGATTGCCGCAGCCCCGATCAGCTCATGTGATCGGGGCCAGGCGAACGAGCTCAGAGGCTCAGAGACAGGCCGAAGGCATGCCAATGCCGCGCAGGGCGCCTTGGATGGCGCTGACCACGCCCGGCCCGCTCTTGCCCGCCGCGACCAGGCTGTTGCACATGCCGGCGGCTTGCGTGAGCGTGGTCTTGGTTGGCTCAGGCGCGCTGGCGGCGTTCTGCGTCAACGCGGCGCAGCACTTGGCGAAGCTTTGGGCCGGGACACCTCCGGTGGGCTTTTTGACCGAAGCCGAGGCTGACGCCGCCGGCTGCTCTTCCGGGAGGATCTCCAACGCCGCGGTGGGCGTAGGCACGGGGGCGGGAGCGGCGGAGGGCAGGGGCGGCGGTGGCTCGTCCTTCTTGCAGCCCATGTAACCGGTCGCCATAGACGACACCAGAAGTCCGAGCAGGACGGGTCCTAACACCGATGAGGCTACCTTAGACGCTTGCGACATTTCCGTTTCCTCCGCTGACGCTTGTTTACCGGCAAAATCTAGTCGTCACTCTTCTACTCGAAGAACGCGCCTAAGGCCGAATCCTTGCACTCGAAGCTGACGCCGCCGCGCGCGGCCCAATCAGCCCGTATCCATTGATATCATTCGGCTTTACAGGCAGCAAGCCGCACAAAGCTCGACCCGCCGGCGCGCACGGCGCAGGCGGGTCGAGGCAGTTTTGGTGCGGGGGCCGGGAGCCGCTCTAATTCAGGAGCAACCCATGGAGTTGCCGCAATTCAAGCACTTGTAGCAAGCGTCTGTCTCCGGGAGCTTCGCTCCCGCCCCGCTGGAGTGAATCCAGCGGGGCCCCACCCTAGAGTTTTGGGGCCCCGGCCCCAAAACATTCTTCAGGAGCAACCCATGGAGTTGCCGCAATTCAAGCACTTGTAACACGCGCCGTTGCGTACGGTGATGTGGCCGCAGCCGTCGCACACTGGAGCGTCGCCCATCATCTCTTCGAGCTGGGCGTCGAGCGCACCGTGTGCGCTGCCGGCCTCCACACTGGGCGGGGGGGGCAATAGGCTGGAGCTCGGGGGTTCGACCGGTACGTGCTTGGGCAGGGTCGGATCTTCGATCGCCACGGCGTCTTCGGCCGGCTTCACTTGCGCGAAATCGTAGCGCTTCAAGTACTCGACGCCGATCACGCGGAAGATGTAGTCGACGATCGAAGTCGAGAACTTGATGTTCTCGTGCCCCGACACGACGCCGTGCGGCTCGAAGCGCGTGAACGTGAACTGCTCGACGTACGTGGAAAGCGGCACGCCGTATTGCAAACCGACCGACACCGCCATCGCGAAGCAGTTCATCAACGAACGGAAGGCCGCGCCTTCCTTGTGCATGTCGATGAAGATCTCGCCCAGCGTACCGTCCGAGTATTCGCCGGTGCGCAGGAACACCTTGTGCCCACCCACGTGCGCCTCTTGCGTGAAGCCGTGGCGCTTCTTCGGCAGGCGCACGCGCGTGCCCTCGGGCCGCACACTGCGGGCGGCGACCGGGGCTAGCGCGACCAGGTTGTGGTTCGTGGAGTCGGTTTCCTCGGCCTTGTCGGCGCTCGAATTGAGCGGCTGTGAGGCTTTGCAGCCGTCGCGGTAGAGCGCGACCGCCTTGAGCCCGAGCTTCCAGCCTTCTTCGTAGATCTCCCGCACGTCAGCCACGGTGGCGTCGTTCGGCAGATTCACGGTCTTGCTGATCGCGCCCGACAAGAAGGGTTGCGCGGCGGCCATCATCTTGACGTGAGCCATCGGTGCCAGGTAGCGCTGCCCGATCTTGCCGCAGCGATTGGCGCAATCGAACACCGCGTAGTGCTCCTCACGGAGGTACGGCGCACCCTCGATCGTCATGCGACCGATGATGGTCTCGTTGGCCTCCTCGAGCTCCTTGTCGTTGAAGCCGAGGTATTTGAGCAGGTTGAAGCCGGGCTGGCTGATGCGATCGGCGGTGACGCCCAGGCGATCGTACGTTTCGCGACCGACGACCCAGGGTGCGAACGCCAGGCTCAGGTCGAACACGCCGGGTAGGGCGGTTTCGACCTTGGTCAGCTCTTCGTCCGTCAGGCCGCGAGCCTTGAGCGAAGCGCGGCTCACGTGTGGCGCGCCGAGCAAGGTGTTCGTGCCCGAAACGTAGGCCACGATCTCGTGGATTTGGGCTTCCGAGTAGCGCAAGCGCTTGAGCGCTTCGGGCACCGACTGATTGACGATCTTGAAGTAGCCACCACCGGCCAGCTTCTTGAACTTCACCAGCGCGAAATCCGGCTCGATGCCGGTGGTATCGCAATCCATCAAGAGTCCGATGGTGCCGGTGGGCGCGAGCACGGTGGCCTGCGCGTTGCGGTAACCGTGCTGCTCGCCCAAGCGAACCACGTTGTCCCAATCCTCGGTCGCCGCGCGCCAGAGCGAATCCGGGCATTGGTCGCGGTTGAGCGCGTAGGCGGCCTCTTGGTGCATGCGCATCACACGCAACATCGGTTCGCGGTTCTTGGCGTAGCCGGCGAAGGCGCCCTTGGCGGCGGCGATTTCCGCGCTGGCCACGAATGCGTGACCGCACAGGATGGCGGTCAGGGCGCCGGCGATGCTGCGGCCCTTGTCCGAATCGTAGGGGATGCCGAGCAGCATCAAGACCGTGCCCAGGTTGGCGTAGCCGAGACCGAGCGGCCGGAAATCATGCGAGTTCTTGGCGATGCGCTCGGTCGGGTAGCTCGACAGGTCGACCAAGATCTCTTGCGCCAGGAAGAACACGTCGATCGCGTGGCGGTAGCCCGGGATGTCGAAGTTGCCTTGCTCGTCGAGGAACTTGGTCAGGTTGAGCGACGACAGATTGCAGGCCGTGTCGTCCAAGAACATGTACTCCGAGCACGGGTTGGAAGCGTTGATCTTCCCCGTGTTGGAGCAGGTGTGCCACTTGTTGATCGTGCTGTCGTACTGCACGCCCGGATCGGCGCAGGACCAAGCCGCTTCAGCGACCGTGTTCCACAAGTCGGCGGCGTCGAGCGTGTCGATCACGGCGCCGGTGGTGCGGGCGCGTGTTTGCCACTTGCCGCCGGCGAGCGCGGCCTTCATGAAATCATCCGTGACGCGGATCGAGTTGTTCGAGTTCTGGCCGCTGACGGTGTGGTAGGCCTCACCGTTGAAATCGCTCTCGTAGCCGGCGGCGATCAGCGCCTTGGCTTTCTTTTCTTCACGCACCTTCCAGGTGATGAAGCTCTCGATTTCCGGATGATCCATGTCCAGGCAGACCATCTTCGCGGCACGACGGGTGGTGCCGCCGCTCTTGGTTGCGCCTGCCGCGCGATCGAGCACTTCCAAGAAGCTCATCAAGCCGCTGGAGGTGCCGCCGCCCGAGAGCTTCTCTTGCTTGCCGCGGATGTGGCTGAAGTTCGAGCCCGTGCCCGAGCCATACTTGAACAGCCGCGCTTCGTTTTTGGCCAAGTCGTAGATGGCCATCAAATCGTCGTCTACGGACTGGATGAAGCAGGCCGAGCATTGCGGGCGCGAATAGGCGTTGGCCGTCTCTTCACATTTGTCGGTCGTTTCGTTCCAGGCAAAGTTACCACCGGAGCCTTCGATGCCGTACTCGTGGTACAGGCCGCAGTTGAACCAGACGGGTGAGTTGAACGCGCCGTATTGGTTGGCGAGCATCCAGACCAGCTCGGCTTCGAAGGTGTCCGCGTCCTTCTTGCTGGCGAAGTAACCGCCGGCCTGCTCACCCGCGGTGCGGATGGTGTGCGCGATGCGGTGCACCACTTGGCGCACGCTGGTTTCGCCCACGGCCTTGTCACCACGAATGCCGGCCTTGCGGAAATACTTGGAGACGACGATGTCGGTTGCCAGCTGCGACCAGCCGGCGGGGATCTCGGCGCCCTCCATCTTGAACACGACGGAGCCGTCGGGGTTGGTGATGACGCTCGTGCGCCCTTCCCAGGTCATGTCGCCCAGCGCATCGCTGCCGGTGCTGGTGTAGCGACGTTCGAAGGTCAGCCCGCGGCTTTTCTTGGCGCGCTTGGACGCGGCCTGCGGCGAGGCTGCCTCTGGCTCCGTCTGGCTCGTGCTCGGGCTCTTCACTCGGCTTTTTTCCTGACCCACGATCGTCGACTGCGCCATGCTTGGATACCTCCTCAGAAACGCTACAGAAACGCCACGGCGGAACGCCCACGCAGGGCGCACCACCAGCACTGCTGCCAGGCACGATTGCTCCCGGTCAGCCCGATTGTCCCCTGGGTTTCCGCTTCATCCCTCGAGAGGAAGCGGCCACCGGACCTGAAGACTTGCTACGTGAAAACCCGTTCAGGCGCTCTGCTCATCTGCGTATGTAACGACTCAAGCTACTGATGACCCGAGCAGAGGGGCGCCTGTGGGTGAACACCTTGTCTACCCCAAGCCTTTGGGGTCGGGCAAGCAAAAAGCCACTAGATATTGGGCGTAAGCACCTACATCGACGCCTCAGCGCGGCGTCCACAGCCGTAAATATGTGACCCGATTCGGGATTTCTCTACTGAACAGACGGCCCTGAACAGGTCATGCCCAGGCACTCGCCAAGGTACCCCAAGGGACTGAACGGGTTGTCAACCGAGGATCCACAGCTTTGTGCACAGGGTGTGGAGGGCCGGACGTTACTTCGGCGCCGCGGGTGGGGGAGAAGGAGCGGCGGAAGGCGCGACCGGCGCGGGCGCGGGCGCAGGCGCAGGCGCGGGTAACGGCGCTGCCTCTAGGTTCTGCGTCGGATCGAGAGGCAGCGTTTTGCCGGGCTGAAAGTCGTGCTCAGGATCGATGACGACGACTTTGGCGAAGTGTGAAAGCGGCTTGGCGATGCGCTCGGCGTCGCCTGCGACGACCAGGACCGGGTTTTTGATTTTGAAATATTTTTGCGCGGCTTCGTAGACTGCGGCGTTGTCGAGCTTGCGCAGCGCCGTGCGGTACGTATCGAAGTAGTCGTCGGGCAAGCCCAGGATCGCGAGCTTGACGGTCAAATCAGCGACCGCGCCGAGCGTCTCGGTGCGGAACAAGAACGCATCCGAGAGCGAGCGTGAGGCCATGCCGACTTCGGCATCGGTCGGCGGCGCGCTCGCGATCTTGTCCAGGTTCTCGAGCAGTGCTTGCACGGCGAGTCCCGTCTTTGCCGTTTGCGTGCCGGCCGAGAGCACGATCGGCACGGGGCTGCGTGCGGGCTCTTCCAGGCTCGAGCCGGTGCCGTAGGCGAGTGAGCGCTTCTCGCGCACGTCGAGGAACAAGCGTCCGGCAACGCCGCCACCCAAGATCTGATTGACGGCGGCTAGCGCCGGCCAGTCGGGCGTGCCGCGCTCGGGACCGAGCCCCGCGACATAGATTTGGCTTTGCGCGCTGTGTGGACGATCGACCAGCCAGATCGTGCGGCTCTCGGCGGGGACCGGGCTATTGTAGCTTTGCGTGTTCGGTTTTGCGCCCTTCCAGCGCGCGAAAACACGCTTGGCTGCGGCCTCCGCCGTGGCTGCGTCGACGTCGCCAGCGACGACCAGGGTGGCGTTACCTGGCGTGACGTTGGCTTGGTACCAACGCCGGCAGCTGGCAAGCGTCAGCTTCGCCAGCTCGGACGGCTTGGCGTCATAGTGCGCGTAGGGGTGCACCGCGGTCGGAAGATCGAACAGCTCGCGGTACAGCACCATCGATGCCGCCCAGCCCGCGCTCGCCTTGGCAGCGTTGCGCACGCGCTCCAGCTCGCGCTGCTTCAGCTTGTCGAATTCGACGGGAGCGAAGCGTGGCTGCTGCGCGACCGCGCCGATCAGATCCAAGGCCGCGTCCAAATCAGCGGTGGTGACGGCCATGGTGATGCGCGTGGAGTCGCGGTCGGTCACGACGTCCAAGCTCGCGCCGAGTGATTCGGCGCGTTCGGCCAGATCGGCCGCGTTCCATTGGCCCGCGCCACCGGCCTTGAGCAGCTCGCCGGCGACCGCAGCCACGCCCGGCTCGCTGCCGTCGCTGGCGATGCCCGAGGCCAACACCAAGCGCAGCTCGATGATCGGATAGTTCTTGCGCGTCACGACCCTGAGCTCGAGCCCGTTTTCGAGCCGGCTATGGCCGATGCTCGGGAACTTCATGTCCGTCGCGACGCCTGCGGGTGGCGGCGTGGCCAACGGATCCGCGGGCGCTGGGGCAGCGGGAGCGGGAGCGGATGCGCTCGCAGCCGGCGGAGGGGCCGCTGCGGGAGTCGAAGCGGCGCAGCCGACGGCCGCGAGTGTCAGGCTAGCGAGGGCGATGAAACGAGTCATGGATGGTACCGAGGAGGGCGATGGGTTCACGGCTTGGCTGCCTGGGCCGCGGGCAAAATTTCGACCAGCGAGCGGCGTTCCGGGGTGAGATAGCGGGCTGCCGCTTGTTGAATGGCCTCGGGGGTGACGGCCAGATATTGCGAGAGCTCGCGCGCGAGCAGGCGCGCGTCGCTGTAACTGGCTTCGAATTCGCCCAGCTGAATCGCGCGGCCGTTGTTGGTTTGCAGCCCGAACACGAAGCTCGAACGCAGTTGGCGCTTGGCCTTTTCGAGCTCGGCCAGGCTGGGCGGGGTCTTCTGCAAGCGCGCGAGCTCGGCGTCGACCGCCGCCTCCACGTCCGCCAACTTGCCCTTTTCGGTGAGTACGCCCATCACGCTGAATTGATCGGGCCCGCGATGATCGTCCGTCCAGGCGGAGATGCGTTCGGCGACAGCGCGATCGTGAACGAGCTTCTTGTACAGGCGCGAGCTCTCGCCGTGGCTCAAGATCAAGGTGGCCATCTCGAGCGCGTAGTGATCGGGCGTGCGTGAGGGCGGGATCATGAAGCCGAAAATGAAGCCCGGCATGCGCGCGTTGGTGTCTTCGACGGTGGCGCGGCCGACTTTGGGCTTCTCCGGCATGAGCGGCAAAAGCCGAGCGGGTGAGGTCTGGCGCACGGCGTGTGCGAAGTATTTCTGCACCAAAGCCATCGCTTGGTCCGGCTCGAAATCGCCGGCAATCGTCAGCACGGCGTTGTCGGGGGCGTAGTACTGATCGTGAAACTCCTTCACCCACTCGAACTTGGCGGCGTCCAGATCTGCCATCGAGCCGATCGTGGGGTGCGCGTACGGTGGGTAGTCCTGGAAGACCAGCTCGCTCAAGCGCAACATCCCCGGTACGTAGGCCTGGTTTTGGATGCTCTTCCGGTACTCTTCCTGCACCACCCCGCGCTGGTTCTCGAAGTTCTCGGGCGTGACCGATAGCCAGTGCATGCGGTCGGCCTCGAGCCACAAGGCGAGCTCCAGCTCGTTCGCCGGCAACGCCTCGTAGTAGTTCGTGCGGTCGCTGTTGGTCGTGCCGTTGAGGTTGCCCCCGCGCTCGGGAATGAGCCTGAAAAGCTCGCCTTTTTTGACGTGCTTACTGCCCTGGAACATCATGTGCTCGAACAGGTGTGCAAAGCCGGTTCGCCCTTCGACTTCGTTGCAGGAGCCCACCTTGTAGGTCACTGAAACCGCCACCGTGGGCGCGGAATGGTCGGGGTTCAACACCACCTTGAGCCCGTTGTCGAGCACGCTGCGTTGAATCGACTGACCGAAGCGCTCGAGCGAAAGTACCGCGGGATCGGCGGTGGCTGGCGCTTGCCCCAGGGTATTGGTCGGCGTCCTGGTGAAGTGCACGGGCACGTTGCGCTTGAGCTTGCCCGGATCGGTATTTACCCCACGCTTGGATTGGCTGAGCTGCTGGGGAGTGTCAGCGCGAGCGGGCGCGGAAAATCCAAGGTTACCGAGCAGTGCAAAGCAAAATAACGGGACGAGCGTGCGCATCGCCGAGACACTTACCACGCTCCGACAGTGCGCCAAACTGCGCTCTTTCGCGGTCATGGGCGCGGCGCTCGTGAGCTAATTCCCGAGCTGTTTTCGCGAAGGCACGATTTTATTCCTGCCGGCGGGTCACGAGCCGGCCATGCTTGGAGTCGATGCGAAAACCCTCCGCCACCCTGCGCGTGATCGCCGCTTCACTCTGCTTTGCCGTGCTGCCAGGTATGGCTTGCGGCAGCTCGGACGGCGCCAACGGCGGCCCAGCGAACACTGCGGGCAAGAGCGGTGCGGGTGAGAACCGCGCGGGCGCGACATCGGTCGCAGGCGCTGGCGCTGGCACGAGCAGCGCGGGAGCGACGCCGGTCACCGCTGGAGCGAGCGGTGCAGGAGCGAGCGGTGCAGGAGCGAGCGCGGGTCACGCGGGGACGCCGGCTGCCGCGGGTAGCAGCGGCGCCCACGCCGGCTCGAGCGGCAACTCCGCTGGCGGAGCTCCTGGTGGCAGCGCTTGCGAACGAGCCGGCTTGGTTTGGAAGACAGCCAACAAGACCAACTACACCTCCTATCCCGAGCCGGGCAGCGACGAGTGCGTCAAATTCAGCGGCTGTTTGTACGAGGGACTGTTTGCCGCCTGCGATCAAAAGCAAACCCTCGACTGGGTGAAAACCCACAACATCGTGGCCGCGTTCCCCGATCTCGAGACGCTCGAGCTGCACGACCTGTGCCTGAAATCAGGCAACAAAACCATCGTGGTCACTGTCTACGATACGTGTGGCGACAGCGACTGCGATAATTGCTGCACCCAGAACAAGGGCAACAAGGACGAGCTGATCGACATCGAGAGCTTCACCGACGCACGCTGGGGCGTGCCGGATGGTCCGATCGAATGGGCGGATCTCGGGCCGACGCAGGGTAGCGGCTGCAACTAGCTGCGGTTGCCGTCGACCAGTGCAGCTCGGCGCCCCAGGCAAATTTCGGGCTATTTGTGGAAACGCTTATGGAAGTTCGCGTTGCGCAGCAGCTAGCCCGGGGTTTATCGGCTAAACTCGTGAGCTAGGTTCGAGATCCCAATGCTCGTGATGCTGGCTCCAAGCTTCGATGGTTCGAGCGATGCCTATGCACGCCTCGTGAAGGCGACTGGCATGCTGGCCTATGACTTGAAGGCACGCCTGAAGCCCGGCGTATGGGGCGTGGTGAAGGCCTTGGCGGATGAAGATCAGGCACGCGAGCTCGAGCGGCGCCTGTTGGCACAGGGGCTTCCCGCGTTGATCGTGCCGCGTGAGGTTGCCCATGATCCCAATCGCCGGATCGTGACCCTGCGCGCGCTCGAGCTCGGAGCCGAGCAAATCGTGTTGCATTTGCGCGAGCGCGAGATGCCGATTCCGTTTGGTGCTTTGACCTGCATCGTGCGTGGTGAGGTGCACATCGGGCAGCTGCCGAGCCGCGCGGCGGGGCCCAGTAGCGCGACGTTTCGTGCCGTGGCGCCCAGCACCGGTGATCTGCAGGTGTTCCGTGAGTCGGTCTCGACCAGTAATTTCAGTGCCTATGCGGCTGCCGATTTGCACTTTGCGACCGTGCGTTGGGTAGCGCGCCTCGACGCGCGCAGCTTCGATTTTTCTGCGCTGGGCGTGGCCACCGAAAGCCCGGCTTCGGATCTGGATCAGTTGGTGGATGTCCTTGCCGCGCGTTCGGGCGTGCGGGTCGACCGCGGTGTGCGTGCATCGAGCGTGGTGTCGACCTTGACCCAGGGCGCGGGTGCGCTGAGCGGCGCCTCCGCGCCAATGCCGCGCTCCAAAGAGTCGCCCAGCGATGAGCGTTTCGATCCGTATTCGCGGGTGATCGGCGAAGCCGAGCGGCTGCTGGCTCAGGCTCGAAAAGTCGCTTAAGGTCCGGTCCGAGGTTCGGACATGACGGCTCGAAAGCTGCGTTGGGGTATCATCAGCACCGGCAAGATCGCGCGTACGTTCGCGCGTGCGCTGGCTCAGTCGGAGACTGGCGAGCTGGTCAGCGTGGCCAGCCGTACGCCCGACGGGGTAAGCGCATTTGCCGCGGAGTTTGCCGTTGCGCGTGCGCACGGCAGCTACGAAGCGCTGCTCGCCGATCCCGAAGTGGAAGCGGTGTACATCGCCACGCCGCACCCCTTTCATGCACAGTGGGCGATCGCGGCCGCGCGCGCCAAAAAGCACGTGCTGTGTGAGAAGCCGCTCGGCATGAACCACGCCGAGGTCAGCGCCATCGTGCAAGCCGCCCGCGAGAACGACGTCTTCTTGATGGAAGCGTTCATGTATCGCTGCAGTCCGCAGACTCGGGAGCTGGTGCGTCTGCTACGCTCGGGCACGCTCGGTCGCGTGAAGGGGATCCAAGCGTCGTTTTGCATCGATGGCGCGTACCCGGTCAGTGGTCGCGTGCTCAACAACGCGCTCGGCGGCGGCGGGATTTTGGACATCGGCTGCTACCCGGTGTCGATGGCGCGCCTCGTGGCAGGCGTTGCGAACGGCGAGTCGTTCAATGAGCCGCTCGAGCTCCACGCGCTGGGCCACGTCGGCACTTCCCTGGTCGACGAATACACCAGCGCGATCTTGAAATTTCCCGGTGAAATCGTGGCCTCTTTGGCGACAGCGGTGCAACTTTGGCAGGACAACAGCGTGCGCATCTTCGGCTCCGAGGGGCGTCTTTGGCTTCGTAGCCCGTGGCATCCGGCGCACGAGGCGGACCACAGCGAAATCGTGATCGAGCGGCCCAAGCGCGAGCCCGAGGTCATCCGGGTGCCGTCGCCCGGCCTGCTCTATGGCTACGAAATCGACGCTGTTCGAGCGCAACTCGAACAGCGGCAAGCTGCCGAGATGAGCTGGGCGGATTCCTTGGGCAACGCGCTCACGCTGGATCGTTGGCGGCAGGCTTTGGGCGTCACGTTTGCCGCCGATCACGCCCAGGCGTGAGCCGCGCATGCGCCCGCGCGTTCACAACGTCGTCAGCTACTCGGGCGCGCTGCTCGTGTTTTGGTGCGTGCTGGCCTGGCGCACGCGCGCGCTTGGCGTATCGCTCACGGTGGGCCTTTCGTGCGCGCTGTGGAGCCTGCATTTCGTGCGCCGGAGCTGGGAGTCGGCGTTCGTGCATCGCTACTCGAAGCCCAGCATCGGGCCTGGCGATTACCTCACGGAGTACGTTTACTATTGGGGGTTCGGCGCGTGGATTGCCTGGTCGGTCACGTCCAGCGCGAAGCGCTCGCCGCTCGTCTCGCTGCAGCTACTGGGGCTCGCGCTGTTCGTACTGGCCGAAATCGGCAATGCCTCGGCCCACCGCACGCTGCGCGACCTGCGCGCGCCCGGCGGGCGCGACCGGCAGATCCCGCGCGGGTTTCTGTTTCAGCGTCTGTCTTGTCCGCACTACAGCTTCGAGATTCTGTCCTGGCTCGGCTTCAACCTGGTGACGCAGACCTGGGCGGGTGTGGCTTTCATGCTGGTGGGCGCGGGGATTTTAGGCGCTTGGGCGCACACGCGGCACGTCGCTTATCGCAAAGAATTCGATGGGCGAGACGGCCGCGCGCAGTACCCGGAGCAGCGTCGCGCGCTGATCCCGTTCGTGTTCTGAGCGCTCACGCTCAGGGCGTTGGTAGCTCGTGGCAGACAGGAGCGTCGTTGAAGCGGCACAGGTCGCGTGCGCGCGCGAACAGCGCGTCGGCATTGCGATCGCTCTGCGGCACGCCGCTACCCGCGCGATACATGGTGGCCAACGTGGCGCACGCGACCTGCGAGTTGTGGTCGCACTGGCTGATCCAGGCGGTCAGCGCGATGCGTCGGTATTTGGCTGCCTTTTCTGGATCAGTGAGCCCCGCGCTGCCGCCCTCGTAGCTGCGCGCGGCGACGATGCAGGACTCTGCCCTGCTGTGATCGCAGAGCATCTCTTGGTTCAAGAGCTTCTCTTTGGTCGTCGGCAGCGGTAACAGATCGGCCGCGGGGGGCGGCGCAGGGGGCCTCTCGCGCGCGCTTGCGCTGGGAGCGGCAGCGACGGCGGTCGCGCTGACTGCAGCGCTTGCGCTGGCCGCGGGTTCGGCATTCGCCGTGGGGGTAAGGGCCGCCTCTGCGGTCGGGCTAGGCGCGGGCGCCTGCGCGGCCAACGTCGGCGGCGCGCTCGGGCCTGGGGCGTGGGCTGGGATCGTGCTCAACGGCTGCAGCGGCAGCGGCGCAGCGGCGGGCGCGTTGCCCGAGCTCACCAATGCGGCCAATGCGCCACCCGCTCCGCCGATGGCGATCGCCAGCCAAGTCGCGACGCGTAGCGCCATCAGCTCAGTCCCAGGCGCTCGAGCAGGGCGTCGACGGAGGGCTTCCGGCCGCGGAAGGCCACGAACAGATCCATCGGATCTTGGCTATTTCCCTGCGACAGCAAGCGCTCTTTGAGCTCCTGACCGACCTTGCGCGACAAGACCCCCTCGGCCTTGAAGCGACCAAAGGCGTCCGCGTCCAGCACCTCGGCCCATTTGTACGAGTAGTAGCCTGCGGCGTAGCCCACGGGGTGGCCGAACAGATGAGAGAAGCTGGCGAGCATGGCGTAGTCCTCGGGATAGGGCGCCGCAGCGTGTTTCGCCAAAATCTCACGCGCGTAACGCAACACGTCGCCGTGCTTTTCCGGCGCATAATCGATGTGCAGCGCGAGGTCGACGGCGGCAAACCCGAGCTGACGCATCTGCATGGTGGCAGCGCGGAAGGTGCTCGCGGCGGTCAGACGCTCGAGCAGCACCGCGGGCAAGGGGGCGTTGCTCTGGTAATGACGCGCGAACAAATCGAGCGCTTCGCGCTCGGAGCACCAGTTCTCCATGATCTGCGAAGGCAGCTCGACGAAGTCCTGCGCCACGCGCGTACCGCCCAAGCTGCGCACGGGCACACGGCTCAGGCAGTGGTGCAGCAAGTGCCCGAACTCGTGAAATAGGGTCTCGACGTCGCCGTGCAGCAGCAGCGAGGGCTTGCCACCCGACGGCGGGCTGGCGTTGAGGCAAAAGACGGCCAAATTCGGGCGTGGCGGCACGGTCCCGATCAGGCCATGCATCCAAGCGCCACTGCGCTTGTTCTCCCGCGGGTACAAGTCCACGTAGAACGTGCCGAGCTCGTCGTTGCTCTCGTCCACGATGCGATAGGCCCGCACGGCCGGATCCCACACCGGCACACCCGGGGTCGCTTCGATGCGCACGCCGAACAGGCGTTCTGCGAGCGTGAACGCGCCCTGAACCGCAAGCTCGGCCGGGAAGTATTCGCGCAGCACTTCTTCATCCAGAGAGAAGCGCGCCTTGCGCAATTTCTCCGAGTAGTAGGTGATGTCCCAAGGCTCGAGCGCCGGAGCGTCTGGGCCCTCGAGCTCGCGGCGAAAAGCCAGTAGCTCGCGCTTTTCTCGCTCGAAAGCGAGCTCGCTGCGCTCGCGCAATTCGTGCACGAAACGCTGCGCGTCGGCGCCCCGTTTGGCCATGCGGTCGTCGAGCTGGAAGTCGGCAAAATCGCGGAAGCCGAGCAGCGTGGCCTTCTCCTTCCGGAGCTCCAAGATTTTGGCCACAATCGGGCGATTGTCGTGCTGCCCGTGGGTGGCGACGGTACTTTGCGCGCGCCACATCCTTTGGCGAAGCTCCGCATCCGCGGCGTAGGTGAGCACCGCAATCAAGCTCGGCGCCTGCAGCGTGAAACGATAGCCCGACTTTTCCTTGGCCTTGGCGCTGTCCTGCGCGGCGGCCTTGGCCGACTCGGGCAGGCCCGTCAGCGCCGCCTCGTCTTCGATCAGGATTTCGAATGCGTTGCTCGAGTCGAGCACATTTTGCGAAAAACGCGTGGTGATCAGGCTGAGCTCGCTATCGATGGCCTTGAGCCGCTCCTTCTTCTCATCATCCAGCTGGGCGCCGCTGCGCCGAAAGTCCGCCAAGGTGTTGTCCAACAGGCGGCGCCGAACCGGATCGAGCTCGGCTGCTTCTGGGGTTTTTTCGAACTCGTTCAACACGCGCCACAGCCCGGGGTTGAGCGGGATGCTCGAGGACAGCGCGCTCACCTCCGGCAAGACCGCGTTGTACGCGGCGCGCAGGGCGTCCGTGGTGCTCACCCCCTCCAAGTGCTCGACCAGAGACATCACTATCTCCAGCTTTTCCGAGGCGCGCTCGAGCGCGCCCAGCGTGGAATCGTAGCTGAACGGGCCGGTGCTGGCGGCGATCGCGTCGAGCGCGGCGTGCTCCTCGGCCAGCAGCTCGCGCACGGCGGGCTCGATGTGCTCTTCACGGATGGCGTCGAAAGGGATGGGGAAGGTCAGGGCAAGCAGCGGGTTTTGCATCGGCTCGGGCAATTTAGCACTATTCTCTGCTACTTCGGAGGCAGCGATATGACCCAGGCGGTGAGTGAAGGAAAGCTCTTGTGGCAGCCCAGTTTGGCGCAGCAATCCGCCTGCCGCATGGCGGACTATGTGCGCTTCCTGGCAGACACGCGCGGGCTCGCGTTCTCGGAATACGCCGAGCTTTATGCTTGGTCGACGCGCGAGCTGGGCGAATTCTGGGCGTCCATCGCCGAATACTTTCAGGTGAAGCTCGGGACCCCAGCAGCGCCGGGGCCGAGCGGTGAGCTGCCCTGGGCGCACTGGTTCGAAGGCGCGACGCTCAACTACGCCGAGCACGCGCTCCGAAAGCGCGACGAGCACGTGGCCCTGGTTGCGCGCAACGAACGCGGTGAGCGCCGGACTTGGACTCGGGCTGAGCTTGCCACTGACGTGGCGCGCGCGCGCGCCGGCTTGCGCCGGCTGGGGGTGGGCCGCGGGGATCGCGTTGCCGCCCTCGTGCCGAATGGGGGCGAGGCCGTGATCGCGTTTTTGGCCACGGTGAGTCTGGGCGCGATTTGGTCGAGCTGCGCGCCCGAGTTCGGCGTCAGCAGCGTTTTGGAGCGCTTCCGGCAGATCGAGCCCACGGTTCTGATCAGCGTCACCCGCTATCAGTACGGCGGTAAAGTGTTCGAGCGCCTCGCGGACGTGCGCCAGATCATCGCCGAATTACCGAGCCTGCGCGGCACCGTCTGCGTCGGAGACGGCGTAGACGGGTTGCCGGGTGCGCTTTCCTTCGACGCCTTGCTCGCCGAGTACGAGCCCCTTTCGTTCGAGCCCGTGCCGTTCGAACATCCGATTTGGATCTTGTACTCGTCGGGCACGACCGGCCTGCCGAAAGCCATCGTGCATGGTCACGGCGGGATGCTGCTCGAGCACCTGAAGGCGCTCGCACTGCACCTGGATCTAGGCGAAAAAGACGTCTTCTTTTGGTTTTCCACGACCGGTTGGATGATGTGGAACATGCTCGTTTCGGGGCTGCTCGTGGGCGCCACGTGCGTGCTTTACGACGGGAGCCCGGCCTTCCCAGGCATGCTTACGCTCTGGAAGCTGGCCGCGGAGGAGCGCATCAGCTATTTCGGCACCAGCGCGCCGTATTTACTCGCTTGCCAGAAGGCCGGCGTCGAACCGGCGAAACACCACGACTTGAGCGCGATCCGGGGCCTGGGCACGACCGGCGCGCCGCTGCCCGCGTCGGGTTTCGAGTGGGTCTATGCGCACGTCTCCGAGCAGCTGCTGCTCGGTTCGGTGAGCGGTGGCAGCGATGTGTGCACGGCGTTCTTGTTGTCGTGTCCGCTCCTGCCCGTGCACGCGGGCGAGATCCAATGCCGCGGCTTGGGCGCGAAAATCGAAGCCTTCGACGCCGCGGGCCGGAGCGTGATCGGTGAAGTGGGTGAGCTGGTGTTGAGCGCGCCCTTCCCGGCCATGCCCGTATACTTTTGGGGCGATTCCGAGGGCGCCCGCTTCAAGGATAGCTATTTCTCGACCTACCCAGGGATCTGGCGCCATGGAGATTGGGTCAAGATCACGCCCAGCGGCGCGGCCGTGATCTACGGCCGCTCCGATTCCACCTTGAACCGCGGCGGAGTGCGCATGGGCACCAGCGAGTTCTATCGGGTGGTCGAGCAGATCCCCGAGATCGCCGATAGCTTGGTGGTGGACACCGGCTCGCTCGCGGACGCCACCGGCACGCTCTACCTGTTCGTGGTGCTGGCGCCGGGCGCCACGCTCGACAGCGCGCTGCGCCGGCGCATCGAAAGCGAGGTGCGGCGCGAGCTCTCGCCGCGACACGTGCCGGACCAAATTTCGAGCGTGCCCGCCATCCCGCGCACGTTGAACGGGAAAAAGCTGGAAGTCCCGGTCAAACGCCTACTCCTGGGCGCCGCGCCCGAAAGCGTGGCCAGCCGCGATACGCTCGCCAATCCCTCGGCGCTCGACGATTTCGCCGCGCTCGCCGGCGAACTGCGCAAAGCGTAGGACCAGCTGGAGAGGGGCGCTCGGGATCCCGCATCGCAGCTCGTGTCCCGGCAGAATTCCCGAAACTCGACGCAGAAGGCAAGGCCGGCGCGCGACGGGATGGCTGACCATCAAAACCCTGCCCCCTGATCGAATGGAAATCAGAGGCGCGGCCGGTTTTCTCAATCCGAGCATGCCATGAACGCTCCCTGATTTTTAACCGCCGAGCAGAGGGCGCAGAGATCAGAGAAGAGGGGTTGGGGTTTGCGGGCTCGGCTGGTCGCGTCGTAGAAAACGCTAGAACCCAAAATCTTCTTCAGATCTCTGCGATCTCTGCGGCTCTGCGGTTATTCCCTCTCCCTTTCCCCTCTCGAGCGTCCGCGACGCCGAAGGCTGAGTGTTCTCTCCGACGTGTTGATTGACCATCAAAACCCTGACCCTCCGCGAGCATAAATTCGTTCACGTTCAGCTCAGTGCGGGCGGAGCTGAACGTTCGCTCGACGTTCACGTTTTTCGAGAGCTGAGTGCGGTTAGGCGGGCTTTGGCGATGCGGTGAGCGAGGGGGCTTTGGTCGATGCCGAGCCAGCGGCGAGCGAGGCGTTCAGCGGCAGCGAGCGTGGTGCCCGAGCCGTGCATGGGGTCGAGCACGATGCTGGTTTCGAGCGTGGCAGCGCGCAATATTCGCTCCAGGAGCGATTCGGGCTTTTGCGTGGGGTAGCCCGTGGCTTCTTTGATCAGGGGCGTGTTGGCGCGCATCGATGGGCAATCGCTCCACACGCTGCCGATGCGCCGGCCGAGGTCCGCGTAGTAGCGGTAGGTTTTGCCGGCCACGTGGCGGTCGCGGTAGTTGCGTCCGTCGGCGTCCACATTCTTGAAGTGCATGCGCAGGCTGGTTTGAGCGTGACGTTCGCGCAGGGCGGGGTCGTCGCCGTTCCAAATCATCTCGCGACCGCGCGCGAAGATCAGGATCGTTTGATGGGTCACGCTGGGGCCCGTGCGACGTTTGCCGCCGTTGCCCGGGACCCAAATCACTTCGCCCTGGAAGCTCGAGCGGCCGAACACGCGATCGCTCAGCACCTTCGCGTCGTGCACGGCGCGATGATCGAGGTGCAGCCACAAGCTGCCGATCGGGCTCAGCGCATCGCGCACGGCGACCAAGCGCGGCTCGAGCATGGCCAGGAATGCGTCGAGGCCGCCCCAAGCGTCCTTGTAGGCGAGCTCACCCGAAACACGCTCGCCCTTTTTTTGACGGGCTCCGCGTTCGCCGCCAGCGTTGAATGGCGGATCCATGTACGCCAAGTCGAAGCTGCCCGAGAGTCCAGGCAGCGTCGAGTCGAGCTCGGACAGAACTTGCAGGCAGTCGCCGCGCAGGAGCTGGCCGCGTCCGACACGCGCGCTAGAAACCACGGGCCTCAGCCGCTTTTTCGCCCAGCCCGCGCTCCGAGAGATCGAACGGATCATCTCGGGCGATTTGGTCCCAGTCTAGCGGCCGGAGCGGCTCGTTCGGGGGTAGCCATTGCCAACGCGGGCCGCCACCGCTGCAACCAGAGACGGCTTCCTCGGGTGAGCAGGCGATGCGCAGGTGAACGTGGTCGTCGTGGCGTAAGCTGTCGCTCGGCTCGAGCATCACGGTTTCGGCTTGCCACACCAGCGAGTCGGGCTCGCCCAGCGCACGAGCGTGGTCGATCAAGAGCGCCTCGATCTCGCGACAAACGAACATGAACTGCACGCCGACTTCGGGCGAGGTGAGCAGTGAGCGCAGCAAGAGCCACTCGCGTGCGACGTCGAGTCGTACGTAATCCGTGCTGTTGTCGAGGCGCGCGAGCCCATCGCCCTCGAAGCGCACGAAGCCGGGGCTAAGCACGGGAGCGCCGGCAGGGGTCGTGACCAAAAACAGCAAATCGACGTCCCGACCCGTGCGATGCGAATCGTGACCCGGGATGCGCCCGCCGGTTTTGGCCGACAGATCGCCGATCGACAGCGGCGCTCCGCCGGGTGCCAGCGTGGCGACGCTGGCGGCGGCGCTCTTCAGCGCATGCACCAAGCGCGGACGGCCGAAATAGTGCGAGCTCTGCGGCCGAAAGCGCACGAAGCCCGGCCCGCGCACGGGCAGCTCTTCCGATTCCGTGAGCACCCCTCGGTTGGGCGCGCCCACCGTGCCGTGTAGACCTGGGGCGAGCGGCGTGGGCGAGTTGAAACAGCCGCTGACCAGCAACAGAGCAAGGGATGCTGCTTTGGCCTTCCTCACGCGGCGCGCTCGGGGATGCATGCTCGGATTCCGTCGGCGATGGCGCTCCAGGCTTCGCGCGAAGCCATGCCGTCGCTCAGGTCGAGTTTGGTATCGCGCACGGTCAAATAGCCGTGGTCGATGAAGGCTTGGAAAGCGTTTTGGAGGATGGTCTTGCTCACGGCTTCGGCGCGCTCGATGCCGCCCTCCAAGAACAGCCGATGCCCCAACGAAAGCGCCTTCTTGGTCAGCTCTTTCTCGGCCATCGGTGATTTTTCCAGCAGCTCCAGGGCGCGCGCGGCGACGTAATAGCCCTCGATGAAGTTGCGCAGGATCGACGCGTACATGCGCAGCCACGCATGCCCGCTCCAGCCGTCGTGGCCCGGGCCGGGCGCCAAGTGGTCGCCGTCCTCCCGCACTTCGCCGGCTTCGGCCATGGCGCGCACGGTATCTTGAAAAATGGCTTCGAACGGCGCGTCTGCGCGGAACCGGAACTCGAACTTGAACAACTTGGAGAGCGCTTGCACGCGTTCGCGCACCCAAGAAAAAGTCGCTCGTCCAGGGCCAGCGGGCGAGTCGGGCGCGGTCAACAGCGCCATCGCCACCAGCGCTCGCTCGACGAAGAAGTGCACGATGATGTTCTTCGACGTGTCGAGCGACAGCCGCTTGTTGCGCAGCACGCTGTAGGTCGCGCCAGGTCCGGCTTTCTTACCGGCGGAGACCGGATCCTCGAGAAACTGAATCTCGACCACGTCGGCGTCGATGAACATCTGACACGCCTCACGCAGGGTCTCGGAGCGAAGTGCCCCGGAAGCGGTGCGCAAGGTTTGGCTGGCGCGTGCGCCCATGCCTTCGGCGACCGACAGCAACTTGGCACAGTAGTCGACGAGCTCGGCGTGGCCGATGCCGCGCTGCTCGTGCGAAAGCAAGGTGAGCGCGGTCAGCGCGCCGGGGGTGACCGCGGTCACCCGGTTGATCTCGTCCATCACGCGATTGCCGAGCCGGGTGACGAGCGCGCGGCGCTTGGCGGGGGTCAGTGCAGCATCTGCCGGCAGCTCGATCTCACGACGGATCTCGCCAAAGGTCAGGATTTGCCCGACTTGCATGTTGATCGTGCCGTAACGGTGCCGCAAAAGCTCGCTGCTCTTGAGTAAGCCAGCCGCGTCTTCTTTGGTCTTTTCGGCGCCGCGCAGCTCTCGCTCGTAGCCTTGGGCCTCGATCACGCGCTCGTAGCCGATGCTGATCGGTACGAAGAAACATTCCTGATCGGGGATGGCCAGCGCTGCGTCGGCGACCATGTTCAGCAGGCCGAACTTGGGCGCCAAGAGTTTGCCGGTGCGGCTGCGCCCGCCTTCGAGAAACAGCTCGACCGGATAGCCGCTGCGCAGCAAGCGTCGCACGTAGGCGTCGACCACCGCAGCGTACAAGCGATCGCCGCGGAACGAGCGGCGAATGAAGAACGCGCCGCCGCGCCGGAACACGCCGCCCATCGGGAAGAAGTTCAAATTGTCGCCAGCCGCGATCACGGGCAGCGGCAAATTGTGCTGATTGAAGATGTAGCTCAGGATCAGATAATCGATGTGGCTCTTGTGGCTGGGCAAGAGCACGAGCACGCCGGCCTTGGCAGCATTGCGCAGGCGTTCGATATCGCTCTTGTTGAACTCGATGCCCGCGTAGATACGCGTGAAAACCCGCTCGAAAATCACTTCCAACGCTTTGATCGTGGTGCGATCGGGCGTCGCCTGCAGCTCGCGCAGCATTTCCAGCGCGCGTTGCCTGAGCATGTACTTGTCGGTGCGCTCGTCGGCCAAGTCGTCGATCACCGCACGCATCTTCGGGCTGCGGATGATCTCTTGGCGCACGCGCTCGGGCGGTTTTTCGGCGGGGCCGGTCACGCTACGGCGTTCGCGCTCCAGGCGGCCGAGCACGGCGTAGGTCAAGCGGCGGACCAGGACTGGGTCGGGGCTGCCGGGGTTAGCGGCGAGGAAGGTCGCGAGCTCGATTGGCTCGCCCAGCTTCAGCTCGACGTGTTTGTAGTTGTATAAAAACTGCGCCACGGTGCGTAGCGGACTCGGCCACTCGCGCGGGCCCAAGATGAAGTCGAACGGTTCGGTGCCTCGCGAGTCCGGGAATTTCGTCCACACGAACACCTGCGGCACGAGCAGAATTGGGCGCTCGCGCTTGCGCTGAAGCTCGAACAGGGTGCGCACCAAGCCGTCGCCCTCCTGCAAACCACGCCCGCCGCTCGCGCCCGCCGCGACGTCGAGCATGCCGGGTGGACGCTTGAGGAAGAGCGCCGCGGAACCGCCGCGCTCGAGCGCATCTTCCAGCTCTGCCGAGCGCGGCACGTTCTTGGGCGGGAGGATCGCGTTCAGCCAACCCTTGCCCATCGGGTTCAGAATCCACAAGCCGAGGTCGTTGACGAAGCGCACCTGCGGCAAGCGGTGCCGCTTGGTGAGGTAGTCGAGCGCCAGAAAATCGATGAAGTTGAGGTTCCGGAGGACGTAGACAATCGAGCCTTCGGAGGCCAGATCTTTCACCGAGCGCACCCAGGCCTCGTCGACCTGGATCTTCTCGAAGAAGCGCCGATACACCGCGCGCAGCGCCGGGTTCGGCTCGTACGGGCGGGTCAGTTCACGTTTCGTCATCGACCAATCGAAGTTGGGGGAGAGGCTGGGGGAGGGGGATACCAATCATATACTTGCTCAGCGCTAGTGGCGCGAGTAGTCGATGGCTGGCGTTATGCTCAAGCAACGGCTTTCTCACGCGGCCTGGCGGCCCTTCCCCCGTTGGCCCCGTTGGCCCCGTTGGCCCCGTTGGCATAAGGGCAAGGCTCGGTCCCGCTTCATGGCGCACTGCGTATCCGTTTTCGGGTTGGGTCTCGGGCTGGCCGCCTGGGGACTGTGCAGTGCTGGGCTCGTGGCCTGCAAGAAGAAGACGGCGCCGCTCCCCGCTCCCCAGCCGGAATTGCGCGAAGATAGCTCGGAAAGCAGCGAAAATGCCGAGCCGCCGAGCCTGTCGGCGCCCGGCTCAGCGTCCCCGTCTCAAGGGCCGGTTCCGGCGCGCTGTCGGGAATTGCCGCAGGCGGCTCCATTCCGCATCGGTGAGCTCGCGAGTCGGCATGCGTCGGCGTCGGACCCCGACGACGGCGGTCCTGACGACGATGACGAGGTCCCCGACCCATACGCCGTGGAGCTCGGTCCGGCGCGGGCCGACGCGGAAGGCTTCACGGTCAGTGCTCTGCGCTCCGTGAAAGGGCGCACGCAGGCCGTGATCGCCGTGCTCGGCGCGGACGGCGCCTCAGGCAAGACGATCGACCTCGGTGCGGTACACGGCGACCCGGATCCCCCGCTGTTTGCCGCGCACGGCAAGGATTTGTGGCTAGTGGTGCCCGACACCGACGCGGGCGGCGGCATGCTGCGCGTGGGCCTCGTGCGCGATGCGCGCGCAAGCGCCCAAGTCAATTTCGGCCCGGAGATCACGGGCGTGCGCCGGGATTCGACGTTCGCGCTCGAGGCTTCGGGCGATCGCGCGCTGTTGGCTTACGCAGCCGAAACCGCAGGCAAGATCCGCGTCTTCGGTGTGCTGCTCGAGCCGAACGACCTGAAGCAGAAGCTCAGCCCCGAGCCGCTCAGCGCCGCGGGTGCCGACGTCGATTCGCCGCGCCTGGCGCTGCGCAACGGCGGTTATTGGCTGGCCGTCGCGCGCTCACTCGATGCGCCGAAAAGCAAGCCCAAGTCGAAAGCCAGCGACGCCGGAGCAGAGCTCGCGGATGGGGACCCACTGCTCGACATTGGTACGCGCCGAATCGAAGTGACCAAGCTCGATGCCCAGGGCAAGGCGGTCTCGTCTGCGTTGGTGGTCACCGCGCCGGGCGCGCGCCCGATGAGCTTCGAGCTGGCAGCAGCGACGGACGGCAGCGCGTACATTGGCTTCCGCGGTGACGATACGACGCCCGGTGCAGCCGGCGGGCCGTTGCAGTTGGTTCGGATCAAGCCGGACGGCAGCTTTCAGAAGTTGGAGCTGGGCGGCGAGTCGAACGGCACCGGCACCCCGTCGTTCCTGAGCGACGCGAGCACTCAGGCGCTGTGGCTGACCGCGGCGGGCGAAAATGGCGGAACCATCTTCGGACGCGTGGCAGAACGGAGCACGCTCGCGGGGGACAGCGTGCTGCGCGGTGGCGATCTGATTGCGGCCCGCGAGGGTAAGTTTTTGCTCGCGCGCGCCAAGGGCACCGCGGCTGAGCTGAGTCTGCTGAGCTGCGTCGAGTGACAGTCAGGGCGGCCCGAGCGCGGAGCCGAGCGTGCTGATTTACTTGACGAGCAGTGGCCCCGGAACGATGTCGAGCGCGCCGAGCTCACCGACCCAATCGATGCCGAGCGCCGCAGACACGCTCGACGCGAGCTTGGGGCCGAAGCAGCGTGCGATGATTTCGCAGCTCAAATCGAGCCCGAACGCGCTCTTGCTGGCGCTCAGGAACTTGCCGGAGCTGCACAGCGCCGCGCGCGAATTGGCGCGCACGCTGGGGCAGAGCACGCTGAGCTCCGCTGCCAAATCCGGGCTGGCTGCGACTTCTTCTTGGCTCAAGAGCCCGCTTTGCGAGAGCAGCCATACCCCGTTGCCGATCGCGGCGACGACCTGGGCTTCGCTCGCGGCTCGCGTGAGCCAGGCCAGAAACTGCGCGTCTTTCGCCGCCTGGCGTGCCCCATAACCCCCAGGGATGATTAAGCACTCGCAGTCCAGCTGGCTTTCAGCGCCGTGCGTGGCCGACAAGCTGAGCGCGCTGCGGGTGGTGATGGTGCCTGCGCGCTTGGCCACCAAATCGATCTTGAAGGGCTGAAAGTTCCATTGCCGCCCTGCGCCCGACAACACACTGAGCGGGCCGGTCACGTCGAGCAGCTCGACTTCGTCGAACACTGCGATCGCGGTCGCATAGGGCCTGGTGCGCATCGGCTAGAGCTCGAGCAAGGTGCTGCCCGTGGTGCCCCGGCTCTCCAGAGCACGATGCGCGGCCGCGGCTTCAGCCAGAGGAAAGCGCTGACCGATCGCGATTTTCAAGCCGTCACGAATGGCTTGAAACAGTGAATTGGCGCTGGCAAGCAGCGCCTCGCGCGTTGCGACGTAGCTGAAGAGCGTGGGTCGCGTCACGTACAGCGAGCCCTTTTGCGCGAGCAGCGCCAGATCGAAGGGCTCGGGTTTGCCCGAAGCGTTGCCGAAGCTGACCAACATGCCGCGCGGTTCGAGGCAGCTGAGTGAATCGAGGAACGTGACCTTGCCGATTGAATCGAACACTACCGGTACGCCGTGCCCGCCCGTCAGCTCACGCACGCGTTCGGGGAAATTCTCGCGCTCGAGCACGATTACTTCCTCGCAACCGTGGGCAAGCGCAAGCTCCCGCTTGGCGTCCGAGCCGACCGTGCCGATCACGCGCGCGCCGAGTTTGTTCAACCACTGACAAGCGATCAAGCCGACGCCGCCCGCCGCGGCGTGAAAGAGCACACTCTGACCGGCCTCCACGGGGAAGGTGCGGTGGATCAAAAACTCCGCGGTCATGCCCTTGAGCAAAGCCGCAGCGGCCACTTCGTCGGAAATGTCATCGGGCAGGGGCACCAGCCGATCGGCGGGGACCAGGCGCGCTTCCGCGTAGGCGGCCGGCGCGCCGGCTCCGGCGTACGCCACCCGTTCCCCGACGCGGATACAGGTCACCCCGGGGCCGATCTTCTCCACCACGCCAGCGGCTTCCGAGCCCAGGCCGGAGGGCAAAGGCAGCGGATACAGGCCACTCCGGTGGTAGGTATCGATGAAGTTCACGCCGATTGCGCGCTGACGAACGAGGGCTTCGCCGGGCTTCGGCTCCGGAAGCGCGATCTCTTCCAGCTCCAGGACCTCTGGACCGCCGGTTCGAGTGAAGCGAATGGCGCGTGTCATCTGCTGTCGGAGGGTAGCTTCTGTGGTATCTCAAAGAAAGTGCGCATGTCGTCCGATCCTGGCTTCGAGCTCAAGCCGACATCCTCCCCGCTGCCGGCCGCCGAACGTCAAAAGCTGATGAAAGATCTCGGCTTTGGGCGGGTGTTCACCGAGCACATGGTGACCATTCGCTATCGCGCACAGGAGGGCTGGGGCCAAGGCCTGCTCTCCCCCTATGCGCCCATTTCGCTCGACCCGGCGGCTTCCGTGCTCCACTACGGTCAGGCCATTTTCGAGGGCTTCAAGGCGTATCGCCAGCCGGATGGCGGGATCTCGACCTTTCGCCCTGCCGCCAACGCTCAGCGCTTCAACAATTCCGCGGCCCGTTTGGCCATGCCCGCGCTGCCCATCGAGCGCTTCGTCCAAGCAGCCGATCTGCTGATCCGTCAAGAACAGGACTGGGTACCGCCGAATTCCGGTGAAAGCCTGTACTTGCGACCGCTGATGATCGCCACCGAAGCCGCGCTCGGCGTGCGGCCGGCCAGGGAGTATCTATTCTTGCTGTTTGGGTCACCGTCGGGGGCCTATTTCCCCCAGGGGGTGAAGCCGCTCACGGTTTGGCTGAGCAAAGAGTACGTGCGCGCCGCGCCGGGCGGCACGGGTGAAGCCAAGTGCGCCGGCAACTACGCCGCGAGCTTGGTCGCTCAGCAGCAGGCGCTCGATGCCGGCTGCCAGCAAGTGGTCTGGCTCGATTCCGTGCACAAGCGCTTCGTCGAAGAGATGGGCGGCATGAACCTGTTCTTCGTTTACAAGGACGGCGACTCCTCGCGCATCGTCACGCCCAAGCTCACCGGCACGTTGCTGCCCGGCATCACCCGCGACAGCTTGCTCACCATCGCCAACGATCTCGGCTACGTCAGCGAGGAAGCCACGATTGGCATCGATGATTGGGAGCGCGATTTGAAGAGCGGCATCCTGACCGAGGTGTTTGCCTGCGGCACCGCCGCCGTGATTACCCCGGTCGGTGAGGTGAAGTTCGATGGCGGCGGCTGGCTCATCAACGGCGGGAAAACGGGCCCGGTCGCGCAAAGACTGCGTGACGCGTTGCTCGCCGTGCAGCACGGCACAGCGCCCGACGTGCACGGTTTCATGCATCGCGTTCCGTGAACGAGCTCGTTCGCTGGCTCACTCAGTCTTCGAGCCCGTAGCCCCGCAAGGCCTCCGTGAGCTCGGGATCCGCCAGCGAAACGGGCGCCAAGTATTGCCCCGCGCGCGTGCGACGCCAGCTGCCCCTACTGCCGCGGGGCGCGAACTGGTAGCGGTAAAATGAGGCGCGAATGAAGCGCGGTGGTTGCGCCGGGAAGGGATTGTCGGAAAATAGCGAGAGCACCACTCGGTTTCCTTGCAAGAGCTTCTGAGTCAGCGAGAGGAACCAGCGGCGCTGGTAGTCTGGCGAGAGCGGCACGAACCAGAGCTGCCAGTCGAGCCGATAATGATACGGAGTGATCCAGCACGGCCTGCGATCCACGCGGCCAGGCTTGCACGGTAGTTCGTACGCTTTCCACTGGCTGTGCTCGTCGAGCGAGGCCGAGTCCGTGCCTTCGATGATCACTTCATAGCGCTCGCGGCTCACGCTGCCGAAGGCGCCGTAGGTGTTGACCAAGTTGAACGGCTCGAACGATGCATTCATCGCTTGCCGCGGCGAAAGCAAATTCATGACTGGGCTCAGGCTGAGCACGCCGACCACCATCGCCAGCAGCACGCCCACCACGACGCGTGTACGCGACGATGCGGCGTCGGCCAGCGACGCCAAGTGGGCCTTCGCGCGGCGGCCCCACTTTTCCGGAACAACGCGGAGCACGGCCTGGTCGTCGAAGCAGGAAAAGGCCAGGATCAGCGTGAGCCAATTCAAAAACGACAGGTTGCCGCTCGCGATCAAGATCGACTGAAACACGATCATCAGGCTGCCAGAGGCGATGCGCAGCCGCCGCGGCCCGAACACACCGAAGGGCGCCAGCACTTCGACTAGATGGTTGAATAGCGCGCCGAGCTGATGAAACCAGAGCGGAAAAGCGTGAAGCAGCGGGCTGAGCGGACCAGGGTTGGGCTGGGTTTCGTAGTGATAGGCCAGGCACGTCAGGTCGCGCCAACACTCGTCGCCGCGCAATTTGATCAAGCCTGCCCCGAACATGAGCCGAAACAGCAACCAACGAAACAGCAGCAGCACCAGCAGGGGCGGGGGTGACGCCCGGTCGAGCTCGCGCGGCCGCCAAGCGGGTGCCAGAAAAATGGCCAACACCCCGGCCTCGCACAAAAGCGAATCCCAGCCGTAGCCGTAGAAGATCTGCCCCACGTGCGTGAACGACAGGTACAGCGCCCAGAGCAGCGCGAGCAGCGGCGCGTTCGAGAAGCCGGCCAGCATGGCCAGCGCGCCGAGCAGCCCGAGCCAGGCCGAGCTCAGCAGCCAAGCGTCGCTTGCCGAGAGCCAAAACAGACTCGGGAGCTGCCAAAATCCCGCGCTCTTCGAGTGAAAGACCGCCGTCACCCGAGCCAAGAAGCGCGCCGCGGGCAAGATCCCGTCCGCCCCGATCAATGCGCGTCCCTGACGCACCAAGATCAGAAATGCCACGGCATAGATCAGCCCCAGGCCGCGCAAGAGCGCCGCCCGTACCAGCCAAAATGAGTATGACGCTCGAAATGGAAGCACGGCTGAACCCGGCGGAGGCAATAGGTTGGCAGAGCCTTTCGGGTGGGTCACGCCTGACCTCACCCCGGAACAGTCTTAGCGCAGGTAAAGCTCCAGGCGTGGGGCTTGGCCGCCCGCGAGGCCGCTGCTGAAGCTTTTGGCGGGTCCGTCGCTGCCGTTGGCGATCACCGCGAGGCCGAACTCACGCTCGGGATTTTCCGCGGCAAAATGTACGATTTCGCTGATGTCGATGCGCGTGTCCTGGGCAGGCGAAGCAGTGATTTGGATGCGCGCGTAGGGCGGAGCCAAACTCGGCTTGTCGGACCAGTGTTGCAGCGTTCGTGGCTGCCAATCGCTGGCGATGCGCCAGACTTCGAGCGTCACGGGCGTGGCGCTGCTGGCGCTGCCTTCTCGCGCGGAGAGCGTGAGGAAGGCTCGCCGCGGGACGCCGTGTGCTCGCCAATCGCCAGGGAATTTGAGGAACAGCGCGCTGCGACCCAGCGGGCCGCCAAAGCGAATTTCGCCGCTCAAGCCGGACGCCGCGCGCTCGCTCGACAGGTAGGCAATGCTACTCGGAGCGCTCACCAGACGCACCCGCGCGAGTCGCGTGGCTGCTTCGTCGCTCGCTCGCGCGCAGGCGCTGGCGCACAGCAAGCTGGCAATGGCCGCGAAGGAACGCCGTGATTTCACGATTTTCTCCCGCGCCGGCGCGCCAACAGGATTTCCGCTGCGGTGGCTGGGTGTGCCGCGGGTCGGTTCGCCCGGGGCACACTGGGCGCTCCGCTTTCGTGCGCTGGCACGGCCGTCGGCGGAGGCTGCGAAGGCCGCGCAAAGTGCGGCGTGTCCTCGAATGCGGCGCTGGGCGCTGGGCGCGCGGCGTCGGCGCGCGTTTTGGCTTGGCGAAGCGCTTCTACACTGGCTGAGGACGTGGGCTTGCTGCCGCGCGTGCGCTCGGGCTTTGGTTGCCGCACAGCGGCCAGCCAAGAGAAAGCCGTGCTCGTCGCGTTGCGCACGAAATCAGGCACGGCCAAGCGCCGGCTGGCGACGCCCAGGAGCAAGCAACCGGCACACAGCACGACTAGCCACTGGTTCAGATTTTGATACGCGAAGCGCAGCGCGTCGCGATCGCCGAAAACGCCGGCCAGGGTGTCGCGCACCTTGCCGCCCGTGACGCGCGTGATTTGTCGCAGAAGGCCGCGATCGGTGCCGGACGGCCGCAGCTCTTCACCCGCGGACAACGCGGCGGCGGTGGTGCCGAGCGCTTCGTTGCTCTGTTCGTCGACGGCCGTCGCGACGTATGCGCCCGGGCGCGACAAGGGCAGGCTGCCTGCGTACGCGCCAGCGCCCGCGGCTTCCAGCGGCACCGTGGCCGAAAACCCATCTGGGCCCGCGACGCGCACTTCGATGCGTCGGAAATTTTCGGCGTGGCCCTGCTCGTCGAGCACGCTCGCGCGCAGGCGCAGCTCGCCACCCAAGGTGTCCGCCTCCACGCGCACGCGAGGGTTGTCGGCACGGCGCGAAAGGTCGCGAGCGAGTTGTCCAAACAGGCGCTCCGCGCCATCCCACCCGGTCCAAGCCACGCCCCAGCGATCCTGGTAGTCACTGGCGAACACGCCCGTACGGCCGATGCCCGCAGGCCAAGTGGCGAGGATCGGATCGCCTTCCGGACCGCTCAAATGCACCTGGGCGCGACCCTTGGGCAGCGTCACCACGTAGCCCTCGAGCGGCGGGGCGCTCGCAAAGTCGATGCCACGCGTGGCAGGTCCGGGGCTTGCCAACTGCGGCCGGAACGAAAGTTCGTTGATCGAGGAGCGCGCGGCGAGGATGGTCTCTTGCGCGAACACGGCCGGCAGACGGCTGGCATCCTCGATCAGGTAAAAGCGGCCGTCGCCGAGCTTGCTCATGTGCTCCAGCGCCGACACATCGGAGCCCTTACCCAAAGCGACCACGCTGGTAGTGATACCGCGCGCTTTGCCCGAGCTGACCAGGGCGAAGGCGTTATTTCGTTCTTCTGCGTCGTTGCCGTCGGAAAAAAGCAGCAAATGTTTGAGCTGCACGTGCTCCTTGGCGAGCGCCTTGAAGCCGGTCTCCAGGGCCAGGTCCACGAAGATCCCGCCGCCACCCGGGCCGACCGCTCGGATCGCGCTCGCGATCTTGGGTTTGTCGAGCACCGGTCCCAGCGGCACGGTCCACTGCACGGCCGTATCGACGTGCATCACGCCCAGGCGGTCGCCAGCGCCCAGCAATTCGGCGCTACGCACGGCGGCTTCGTTGGCCAGCTCCAATTTGGTGTTCGAACCGGCGCTGATCGCCATCGAGCCGGAATAGTCGACGGCGATCACCTCGGCCAAGCTCGCGCGGCGGCGCTCCTGCTTCAAGTCGAAGGAGACTGGGCTGACCTCCTCGATCGGTGTTTTGCCGAAGCCGCCCGGGCCGAACGAGTGATCGCCACCCATGAGCAACAGGCCGCCACCGAGATCGCGCACGTAAGACGCGAGAGCCGCGAGCTGAGAGGTCGACAGCTCGCTGGCCGAGATGTCGCTCAGCACCACCAGATCGTAGGCGGCAAAGGCAGCGAGATCTGCGGGCACCCCGCTCAAGCCCGCCACCTGCACCTTGAAGGCGGCGGCCTCGAGCGCGCGCTCGAGGCCTTTGGCGAGCGGTGGGTCTCGCTCCAAAATCAGCGCCACGGCCTGGCCGCGCACGCGCACGAAGGCCGAGCCGGAGTTGTCTTCGTGCGCTTGATCGAGTTTTTCGTCGAGCGCGCTGATCTCCACGTCGTAGCGATGAAATCCGGGATCTCCGGCCACTTCGCGCAAATGCAGCACGTCCTCGCCGGCGCCGATTTGGGCCTCGCCTCGGCGGATCAGCTGACCGTCACGCAGAATTCTGAGCTCGACCTGCGCGGGCGACGTGGACTCGGTGACCACACGCAGATCCAGCGCTTCGCCTGCGTTGGCGCGCGGTGACGTGCGCACGGAGGCGATGCGCACGTCTGGTACCTTGGCTTGATCCAGCGGCACGACGTCGACCGCGACGCCAGCTGCCACGGCTGCCGCCGCCGCGCTCAGAGTATCGCCGCGGGTGGCGACGCCATCACTCATGAGCACGATCCGCGCCGCGGCGTCGGCGGGCACCTCACCCAGCGCGCGACGCAGGGCGGCACCGATATCCGTGCCATCGCGACCGATTTCCGCCCGTTGTGGCGCAGGCAAGAGCGAGCGTTCGCGCAGCGGATCCTCGACCGCGGCACTGGCGCCGAAGGCAATCGTGCCGATCCGGTCGTGCTCGAGCATGCCGATCTCGGCCACGCGCAGCTCGCTGCCGATGCGCGCGTCGGCGCCGGGCACGAGGTCGATGCTGCGACTGCGATCGATGGCCACGATCACGGCCAGCCGATCCAGAGGCCGGCCGAGCTCGATGCCGATCAGCCCATAAGCCGAGCACAGCGCCGCGGCCCCGAGCAGCAGGGTTTGCAACCAGCGGCGTGCCCGGTGCTGGCGTACGGGCAAGCGCGCCAAGCGGGCGAGCACGAACCAAACCAGAGCTGCCGCCGGCAGGGCCAAGAGCGGGCGCTCGAAACGCAAATACGGCAGATACAACACGGGAAAGCGGCCGAGCACGAACAGCGCGAAGGGCAGCGCGGCCAAGGCGCGCAAGATGTGACGCACTGCCCTCACCGAACGGCCTCGAGGGTGCGGTCCGGGCGGCGCGGTGTGCCCAAAGCTGACGCGCGCGGTTTGCGGGTGACCCACCAGACATCGAGCGCAATCAGCAGCAGCGAGAGGGCCGAAAGTAGCCACGACCAATCGGTCACGGCCGAGGCCAGCTCCGACGCGCTGCGAGCGGAAAGCGGCTTTCCCTGGCGCGTGGCGAGCTCGTGGGGGCGCAAATCGCTCTCGCGCTCGCTGGTCAGGTTGGCTGCAAACAGCGCGCTGCCCGGAGTTTTTCCGGCATAGCTTGCGAAATAGAAGCCGGCTTTCCGCAGATTGGGCACGACGCACAAGCCGTCCCGCGCGCTCAGCTTCTGGCGATTGCCGCCGGGGCTCTCCAAGTCCACTTCGTTCACGTCGATCGGCACGCGCAAGCTGTACGCCTCGCCCACACGGGCAGGGGCCTCGGCACCGCGCATGCGATGGCTGCGAGCGAGCTCCACGACGTTGCGCATGAACAGCACGAACGAGGCTTTCAGGGGCCAGTTGCTTTCGCCCACGTCGAAGCCGACCAGGGTGACGCTGCGACCCGGGCTCGAGGCATCCGCGATCAGCGTGCCTTCCCGACTCTGGACCAATGCCGCCTGCGGAGTGTCGGCCTCGAGCCGGCGTGCGCTGCGCAATTCGACGCCATCGAGTGAGATGAAGCGCAGTCGCGGGTCGACCTCGGCCCAGGAAGTGAGCGTGGGCGTCTCGATTTTCGAACCGACGACCGACGTCGCGCACGGCCCCGGGGGCGGATTGAGGATCAACAGATCGCCCCCTGGCACGCTTTCGGGGCAGGCGCCGCTCAGGACAATCAGGGCATCCCGGGCCACTCCCGCGCTGGCCAATCCCGAAAGCGAGCTACCGAGTAGCTCGACATTGGGATCGGAGGCCAAGGCGCGCGCGACCCAAGCGTTGCCGTTGGCCGGAGCCATCACCACCTGCAGCTTTGCGCCGCTCGGCACCCGGCCATAGGCGCGGTCGTCACTGACCAGGGCATCGTGTGGCGAAAGCTCGACGATTAGCCCTGCGCCGACGTCGCCGGGGGCAGGTTCGAAGCCCAGCACGACGGGGCTGCGTTCCCCCGGTCCCAGGTCGATGCGCCGCGAGGAAAGCGGCTGCACGACGTTGCGCATGCTGAGCGTGACGTACAAGCTGCGCGGTTTCAGGCCATAGTTCTGGACCATGGCGAACGCTTGCACTTGCTCGCGATGGCTGACTGGGTCCTCGAGACTGGCGATGTCGAGCCGTACGATGCCCGCGTTGTCGAGCGGGCTACCGATGCGTACCAATTCGAGGGGCAGGTTGCCGGTCGCCAAAGCGTCTCGATCGGCGAGCGCACCGTCGCTGACCACGACCACGCGGGCACCGCGTTCGTAGGCCCGTAATTGGCTGCTGGCGGTGGCGATCGCCTGGGTCATGCGACCTTCGGCGTCGCTGGCTTCGAGCTTCGCCAGCGAGGCTTCCAGGCGCCGGCGGTCGCTGTCCATGGGCGAAACGACGTGAGCGTCGCGTCCCGCCTCGACGATCACCGCCTGTGCGCCCGGCGCCAGGGCCGCGATCACGGACGAGGCCGCGTCTCGGGCGTGCGCCAGTCGAGAACGGCCGTCGGGCTCGACGGTGTTCATCGATGCGCTGGTATCGAGCACGATGGCCACGTGGTCACCTGCGATGTGCCCGGCGCGGGAGGCTGGCCGCGCGAGAGACAGGGCGAGCAAGCACAGCGCGAGCAACTCGAGCAGCAGCGGAACGTGGACGACCAGGCGTTTGAACGGGCTTTTCGCGGCTAGATCACGGGCCGCCGCTGCCCAAAGCCAGGTCGACGAGACCGTGACGCGCTGGCGCCGGATCTTGAGCACGTACAAAAGCAAGAGCGGCAAAAGCAAGCCAAGCAGCCACAGTCCGCCGGGTGCTTTGAGCTCGAGGGGCACTCGAGGCAGCATAGGGGCACAAGCCCCGTCTAGCTAGCGCAGGCGACTTACGTCGCGGGGCAGCTCAGCCCATGGGGCCGCGTCGGATGCGAGCGTAGCTCTCGTCCCGGTCCCGGCGGATGTCCTGAAACAGAGCTTCCAGGGTGTCGATGCCCACTTCGAGTGCGGTAGCCAGGTTGGCCTGAGCAATGCGCTGACGTAGGGAAACAGGCTCCTTTTTGGGCAATGGCAGTGTACCGAGGTCGGCAAGGTCGAAGAAGGAGGTGCCCTCCGGGCTATTGCCGCGAACGCGATCGAGCACCGAACAACGTACCACCTGGATGGTCGGATCGGGGGTCCGGCGCAAGAACGGAATCAGCCGTTCGGGCTCGTTCGGATCGGGGCGGGCGTCGGGGTGGAAGGCAGCCATCGCGAACGGGATCGTACCCAGCTCGTGGCGTGCCGCGTCCCGCTCGCGCACGGTCCGGACGAAGCTCTCGAAGCTCAGTCGGTCGAGCTCCAGATCGGGATAGATGAAGAGTGCGATATCGGTCTCGAGGGCTGCTTTCAGGCTTTCCAGAAGCGTTAACGATTGCTGCGGATCAGCCGGATTTTCAGCCAAGATCACCGCTTCGACGACGTGTCCGTCGCGCCTGGCTGCGGCCGCCCAGGGGCACAACGTGAAGCCCTCGACGACCTCCAACATGTACCTTCGGTAGACCCGCAACGCTTCGTTGCGGAGCGCGCTTTCGTGTCCTCCCGCACTCGCATCAGTCATCGATTTCGAGTGTACAGGGGATCGCGTCTCGCTGCGATGCCATGTCCCGGGTAGCGTCCCGGATGACACGCCCGACGACGCGCCTGCTCTCACGTTTGACGTTGCGGACGTCGCGTTCGTGATGCCGCCGAGCAAACAATCAATCGCGACAAGTCACGAGCTTCTTGACGGCGCATGCACATGGATTGCAAAGTGCTCTTCATTGCGCTCGCAAGTGTTGCGCAATCCAAAAATAGAGGACGGATCAATGGCCGCCAAAAAGAAGAAGAAGAGCGCGAAGAAAGCTGCACCCGCACCGGCTGTAGCCGCGCCCGCCAAGAAGAAGGCGAAGAAGAAAGCCAAGAAGAAGGCGAAGAAGAAGGCCTCCAAGGCAGCAGCTCCCGAAGCCGCGCCGGTCGCCAAGCCTGCCAAGAAGGCCAAGAAGAAGCGCGCCAAAAAGGCGTGATTGATTCCGAGTGAACACGAGCGCCACCGCCCTCGCATCAGCGGAGTCGGTGGCGCTCGTGGCTCGCTTGTCGGTTTTTCGTAGTTCGGGGAGTCGGTCGCTGAAGGACGAATCAAGCTTAAATAAGCAGATTTCTCAGTCGACCGCGTGGGATACGAAGCGGCGCACGGCGCCCTCCAGCGCTTCGTCGTTGGTCATCCGGACGTAGCTCCCGCCGTGCTTGCGGGACCAGGCACGAAGCTCGTCGATCAGCCCTGCCAGGCGCGCCACGTAGGCGTCTATGGCAGAGGCGTCCATGCTCAGCTCGACCTGAGCTTGGTTCTCGGCGTCGACGAACGCGAAATCGCCGTCGTAGTTGGGCTCGACCTCCTCGCGGGACAGCACTTGAACCAGGGCGACCTGGTGGCCGATTGCGCGGGCGTGTCCCAGGGCCTTGGTGACCAAGCCCGGGTCGAGGAAGTCGCTGATCACTACCAGCAGGCCAGGGCGCGCTGCTCGCTGGAGCACCTGCTCGAGGGCGCGCGTCAGGTCCGCGCTCCCGCCCGGACGTGGCTCACTCAGGTCGCGCAACAGGGCAGCCAAGGCGTCGCGGCCGCGCCTGGGCGCGCCGACTCGCTCCAGAGCGCGAGCGGCGCCCTGAGCCGGCTGACGTGCGATTGAGACCTGCGCGCGTTGGCCGTTGGCCAGGGCCAGATAGCCAATCGCGGCCGCCACGCGGCGAGCCACTTCGAACTTCTGCGGAGTGCCGAAGGCGAGCGAGCCCGAAGCGTCCAACACGAGCCGCAGCACGCTGTCTTCTTCCGCGCGAAATAGCTTCAAAACCGGCTCGCCCGTGCGCGCAAAGGCCGCCCAGTCGACGCGCCGCAAGTCGTCGCCCGGCGCGTACGGGCGGTGGTCCTGAAACTCCGCCGAGCCCCCACGACGGCGCGACGCGCGTTCACCGGCGCCGCCGCTTTGCACCGTCACTGATAGCCGACGACGCAGCGCCTCGAGCTCCCGGACGAAGGCGGGGTCCAGCAGGCTGTGTGGCTCGGACACGGTTCAGCCCTCGCTGGCGGATGCTGGGTCGCCTGCCTCGAGCGCCGCTTCTTCTTCGTCGAAGGCGCGCTGTAAGGCGGCGCGCGCGCTGCGTTCGGCTGCTAGACGCGTCCGGACGCGAGCGCTCGCCACCGCGAACAGTCCGACGCCAATCAACGCCCAGGCGGCCGCGCAGGCCGCGCCCGTGGCCAAGATCAGCCCCGCGTCCGGGGAGGAGGTCGAGGCTGCCTGCACCATCGTGACGGCGAAGCTCGGCGAGGGGCTGGCCATGAGCATGGCGCGGTCGTGTTGACTGGTGATGAGCCCAGCGACGGCCATGGCGATCCAGGGACCCACGAAGGCAAAAAACAGCGCGGTGGCGAGCAGCAAGCGCGGCGTGCCGGCGCTCTTGGCGCGCGCGCGGGCCCACGCGGCAAAGCCGACGACGAAGCAGAAGAAGGCCAGCGCATAGCCGTGAAACGCCAGCAGCGCATCGCGATCGGCGCCTGTTTTTGCCTTGAGCACGCCGAGCGCGGCATTGGCCGCCAGGCTTCCGGTCGTGAGCAGCAAGAGCAACGCGCAGGCACGCAAGACACCCGGCCCGAGGCTCTGAGCGAGCGCCCCCGTAGCGCGGCGTTGCCAATCTGCGAGTACGCGCTGGGAAGGGCCGAGCGGATCACCGGCGAACAGAAACGCCCCGAAGCAACCGAACACCCAGAGCAGCCCCCCGCTGGCGTAGACCCACGAAAGGTCGTGTGAAAGCCAAGTGACCAGCGCTGCGCTGGCCGTGAGCGCGGGCATGGTCGTGAGGAACCAGACCCGGAGTCGGGTCGAGCGATCGTCGCTGGCCGAGCCCATGTTGGCGACGGCTGACTCGTAAAACAACCAGGCCGGAATCAGCGCTGCCAGCGCCGGAAGCAGCACTAAGAAGACGCCATAGGCCAGTCCGAAGTCCGCGCGCACGTAGGCGGTCGGCAGCCAGACTGGGGGACCGCCGGGTACCCCTGGCCATTGCTCGTGTGCGGCGTAGGACAGTCCGACGCCGGCTCCGCCGTACACCGCGAGAGAGACGGGCAGCGCCACCAACAAGGTGACGATGATCGCTGCCGCCGGGCTCTGGAACTTGGCGCTGACCGACAGACCGAACGCCACCGCCAGCGCAGCCAGCAAGAACAACACCAGAAAGGCGATCAGCACCTCGGTTGCGGTGACGCCGCCGAACAAGAAGGGCAGTGCGCCAACGGGCACGAGCATCACGATATACAGGCAAATATAGGTGTATGCGGCCAGGAACTTGCCACGGGCGATGCGCCGCGGACTGAGCCCGGTGAGCTGCAGTGCCTCCCAGGTGCGACCGCTGCGCTCGCCGGCGATGGTGTTGGCCGCGACCGCCGGCCCGATCCAAGTCACGACCGCGTAAGCCAAGGAGAAGAAGGTGTGGAAGATGCCCACACCTACCTTGGCGGGCTCGGCCGTGGTGCTGGCAACGCCGCCGACCGAGCAGATCAGGAGCGTCATCATGCCGGTCACCACGGACAGGATGATCGGCGTACGTTGCAGGCGCGCGGCCTGTTTCAGCTCGCGCATCCAGACCGGATTGGGCTCCCCGAACAGGCGCGTCCAAGCCGTGTCGAGCGAAGGCGGCGCGGACGTTCGCGAAGCCGGGCCGGGCGGCACGCTGGGCGAGCCGACGTTGCTCGTCATTGGAGGTCCCCACGGGTGACTTCCAGGAAAATCCGTTCCAGCTCGTTTCGTTCGGGCTCAACGCCGACGATGCCGACCCCACGTGAGACCAAATGGCGCACGACCTCGGCGACGAAGCGCTCGTCACCGACGTAGTGCACCGTGAGCTGCCCGGCCGGGCCCGGTTCGACCCCGAGCACGCCGCCGCCGCCCGCGATCAGCGGCACGACCAGGCGCGAGTCTCCGATCACGCGCAGACGCAAGCGACGTCGTGCTGCCGCCGGCACGGTCACGCCCCCGGCCGTTTCCACGATCGGTGCGGGCACGCTGGGCGGAGCCGGCGGGATCAGCGGATCGACCGGCGCGGCTGGCTGAAACGGCACTTGCGGCGCCAACGCCAGGCGCTTGCCGTGTTCATCCAGGGGTGCATTGCGCGCCGCTAGGCGCTCGGCAATCTCACCGATCGGACCTGCCACCACCAGCGACCCGCGCTCCAGGATGCCAATCGAGGTGCACACGTCACTCAGTTCGGTGAGGATGTGGCTGGAAAGGAAGATCGTCTTGCCTAAATCTCGAAGTTCCAAGAGCAAATCGCGGACTTCGATGCGGGCGCGCGGATCCAGATCGGAGGCTGGCTCATCGAGCACGAGCACCTTCGGGTCGTGCAGCAAGATGCGCGCGATCTGCAAGCGCTGCTTCATGCCCTTGCTCAGGTCCGCGACCAGCCGATCCTGAAGCTTGCCCAGCTCGGTCAGCTCGATGACGGTGGCTACGACCGAGCGATCGGGCACGCCGTAGGCGTCCGCGAAAAACTCCAGAAACTCTCGGATCGTGATGCGCTCGTACACCCCGGCGTGGTCCGGCATGTAGCCGATCAAACGCCGCACTCGCTCCGGCTCGAGCGTGACATCGATGCCGTCCACCTCGACGCGGCCGGAGAGCGGCTCGAGCAGGGTGGCCATGACGCGGATCGTGGTCGTTTTGCCTGCGCCGTTCGGGCCGATGAAGCCGAAGATCTCGCCCTGTCCGACCTCGAAACTGACGTCGCGCAGCACGTCGATGTTGCCGAAGCGATGCCACAAATGGCGCACGCGAATGGCCGGAACCGGTGCGCTCATGGCACGCCTCCGTAGCCGATCACACGCACGAGCACGCGATCCAGATCCAGCCGCAGGCCGGAATCCTGGCTGCGCCCCTCGCCGCCCTCGAGCTCCGCGATCAGAATCGGCACGTCGTCGGGCCACCAGTCGGCGTCGTTGCCGGTCAGCGACTCGAGCGCCTCCCAGGCCGCGCCGGCGCCCTTGGCCCGTTCTTCCACCTGGTCGTGAAAAATGCTGGCCGAAAGCGCGCGCGTCCCAAACGACGAGCTGGTCGGCAGCGGCCCCAAGCGGCGACCTTTGCGCACGCCCACACTTTGCCCATCGCTGAGCTTCGGAAAGTAGGCGAGCTCCTGGCCGGGCGCCTTGACGATCACGCCCAGTAGATCGCGCGCGCAACGGTTCTTGATGATCAATTCGCCATCGGGGGAAAGGAGCAGGCTCACGCCGGCTCCAAGATTGGTGAAACCGTCCTCCCGCACGAGCTGCACTTGCCAGGGCTTCTGGCGCAGGCTTTCCAGGCGCAAGCCGTCTCGGTCGACCAGCAAATCACGGCTGACCTCGTCGGCCTCGCCCAGCACGTCGAGCACGCTGCCGCGCGCGGCACGCACGGTCACGTCGTCTGCACGTGCGCCATATAGACCACGAAAGCGCGTGATCGACGCTCGAGCCATGCCCGCGCCGGCTTCGATCAAGGTCAAATGTCGAGCGCGCCCGGTCACCCCTTTGCCCAAGATCCCGAGCAGCACGATGCCGGCCAGGGCCAGCCCCGCCCAGACCGGCAAGTACAACAGGGCCCGCAAGGGGCGCCCCGCGCGCTGCGCCAGATAGAAATTCAGGGGCCCTGCCAGAGCCGCATACACCAGCAACAGCAACGTAGAGACGACCACGGTCCAGCGCGTGCCTTCATTGGGATCGAGCACGCGGCGCACATTTTCGACGCGCGGCTCGTCGAGCGAGGCCTGGCCATGGGGCAAGGCCACTACGCTTGCGCGTTCCCAAGCGTGGCGCACCAGATCGATCAGCTCCAGCTTCAGCCAAGGGTCGTTGGCAGCGAGCTCGGTGTTGGGGTTGAAGGCCAGGAAATGCACTTCCCCCAGGCCATAACTGGCACTTTCGCCCCAGGGACTGGGGCGAAGGTTTGCACCACACAGCCCGAAAAAGCTTTTGGCGAGCTCGGCTGAGGGCCTCGCGGAGTCGAGCGTGACGCGCGGCGCGGCGCCGAACGAGCCTTTTCCTGCGCTGTCGACCGGCACGGCAAATCGCGCAAAATCGGACAGCTTTCGCGCCGGGGCGCAGCTCTGCACGTGCCCACCGGCCAGCGCCTCGAGCCAGGCGCTGTGCACGTCTTCCGGTCGATCGACGACTAGCGCCAGCGCGCCGCCAGAGAGCACCCACGAAAACAAAGCGTCGAGCGTCGGCGAAGGCATGCTCGAGAGCGTGCGCCCCGAGGCCAAGACCAGGGTGGCGCTGGCGTAGCCGGCTGCCAGATCCGGTAAAATCAGCTCACCGGTCGTGGCGTTCGTTTGGGGAGTCGTCACCGACAGGTTCGAGCCCCCGAACGCGTAGCTGCCGCTGCGCCTGCGAATGGGCACGGGTTGCGTGTTGAGCACGGGGGCGACACGGCTCGGACTGTGCAAGTCGAAAATCAGCGGATCGAGCGTGCGAAGTGGCGGAAACGGGGCCTCGCCCAGCTCCGTGCCCTGGGCGTCCACGGCCACCACTTTGGCCTCACCCACGCGTAGCAAGTTGTGGCTCGGCAAGAGCAAGTTGACCCGTCCCTTGGGCGCGATCGAAAAGGGCGCGCGCGATAGCGTGCGCGCTAGGCTTCGACCCACCACCAGCGCGCGCAGCTCGACCGAGCCGCTGAGCGGCGTCGTTCCGCTATTTTCCAGGCGAACGTAGACCTCACCCCAGCCATCGACCGAAGGACTATTGGCGCCCAGCACGGGCGCAGCCTCCAGCTTCAATGCGCCGTCGGCCTGGGCCCGACCTGGGCCCAGCAGCAACGAGAGCAGCACGGCGATGAACCACGCGAGGCGAGCGGCTGGACGCACCGGGTTATGCCCCCTGCACGGCGCGCTCGACGGCCGCCGGGCGAGTCGGCACGCTCGAAAGCAGCTCGCCCACGATCTGGTCGCATGAAACGCCGTCGGCTTCGCCTTCGAAGCTGAGCAAGATGCGATGGCGCAGCACGGGCGCCGCGGTGCGTTGCAAATCAGCGAAGGAGACGTGGGCACGGCCTTCGAGCAGGGCCACCGCTTTGGCGGCCAGGACCAAAGACTGCGCGCCACGCACGCCCGCGCCGTAGCGCACGGCGCGCCGCACCAAGTCGGGCGCGTCGGGCGCGTCGGGCGCGCTGGCATTGACCAGCCGCGCGGCATAGCGCAGCACCGGCTCGGCTACGGCCACTTCGCGACACAGGGCTTGCAGCTCGCGCACGTCTTGGCGGCTCAGCACCCGCTCCGGATCGCCGCTGGGCTTGCCCGTGGTGCGCGCCAAGATTTCGGTCAGCTCGTCTTCGCTCGGCGCCGGCACGGCGACCTTCAGCAGGAAGCGATCGAGCTGCGCTTCGGGCAGCGGATAGGTGCCCTCCATTTCGATCGGATTCTCGGTGGCCAGCACGAAAAAGGGTTCGTCGAGCGCGTGGCGTATGCCGGCGATGGTGACGGCATGCTCCTGCATGGCCTCCAGCAACGCGCTCTGCGTCTTGGGCGTGGCACGATTGATTTCATCGGCCAACACGACCTGGCCGAAGATCGGACCCCGGTGCAATTCGAAGCGCCCTCGGCTGCCCTGGCCGCTGCCGTCCATCACGAGCACGTTGGTGCCGGTCACGTCGCTGGGCATCAGGTCGGGGGTAAACTGAATGCGCGAGAAACGCAGATCCAAACAAGCCGACAAGGTGCGGACGAGCAGGGTCTTGCCCAGGCCGGGGTTGCCTTCCAAGAGCACGTGGCCACCGGCAATCAATCCCCACAGCACTTGCTCCACGACCGCGGCTTGACCCACGATCACTTGGGCGATGGCGCGCTTCAGACGCGCGCTGGTGTCACGGGCTTGAACGAGGCGTGCTTCGAACGTGGGCGCGGGCGGTTCCGTCATCGGCTTTTGAGCTCGGGCAAAGGCCGCCAGCATACTCCCAATCACGGCTCGAAGTAGCGTCCGACCTGCTCTCGATATTCTTCGGGAATGTCGGCGTGATCGACCGCGCCGACCTCGGTTTTTCGGGCCTCACCCAAGCTTGCGCTGCCGAGCCCGAGTTGATTTGCGGTTTCACCGGGCCGAGCCGGGGCGCGACCGAGGGTTGCGCCGTGCATGGCTGCAGCGCTGCCCGGGGCAAGCCGCGCGTCGGCCTTGGCGCGCAGTTCATTGGCGGCGATTTCTGGCGTCGAACCGTGGTGATCGCCCGCGCCTGAATCGTGTTTGCTGCCCGGGCCGGGAGCGCCCGGGTCCGCGCTGTCCGGCTTGCCAGAAGGGGGGGCGCCCGAGCCCGGCGCGCCCTCGCTGTCCATCGGGATCGGCACGCCGCCCAGTCCGCGCTCGGCGGCCGAGCCACCACGCTCGGCGTCATCCAAGCCACGCTCGCGTTTGGCGTCGTCGCTCGGCTCGGGTTTGGCCAGCTCGCGCAGCTGTTTTTCGAGCTGCTCGATGCCGTCCTTGCGGCCGAGCTGCTTGGCCATTTCTTCGAGCTGCTTTTTGGTCATGGGCGAAGCGTCGCCTGCTTCGTGCTCCAGCTCTCGCTGCATGCGTTCGGAAAGACGCATGCGTTCTTCGGGCGTGAGCCCTTCGAGCGCGCGCTCGAGCCCCTCGGCTAGGCGTTTTTCGGCTTCCGGACTGCCGGAGTTGGCGAACTCCTTCAAGTCCTCGAGCGCTTCCGGTGAGAGTTTGCCTTTCAGACTCCGCGCAAGCTCACGCAAGGCGTCGGCGTGTGACTCACGGCGCTCGAACAGACGCTTCTGCGCGTCGAGCGCGTCCGCGAGACCCTGGGCGCCTTTGGCGCGCGCGGCCTTGGCTGCCTCTTCCAGCGCGTCCTTGGCGGTCTGTCGATCGCTGCTCTCGGCGCGATTGGCGAGCTTTTGCATCTCGTCGTCGAAGGCCGTCAAATCGCCATTCTCGAGCGCTTTTTGTGCATTGCGCAGGACGGGCTGAGTGCTGAACGCGCGCAAAGCAGCGTCCAGGCCGGGCCGATTTTGACGATCGGCGAGCTTCAAGCGCTCGGCGGCGATGCCGTCCCGCAGCTTGGCGATCTCCGACAACGCTTCGCGCTTCTCCAGGCCTTTGGCCAAGGCCGCGCGCAGCTTCCGGGCTTGCTCGGCCAGCTGCTTCAGGCGCGCGTCTTGCTCGGGATTTTGGCCCGGCAAATGCCCGAGCGCTTCGATCCGCTCGAGGCCCTTCAAGTTCTCGATCTGGAT